>Ga0070664_100004568_pt1 | contig 11109 bp, 9 predicted proteins | sample KBSC73metaG_FD_65863 | JGI IMG/M metagenome (GOLD analysis project Ga0070664, IMG submission 65863) | Corn rhizosphere microbial communities from Kellogg Biological Station, Michigan, USA - KBS C7-3 metaG | ecosystem: Host-associated > Plants > Roots > Rhizosphere > Soil ... | reverse complement strand
GGCCACTGGATGGTGTCGCCGCCGCGGGGGTCGGAGACCTCCTCGAGCCACGGCGTGGCCGTGATCTTGATCTCGTCTTCGGCCGGGATCGGCTCCATGATGCGGGTCTCCTGCTCCACGTACTCCTCCTCCGGTAGTTCGTCGACGGGCAGCTGAAGTTCGGCGGAGGGCTCGGGCTCGAAGGCCTCGATCGAGATCTCCTCGTCCTCGGGCTCGGGGACGACCGGGGACTCCTCGGTGTATGGCTCCTCCTCGATGACCAGCTCCTCCGCGACGGAGACGCTGATCTCGGCGTCGCCTTCGGCGAGGCCGTCGACGATCAGGGTCTCGTCGGCGACGGTGCTGAGGTCGTTGCCGAGCTCACCGAGGGCGGCTTCGCGCAGCAGGCGGCGGGTGCCCTCCTCGATCCAGGTCGCAAGCTCCACAGCCCGTTCGACCGGACGGCCGTTCATCATCGCCCGCTCCAGCTCGAGCACGTGCTCGACCCGTTCGCCGGCTTCGATGCGGTCCATCTCCTCGTCGGCGATCAGGGCGGCGGCGCGCAGCGGCAGCGAGGCTCCAACGGGCCCGTGGCCCTCGAGGACGGCGCGCATCGCCAGCAGGTGGTCGCTGAGGCCCTCGAGCGCGGTCGGGCGCTCGCAGCCCATCTCGAAGCGGCCGACGGCCCAGGTGAGGGCGCTGTCGGGATCGGGACGGGCCTCCAGGGCGGAGGCGAACTCGATCAGCTCATCGGCCTCGTCCTCGCTGAGGCGGTAGCCGCCGGGACGCGTCGCCGGGGCGCCGGTGGCGATCCGCCGCCAGCAGCCTTCGCCGGTCGGGGCGAAGGCGTAGGGGCCGAGGCCGATGCCGCCGCCCTTGAACATCCTCATCACGCTGATCAGCTCGCGCAGCTGCTGCAGGGCCGTCTCGGCCCCGCCGTCTTCGTCCTGCTCGGCGACGGCGAGGTACTGCGGCTCCCAGGCGGCGCGGCCCATGCCCTCGCTGCGCATCGCCTCGACCGGCGCCTCGATCGAGTCGGCGCGGACGATGCGGACGCCGTGGGGCAGTTGCAGGCGCGGCATCGACATCCGCAGCCCGACGACCGGGACCATCAGGACTTCCGCGTCGTCGGCGTCGCGCGATTCCGCGTCCAGGGTCGAGAGCGCCGCATCGAGGCGCTCGCGGTCGAGGGCGAAGCCGGTGGAGCCCTCCCAGAGCTCGGAGAAGAAGGTGATGAGCATCGCCTCGGCGCGGGCGCCGGGGTCGGCGGGAACCGCCTCGCCTCGAGCCTCGAGGTAGGAAGCGGCAACGCCGGCTTCGACAGTGGCCTCGCGGGCGGCGGCGAAGCTCGGCAGCGCCCGCACCTCCTCGGCGTGGTCGACCACGTAGCGGCCGGTCATCGGCACGTAGCTGTAGAAGGCCGAATCGTCGCCGGCGTCAGCGGCGACGTCGAACGGGATCTCCTCCCCCATCGCCACCAGCGAGCTCAGCCGCGAGGCGGTCTCGGTGGCAAGGCGCTTGATCGATTCGTTGAGGAGGAAGTCCCGCACGGCTCAGGCTTCAGCCCCGTGACCGGTCCTCCTGCGCATGCAAGGGGGCTTGCAGTCCTGGTTGGCTTACAATGCGTCCCCTGAAGTTTTTATTTTTCATCTTCTGAAGCTTCTACAATCCGTCCTTTGACTCCCTTGCATAATGTCCGCTAACTCCTCCTACCGCGCCCGCATCCTCGACGAGGAGCTTCGTGAGCGCCTCCAAATCAGCGGCGCCGTCCTGATCGAGGGGCCGAAGGCTTGCGGCAAGACCGAGACCGCACGTCAGGCAGCGGCAAGTGAGGTGCTGTTGGATGTCGATGAGGAGGCCCGAGCCGCAGCCTCCATCGATCCCGGCCTCATCCTCGCCGGCGACACGCCCCGCTTGATCGACGAGTGGCAGGTGGAGCCCCGGGTGTGGAACCACGTGCGCCGAGCGGTCGACGACCGCCGCCAGCCCGGGCAGTTCATCCTCGCCGGCTCTGCCGTCCCTGCCGACGATCAAACCCGTCATTCCGGCGCCGGACGTTTCAGCCGCCTGCGCATGCGGTCGATGTCGTTGTTCGAGTCGGGGCTGAGCGACGGGTCGATCTCCCTTCGCGCTCTCATGGACGGGGGCAAGGCGAGCTCGACCAACAGCATCGACCTGCCGGAGATGGCCGAAGCGGTAGCTCGTGGGGGCTGGCCTGCGCTTCAGGAGATGCCGATCGAGGGGGCGATGAAAGGCTTGAGCGATTACCTGGAAGAGGTGAGTCGCACTGACATCAACCGCATCGATGGGATCCAGCGGGATCCTGCCCGCGTACGTCGCCTCCTGCGTAGCCTTGCCCGCAACGTTGCTACTCACGTCACGTCAACCACTCTCGCCACCGATTCCTCCGACGGCGGCGATGAGCCGTTAAAGCGACAAACGGTCGCCGAGTACCTAGCCGCACTCGAGCGCCTCTTCGTCGTCGAGGATCAGGGCCCGTGGGAGCCCCACCTGCGTTCCCGATCCATCCTTCGCAAAACGCCGAAGCGTCATTTCGTCGACCCATCGTTGGCAGCGGCGGCATTGGGAGCCGGGCCGGAAGCGCTCGTGCGCGACCTCAACCTGTTCGGCTTCCTCTTCGAGTCTCTGGCCGTGCGAGACCTGCGCATCTACTCGCAGCCACTTAGGGGTGAAGTCAGGCAGTTCCGGGACAACAAGGGCCTCGAGATAGACGCGATCGTCGAGTCGAACGCGGGCTGGGCGGCATTCGAGGTGAAGCTCGGAGGACCGGACGCCATTGACGAAGCCGCAGCCGCCCTGTTGAAGTTCGCCCGCGAAATCGATACCCGGCGCAGCGGCGAGCCGGCTGCCCTCGGCGTCATCGTCGCCGGCGGCTACGGCTACACGCGAGAGGACGGGATCCAGGTGATCCCGATCACCGCCCTGGGTCCGTGAAGTAAGCGTCAGACGACGGCGGGCTGACGCTCGGCGGCGTCGCCCAGCAACCAGCGCATCCCGTAGCTGCGCATGTCCTCGACCAGGGGGACCAGCGCCTTGCCCTTGGCGGTCAGCGCGTACTCGACCCGCGGCGGCACCTCGGGGTAGGTGTGCCGCTCGACGATCCCCTCCTCCTCCAGCGCCCGCAAGCGCAGCGACAGCGTCCGCGGGCTGATCCCCTCCAGCGAGCGCTCGAGCTCGCAGAAGCGGGCGCTGCCCTCGGCGAGGTCGCGGATCAGCAGCAGCGTCCACTTGCCGCAGACCACTTCGGCGGTCTTACAGACGGGGCAGGTGGAGTTGCTCTCGGCGCTCATGATCCGGGGCGAGGCCTAGTGGCATCTGCCTCGCTTCAACAAGTGTAGCGCCATGGCTTCACTTACTGAAGCATTGCGGGAACGGCGTTGGGGTCAGGATTTGCCGATGGCGACCGGCTCGGCTTTGATCAGGTTGACCTTGTAGCGGACGTCGTTGTCGCCGTAGACGAAGGTCACCGGGAACCCTTCTTCCAGGACCAGCAGCTGGCAGGTCCCGCCGCCGGCGATGCAGTCGGCTTCGCCGTAGATGGCGGTCACTTCGTTGGAGACCAGGAACATCGGCACCCGGCCTTTCGAACCCATGCCCAGATAGGTGATCACTGGGGTCTTTTCGCCGGGCAGCGCGGCCGGGGCCTGCACGTCCTCGTAGAGGGTCGGGCCCTTTTTGTCCACGCCCCCGTTCGGCTTGTTTTCGATCCGGGTGATCTGCAGGGTCACCTCGAGGGTGAAGATGGTCCGGCCGCTCGGGACCCCGGCCGGGGATCCGGATTCGGTCGGGCCGGTGGGCGATCCGCCTCCGCCCGATCCGCCTCCGCCTTCAGGTCCGCTCGCTTCCGATCCACCGCCGGTCGATTCCTCGGAGGAGCTGGATTCTTCACTCGGCAGGGCGTTCAGTTTGGCCGCCTGCAGGCCCTGAGGGCCGGTGAAACGCTGCTTGAACGGGTTGGTGGGGCTGCGGTGCGCGAGCCGCTTCTTGTAGTTCCGCAACCCGGGCGCGGCCTTGACCACCGTCAGCTCCTGGCTCGCCGGAGCGCTTCCGCCGGCGACGCCGGCGGGCACGGGGACCGGTTCCAGCTCCTCGGCACCGCCCCCCAGGAGAAACGGGGTAGCAACGATCGCGACGGCGATCAAGGCGATCAGCGGCAGCAGGCGCCGATCCCGAAGATCTGCGTAGAGGTCGGAGAGGAACGGGGGCACCTGCATCTCCCCTCCTTTCAGCTTCGGCATCTTCAGCTCCGGGCCGACTCGCTTCACGGCGTCCCTCCAATGGTCGTAGCGACCGGTGCGGTCGTCGGTTCCGGGCTGGTCGGAGTCGCCCCCGCGGTCACTCCCTGCGCGGGTGGAACGAGGAAGGTGTTGACCGAGAAGCTCGCTTCGAGGAAGGGGAAGCCTTTGTTGCCGTCGGCTTTGAGGTTGAAGCCGGAGATCGTGATCAGGCGCCCGGTTACCTCAACTTCCGAGTTCCTCGTCTTCACCAGCGAGTCCAAGCCCTTGATGAAGTCAGCCAGCTCAAAGAAGCTGCCCTTGAAGGTGAGTATGTAGGGCATTACCGCCAGGCCGGCCGGGCCGATTTTCGCCCCCAACGGCATCTTCGCGGCCGCTACCTCCGTCGGAGACGCTAGTTCGCCTTCGGCCGGTTCCGCCGAGGCTTCTTCGGTGGTGGCTTCTTCGCCGCCCGAGCTTTCGAGTTTGAAGGTCTCGAAGCGCACTTCTGCGTCCCCGGCGATGCGGTTCAGCTGCACGAGCAGCGAGGCCGTGTCGTCGTCGGCGGGCGCGGCCTTGCCGAGCACGACCAGCTGCTGGTATTGCCGCGGGAAGGCGCGCTCGGCTTCGAGGCCCCGCTGCACTTCCGACTGGTGCAGCGACAGCGATTCTTCCTTCGCCGCGACCTCTTGGTCGAGTTCGCTCACTTCAGCCCGCTTCGGGCTCAGCAGGAGCATCCAGAACGCGATCGCCAGGGCGGCGACGGCGAGCATGGCGACGATGACTCGGTTGCTGGCGCTCATCTCATTCGCCTTCCGGGGCTTCTTCGGTTTCGCTGGACGCTTCGGTCGAGGTCGTTTCCGCCGTTTCCGCTGCCGTCAACGGGGCTTCGCCTTCACCGGCGAGCGGCACCGGCGCCGCGTCGAAGGCGACGACGAGGCTGAATTTGGCGATGAAGCTGCGGGTCTGGCATTCGCCCCCGGTAGCGCCTTCGGCTTCGCCTTCTTCCGAGCTCCCCGACCCTTCTTCCTCTCCGGAGAGTTCCGAGGATTCGACGCCGACCCGGGTCACCCCGTCGATGTCCTTGAGGGCGGTGACGAAGCGCGCGATCGACTCCTGTCCCGCACCACAGCCGACGAGAGAGAGGGCTGGCCCTGGGACGCTGGAACGAAGGGCCCCACCGCCTTCACCCCCTCCGGATGCCGGAGAGGCCGAAGCGTCGAGCTCCGTAAGCCAGACGTCGTGCGGAAGCACCAGAGCCAGTTCGCGCATCACCCGCTCCCAGTCGAAACGGCTGTCGGCCAGGCTCGCGATCGTCATCAGCCGCTGTTCGTGAAGGGTCTGGAACTGCGTGTAGGGCGCGAGGCGCTTTGCCTCCTGCACGGCGGCGGCGTCTTCCCGGGTCAGCTGCGTGACTTCGGTTTCCCGTTCGGAAATTTGGTTGCCCGTCACGACCAGCAGGGCTACTCCGGCAAGCACAGCCGCAAGCGCCCCGACCAGGATGTAGGGGATCGCTCCGGTCCGCATCGGCGACTGGGCGCCCTGCCGCAGATCGGGGGGAAGGAGGTTGACCGGTCTCATCTCAGCTCTCCAATCCCAGTCCGAGGGGGAGGACGAGGCGAGCGGCAAGCAGATCGTCGATGCCGACCAGCGCGCCGGGACGGGGCGCTGAGATCGGCAGCCCCACCTGCTCTTCCATCGCCGCCCCAAGACCGCGGATCGCACTGCCGGCTCCGCAGAGAACGACGGAAGAAACCGGCACAGCGCTCTCGAGGGCCCGGTAGTAGTCGAGTGAGAGCCGCAGCTCGTCGACCAGCCCGACGACGCCCTCCTCGAGGGCTCGGCGGCCGGCGGCGACGATCTCTGGATCGCCTTCGATCGCCTCCACGGGGGCATCGAACCCGATGTGATGGAGCCATTGCTCGGCGTGTTCGGGGGTCAGCCCGCGCTCGGTGGAGAGGCGGGCGATGATCGCCTCCATACCGATGCCCGAAACGCGAGTGAAGAGGCAGGAGCGGCCGCGAGCGACGGCGAGGTTGAGGACGTCGCCGACGTTGCAGTAGAGGACGCCGTCCTCGGGGGCGCGGCTTCCATCAGCGTCCACCGGGGCCGCCAGCGGCGCGAGGGCGCGGATCATCCCGAACGCCGAGAGGTCGATGCCCTCAGGCCGCAGGCCCGCCCTTCGAAACGGGTCGACGAGTGAGGTGATCATGTCCCGGCGGGCGGCGATCACGACCACGTCCACTTGCGGTCCGGAGTCCTCCTGAGCGGGCACCCCACCGACGACTTGGTGTTGAAGCACGGCCTGGTCCAGCGGCATCGGGATCTGCTCTTGGGCCTGGAAGCGAATCGCCGCCTCCATCTCCTTCGGATCCTCGATCGCCGGCAGACGCAGGGTTCGCACGACGACGCGCTGATTGCCAACCCCCAAACGCACGCGCTTGGACACCTTCTGGCGCGCATAGAGCTCTTTCAGAGCGGCGACCAAACCATCGGGGTCAAGCACCTCGCCCTCGTGGAAGATCCCGGGCTGCAGCGGCTGCACCGCCGAAGAGACAACTTCGGGGGAGCCGTTAGCTGAGATCTCGGCCACGGCGACGCTCCCGGCCTCAATGTTGAGGCCCGCGAGGTTGCCGGTCTTCTTCCTGCCCAGGCTGAGCGAAGGCATGCTCAGGTCGAAGGAAGGCATGCCCAGGGACAGGGACGGCATCGATTTCGGTTTGGTCAGCTGCATGAGGCCCACGTCCTCCATCGGCAGATGCCGGTGAAAACTTTCGTCCTGCAATTACCGATAACTAGGAGAAGGTGGAGAGGTACCAATCGACCAGCTGGTCGCCGGCGAGCAGCCCAATCACGCCACCGAGCGCAAGGAACGGCCCGAAGGGGATCGCCCGCTTCCGGGCCGCTACCCCCTCCCTGGCGATCATCGCCAAGCCGACGACCGAGCCGGCCAGCAGGGCGACGAGCAGCGCCGGCGCGACGTTGCGACCGAGGAAGAGGCCCATCACGGCTGCGAGCTTGACGTCGCCGAGCCCCATCCCCTTCGGGTAGGCGAGCGCGACCAGGAACAGTGCGCCGCCGGCGGCAGCAGCCGCGATCCACCGCTCAGGCAGGCTGGAAGGATCGCCGACGGCGACGATCGCCAGGCCCGCCACCACCGCGACCAGCAAGACCTTGTTCGGGATCACCCGGCGATCGAGGTCCGTAAGAGTGACTGCGAGCAGCGTGGTCACGAAGACAAGCCCGAGTAGGACTTCGGTGACGTCGCCCCAGAGGACGGCCACCGTCAATAGGTAGAGGCCGCCCAGGGTCAGCTCGGTCAGCGGGTAACGAGCGGAGATGCGGTCGCCGCAGCAGCGACTGCGGCCTCGCAGCAGCACCCACGAGAAGACCGGGACGTTGTCATAAGCGGCAATCTGCTCTCCGCAGGTGGTGCAGCGCGAGCGGGGGCCGAGGATCGATTCTCCCCTCGGCACGCGGTAGCCGACGACGGTGACGAAACTGCCGACCACGAGCCCGCCGAAGAAGGCGAGAATAAGCGCCTGAGGCATCGCTATTCCCCTTCCAGCGGAGTGTTGGTGTCGACCTCGAGGCGGGCGGGATATTTCGGATGGTCGTACATGAACGCGAGTGCTTCCCCGCCCGTATTCGCCCGCTCGACGCTAAGCGCCAACCCAAGCCTTTCGCCGGGTTCGATCGTCACCGGAGACCCGTTGAAGTACATGGTCAGCCGTTCCTTGGTCCAGGTGGTCGGCCAGTTGGCATTTTCTTTCGGCGTGTATTTCCAGTACTGGGTCGCGCCGCTCGTATTCGTCAGCAGCGTCGGCAGCCCTCCTTCTTTCCACTTGTAGAGGTAGACGCAGGCGGTGCCGGTGGCGGAAGAGTTGTTGATCGACCGCGTGTAGAACTGGAGGGTCGCCTTTTCCGTCATCACGAATTTCGCTTTCATCGGGTCGGTCACCCAGCGATGCACTTTCGTCTCCGGATTCGACGAGCCTTTGAGTTCAAAGTCGCAGGAGGGAACGTCGGCTTTCCGGATCTGAACGCCGGTGCCGGTATCGGGCGTGGTGTCGAGGTAGCTGTCGTTGGCATAGTCGTATTCGGCCGGGTTATTTGGGTCTTCGAAGTCCGGGTCGGGCGGGCTACCGACGAGCAGGGTGTCAGGGGCGCCTGGGGTGCCGCCCGTCTGCATCCCGCTCGCGCAGGTTCCGAGCGTGTTGTGGAGGAGGTGGTTGCCGGCGATCGTCTGTCGCACGGTGGTCCCGGTTGGCGAGCAGGTGGTGTCGGTGAGGAAGAACTGCTGCGCCGTGACGACGTTGCCGCTGGAGTTAGCGACAGGATCCTTTTCGGCGTTGTCGGTGGGATTGATGAAGTTGGACTGGACTTCGTAGTAGCCCCGCTGCGTTGCCTCGCTGGGAGCCTTGTCGACTCTAACCGCGACGACGATCTGTTTGTAGTCCTGTTTGCCCGGGCAGACCGCTTCCGGGCATTTGGCGTCGTTTCGCCAGACGACGTACCGGTAGACCCTCCCTTTGACGTCGCCGCTGGTGAAAGCCGATTCAGGCGCGACGGTTCCACCTTTGATTTCCGCTTCGCCGTAGAGGCCCCCGCCGTTGACGACCATTTCCCGATAGAGGCCGAGCGGTTCGCGCTGCAGGGCGAATTCGCCGTTTTTGACCCTATAGTTGGGGCTGAGCGGGTCGTTGACGAATTCCGGGCCCCCCATCATTGCCAGCTGTTCGTTCTTAAGGCTGCGCAGGAGCTCCAGTTCCTGTTCCGCGTACTCGAGCGCCACCTGGCTGGCCTTGGCCCGCTGGGCGTTGCGGGTGGCCGTCGTCAGCAGGCTAAAGGTCGTCATTGCGCCGATCGCCAAGATCAGAATCGCGACCAGGACTTCGGTCATCGTGAACCCCGCCTCGGTGTTCCCGTGCCGTCGCATCAGTAGCCCAGGGTCGCGTTGCGGAGGGCGGCGCCGTCGGAGACCGTGAGAGCGCCTTGCGCGTCCGGATTCGGCAGGCGAAGGGTGACTTTGACGTAGGTGGGTTCGGTTTCGTTGGGCGCGTAGGTGAAGACTTCGCTGCTGTTGATTCCGCTGAAGATCAGGCGCGGGGTCCCGGTGCTGTTTTTTGCCGCCTCGGTCCGGTAGCACGCCGTGGTCGAACATTCGTAGGTGATCACGCATTCGATCGGCGAGGCGGTGCTGGCGAGCGCGGTGCTCCCTCCGCAGGTGGTGTGGCGCACGTAGGCGACAAACGAGACTTTGCTCTGGGTTTTCGCGACGACGGTGCCGCCGCCACGCAGCTCCCGGGTCATCCGCTCCAGCACCCAGCGCGCGGTGCTGACGTTCTGGGCCTGGGCGCTGATCCGCGGCTGCCCGCGGACAGCGCCGATCACCAGCATCGCCACGGCTCCCATCACCACCACCCCCATCGCCGAGGCGACGAGGAGCTCGACGAGAGTGACCCCTTCCTCGCTCTTGAGCCTGGCGAGCCGCGTCTTCATCGAGCCACCACCTTGAACGCCCGCTTGACGGGGGACGCGCCGGCGGTGCCGACGGCGTTCACGGCCTTTACCGAGAAGGTGTGGCGCCCCAGATGCAGCTTCCGCAGTTTGGTCGGGGAGCTGCAGCTGCTCCAGCGCTGCTTGTCCACCCGGCAGAAGAAATCGGTTCCGGGCTGCCCGGTTGCATCGAGGAAACGGAAGGTCGGTCGGCGCAACCGGGTCTTCGAGGCGGGGCCGAAGGTGATGTGGGGAACCGGGGTCGCGTAGCTGACCCCTCCCTTCGCCCGGCCGCCGGACGAGCCACCAGAGCCCGACCCGCCCGTGGAGCCGGAAGTGCTGCCAGCGCCAGATCCGCCGGCGGTGTCTCCCGTCCCACCTTCTTCAGCGGGTGGAGGCGGTGGCGCCGGGTCTTCCTGCTTATAGGTGAGGGCACCGGAGCACGTCGACGAGAGGCCTTCGTATTCCGCGTTGGCGCTGAAGAAAGTAGTGGTGCCGGAGACGACGGTGACGGAGAAGCCCGGAGAGGCCAACTCGGCAGCAGTTCCCTGGGCGACGACCGGACCCGTGCAGGAGGCGCTCTTGTAGACCTTTATCAGCGCTCCGGTCGTCGCCGTTCCGAAGATCGTCGGGGTCGTCGAAGCGTTCGGCGAGCTCGGCGACGTGCCGTCGAGACTGGGCGGCGGCGGACCCAGCGAAGCACCGTTGCCGATCGAGATCAGCAGCGTCGACCCCGTTTCGCTCCATGCGTAGACATCCTGTTCGCTATCGATGTCACCTTCGGTGAGCCTCTCCGCCGTCGTGAAGAACGCCTTGCTTCCGTCCGAGGAGATCCCCTGCACAACCGCGGCGCTTTCTTTGTTGCCGTTGATCTGCCCGACGGAGATGCGAATCGTTCCCGTCGCCGAGCGGCGGTAGACATCGGAGGCGTTGTCGGTGTCCTGCGGGACCACCTTCTCGGGGGTAACGAAGAAGACTCTGCTGCCGTCGGCCGATGCCGCGGCGAAGCTGGCATCGTGCTCGCCGCCCGCTGCTTCGGCGCCGGTCGAGAGCAGGGTCGTGGTGCCGCCGGAGCGCTGGTAGACGTCGCGCGTGCTGTCCCCATCCTCGGGAACGAGCGGCTCGCTCGTGGTGAAGATCGAGAGGTCGACAGAGCTGTTCGGGGAGACCCAATCGAGCGAAGCGGGAACCGGGTCGTTGCCCAGCGTCCCTTCGCCAGCAGAAATCAGCGAGGTTTCACCCTCGAGGCGCCGGTAGATGTCTTCGTTTTCTTCGTCGTCATCGGCGACGAGAAGGCTTTCGACGGTGACGAAGTAGACGCCTTCGCCGTCGCTCGAGGCGCTTTTGTAGCGGGCCCCCTGGGAGCCGCTGCCGGTGCCCGGCCCGATCGAGACCA
>Ga0070664_100004561_pt1 | contig 11114 bp, 13 predicted proteins | sample KBSC73metaG_FD_65863 | JGI IMG/M metagenome (GOLD analysis project Ga0070664, IMG submission 65863) | Corn rhizosphere microbial communities from Kellogg Biological Station, Michigan, USA - KBS C7-3 metaG | ecosystem: Host-associated > Plants > Roots > Rhizosphere > Soil ... | reverse complement strand
CGTGAGAAGACGCCCCCAACACCAGCCATGGACGTGCATCCATGGATCCATCGGCCCGTGGACAGTCATCAATCCACCTTTCCTTCCCTCTAACGAGTATCCCCGGAACGGGGCTGTAAGGGCACTCTACTACTAATCCCTAGACGTTGTTCGCACGTTGGAGGGCGGTGGAGTTTATCTGCGGTGGAAGTAGAACATGTGTGGGTCTACTTGCGGTACACGACATCGACTTGGGCCAGAAATGCCGTCAATGACTCGGTCTTTTCGGCAATCACTTTCCAGTCTTCTCTCCGGGCGGCTTGCTCGAGCGCTTCACCGATCTGGCTGATTTCCTGAAACCCATACCCACCTCCGTCGCCCTTCATGCGATGCCCCAAGAGACACACCACCGTCAGATCGCCGGTTTGCATGGCGCGCGCGAGTGTAGCCGCATCTTTGCGGCGGTTCTCAAGAAAGCCCGGAACCAACTCCTCCAGATCGGGATCGATCGAGACGATGACGCGTCGAGCCCTATTGCCGTGTCCCGGTAGCGTCATGTTCGTCGATTTCCCGCACAGGCTTGAAGGACTTCGAGCAGCGTTTGCCGCTTGATCGGCTTCGTCATATGCGCATTACAGCCGGCTTCGAGAATCTTCTCTCCTTCTTCTTTGAGCACGAGCGCGGTCAACGCAATAATCTGCGTCTTGGACATATCGTTCTGCTGCTCCCATGCGCGGATCGCTCGCGTGGCTTCGTAGCCATCCATCACCGGCATGTTCATATCCATCAGGATCACATCGTAATGTCCCTCTTTGAATCGTTCCACGGCCACGGCACCGTGCTCGGCCACGTCAACCTGATACGGTGTGGATTTCAGATACGATCGCACCAGGACCTGGTTATCGGGAGAATCCTCCACTAACAGAATATGTAGCGGCCGGGAGGCGATGGGCAGCGACGGGCGGTTTGTCGGCGAGGAGGCCGGAGCACCGCCGGCACGATGTCTGGCGATACTCAGGGTTTGCAGCAAATCCGACCGCCGTATGGGCTTGGTCAAATATCCACCGAGCCCCAAGTCGTACGTGCGGGCGATATCATCCGCCCAGTGGTCCGAGGCCATCATGATAGTCGTGAGACCGACAGCCAGTCCCGAACGATGCATGGCATCGACCACCTGGAACCCGTCCATGCCGGGCATGCGGGAATCAATGAGAAGCAGCCCGAAGGGACGCGATGATTGGGCTGAATCCCGCAATGCCGCTAACGCCTGCTCGCCGTCCCCAACCGCCGTGACCTGCGAGTTCCACGAAGAGAGCGTTTCCACCAGGATCGTGCGGTTGATCGGGTGGTCGTCGACGACCAAGGATCGAAGACCATACAGATCGATCCCCCGAGGCAGGCACGGCGCTTTCTCTCCAGGGGCGATTCCGAGGCGGACCAGACAGTGAAACGTGCTGCCCTGCCCCAACGTGCTTTCCGCCCAGATGCGTCCCTGCATGAGTTCTGCCAATTGCTTGCTGATCGTGAGGCCGAGCCCCGTTCCGCCATATCGTCTGGTAATCGACTTGTCGGCCTGTGTGAACCGCTCGAAGATGGCCGCCAGCCGGTCATGAGAGATGCCAATGCCGGTGTCGCTGACGGCAAAGTGAATGGCGCCAGCCTCGGCCAGAGCCGCGTCATTCGTCACTTCAAGCGTCACAGACCCCTTGTCCGTAAATTTGATCGCATTGCTGATGAGATTGACGAGAATTTGATGCAGACGGTTAGGGTCTCCGATCAACGAGCACGGGACGTCGGGAGCGAGGTGACATGCCAGTTCGAGGCCTTTTTCGTTTGCTCGCATCGCAAGGATCTCGATGGCCTTCTCGATGAGATCGCTCAGATCGAATTCGATCGACTCCAATTCAATGTGCCCCGCTTCCACCTTGGAGAGATCCAGAATGTCGTTGATCAATTGAAGCAGACTGCTGCCCGCGCGACGGAAAATCCGGAGATACTTGCGCTGATCGGGCGCCAATTCGGTGTCCCACAACAAGTCGGCCATGCCGACGATCGCATTCATGGGCGTACGGATCTCGTGACTGATGGTGGCCAGAAATTCGCTCTTGGCTTTGTTGGCAACTTCAGCCGCTTCCTTGGCGACGACCAGGGCCTGCTCGGTCGCGGCATGTTCGGTGGCTTCGCGCCGGCGTGCGGCGCGTTCCCGACGTAGCGCGTCCTTCATCTTCGCCAAGGTCTGTGCGGGCGATGATCGGGCGGTCTTGGTCTGGGATCGCTTGTGAAGTGGCGGCATCGTCGGTGCGCGAACGCGCAGCCTGGCTATTCGTCGTCTGAGTGGGGAACGAGGGTGAGGATGCCGGCCTGCTTCGCCCGGTTACGGCCTTCTTGTTTGGCCTGGTACAGGGCTTGGTCCGCCGCTTTGATCAGGTCCGTCGGTGAAGCATTCCGGCTTGGAATCGTGCTGGCATAACCGACGCTGATGGTGATGTGGTCGCCTTCGGAGTGGGTGATGTTGAGGGATTCGATCCGCTTCCGCAACGCTTCTGCGACCTGCGCCGCCCCATCCGTCGTCGTGCCGGGCAGTACCACGACGAACTCATCGCCGCCGTACCGCGCGACCAGGTCTCCAGGCCGGTTGACCGCCCCAGAGATCGCGTTGGCCACCTGCCGCAAGCACTCGTCCCCAGCCGTATGTCCGTTACTGTCGTTGTAGATCTTGAACCGGTCGATATCGAGCATGATGAGAGACAGCGGGGTGGACTCGCGGACGGCGCGCCGCCATTCCTGGTCCAAGAAATCGTCGAACTGTCTGCGGTTCGTGATACCGGTCAAGCCGTCCAAGGAGGACAGCCGCAGCAACATCTGATTGGCCTCCTGCAGTTGGCGCATCACCTCGAGCAGTTCCTGCTCACGGGCGCGTCGGCGTTCAATCTCATGCACTAGACGCAGAACGCTCCGTACCCGCGTCAATAGCTCGATTTTGTTGATGGGTTTTCCAATGTAGTCCAAGGCCCCGGCGGCAAATGCCAGCTGAAGATCGACCGGATCGGTCTTGACTGTCACCATCATGATCGGAGTTTCGCGGAACCGCTCGACGGCCTTGATCTGCCGACAGGCTTCAATTCCGTTCATTTCGGGCATGATGATGTCCATGAGGATCAGATCCACTCGCGCCGCCCCCTGCTTCCCACCCTCGAGACCGAGCAGCCGGAAGGCCGAAACGGCCGAATCCGCGACGAGAATGTGTTCATAGCCGGCCGCGGTGAGGATTGAGTTCAGAAGGGTCCGGTCGTCTGAGGAGTCGTCAACGATCAGTATACTCATGGAAGTGGCGCCTCGGCCTGGCTGAAATGGAGCAGTAAAAGTGAAGAAATCCTAACAGCTAATCCTGGTAAACACCAGGATAAAGCTTTTTAATGCAGGGCTGACAGAGGCCATGGCTGAATTCCGCCTCCGAATGCTCGGAAAGATACTCCTCTAATTGCTGCCAGAAACCGCCGTCATTTCGGATCTTTTTGCATGAGGCGCAGATGGGAATCAGACCGCGGAGAACCTTCACCTCTTTCAGGGCCATTTGCAATTCCTCATTACTGCGGCGTAGTTCGAGCTCGCGATTCTTACGGCGGTCCATTTCCTGCTTCAGGAGCAATGCAGAGGACACTCGGGCCAGCAATTCGATGCTGTTGACCGGCTTGCTGATGAAGTCCATGGCGCCAGCGGCAAAGGCCTCCTGCAGGTTGCTGAGATCGGACTTGGCGGTGACCATGATGACGGGAACGTCTTCGAGGTGCGCGCAGCGCTTGATCTGCCGGCAGGTTTCCACGCCGTCCTGCTCCGGCATGAGCACGTCCATCAGGATGAGATCGATCTTGTGGTTGGCCGAGTCACCGTCAAGGTTCAGCAGGCGCGCAGCGGTCTTCGCCGAATCCGCGCTGAGCACGTCGGCGTGGCCCGCTTTGCCGAGGATGGAGCGAAGCAGCGCCTGCTGATCAGGCGAATCGTCCACAATAAGAATGCTCATGGAACTCCTACGTGCAGATTCCTACTGCTGGGGCGGCAAGATCCGTCCTCAAGTATAGCAGACGACGGTGGCGGGTTATTTCAGCTTGGAACGAACGAGGTCGCTGACATGTTTGCCGTCAACCGGCTGGCCGGCAAGCCGGGCCATCACGGTTTTCATGACCGCACCCATGTCTTTGGCGGAGCCGGCGCCCGTCTCGCGGATCACGGTTTCGACGATCCGCTCGAGTTCGTCAGCAGAGAGCGCCTTGGGAAGATAGGATTCGATGATGGAAATTTCTTGTCGTTCTTTGGCCGCAAGTTCGGCGCGCTGACCTTTTTCGTACTGCTCAACTGACTCTTTCCGTTGCTTGATCATTGTGGTCATGATGCGGCTCATCTCGGCATCATCGAGATCCTTCTTCATCTCGACTTCCTTATTGAGCACCGCGGCCTTGATCATCCGGATGACGTCCATCCGCAATTGATCGCGGGCCTTCATGGCCAGCTTGAGATCTTCGGTGAGACGGTCACGCAATGACATAGAAATCCCGGCGTTTGAGGCGTTCCCGGAGAATACCGCGTCGTCGTGCCGCAGTCAAACAAGCCTGCCGCAGGTGGTTTTGCGTCCTCGGGGAGAGTATGATGCGACGGACTATACACTATCGATGTTCTACACTGCAGGGAGGGCGAGTATGGAGTGTCAGCGCAATGCCTTGAAGAGAGCCACCAGCATCGTGCTCGGAGTGGGCATTCTCGTGCTGAGCGGGTGTTCGAGCAATGAGCCTAAACCGATGGCACAGCCGACGCCGGATCAGGTGCGGGGTCATGCGGACCGTGGGTTCGACAAACTGAAGCAGGAAGAAAAAGAACGGGGCACGCAGTCCGAGATGCCCCGCTAGCAGCGACGAGCGGTTATTTGCTCGCTCGGAGCGGAGCGGCAAAGAACTGCGCGACGGGCTTGAGCAACGGCAGTTCCCACACAAGCTGCGTGAGCGGAACCTGTTCCACCGCCCTGGCTTCATGAAAGCTCCTCAGAAAACTCGCCGAAACCGCCAGCCGCAAGAGTCCGGAGACAAAAAATACCAAAGGCAGATTCGACGCCAATCCGAGGGAGTGCTGTCCGATCGTGATGCGTGACGGAAGCGCATTCACCAGCCAGCTTCCCATCAGGGCGCCGAGGCACCATCCCAACGCATTGATCGTGCTATAGGTCGCGACAGCCTTGGCACGATCCTCAGGTTTCACCGCATCAAATACATAGTTTTGGAGCCCCAGGGCCAACCCGCCCCACGTCACGCCTGCCAGGAAATTGACACAGAGGAGAAACAGAAGACTTGTCCCAGCGAGATACAGCATGGGAAGAAAAGGGACCATGAAGCCGGTGACGGTGAGCAGCGCTTTGTTGCCGAATCGATCGGCAAATTGCCCCCAGGCTTTCAAGGTGATCAGTTGGCCGAGAATGCCGGCGGCCATCCATGTGCCGTACCCCCAATAGGCCAGATGGAGGTCGCGCAGCATGTAGAGCACAAAAAAGGGACCCGCGATCAATACCGCTGCATGCATTGCACCGGAAAATAGGAGAAACCGTCGGAAACTCAGACTCGAACCCGCCAGGAATCGCCGGAAGCTGGGGGAGGTATCGAGCGATGGCATGGCATGAACGTCGTCGACGTTCTTGAGGGCGAGGGCGGAAATCCATCGCGCGGCTGCGGCGAAGGTGAAGCTCACGGCAAAGCCGATCCATGAGACCGCGTCATCCTGCCAGAAACTGAGCAGCCACCCCGCCCCACAGAGCGCCACGAAACTCAAGCTGGCCATGATCGCGGCCCGCCTCGCGAAGTATGCGCCTCGCTCATGTTCATCGAGATGGTCCGCAATAAAACTGTTCCATGTCGGCGTTGTGAATTGGCTACAAGCGAAATACAGGACCGTGCCGAGGATCAAGAGCCAGGGGCCGGAGGACGGAAAGAGGAGCGGCAGCATCAGAATGGGCAGCCACGACAGGGCCTGACCGGCGGTGCCGACGCGGATCAGTGACTTACGATCAGGGAACCAACGAAGCAGCTTGACCGATGCCAATTGAGCCCCGGTTCCGATCAATTGCGGAAGCGCGGAGAGCACGCTCAATTGAAACGGGCTGGCTCCCAACAGAAGGGCAAAGGCCGAAAGATACTGTTCACCGCTGCCCAGGGTGATGGCCTGGCAAGCGCCGTCACGAAGGCCATACCGCCGACTCGGTTCCCTGAGGTCTTGCACGACGCACTCCTGAGGGCTCACCCTGCCAGACTCCTGGTGAAAATGACGTAGGTCAACCTATCACAGACGGCTTGCGTCTTGTATTAAATAGGTGTTGAATGGTGGAGTAGCGAGACGTCCATTATGAACATCGCTGGAACGCCCAGACGAGTTCGGTATCGCTGGCCGCTCGCCTTCCTCGTTGGATTCGCCGGCTTCGTGGCCCCCGGTTTCTGGGAAGCCGACGCCAGAGACCTGGTTGCTCCCAAAGAACAATCGACCACCGAAATCGACCCGACCCAGAGCCCCTCCTTTGACGAACAGAAGAAAGGCATCCCGCAGTCGCTGTTCACATGGATCAAGATGGCCAAGGGCTATGATGTCGAATGGGATAGCTTCGGTCGCAAAGGATGGTACACGCAGGACCCCCGACTGAAGCCGATCGAGCCGACGTCAGTATTCACTCCCGACACCCCCGCCATCTATATCGTGTTCGAAGTGGCACCGCTCGAAGATCCGGCCCAGTTCAGTGCCCAATGGTTCCAGGAGAGCGCCGAAGGCAAGCTTCCCGATGCGCCGATGGGAAAAGACAGCCTTGAAGTTCCCGGCCATGAACGGTATGGTTTCCTGGAACTGAAACGGAAAGAGGAAAAGTGGCCGGTCGGCAAATATCAGGTCAAGATTTTCATCACGCCGCTCGGCCAGCAGCCCTTTCACGCAGCCAATCAAGTGGGAACCATGCGGTTTTCCATCGTCGACGCTCTTCCTCCGGCTCCATCGGCCTCACAAAAGTAATCGATCCGTCACAAAGGAACCCTCATGGGCACTCGAATCCGAGTCGCTGAACCGGACAAACTTGCATTGCTCTACGAACGGTTCCGGGACGTATGTCTCGTGGAGAAAGAAGTCTGGAAGGAGATCTTCATGCCGCGCGAGGTCACCGGAGGCCCTGTGCGAACCAACGTACAGGATCGATATGAGGTGGAAATCGACGACGGGAAGATCGAGGATACGTTGGAAGCCAACATTCCCAGAGGCGCCGCGGCGCTCGGCGCGGCGATCCAGGAGTATCGCGAACACATCGCGTTCTACAGAAAAACCTGAGCGCCGTTACTTCGCTGTCAGCACCCTCTCAACCTCATTGACGACCTCAGGACTCATGGGCTTCGTACGGTGGTGAAATCGTCCCACCACGTGACCTGATCGGTCGACCAGATATTTTTGGAAGTTCCATTCCACCTCGCCGGGAAACGGACTCTGTTCCGTGAGGTATTGGTAGAGTGGATGCTTGTCCGATCCCTTGACGCTGATCTTGCTGAACAATGGGAAGCTGACGCTGTATTTGGTCAAACAGAATCCCTTGATCTCGGCGTTGGTTCCCGGCTCCTGCTGACCGAAATTATTGGCGGGGAAGGCCAGCACTTCAAATCCCTGTTCGTGATACTGTTCGTAGATGCGTTCCAAATCCCCATACTGGGGGGTATTTCCGCACAGACTTGCCGTATTCACCAGCAGCAGGACCTTCCCTTTATAGGTGCCGAGATTGACCGGCTTGCCGTCGATGTCATCGATCGTGAAGTCATAGACATTGGCAGTTTTGGCCGCCATCAGAAGTCCTTCCCGGGTTGCATGAGCGGGCAGACTGCCCATGAGTCCACTGCCCAGTGCCAGCGTTAACAGCACGAAGATCAATTTTCTCATGGCAGCCTCCCCAGCAGTTGTTAGACGCGTTCCAACGCGGCAATACGTTCTTCCATCGTTGGATGCGATGCAAAGAGGCGCATGACATTGCTCGTACCGGCGATCTTGAATGTCACCAGCGGATCGGCCGTGCTGCTTGCCTCCGTCTGCATGCGAGATACCCAGCGGTCGATCCCCTGCAACGCCGAGATCATGGCGCCTTTGCCGTAGACCTTGGCGGAAAAGGCATCCGCCCCGAATTCGCGGCGTCGCGAATGCCACATGATGGGAATCATCGCGAGGAAGCCCAGGATGATCTGGACGACAAACGACAACGCAAAACCCATTCCTTCCTGATCCCGCTCGGCAAAGAAGCGTCGGACCAACAGAGAAATGAAGTATACGAACGTGTTCATCAGACCAGCGAGAACAGTTGTCGTGAACATGTCCCCGTTATAGACGTGGCCCATCTCATGAGCCAGTACCGCGCGCACTTCATCCTCTTTCAGGTTTTGGAGCAGGCCGGTCGACACGGCCACCATTGAATTGTTCTTGCTGGGTCCGGTGGCAAACGCGTTGGGATCGGGTGACTCATACACCCAAACTTCCGGCATCGTGATATTCAATCGACGCGCGATGTCCTGCACTGATCCGTAAATCACCTGTTCCGCAGGAGAGTGTGGCTGGGTAATCTGCTCGCAGTTGCTCAACATCGCCCGCGCCATCTGTTTGGAGAAGGCCAAACTGAGAAAGGCGCCGGTAAATCCGTAAATACCCGCCATCGTCAGAAGGGACAGCGTATCGCCGCCCAGCGTGACGCCAAACGCCGGCAACACAAAACTCACGATCACGTTGATCGCGACCATGAACAACAGGTTGGAAATCAGGAGCAGCACAATACCTTTAATCCACTTCATCGAGTCCTCCTTACAAAGCGGCGCTTCGGGCGACCGCTTGGCCCGTGATCACTCGGGAACATTATAATACAAACCCGCACACGCAGGATTCTTAAATAAGGCTGCCGCCGCCAAGGTCAAGACAGGCTGGCATCCCGTAACCCAAGGCGAACATTGACCGATTCCCGCCCTTCCTGTTAGAAACCTCTCATCCGAGGAGGTCCTTATGCGACTCGACGTCCTGGTCTGTCTTGGGCTCTCGCTTGCACTGACCGGTGTGGCCTTCGGAGGGGAACCCGCGTCGATGGGTCCGCCGCTTACCATACCCACCGATACCGATGGCGTGCAGCGTACCACCGTCATACTCGACAGTTATTCTTATCAACCCTCCCATCTGATCGTTGAGAAGGGCAAACCGGTCGAGCTGACGCTAAAAAGCGTCACGACGTTTACCCCGCACAATTTCATCATCAAAGACCCGGGCGGTAGTCTGTCCGTCGAACAGGACGTCAGCGCCGGCAAGATTGTGGTTCTCAAGTTTACGCCGATGCAGCCAGGCATTTTTCCTATTTACTGTGATAAACGGTTGTGGCCGTTACCGAGCCATCGGGATAAAGGCATGGAAGGCAAGCTGGAAGTCCGTTGAACGACGGGAGAAGCCCAATTCGCATCAATATATTTTGACAATGCCAGGTAACATTACGAGCACCTACGGTGTAAAACAGGCCCTTCTCCGCGATCTCCTCAAGCGCGTCTCCCGGCTATTCTATACCACCCTGGTGGTGGTGCCAGCGGACGTGAGAGATCAAGTCGGTTTGGCCTATCTTTTCGCACGCGCGGCCGACACCATCGCCGACACGGAGCTCATCGACCGGCCCCGTCGACTCGACTACCTCGGCCAGTTGAAACGTCAGTTTATCGACGATCAGGTGTCCTCGTCGCAGATTCGAGGGATTCAAGAGGCCGTCGGTGCAGTCCAACAGGATTCTGCGGAGCGACAATTGCTCGAGAGGCTGGAGGAATGCTTCAGTCTCCTGAACGAGTTCTCACCGGAAGACCGGCGCCGCGTGCAGCGGCTCATGACGACGCTCATACAAGGCATGGAAATGGATCTGACGGTCTTTTCCGGCACCTCCTCGGCTGACCTGACCGCGCTCAAGACGCCTGATGATCTCGACCGCTATATCTACTACGTCGCCGGCTGCGTCGGCGAATTCTGGACGGATCTCATGTGCGCGCACCGAGGAGGCTTGCGATCATGGAACGTCCGCAGCATGTCCGAGATCGGAGTCCGCTTCGGCAAAGGGCTCCAGCTCACGAATATCCTGAAGGACATCGCACATGATCTGAGGCGAGGACGCTGTTACATTCCGGAACCAATGCTGGCCGACCATGGACTGACGCCGACGGATCTCCTCGATCAGCACAACCTTCCTCGGTTTCGTCCCGTGATGAGTCAACTGATCCGGATGACTGTCGAACATCTCGATCAGGGCTGGCTCTATACGATGGCGATCCCTCGCTACGAAACAAGACTGCGACTGTCCTGCATGTGGCCGATCCTCTCAGCGGGAGAATCGTTAAAATTGGTCCGCTGGTCTCCCGACCTGCTGAATCCCTCCGTCAAAATCAAGATATCCCGGGCCAGGGTATACGGCATGATGAGCTTGACGATCCTCACCGGGGCCTGCGGCTATACGGGCACCGCCTACTGGGGCCGATTGCGAAAGCAACTCGTGTAGTCACGAAAATTCTGCTATGGAGACCCAGTAGGCCTGCCTGGCTAGGCTGCGTCACCTACGGTACATCAGCTACATCGACCGTTCCAAAAAACTTTTTCCCTGAACAATCACCGCTTTGAGAGTTGCCTAGGGGAAATCATAGGTGACCTGTAGGAAAGTGCAGGCGAGTCTTCACCTACGAAAGGGTGATTGTAAATGTAGGCCAGAGTACGTGATGAAGGGGGAAACCCAAGGAGGAAGCCAACTTGCGCTTGGAACTGCCGTTTTCGGTCAAGGATTATCGAAGGCAAATATAAGTCATTCATACGCTCATTAGGAGAGCACGAAACTTGCTTTATTACTCGGAACCTCCCCAACGTGAGATGACTGAATCACTAGTCCTGGTCCACGATTGAAGGGAAATATTCACATCAGCAAATGGTGAAGATATGAACAACCCTCGTATTTGTTTGCAGCGATTCCTATGGTGTTTAGCGTTGGTAATGACAGCTTTTGTGGCAGGATGCGGTAGCAGCGACGATAGCGCAAGCGGACCAGGCGCCGCCAGTGTGTCTTTGACCGATGCACCGGCCTGTGGCTA
>Ga0070664_100004552_pt1 | contig 11122 bp, 7 predicted proteins | sample KBSC73metaG_FD_65863 | JGI IMG/M metagenome (GOLD analysis project Ga0070664, IMG submission 65863) | Corn rhizosphere microbial communities from Kellogg Biological Station, Michigan, USA - KBS C7-3 metaG | ecosystem: Host-associated > Plants > Roots > Rhizosphere > Soil ... | reverse complement strand
TTCGACCGAGGCGTCGTCGAGCGTATCGAGAACCTCGAGCTCGATGGCGGCCTCATTCGAGTCCGCCGTATGTTGAGCGGTCAGACAATAGGCGGCGGGTACGGCATTGCGATCGATCGACGTGTAGAGCGATTCGAAGCGCGACAGACGTGGCTTCATCGCCTCGGTCCGTCGCAGCTCCTCGAAATCCTCTGTCGTGACTGCGGCCGGCAGAGGCCGCCACCCGTACCGTCCTCCAAGCAGCACGATGAAGTTCGGCCGCGCCGTGGTCTTCTGGCACCGTCGAATCTCGTCGAGGCAGATCGACATCGTCCGGCGATCCTGCGCCGCCTCGGGGCTGACGCCCCAGCGCAGATCGACCCATGAGAACCGGGCGCCGTGCTGCTCACAGAGGGCGCGCAGACGCGGAAGGACGTCCTCCTGGAGGGCGTCGCGCTCCGCAACCAGGTCCGCGAACGTCGAGCTCACGAAGACACGAAAAGTCTGCGATGTCGAGACTGGCATGGCAGGCTCCCTCGAACTTACGACGCGTCCGCTTCACGCGACCCGCGGTACGTAGCGTCCGCCTTCAGGCGGACCTGGAACAACGCCCGCTCGGCTTGCCGTTCCCGTGTGACGGCGCTCGCGAGGCGATACTACGGCAGCGACTTCCAGGCGACGCGGTCCTGAGCTGTCGGGCACACGTACGCCGCATGAACCATGCGCCGTCGGCTGGATGTTCGCTCGGATCGTCGCGGCGCAAGGATCGCAAGAACATCGTCCGAACCAAGAGACGAGACTAGCCCGATCTTCGTTTGGTCCGTGGTGGGAGCGTCCGCCGTGAGTGAGTCTGTCTGACCTGAGTCTACTGCTTTTCAGGCGGCAGTCGTTCAAGTTGGAGACAATCTTACGCCCTTGACCGCTCGTACCCTGCGACTGGCCGGTCCGTGTGTCTGGCCTTGAAGATGCATCTCTTGGACCGATAAGGGACCACGAGAACAAAATTCACCCCAACGAGTCGCATAGCGGTCCAGTGGCATCTTGCCGATACGACATTTGAGGAGGGACAGAGCGCCTCGAGAAACGGCCATCGTGCATCCGGAAGTAATAAGGCGTACGCTGACCATGGGTGACGAACATCAAGGGAGGTCCGACGCAAATGCCCCATCCCGGCTCGGATCATGAAAAACTTCGCGACTCTCTGACCGCCTTCACCAAAGAGCACCGTGCCAAACACTGGCAAGGGTCCTTTGCCGATTACTTGGATCAAATTCTTCCTGGAATCGCCCATCTGCAGACGCGCAGCAGCCACCAGTACATGTGGGACATGCTGCGCTGGTACGAGAAGAGGCAGCGCAAACCCGGAAATGTCGACGATGGCGGACGCAACACGGCGCGCGAGTTGTTCCGCAGGGAGCTGTTCGGCATCGACGAGTCGCTCGACCGCGTCATCGAGTACTTCAAGGCCGCCAGTGCGGGCTCCGACGTCAGTCGCCGGTTGCTACTGCTGCTCGGTCCTCCCTCCGGCGGTAAGTCGACGATTGTCATCCTCCTCAAACGAGGGCTGGAAGAGTACAGCCATACTGACGAGGGTGCCGTCTACGGCTTGCAGGGCTCGCCCATCCGCGAAAATCCGCTGGTACTCGTGCCCGCCAGCCTGCGTGCTCAATTCAGAGACACGTATGGCGTGGAAATTGTCGGCGAACTGAGCCCTCTCTCGCGTGTTCGGCTCGAGCAGGAATACGAGGGGGACTTCATGAAGGTCCCCGTCGAGCGGGTGTTCCTTTCAGAGGCCACTCGCACCGGCGTGGGCACGTATGCGCCGCACGATCCGACCACCGCCGATATCGCTGACCTTGTGGGGTCCGTGGATCTGTCCAAGGTGGCTCAGATTGGCGACGAGGGCGACCCGCGTGCCTGGTCGTGGTCAGGCGCGGTCTACGCCGCCAGCCGCGGTCTGCTCGAGATGATTGAGATCCTTAAGGTCAAGCGTGAATTTCTCTACCTCCTCCTCACGTTGACCCAGGAAAAGAACGTCAAGGTGTCGCGTTTCCCACTGATTCATCTGGACGAGACGATCGTCGCCCATACGAACCTCGCGGAGTTCCATCGGTTCGTGCAGGAGAAGGAGAACGAGGCCCTGCTGGATCGCATGGTCATCATCAAGATCCCGTACTCCCTCAGCTATCACGACGAGGCGCGCATCTACCAGAAGCTCGTCACCAGTGCGCCCGCGTTTCACGACGTGCACATGGACCCGCATGTGCTCAAGCTGGCCGCCGTTTTCGCGATCCTGACGCGCTTGCAGAAGTCAGAGCGCGAGGGGATGGACCTCAGTAAAAAGCTGCAGTTGTACGCCGGCGAGGCGGTGGAGGGTGTGTCCGAGACAGAGGTGATGCGGATCCGATCCGAGACACCCGACGAGGGGATGGGCGGCGTCAGCCCGCGCTTCGTCATCAACGCGATCTCCCACGCCTTCATACGCAGCGACAAGCGCAGCCTGACAAGCATGGAGATGTTGATCGCGCTGAAGGACTCCATCGAGAGCGACGCGCGTATGGACGCCAAGCAGAAGAAGGCGTGGGTGGACTTTCTGGTGCTAGCACGCAAGGAGTTCTACAACCGCTGGGTCAAGGAGGATGTGCATCGTGCACTGTTCGCCTCCTTTGAAACGGAGGCGCAGCAGTTGCTGGAGAAATACCTGGACGAGGTCGAGGCCTCGCTCGATCATCGAGAGGTGACCGATCCCATCACCGGCGAGTCACGGGCTCCGGATGAGCGCTTCCTGCGATCGGTGGAGGACAAGATCAAGATCTCTGACTCGGGGAAACTCTCGTTCCGGCAGGAGGTCGTGCGCAAGGCCATGGTGGCCTATAAGTCCGGCGAGAAGTTCACATTGGACAGCCACGCCAGGCTGCATGAGGCGATCGAGCAGTACCTCTTCGCCGAACGCCGGGATGTCCTGCGGCTGGTGACGTCAAGTGCCCGTCCCGACGAGGAGGCGCGCAAGAAGATCTCCACAGTCCAGGAGCGACTCATGCGGGAATACGGTTACGACGATCACAGCGCCAAAGAGGCGCTCAACTACGTGACCACGCTGCTGTCTCAGGAGTGATCGGGGTGACGGTCCATGAACAACGAAATCACGGGAGGGAGCGGAGGACCGTTCCGCTGGTACGATCTCTTCTCGCGCGGTGCGCGCGACTGGCTTCGCCATAGCGAGAAGGTTCGGGAAGCCGTTCGGGAGCGCCTCCCAGAGATCATCTCCAACGCCGAAGTCTTGGGCGGCGGCCATCGTACCGTGCGGGTACCGATGAAGCTGCTCGAACACTACCGCTTCCGGTTGCGCCCACCTGAGTCCCACACCGCCGCCGGGCAAGGAGGCGCGTCGCCGGGCGATGTGTTACGAGCTCCCCAGAACCACGCCAGCGGCCAAGACAAGGGCCAGGGCATCACGGAGCCAGGTGGCGTGCAGTTTGTGCTGGAACTGGCCATCGACGACATCGTCGACTGGCTGTGGGAAGAGCTCGAGCTGCCAAATCTGCAGGCGCGTGTCGGTGGGATGACCGACGAGGAGTACAGACGCGAAGGCTGGAACCGCCGCGGCGCGCGATCGCGGCTCGACCGTCGCCGTTCCATGAAAGAAGCCGTCAAGCGACGCCATGCGCAAGGCGAGTCAGCGCCTCCCTTTTCCGACGACGATTTGCGCTTCCGGCAGCTGGTTCGCCGGGCCACACCAACGACCCAGGCCGTGGTGTTCTTCGCTATGGACGTGTCTGGAAGTATGAGCGAAGGCGATCGTCAGCTTGCCAAGACATTCTTCTTCTGGGTCGTGCAGGGCCTGCGCCGCCAATATCAATATCTGGAGACCGTATTTGTGGCGCACACCGTCGATGCGTGGGAGTTCGAGGAACAGGAATTCTTTCAAGTGTCGGGAACGGGAGGCACTGTCGCCTCGAGCGCGTTCGAGAAGGTCCTCGACGTCGTGGACACGCGCTACGACCCAGAACGGTACAACGTCTATGTGTTCTACGCCTCCGACGGAGAGAACTCCCCAGAAGATCGAGAGACGGCCGCCGCCGCGTTAGGCCGAATCGGTGCGGTGGCCAGCTTCATGGGATACGTGGAGATCTCGTCGGGCGCCCGCAGGGGCGGCGAGACAGAGACCGCAGCGCTCTTTCGCGATCTGGCCTCATCGGGCGATGCCGGCAGCTATGTGCTGACGGCTTCCGAGGAAGTCTGGGACGCGATCCGAGCGTTCTTCACCAATCGCAGTCAGCAGGATAGTCACCCTTCAAGCCCCTGAGGTCCGCCGTGAGCGAGCTCGAACTATACGAAGGCAAGCTGGAAGCGCTGGCCCGCGAACGGGGACTGGACTATTTCCCCGTGAACTTCGAGTTGGTGCCCGGTTCATTCATGATGGAGGTGGCGATTTACGGCCTCCCCGTGCGCATGCCCCACTGGTCCTTCGGCGTGCGCTATTTCTATCAGCTTGTCCAGCACCGAATGGGCCATTCCCGGCTGTTCGAAGTGGTCTTCCCCGGGAACCCGGGTCGCGCGTATCTCTCCAAGAACAACAGTCCGCAAGAGAACACGCTGATCGTGGCGCATGTGCTCGGGCACGCCGACTTTTCCAAGAACAACGAATTGTTCCGCCGCAGTCAGGAAGAAGTTGGCTACAACATCGTCGAGAAGGCCGCCGAGCATGCGCGCCGGATTTCAGATGCCGCTGCGATTCATGGCGACAACAGGGTGGAGGCAGTGCTGGACGCTGCGCTGTCGCTCGAGGCCCACGTTGACGTCTTCGCTGGACTGCGGCGCGAACCGTATCCCGAATTCTTGGATGATCGAAACAGCCGATCGGACAATCCGTTCCAGGCACGCTATCAGTCTTTGGAAGAGCCGCGGGAGACCGAAGGCACGCGCCGGCGCCGCCGGGCGCCACGACCTCCGCGACCGGAGAAGGATTTGCTGTGGTTCGTCGCCAACCATGCGCCGGAGCTGGACGACTGGGAGCGGGATATCTTCCTCACCGTGCGTGAAGAGTCGTTCTACTTCTACCCGGTGTTCGCGACTCAGATCATGAACGAGGGCTGGGCATCCTACTGGCATGCCCGGCTGCTGCGCGAGGCGGACTTCCTGCCCCAAGGCACCTACCTGGATGCCATCAAGACCCATTCCGATGTCGTGAGGCCGTACGCCGGCTCCGACCAGGTGGCGCTCTCGATCAACCCCTATCATCTGGGGTTCTCCGTGTGGGAAAAGATCATCGAGCAACGTGGGCTGGATAAGGCACGCGAAATCATGCGCGAGGACGATGACTTCGCTTTCGTGCGCAACTACCTTGACGAGGGGCTTGCCCGTGAGCTGAAGCTTTTCCGGTACGAAGCCAAGCCAAACGGCGAGATCCGAGTGATCAATACTGACATCGACGAACTTCGCGAATCGATCCTGGCGTCGAAGTTCAACTTCGGCGTTCCATGTGTGTCCGTCAGACACATGCGTGCGGACGGCACCCTTGAACTAGAACACGAGCACCGCACCGACGGGAGGGGCCTCGACATCGAGCGCGCTCGCAAGGTGCTGGAGTACCTATACCGGCTGTGGCGGCGCCCCATCGTTCTGGACACTGTGAACGCGGAGGGAAAGTCACAGCAGATTACAGTCGGGTGAAAGCAGTCGTGGGAAGACACGGGATGGAAGAGCGTTGAGGTCGGCCAGGGTCCCCGGTCATCTGATCTCGCGACCGGCTGAATTATGGGCATGAATCGCTCCCGTCGCGAGCCACTTATCCGAGCAGGATGGCCGCCTTCACCTTTGCCCGCAGTCCGCGATCGAACGTGACGAGCGTGAGCTGTCCGACGGCGGCGAATGCCGCAAGATAGGAATCGGCCCAGTCCTTGGTGGCCGGTTGGCGAAGGCGCGTGAGAGCCCGAAAGCGAGTCTCGATCTCCGCCGGCTCCTCAACGAGTTCGACGCGTGGATCCTTGAGCCATCGGTCGTACGCCGCCCAGGCCTGTGGCTGGGTCAGGACCTCGTCGCTCATTACGGCTTCAGCGGTCAACAACCGTAGCAACCCGAGTTGAGTGAATCGGCAGAAGACAAAGGTCGCATCCCGTGACAGCGTCGCGAACCACCCCGCGGCATTCGCATGGTGCGCGTGCCCCTCGTAGGTGAGCGCGACCCAGACGTTGATGTCAGGGAAAAGCGATGTCGTAGATGGCGGCATTGTCGAGGGTCACTGTGCCCGGGCGCTTGGACCGGACAATCGGTAATGACACCGGGGTGCCCGCCTTCCGACGTTCGGTCTTCAAGACTGCTTGACGCCACGCAGGATGAGCGCCCTCGTCGAACTGCGCTCACGCGCCGCCCGAGTCTTCAACTGGCGGTACATTCCGTCAGGGATATCGACAGTCGTACGCATGAGGCTATAGTGCCATATTTATGGCGCGGCGTAACGGTCGTCATTGACAAGTGTGGGTCGATCGTGGGTGAAGTTCAAAGCGAATGACGTGACCTCAATTCTCGGCCATCCGTAGAGTCGTAAATGCGCCACGCAGTTTGGCGCCGATCGACCGCCTTTCTGTGGAGCTGGAATCGTCCCGGCGCCAAGCACACTCGATCCTTCTGACCTGCTGATGTTCAAAATCGGAAACGGCGCTCAAAAAACGTCGAGCGCCGCCTGACTGTCTATGGGCGAATGCGCAGGACCTCGCCACCAGCGGCAGAGATGCTGTTGTTGGTGACGTAAATGGTTCCGTCTTTCGCGATTGCGATACCGCCCGGTGCGAACAGCGGCACCGAGATCTGTGTTCGCGTTCCACCTGGTGCGACCTTGATTAAGGCGCCGCCAGCAAAGTTCGGAATCGGGTTGGCAATCTGGAGAACGTAGAGGCTGCCGTCCGGCCCGAATGCAATGTCGATAATGTTCGTGAACCCGCTGGCGTAGATTTCCGGATCGCCGCCTTCTGGTGGAACTCGGAAAACATTCGCGACGCCAGTCGTGAACGGCCCGCCCGTCAGTTGTCCGACGTAATAGGCCCCATCCGGGCCGACGGCCAGTCCCGTCGGTACGGCATCTCTGGAGGGTGCCATCGGCAGCTGGAATTCCGGAAATACGGCAAGCGTCCGTATGTCTCCGTTGGCGCGTATCTCCAACAGATCATTTGCGCCCGCATCTGCGACAATGCGGCGTCCGGGAAGCACGAGGATGCCGTAGGGATTCGTGTCCGGGAGGTCCCCGTCTGGATTATTGCTGGCCTCATAGCTCCCCAGGTCAGTAGTCAATCGCACCGACCCGTTCGGTAAGAGGCGCGCCACCTGGGCCATGCTGTCGCCGACGTCACCGAGCGCCGATTGCCGAAGCGCAGGATGGCCACCGAACCCGATGGTGAAGTAGAGATTTCCCTGACCCTGGAATCCAATATCGTGTGCACCGGTCGCATTCGTGCCACTCGGCGTCGCAAGCGACGGGAGACCGTTCACCACCGTCTCGGTGATGCCGCGCCGGAGATCAATGCGGCTGATGGCACCACTCAAACCAAAGCAACGGGGTCCTGTGGGACCAACATGACAGTGTTGGGTGCCGCCGTTACCAGCCTCCACCACGTACAGATCCCCATTGGGTGCGAAGGCAAGCCCCCTCGGGTTGCTCAGCCCGGCGGCGACGACCTCGAACGATTGTGCCTGCGCGGCAGTCGCCATAATGAGCACCGCGCAGATGGTGATGGCGGCTCGGGAGAAATGATTCAACTTCATGAGTGCTCCTGGGTGTGCGAGAGTGATGGGGAAGAAGGGTGACGATATCACACGACCGTCGCAGTTCAGTCGCAATCGGGACAAGGCGTCTGATTGATGCTCACGCTGCTCGTGTGATTAGCCGTGGATTCGCACGCACTTTGTTGACCGCAAGAACACTGCGTCACAGTCGTCAACGGAGGCGCCGAAACGCAGCTGAGAATCTGTTCCTCCGGAAGCAGCTTGCGTGTTACATCGAACGCCAGATCCGACCACGCCGCACAAACAACGCCTCGCGAATTGCACTCGTCCTCCTGTCTCAATTCGTCGAATGGCGTGAGCTCTTGACGATTGTCCGGCCCGAGACACTCGTGCGGTGGCACCGAGATCTCTTTCGCCTCTTCTGGCGCCTGAAGTCCCGTCATCAGGGCCGACCCGCATTGCCACTGATGTCCAGCGACTCATCGCAGAAATGGTGAGGAAGAACTGCACCTGGGGCGAGGAGCGCATCGCGGCTGAATTGTGTCTGATGCTCGGTCTGACCGTATCGCCGCGCACAGTGCGACGCTACATGCCACCACGGCCCCGGAGCCGTGGTGGCCGCTCAACCCAAACATGGGCCACGTTCCTGCGCAATCGTGCCGGCGCCGTTCTCGCCTGTGACTTCTTCATCGCGGTCACGGCTACCTTTCAAGGGCGGTACGTCTTTGTCATCCTCGACATCGGCACACGCCGCGTCGTGCATTGGAATCTCACCGACCACCCCACGGCGGAGTGGACCGTTCAGCAGTTCCGCGACGGCCTTCCTCTGGATGGCGAGTATCGCTTTCTCGTCCAACCGGAGTGTGTGTCGCGTCGTCGCTCGTCACCTCGTGAACTGCGGAGACGGTGCGCTTTGCGCGGTTCCGCCTTCGCCGATTGCCGTCACTGTCGCCACGTAGGTGCCTGGCAGCAATGCCAGAACGGTTGCAGAGACATCGGCTCGGCATTCACCGTTGTTGATCGCCGGCTTTCCGAGATCCTGCGTGCCAATGGGATTCGCCACCGTCGTATCAGCCCCGAGCGGAAATATCTCCAGGACGTATCGATCGACGGCGGTGTCATGATTGCTCGACGGCGTGAAGACCGCGGTGCTCGGCAGCGCCACCGGTTTCACGGTAATGTCGTTAGTCGATGATACGGTCGTCGCACCTGCATTGTCGTGCGCCACTGCCGTCAGTGAATAACTGCCCGCCAACACATTGTTCCACGCGAGACTGTAAGGGCTGCTCGTATCGGTGCCGAGGAGAGTTGAACCCGAATAAAAATCGACTCGCACGATCGTGCCATCGCTGTCGCTCGCATTCGCGCTCAGCATGAGCGATCCGGGAGCGGTGAAGGTTGCTCCGGATGCAGGAGACGTCAGCGATATGCTCGGTGGCTGATTGGTCAGTACTGGTGAGGAGACCGTAATGGTTCGACTGACAGACGTCCCAGACGCTCCACCATCGTCAAATGCGACGGCCTTCAACGTGTAGGTGCCGGCCGCGACGTTTGGCCACGACACGCTGTAAGGATTCGTGGTGTCTGTGCTGATCAGCGTCGAGCCGGCATAGAACTCGACTCGCACAATCGTGCCGTCAGCATCTGAGGCATTCGCCGACACCGGGATTGTCGAGGCCGCTGGATAGGATGCGCCGTCTGCCGGGCTCGTCAACGACACTGAGGGAGACTGATTAGCAGAAACTCCTCCGCCGACCAGCGCCGCAACCTCACTTGCATCCAACGCAGAACGGTATATGCCAACGTCGTCAATGGCGCCCCGCAAATAATTGGACCCGTCGGGACTTCTGCCGATTTCGACTGGCATGCTCCCGCCCGCCGCAATCGATCCAGACTTCGCGACAGAATCTACTTCGGTGCCATTCAGGTAGAGGCGCATCGTGCTGCCGTCGTAGGTTGCGGCGACGTGATACCAGGTGTTGAGTGGAAGATCACCGGCCGAGGCGGTCAACGTAGTGGTTACTCCTCCGGCCCTGAGGCGGAACTGCAGCCGATGCTGTTCGGCACTGGTCAGGCCCAACATCCAGTAGGTGGAATCCTCGGTGGCATCGTCAGCTTTTGAAATGAAGCGCTGGTCGATACCGCTGACGAGGCTCGAGTTCTTCACCCATGCCGTAAGCGACAGGGCCGGACCGCCCACCCCGAGGTTTGAGACCGAGATGTAGTCGTCTACGCCGTCCAGGCTCACGGCTGTTCCGGTATGACCCGTCGTCCACGTCGCACCGTTCTGGAGCGTGCCGATTTCGTTTCCAGTCGAATCAGTTGTCGTTGGTCCTGTTCCCTCGTCCAGGTCCCACTGACTGACCAGTACCGATTCAGAGTGCAGCACCTCGTGCGCACCAACTAAACAGATAACAACACTAAGACACCCAGCTATTTTCGCGAGGCAGACGTGGCCTCGCCTCATCATTTGAAACACTTCTTATCCCTCGGAATGGACGCGCAGGAGGACCCTGCGGACTCATTTCTCTATCGCAACGCCGATGCCATGACCCGCGGTGCTGCACTCCTGCGGCGGATACTTAGGTGAAGCCTTTGACAAGCGCGACAAGTAGTGACGGATTACCGTTCACACAATGTGTCGATTACATATCTCAACAGTGCATGCGGCGGCCGAGCGCAACATGCATATGTCGTGATGTTGTAGAGGTGGATGGATTAAAGAAACGACCTCTGTTTGTGCTCGCTGATCCGCGCGGAGAATCGCAGCGTGTTCGCCACCGCGGAGCCCTACTGCAACCTGCCAATCAACAGGAGCAGGAGTGCCCATAGCACTACGGTAAGAAGCAACGAGCTCGCACAGCCCAGTCGGCTTAAAGAGAAGACGAACAATACGCCCTGCCGAAGCGGCTTTTACCGCAAACCTCGCGTGCGCGTCTGTCGGAATACGACACTGACAACGCCGTTGGACCTTCGAATTTAAAGTTCTCTTGGGCAACGGCGTAGGACCTAGGGTTCGCCGGTCACCTACCCAAGCCGAGGTAAGTGGATACACGAAACGGAAGCCGGCCCAGCCGCCGCACCTTTCGGTCGCCGAAGGAATAGAAGTCGATCGCGTCCGAATCGGGCTCCATCGTCACGAAGGCAATTCCGCGATCGGTGACGGACCAGAGACCGAAGCGAACGCCATGGAACCGCCCGCCCCCCGGACCTGGGGGTGTGAGCGGCAGCAGTACGTTGACCATCGAGGTAGACGACGTAGACGTCGGAATTCCCGTCGACTGCCGCGTCGATGACGATTTTCGAACCGTCCCGGGACCAGCCGCCGATGACGAGCTCAGTCGCCTTGAGCGTCGTCAGCGGTTGAACTCCGGACCCGTCGCGGTTGGCCAACCACACCCGGGCCCAGCCGTTGCGGTCCGAG
>Ga0070664_100004551_pt1 | contig 11123 bp, 9 predicted proteins | sample KBSC73metaG_FD_65863 | JGI IMG/M metagenome (GOLD analysis project Ga0070664, IMG submission 65863) | Corn rhizosphere microbial communities from Kellogg Biological Station, Michigan, USA - KBS C7-3 metaG | ecosystem: Host-associated > Plants > Roots > Rhizosphere > Soil ... | reverse complement strand
CGCAAAAAGGCCACGTGGGGAAATAGCTTCATAAGGTATGTTCCTGTTTCCGGGTTATGGGTAGAACACCGCCAAGAATATGTCCGGCCGGGCGGTTTTGTCAAGATATAAGTGCCGCGGCAGCCCGCGTAGCGGCGAGCTGTTCCATTGCCGACACGATTGACAACGTGTGATACAATATCATCGGGTGATCTTTGCCCGGCATTGTCGCCATTCGGTCTTTGAAAATCTCCGCGCGAGCGTCGAAATCCGCAAACCAACGCCGTCGTCCGGCACGCCTTTTTAATCAGGCGGGGAGTTAACCGCTGAAAGTCCGTCCCGCGGCTGTCGTCCGGGGCCGGTTTGCTAAAAGCAATAGATACAATGATTTGCCAAAATTGCGCCGCAATTGTTTTCAAATTCCGGCAAAGATCATTGCACAGATCATTGTAAACCTTTTGTTTACAATTACTTCCCTGTCCTGCAACATCGTGGGACAGCCTTGGGACAAAAATTCCGGAAAAACGGTGGGACAGTGGGACACTTGGGACAGCGCCGCAAATGCTTTATTCGCAATCACTTCCCTGTCCCGGCTTTGTCCCAGGCTGTCCCAGGTTGGGACACCTATAGTTTTCGCTCCAGCTCCGCGATCAATCCTGCCTGGGCGGGATTTATTTTTTCCTTTGCCTGGGTGACGTTGAACCATTCGGCGCGGTCCACTTCGGGGTATTCGCGGCCGTTCAGCGTGAAGGTGTTGCTGTTAATTTTCGCAGGGTCGACGTCGGCTTCGACGGCCCATGCGTAAACCAGTTTGCCGCCTTTTTGTTTGATCGGCGCGAGGGCCGTGAAATCGCCCGAAACGGAAAAGCCGGTCTCTTCGCGAAGTTCCCTTTTCGCCGCGTCGAGCGGGTTTTCGGTCGTGAATTCGCCCTTCGGGATGGACCACGCGCCGATGTCCTTTTTCATCCAAAACGGCCCGCCCGGATGTACCAGAAAGACTTCGAGGAACCCATTTTTTGTGCGATAAAGCAGCAGCCCCGCGCTTTGCTTTGGCATGAAATTAAGTCGATCGCAGATCTACGGTGCTTCCCGTATCCTGTAAAGGTCTTCGCCCTGCGCACCGGCGAGGTCGCGTCTCACGAGCAGCATCAGTTCAACGCCGGGGCGCAATTCCCAGGCGCCGACAAATTCGTAATTGGCAGAGTAGCGCCGTGCAACTTCGGCATCCTGTTCTCCTTTTTTTGCGACGATCATTTCGGCGTTGTCGGCGTCCACCGGATGGCCGAAAAAGTTTGCGTGCGTGTAATCGTTAACGTACCAGACCATCGGCCAATAGTCGGGCGAGATGATCTGGATGACAGCGTCCTTGCCCTTGCCGCTTTTGTCGGCGTAGCGGTCGATCTCGCGTATCAGGTCCAGGAACTGGCGTTTGGTGTGAGCGTAAACGTAGGCCTCTTTGTCGTCGTCATAACGGACAAAATTAAGTTCGTAAGCCTGATAGGCAAGGAAAACGCACGCGGCTACCGCGCAGATCCCGGCGAGTATTTTGAACACGATGTGCTTCGCGGCGGCCATCTCGTTTATCGCGTAACCGGCGATGAGGCACATCGGGAGCAAAAAACTGATCGCAAGCCACGGCGTTTTGTATGGAATGATCGTGTAGGCAGCGAACAATCCGAACGCCCATAAGGCAGTGAACATTGCAAAGCGATGCCGAGCTAATTTAAGGCTGATAAGCGATCCGACAGCGGCGAGGATAAATATCGGCGCTTCGAGCTGCTTCCCCCACCTGAAATAGGCCCACGTTCCGTTCTGCGTGTGCTCGTGATTGCCCGTTTTCAGCCACAGCGAATATGCTTCGAACGCGCGCGACACGCCTTCGGGAAATGTGAAGAACGATGAGAAAAACAGAACGCCGAGATAGACAAAAACGACGGCCGTCGCAACCCATATCAAAACAAGGTCGTTACCTATCCCGAGCGCTTTTCTAAAATTCGCCCAGGTAAGATCCGTTTCGCTGAGTTCGTCGGGGCGCAGCTCGCCGAGGAAAAATCCGCTGAATATCCGCCGCCACAGCCATATACAAATGCATGCAATGGCCATGGTCCCGAGCGTGATAAACGCCGTCTCCTTCGTCGCGAAATAAAGTGAAATGCACGCCGATGCCAATAGCAAATAGATCGATCGGCCGTCGTTCCAGGAAACCAGCAGGCGAATTACGAAATATGTCAACGCGATTTCGACAAGCGCAAACGCGATACGCAGCAGCCAGAGCGCCGTCTTATTATCACCCGCGATAAGCGCCGAAACATTGAAAGTCGTCGGCGCCAGGCTGACGAGAACGATCAGCGCCATCCAGGCAATGGCAAAGATCCCGGCCTTTCGCTCCTCGATAAAGAAAACGATCGCCATAACGAAGCCGAGGCTTAAGAAAACAAAAAATGTTTCGTGAATGAAGTACCGCGAGATGAACGACATGCCCGGCGAAAGCGCGACGAAAAGCGCAGCGAACAAGGCTCCGAGGCTGCCCAGATATTTTCGCAGCCAAAAGATAAGGATGACCGTCAACACGCCGAATATCGCCACGCTCGCCCTTACCGGAACCGTCGAAAGGCCGAAAACTTTCGAAAAGGCAAGAGCGATATAGTACAGCGTCGGGCCGTGATAATTTGCCGGGTCGTATTTGTAATCGCCCGTGCGGAAAAGCGTTGTGAGGAAAAACCCATTGACGCCTTCGTCATGATGCAGCGGTTTTAGGCCAAGCCAAAAGAACCGCAAAAACGCGGCGATCGCCGTGATCAGCACGCAGCTTAGGTACCAAAAACGGTCCGACGGAATGTTGTTTTCTTGAGCGTTTTCGTTCATCCGAGATCGTACGGCAGAGCGGTTAGTCTGTCGAATTAGCAGCCTGTCCTACTTTATATACACGGTAGTCGTCCGATTCAACTACGACAGGAAACTTCTTAAAAAACTCCTCGTTAACAGGCATGAGTGCTTTTTCTTCAGGCGAAACCAGCACATAACCGATGTTGTAATCGGCAAGCAACCGGTCGGCATCGCTCGTGCCTGCGTAAATGCTTTTTACATCCGCCTCGCGCTGCCGGTAATCGATGCCGTGTGAGCCGAGGTGACCGGAATATCGCATTACGGAATTGCGGCCCGTCAACGCAACTGCCGTATTATAGGTCGGTGCGTTCAGAAAAACTGCGCCGGGTTCGGTTTTTGCCTTGATCTGCTCAGCCGCAAGTACTGCCTTTCGATCAAAAACCTGCATCTTCGTCTGACCTGAAACAGTCCTCCAAACATCTAGTGCGCCTGATGACACCAACAGAACAAAACACGCGATCGCCACAACCCGAAGCGCCGTTCTTTTCCGCCACATCCATGCCAGAAAGATCGCCATAAACGGCAGCGAACCGATAAACCAATATATCAGTATTTTTATATTGTCCCACTCCCACGGGGCGAGCCTCGCCGTGTTGCACAAAACAAAGCAGAGCAAAAACGGAATGTAAAACAGCAAAAGGTCGCGCGCGTGGCTGTTTTCATCGCTGTTCACCACTTGACGCCGCCGCGGGGAAAAAATATATAAAATTCCGGCAATAATAACAGGTATCGCAATCCCGGTATTGATAAACCAGAACCAGATAAAATTCGCATCCCCTTTGTTCCAGCCCCACCACCATGCGAAAAATTCGCTCGTCCGCGAAGCCGTTCCCGCGAGAGCCCAGGTCAGTTCGGGCACCGCAACTATGCAGACGCCGATGCCAAACGCGATCCACTCGCGCCATTTTTGGGGTTTTGCAATAAACAGACACGCGGTCACTATGAACAAAACAGCAAGACTGTGCAGATGAATAAGCGGAAGCGTTCCGGCAAGGAGACCAACAATGAAGGACACTGGGATAATGAGACGCGGAGACGCAAAGCCTATATTTCGCGTTTTTTCGTGTTGCTTCGTGGTACCGGCCTTTTTAAAGAACGTGCCTGCTGAAGCAGATGGTTCTAATTCCGCATCTCCGTGTCTCCCTGTCTCCGCGTCGGAAAAAATGTTCCATAGCTTTTGCAACACGACAATCGCGAGCGGCGCTCCCAGGAGAAAACTGCGCTGTGTAATAAACAGAACGACCAGCGAATTCCCCCAGCGAAATTTGTCACCAATTGTGTAATCAAATGGCAGGTGCTGTAGATATTGGAAAAAAGGCGTCGTCTGATGCCAGTAATCCGATAGGAATGCAAAAACACCAAGGCCGCCGCTGAAAAACAGCAGCGCGGGCACTATCTTTGCTGCAAAAGTGTCACGAGTAAGCTTGAGTGCAAACCTTTCCAAAATCACAAGCAGCGAAAACGCCCACGCAACATTCTGCACAAACAGAGCATTTTCGATATCGGCCCCGAGCTTCAAAAACGCCGCAGTGACAAGGTCAGAGATAAAAGGATAAGAAAATTTTGCACCGGCAAACGACGGGTTTTGCGGAGGAAAATTGTTGCCGTCCGTAAAGCCGAAGATAGTTCCGAGATGAAACGGCAGATCACCCAGGTTCTGCGATGCACCTGTAAAAATCCCTCGCGCCGTTTCATACATTGCTTGCTGAAAAAACAACCAGAACAGGACGAAGAAAAATAGGTAGTAAGCAAAACGAAATATTTTTTTCTGGTTAGCACCCTGTAGTTTTCCCTTCGCCTTGCGCCAGTCGGCCAATGCATTGCGCCGAAGGTCTTTTTCCTTAAATAAGATAAGCGGCAGCAGCGTGAGGACGAACGATATTGCGGATGCCGCAATGCCAAATCCCGTCAGAAACGAAACTGCAAACAAAACAGTTCCGAAAACAGCCGAGCCGACAACGACGCCAAAGGCGATCCGCCAAAGCAGTGGAGCGTCGCGCGAAATCAGATAAGAAAGGCTAAACCCTCCGGCCGTTACGATCAGAAGCAAAGTTGCGGAAACCAGCATAAGGCGCGCGAAAAAACCTTTGAATAACTTACCGCAATTTTCCCGGTAAACACAAAGGAATCAGCCAGTTTCGTTGTACATTCGTGTTCAACCGGATTCAATTTATTTGATTTGCAAAGTCGGTGAGCCAAGATCGCAGTTCATCACGGACACGGCGAAATATCTCAAGGCGCCATTTATATTCACCTACATCTGCCGGCGGCGGGTCGTCAAAGGATCGATGTATGCGTGCGGCGCTTCCTGGAAAAACTGGACAGGTCTCTTTGGCATTGTCACACACAGTAATTATGTAGTCGAAATTCTGTCCTGAAAATTCATCCACCGACTTTGAACGATTTCCCGAGATATCGATGCCGATCTCCCGCATTGCTTCGGCGGCTTCGGGACGAACGGAACTTGGTTCGACGCCGGCACTTTCAACATCAATTATGTCGCTGCCAATATTGCGCAGGATACCTTCGGCCATTTGGCTGCGCGCCGAGTTTCCGGTGCAAAGTATTAATACTCGTTTTTTCTCATTCATTTTGTGTGCGGTACGACCACGGTCTCAGCCTCGGCTTGGGATATAGGAACAAGCCAGGCAAAAAGAAAGGTCGCGGCAAATCCGCCAAGCAATTGAGCGAAGATAAAGGCGGGGACATCCATGGGTCTGATACCGGCAAATGTATCGCTAAACGCTCTTGCAAATGTCACTGCCGGATTAGCAAACGAGGTCGATGCCGTAAACCAATACGCCGCCGCAATATAAGCCGCCACGGCAAAAGGCACAATGATCTTGTTATGAAGCCGGACGCAGCCCCATATCACAGCCAGCAATCCGAATGTTGCTACAAATTCGCTGAACCATTGAGCGCCGCCGGCACGAACCTTTGTCGAAGCAAAAAGAACAGGTAGGCCGAACATTATATTTGCGACGGCAACGCCTATCACTGCACCAACAAATTGTACGGGAATATATATGGCTGCCGCGGGCCAGGAAATACCTTTTTGCCAAGCGTCACAAAGAGTTACCACGGGGTTAAAATGAGCGCCGGAAATACCCCCAAACGTTAATATAAGGGCGGCAAGGGCTGCTCCGGTAGCTATCGTGTTTGCTAACAATGCAACGGCAGCATTGCCACCGGCGAGCCGTTCGGCCATTATTCCTGACCCAACAACAGCCGCTAGCAGCATTGCTGTTCCTAACCCCTCGGCAACTGCTTGCCGGGCAAGATTTTGTTTCATAAATACTAGACCTGAGCCAGAGCACAGCAGGCCGTTTTTCCAACAAACTTCCCCGCCCTCTTGTCATATTTGATCACAAAAACTTCCCAATCGTGTTCAAAAATATTGTTTGCCGGGTTTGTCGACATATCGTTGAATTTCTCCCTTTTAGTTCCGCAAACCCTTTTAATGCCGTCTAAAACTTCCCTAAATGAATACATAAAAACTCCTACCGCCTAGCAACAAGCTCCCTCGGCTTTAACACCATTTTCGGCAGCCGTTAATCCGCAGCAACCGTTGACACTGCTTGCTTTTTCCGGAAGGTTGTCCTCGATCACGGTGAAAACTTCCCATTCGTTGCCATCGGGGTCGCTGACCCATGCTTTGTCCTGTAAAGCGTAGCAACATGTAGTTTGCATCTCGTCACGAGCGATCAGGCCGCTCTCGACCCACTTTTCGCGCATCGCAAGTACATCGTCGGTCGATGCTACCTGAATGCCCAAATGCGACAAAGCTCCGCGTTCGCTAAAAACCGACTCATTAAGCGTCAAGTTCAACGGCGGATCTTGCACGTCAAATTTTGCATAGCCGGTGCGAACCTTGCTTGGCTCGATCCCGAGCATTTTTTTGTAAAAACCGATGCTGTTCTCGACGCTTCGCACGTTGATCGCCAAGTGCGCCTTTAATGTATTAATTGTAGTAGCCATAATTACTCTTTCACCTCGCTTTTGAAATAACAATTATGCCTAAGCGTAATTGTATTATGATAATAATGCTGAGTAACAATTATGTCAAGCCATAATTGTTCTGTGATATAATTTTTTTAATGAAGGGAAAAAGCGATTTTGATATGGTGTTGTTTTTTGCCGCACTGGCAGACGAAACGCGGCTTCGCCTGTTAAACCTGATGCGCGACGGCGAGGTTTGCGTCTGCTTTTTTGCAGACGCGCTCGCGACGAACGACCCGAAGATCTCGCGGCATCTCGCATACCTAAAACGCGCCGGCCTGGTTGCCGGCCGCCGTGACGGAAAGTGGATGCATTACAGGATAATGAAGCCTGAAAAACGGATAGCGGCGGAAATTCTCGATCTCACGCTGGAAGGCATCGAGCTTGATCCGCAGATGAAAAACGACCGCCGAAAGCTCAGAAATGTATGCTGCGCGCCGCAGGCGCTGGTAAAGATCGAGCGTGGAAAATCCAGGGCAGATTCGCAAAATTGATAGAAATTGATGTGGGACGCGGTCCCGACCAACGATCAAAACGCCAGTTTGTACTTAACAATGTATGGCCGCGAGGTCACGAAGAGTTCGTCTTTGTGTTTCCACCGACAGCGACGTTCGTGAATGCAACTGGTGCCGCCTTGATATTCGAGCGGAGCGGCACAGGATGGGCATCTGAAAGCTTCGGGCATAGGATAGGAATGTTTGCAACTGCAAGTTTCAAGGTTATAAACTCGATCTTGTTATTATATAAATCCGGCGGCCGAAGTGCTGCCGATAAATCATAGGACGGTTCCAGATGAAAAAGATTGCATATATCGGCTTAATTATCGCGATAACGGCGTTAGCGGCTTATGGGCAGAAGCCTACGCCGAAACCGACGCCGACAAAAAAACCGGCAGCTAGCGGTGGAACGACCGATGCCGCGAAACCGGTCAAGGATGTATTCGACCGCTTGATCGAAGGTATCAAACAGAATGATGTGGACAAGGTGATGAGCACCTACGAAAAGAGCGACCGCATCTTGTTTTTTAATAACAACGGCACGGCAACGATCGGTTGGGACAATATGAAATCAAACCGCGATCAGCTTTATGCCAAGACAAAAAACGTTACGCTCGACATTACGGGATTGCGGATCGAGATGCTCGGAAAGACGGCTGCCTACGCGACCTGCAAATGGAAACAGTCGCAGGAATTTGAAGGAAAGCCCGAAAGTGCTTCGGGCAGGATGACGCTCGTTTTTAGATTGATAGGAAAAGAGTGGAAGATAGTCCACCTGCATACTTCGCCTGACAGCCCCGCGGCGACGCGGCCGGTGATGCCGTCGGAGAGGGAAAATCCGGATCAATAAAAATTGAACGCAGAGCCGCAGAGAAAAACAAGAACAATCTGATTGTCTGTATTTTACTTCCCTTTGCGGCCCTGCGTCTTTGTGTTCGGTCCGCGGTATTGACAGGAATTGTGTCTGTCTAAACCGCCGAGCCGGGATAGCTGCCGCCTAGACGGGCTTCGTCGCCTTCGGCCAGGCTATTTACCAATTCGTAGTGAAAATAGTCGAACCGCTCCGCGACAGGCGGTTTGACGCGTTTTTCGTACATCTCACGCGATTTGTCCACAGCTTCGCGCAAACGGTCGTAAAGATCGTTTGCCTCGCGACCCTCTTTGACTTGTTTTTCGTTATAAAGCTTGATCTCGGAGACGAGCAGCCTTGCAAAACGACGTGCGTCGGTGTGCAAGTTTCGTTCTTCTTCGCTGACCTCTATAGGCAGATCAAGCTTCCAGCTCCGGGTTTTTGGGGGTTCGGCATTCTGAGCTATAGTCTCGGTGACGTTCACATGACCGTTGCCGTTGGTGTGCTCGACGGGCTGAAATTCCTGCTGCGGCTCGGCTTGGGTTTTTGCTTCGACTGCCGCTTCGTAAGACGGAGCGTTCGATGCAAATGCAAAATCTGTCGTTGCCGGTTCAGGTTCGACCTGGACCTCGGTCACTTCGCCTTCGAATGACGGTGCTTCGTTCGTTTCAAATTCTACGGGGATTTGTTCAACTTCGTCGGGAACTACCTCAACCTGATAGATCTCTTCGCCGGGTTCGGGTTCGACGACGGCCGGTTCATAGGCGGCTGTTACTTCGGGTACGGAAGAGTGTTCAGGCTCGCTCGGTTGTTCCTGTTTTGCTTCGCTCGTCTTGAGAGCTACGGGCTGTTCGGCTTCTTCATCACGGGGTTTTACGATCTGAGAAGCGGCAAGCAATTCGACGGTAAGGCTGGCGACGCGAACGAGCGTTTCCAAAGCCTCGCGGTTAAACGCAGCGTTTTCCGCACCGCCGTCGGCATACAAAACAGCGACGCCGCGGCCGCGTGCTACCAGCGGAACGGCAAGCATATCCGACGGCAGGCCGAAATTCAGCGGGTCGAGAAAGACGCGGTCGTCAGCGTGATCGCCGGCTTTTGATTCTACTGCTGAACACGATCTTACCGCTTCGCTCAATATCGTGTTCGACGTGAGTGCAAACTTGATATCCGACGACATATCGTCGGCGCCCGCACCCATGACGCGCCAGCCGACAAGCTGTTCGTTGCGGATTATGAAAAACGCGCCGCGCGGGGCAAACGGCGAACAATGGTCGGTAAGCGCCTTCAGGATGGAGGACTGAGACGTTTTGCCGGTGATGTCGTTGATAGCGTCGCGTAAGCCGTTAAAGTTTTGCGCGGGCGCAGGTTGCGTGGCGTCGCGCTGCATCTCCTCGGCCTCTGCAAACGCGGTTGCGGCGAGTTTGGCGCCGTCGTCGCGTGCGAGCCTGAGGTGCTCAACCACCGATTCGGAAAAACCCTTGTCGACGCTGCGTTCGGCTTCGAATTTTGCCGAGAAAGCCTTGAAAGCTTCGTCAAGCTGCGTCCGGTGCTTCTCGAATTCGCCGTCGATCTTTGCCTGAAAATCGGCAACGTCCTGCTTCATTTCGGCGAACACGCCGCTGAGGTAACTCTCGAATTCGGCCTTCAGACTTAGTTCGAGTTCTTCGCTATTCACTATGTTTCTCCTCCATCTTGTTGAAAGTACAAATATTTAAGGTGTGTAAAAAACGGTGGATCTTGTGTGGATTGATCTGGGACTGCGGACAACGCGGCAAGGTCAGCGAACAGCCGCAGTTAGAATTATGCGACTTTTCCAGCTTTTATGTCAAGAAATTCTTATAAAACGGTTTAAACAAAGTAGAACCGTCTTTGATTTAGGCGTTTCGATTCCGGAAAAGAAACCAAGCTTCCGTCTCTCAAATTTCAATTTCAAAACCAAACTGTCCCGCGTCTGTCCCAGACGTGTCCCACGCCTCGATGGGACACGCAACTTTCCATTATTGTTAGGGTTACGGCGATTCGGGATCCAAAATTTGCCGTTTTTGAGACAAAACTTTTCACAAATTGCGGCGCACCTAAGTAATTGCATCCATTGCGTTTACTGATTAAGACCACGTCGTCACCGTTGGGACACTATTTTGCCAAAACCTTTCCCACGGGAATAACTAAGAAATGAAAAGCGGGAACGACGTACGATCTTTCACTTCCGGTTTATCCGAACCAGTTATGCTTTGATTTTCAAAGATCGATCCGCCGAAAATTGCGGCCTGCGATATTTTGGACGATGTTGCACAGATTGTCAAGAATTTTATTTGTGAGACATTTTGCAGGTTGGAGGATACCTGATCAGGTTGTTTCGACTCGGCTGCGTTGTTAAACTGCCACAACTTCGATCTCGGGGTCGATCTCGTCGCGGATCATATTTTCGATGGCCATGAGGGTTCCGGTGAGCGAGCTAGGACAGCTTCCGCAGGCGCCTTCATAACGGATATTCAAGATGTGATCCTCCAGGCCGACGATCTCGAGCCAGCCGCCGTCGCCTGCAAGATAAGGCCTGATGCGCTCATCCAGGAGTTCATTGATCTGGACGAGTTTCGGGTCATCGGCTGCGGCGGCGGCGATGGCTCCGCCGACTTCCTGCGCGGAGCTTCGGCCGTTTCCGTTGCCGTTTGACGATTTGACACTTTCGGCTTCGCGAATGGGCACGGCGATCACGGGCAATATTTCGTCCCATTCGGCTTCGTCGGTCTTTTCGACGGTGATCATCTTGTCCATATAAAACACCGAAACCACATCGCCAAGGTCGAAAAGCGCGGTGGCGAGCTTGTTCCCTTCAGCGGTGTCGCGGTTTTTAAATGAGTGCGATGTCCCGTACGACACGGGTTCCTTTAAAATAAACTTAACCGCGACAC
>Ga0070664_100004550_pt1 | contig 11124 bp, 4 predicted proteins | sample KBSC73metaG_FD_65863 | JGI IMG/M metagenome (GOLD analysis project Ga0070664, IMG submission 65863) | Corn rhizosphere microbial communities from Kellogg Biological Station, Michigan, USA - KBS C7-3 metaG | ecosystem: Host-associated > Plants > Roots > Rhizosphere > Soil ... | reverse complement strand
CGAGGGCTCGATCGTCGGCACTGTTCCCTACATGGCGCCGGAGCAGCTCGAGGGCAGGCGCGCGGACGCGCGCACGGACATCTTCGCGCTCGGCTCGGTGCTGTACGAGATGGTCACCGGCCGCAAGGCATTCAGCGGCGCGAGCCAGGCGTCGCTGATCTCAGCGATCCTGACGACGGAACCTCCGCCGCCCTCCGCCTCGCAGCCGATGAGCCCCCCGGCGCTCGACCGGCTCGTCCGAACGTGTCTCGCCAAGGATCCTCACGAGCGCTGGCAGTCCGCGCACGACGTCGAGCTGCAGCTGCGCGGCATCACCGAGATCGCGTCCTCCCCGTCCGCCATCCGGCCCGCAGCGGGCGTCTCCGCCATCGCGCGAGGCCGGCGAGCGTCCGCGTGGCTACCCTGGGCGATCGCCGGGCTCGCCGCGGCCGGCGGCGCGCTCCTCTGGCTGCGGCGGCCGGCGCCTGCGGTCCCCGTGCCGATCCGCTTCCACGTTCTCCCGCCGGGCGACGGATCGTTCGGCAGCTGGGGGGAGGGGGTCACGCTGGGCCTGTCGCCGGATGGACGCCGCCTCGCCTTCACCGGCTACGGCAAGGAGGGGCCGGGCCACGTCTTCGTTCGCTCGCTCGCCGAGGTCGAGCCGAGGATGGTCGAAGGCACCGAGGGCGCGAACTCCCTCTTCTGGTCGCCCGACGGCGAGTCGATCGCGTTCTTCACACCTCAGCGGCTCGCCCGCGTCTCTCTGAAGGGAGGCGCTCCCGTCACGATCTGCGATCTTCCCGGAGGCATCGGCCGCTCGGGCACGTGGAGCCGCGAGGGACAGATCCTCTTCTCGGACGTGCAAGGGGACGCGATCTACCGCGTCGCCGCCGACGGCGGCACGCCGGAGCCGGTCGTTCGCTCCGACCCGGCGCACGGCAACTTCCGGGTCGTCTGGCCCTGGTACCTTCCCGACGGGAAGTCGTTCCTGTACCTCGCGTGGCGCGGCGACAGCACGCTGATGCTGGCGCGTCCGGGCAGACCGCCGGAGCCGATCCTGCCTCTGCTCTCGCGCGCCGAGTACGTCGACCCCGGATACCTCGTCTACGCGCGGGACGGCGCCCTGTTTGTGCAGCGTTTCGATCCCGGGGCCGCGAAGACGAGCGGGCCGCCGATTCCGATCGCGCCCGCCGTCGACTACTTCCTCTCGTCGAATTGGGCCGCGTTCTCGGCTCGGAGCGCCGCGCTCGCCTATCAGTCTTCGCGGGCGGTCGACCGTCTGACTTGGTACGACCGGACGGGCAAGGTGATCGGGACCGTCGGCGAGCCCGCGCGATATCTCGATCTCGCGATATCGCCGGATGGACGCAGCGTGCTCTTCTCGAGGGCGCGGCAGGACATCGGGACCTGGGACGTCTGGAGGTTCGACGTCGCGCGCGGCGTGGCGACGCCGGTGGCGAACAGCATCGAGAGCGAGTTCGCCGGCATCTGGCTCAAGGACGGCAAGTCGATCGTGTACTCGAAGAGGGTCGGTCCGACGCCGCAGATCTTCCTGCGGAACCTGGAGACGGCCGAGGAGCGCCAGCTCGCTCCGAGCGCCGGCTTCCAGCGGGCGATGTCGATCTCCGCGGACGGCCGCATCCTGTCGTTCGACGAGAGGAAGGCCGGCGGCTCATTCCAGGCCTGGACGGTGCCGCTCGAGGGCGGCAAGCCCTCGCCCTTCGGCGTGCAGGCGACGAGCACCCCGCCGGCGTTGAGTGCCCGGGACCAGAACACGGTCATCTCCTCGTCGCGGGAGGTGCGCTACTCGCCCGACGGCCGGGTGCTGGCGCTCTTCGGCTCCGAAACCGGCCGTCCCGAGCTCTACGTCGCTCCCGTCGGATCTCCCGCGGCGCGCGTGCGCGTCTCGAGCCAGGGCGCGGCCGACATGCAGTTCAGCCGCGACGGCAGCGAGCTCTTCTATCTCTCCTTCGACGACCAGATGATGGCGGTGCCCATCCGGTCCGCTCCTTCGTTCGACGCGGGCGAGCCGCGCGCTCTGTTCCGCGTCGACCCGGCCAAGCCGTGGATCGGCTTCGACGTCGCTCCGGACGGCCGATTCCTCGCGATCGTGGAGGAGGTGTCGGGAAGAAAGCAGCCGGCGACCGTCGCCGTGAACTGGACGTCCCAGCTCAGGTGACCCGGTCGGGCGCTCCGGCCTCCGATCCCGCGAACTCCGCCAGCCGCCTCAGCGCAGCCCGCTTCTCGCTGTAGTCCACGCGCGAGCGGTCGAGCGCGTCGTGCAGCACCCGCACCGTGCGGTCGTAGACCTCGCGGTCCACCGGGTACGGGTGCCCGTCCTTGCCGCCGTGCGCGAACGAGAAGCGCGCCGGGTCGCGGGTCGAGACCGGCGTCCCGTAGACCAGCTCCGAGGCGAGCGCGAGCGCGCGCAGCGTCTTCGGGCCGACACCCGGAAGCCCGAGCAGCCGCTCGAAGTCCGGCGGGGCGTGCTCGTACGTCTTGAGCAGGATCTTCGAGAGGTATCGTCCCGAGACGTCCTCGCGGCGGACCTCGTGGCGGCGGGGGAGGTCGAGCACCGGCAGCGTCCGCAGCGCCGCGAGCGTCGTCTCCGGCTTCTCTCGCGCGAGCGACGCGGCCGCGGATCGCACGCCGGCGCTCTCCTGCGCGACGAAGTTCCACGCGTCCGCGCGCGAGTCGCAGCAGACCGCCTCGTGCGGCTCCTCGACGAAGCTCCGCAGCGTGGAGGACAGCCAGTGGTAGCGCCGCGCCATCCCGTTCGCGTCGTTCATGCCCTGCTGGACGACGGCCCAGTCGCCCTCGGGCGTGAAGAAGAACGCGTGGTGGTAGAGCTGGTAGCCGTCCTGCACGGCGGCGCTGTCGACCTTGGCGGACATGCGGCTGGCGTAGACGAGCGCGGCCGGATCGCGCGAGAGCCGCTCGCCGGCCGCTTCGATCTCCGACGGCGTCCGGCGCGACGTCGCGCCCTTGCCGCCCGCGGCGTAGAAGCCGAAATCGGACTCCGCGCCGCGGACCGCCTCCTTGACCGCGCCGCAGACCGTCGTCGTCACTCCGCTCGAGTGCCAGTCGAATCCGAGCACGCAGCCGAACGCCTGGAACCAGTACGGATCGGAGAGGCGCCGGAGCACCTCCGAGGCGCCGTGCTCGGCGACCACGTGTCCGAGGATCTCGCGCGAGAGGCGGACCATCCGCGAGAAGAGCCACACCGGGGCGCGGCCGCCGTGGAGAGGAAGGTGTGCGAAGCCCGTTCGCATGAGAAACCCCCGCGCCGTCGATGCGCGCGGCCGCAGTATACGGAGAAGAAGGAGCCGCCGGTCCTTCGACCGGCGGCTCCGGAAGGCGACGACCGACGGCGGGGTCAGTTCAGGTCGAACGCCTTCGTGAGGAAGACCGACGTCTGGCCGCGCGTGGCGAGATCCATCGGGCAGAAGAGGGCGGGTCGGACGCGGCAGCCGCCGGTGATTCCTTCCTCGAACATCTGCTCGATCCACGGAGCCGCGTCATCCGAGCACGGCACGTCCTCGAACAGTCCCTCGCAGGGCGGCGGCGCGTATGCGGCGCCGTGCTCCGCCTTGAGAATCATCCCGGCCATCTCCGCGCGCGTGGTGGGTGCATCGGGGAAGAAGAGCGCACCGCCCTTCCAGCCGTCGGTGAGGCCTTCGTTGCGGAGCTGCTCGATCCACGCCGCGAACCGGTGGGTCTTCGGCACGTCCAGGAAGATCAGCCCGGTGGCCGGACCCGGAGTGAAGAACGGGCCGTGTTTGGCTCGCAGAAGAAAGACCGCCATCTGGCCGTGCGTGGCCGGGAGGTTGCGCCCGAAGGTCCCGTCGCCGCGCCCCGCCGTGATCCGCCGGCGGACCGCCTTCTCCACGTAGCCGTGGAACGCGTCCTCCTGGGGGACGTCGAGGAAGTCCGCCAGGTAGCCCTTCAGGACTCCGCCGCGCGTGCGATCGGCGTTGTCGACGAACACGTCGTACAGCATGCCGGGCACGAGCGAGGGCGGAAGAGCCGCCAGCGTCGTCTCGGTCGACTCAACGAGCTCCGCCGCGTGGCCGCCGAACGTGAGGCTCAGGCCGGGCTGGAAGTTGGATCCGGTGATCTCGATCTTGCGTCCGCCCGCCGCCGGACCCGAGGACGGCTGGATGGACGCGACCGGCACGTTCACGATGCGGAACACGACGCCGAGGTTGTGAGAGCCGCCCTCGGTCGTCGTCCCGTAGAGCGCGCCGTCGGTCGCCTCGATCATGCGCGACTGCGAGAAGGCGCCGTCCATGCCGTTGAACCGATGGATGACCTCGAAGGTCGGGCTCGACGTGCCGATCGAGCGCATCCGGAACACGCTGCCGAAGGCGCCGCGATCGTCGCCGATTCCGCCGCGGGAGAACGTGGTGCCGTAGAGGTAGCCGTCGCGGGCCGGGACGAGGGCGGCGTGCGGGTTGGCGCCCTCGGCGCTGGTGAAGTGGTGGATCGCCGCGACGCGCGCGGTCCCCGGGTCGAGGCGGAACGCGGTTCCCATCCCGTAACGTCCGCCGAGCGACGTCGTGCCGTAGAGGACGCCGTCGGCCGCGACGAGCGGCGCCTCCGGGCGGATGCCCTCGGAGGCCACGAAGTTGTGGAGGACCGTGAAGCCGGATCCGTCGACGTCGATGCGGAAGATCACGCCGCCTCCGGCGAGACCGCCCTCGGTGGTCGTGCCGTAGAGATGTCCGCCGAACTCGAGGAGCGACTCGAACGGAAGCGCGCCGTCCCATCCGCTGAAGTGGCGCACCGTGACGAGCTTGTGCTCCTGATCCATGCGGAAAATCGTCCCGAGGTCGTCCTTGCCGCCTCGGGTCGTGACCCCGTAGAGCACTCCGCTCTGAGTGCCGCTCTGCAGCAGGATCAGCGGAGCGTGCGGCGTCGCGCCCTCGCCATCGCTGCCTCCCATGGACGGGACGAACGACTTGAGGACAGTCAGGTCGCCGGACGGATCGAACCGATAGACGTCGCCCCAGCCGGCGGCGCCGTTCATCGCGGTGCCGTAGAAGGCGCCGTCGGATCCGAGCAGCAGGGGAGAATGCGGATTCGCCCCGTCGATCCCCTTGAACCGATACACGGTATTGAGGACGCCGCGTGCGTCCATCCTGAACAGGGTGCCGATGCCTCCGACCGTCGTGCCGGCGAAGTCGCCGTTCGGGAGCTGGACGATTCCAGCCTGCGGGTCGGAACCCTCGTCGGGAACGAAGCTGTGGACGACCTCGAAGCTCTGGGCGACCGCTGCCGCGGCCGCGAAGGTGGACGCCAGGATCAGGCTTCCCAGCGCGTGGATGGTGGATCTCGCCGTCATGCCAACCTCCTGTCTCTCGATGCGCTCACCGTGACAGAGAGGCGGAGTGCGCGAGTGATGCAGGCGCATCAACCTGACCGGCGGTCTGATCGATTGCGCGCTTCGAGCGCATAGAATCGCGCCAGGGGAACCGAACATGGCAATGGAGACGGGCGCCCGGCTGGGCCCCTACGAGATCGTGTCGCCCATCGGCGCCGGCGGGATGGGCGAGGTCTACCGCGCGAAGGACACGCGGCTGGGCCGCGACGTCGCGGTGAAGGTCCTGCCCGCCCACATGTCGTCGTCCCCCGAGCTGCGGCAACGCCTCGACCGCGAGGCGCGCACGATCTCGCAGCTCTCCCACCCGCACATCTGCACGCTCCACGACGTCGGCCATCAGGACGGAACCGACTACCTCGTCATGGAGCTGCTCGAGGGCGAGACGCTCGCGGATCGCCTGGGTCGCGGACCGATGCCCCTCGAACAGGCGCTGCGCATCGGCGTCGAGATCGCGGGCGCGCTCGACGCGGCGCACCGGCAGGGAATCGTCCACCGCGACCTCAAGCCCGGCAACATCATGCTGACGAAGTCCGGCGTGAAGCTGCTCGACTTCGGCCTCGCGAAGCTCGCGGCGGCGCCGCACCCGGCCTCGCAGGCGACGAGCCTGCCGACGGCGCTGCAGGAGAGCCAGCCGCTGACGTCGCGCGGCACGATCCTCGGGACGTTCCAGTACATGGCGCCCGAGCAGCTCGAGGGCAAGGAGGCGGACGCGCGCAGCGACATCTTCGCCTTCGGATGCGTGCTCTACGAGATGCTCACGGGGCACAAGGCGTTCACAGGCAAGAGCCAGGCGTCGCTGATCGGCTCGATCATGACGTCCGAGCCGGCGCCGATCTCGTCGATTCAGCCGATGACTCCGCCGGCGGTCGACCGGCTCGTAAAAGGGTGCCTCGCGAAGGAACCCGAGCACCGCTGGTCGACCGCGCACGACGTGATGCTGCAGCTCCAGTGGATCGCGGAGGGCGGCTCCGCGGCGGGGCTGCCGGCCCCGGTCGCCGCCCGGCGCCGGAGCCGCGAGAAGCTGGCGTGGACAGTCGCGGCCGCGCTCTTCCTCGCCGCCGCGGCGCTCGCGTGGGGCTTCGTCAAGCGCGCGCCGCGGCCGGCTCGCCTGGTGCGCTTCGAAGTACCGATCCCGCCGACCGTCATCAACGTCGACGCCCCGAAGATCTCGCCCGATGGGAGGCTGCTCGCCTTCAACGCGACCGATCGCGACGGCAGGACGCAGATCTGGGTCCGGCCGCTCAACGCGATCGCCGCGCAGCCTCTCCCCGGCACGGAGGGAACGCGCCGGCCGTTCTGGTCTCCGGACAGCCGCTACCTCGGATTCATGGCGGAGGGGAAGCTCAAGAAGATCGACGTGACCGGGGGGCCACCCACCAAGATCTGCGACGCTCCGACGGCGGTCGACGGCAGCTGGAGCCCCGAGGGAGTGATCCTCCTCGATGGAACGGGCACCGATCCGATCCTGCGCGTCCCGGCCGCGGGCGGAACGCCGGTCGTGGCAGTGAAGTCAGAGCCGTCGCGCAAGGAGGTCCAGGTCGGCTGGCCGGAGTTCCTGCCCGATGGGCGCCGCTTCCTCTACATGGCGCTCAACCAGAAAGCCGAGGACAGCGCCTATCGTATCGGGTCGCTCGACTCCGCCGAGACGAAGCCGTTCGCCCCGGCGCAGACGATGCTCGCGTACGCGCCGCCCGGCTATCTGCTCTTCGCGAAAGACCGGACGCTCGTGGCGCAGCGGTTCGACGCGAGATCGCTCAGGACAGAGGGCGAGCCGGTCCCGCTGGCCGAGCAGATCGGCACGGACTTCGTCGGACTCGCTCGTTTCTCCGTCTCTCGCGACGGCGTGCTCGCCTACCGCACGGGCGAATCCGGCGATCGCGTGGTCTGGATCGACCGATCGGGCAAGGAGCTCGAGACTCTGCTCGAGAAGGGCGACTACCAGGATCCGGCGTTTTCGCCCGGCGGCGACCAGCTCGCCTTCGACCTCAACGACCCGCGAACGGGGAAGACCGACATCTGGCTGCGCGATCTGGCGCGCGGCGTCAACTCGCGTTTCACCTTCGACCCGAGCAGCGCCTATTCCGCCGTGTGGACCCCGCGGGGCGAGACGATCGTCTACACGAGCGAGCGCGAAGGCGCGGCGGGCATCTACGAGAAGTCGACCGTGGGCCAGGGCGAGGAGAAGCTCCTCGCGAAGCTGGAGGGCCTGTTCTTTCCGACGAGCATCCTGCCCGACGGCTCCGCGGTCGCCTACCAGGCCCGCGCCGTGGGCTCCAAGACGGGCTTCGACATCATGATCCTGCCTCGCACGCCGGGCGCGAAGCCGGTCCCGTTCCGCGCGACGCCGTTCAACGACGGCAACGCGCACTTTTCCCCCGACGGGAAGTTCATCGCGTACGTTTCGAACGAATCCGGACGGAACGAGGTCTACGTCCAGCCCTACCCGGGGCCCGGCCGGACGTGGCAGATCTCGACCACAGGCGGCGCCGACGTGCACTGGCGCGCGGACGGCAGGGAGCTCTACTACCGCAGCCTCGAGCAGAAGCTCATGGCCGTAGAGGTCCAGCTCGCGCCCGCGTTCCAGGCCGGCATCCCGCAGCCGCTGTTCCTGGCGCAGTTGTCGACCGGCGCGTCGTCGACCAAGTACGTCCCGGACCCCACCGGGCAGAAGTTCCTCGTCAGTGCCACGCTCGGCCGCGACGCGCTCGCGCCGACGACCGTCGTGCTGAACTGGCCGGCGGCTCTGGGGAAATGAGGAGACGAGGAGACCCATGACATTAGCCACCGGAACCAGGCTCGGCCCCTACGAAGTCAGCTCCTCGATCGGAGCGGGCGGCATGGGCGAGGTCTACAAGGCGAAGGACACGCGCCTCGGCCGCGATGTCGCGGTGAAGGTGCTCCCGGCGCACATGTCTTCCTCGGCGGAGCTGCGCCAGCGGCTCGACCGCGAGGCGAAGACGATCTCGCAGCTCTCGCACCCGCACATCTGCACGCTGCACGACGTCGGCCACCAGGACGGCACCGACTACCTCGTCATGGAGCTGCTCGAGGGCGAGACCCTCGCGGATCGGCTGGCGAAGGGCGCGCTGCCGATGGAGCAGGCGCTCCGGATCGGCATCGAGATCGCGGGCGCGCTGGACGCCGCGCACCGGCAGGGAATCGTGCACCGCGACCTGAAGCCGGGCAACATCATGCTGACGAAGTCCGGCGTCAAGCTGCTCGACTTCGGCCTCGCCAAGCTGGCCGCGCCGCCGCGCGACGTCTCCCAGGAGACGAGCCTGCCGACGGCGCTCCAGGACAGCCAGCCGCTGACGACGCGCGGCACGATCCTCGGCACGTTCCAGTACATGGCGCCCGAGCAGCTCGAGGGCAAGGACGCGGACGCGCGCAGCGACATCTTCGCGTTCGGCTGCGTGCTCTACGAGATGCTGACGGGCCAGAAGGCGTTCTCGGGCAAGAGCCAGGCGTCCCTGATCTCCTCGATCATGGGCTCGGACCCGGCGCCGATCTCGTCGATCCAGCCGATGATCCCGGCCTCTCTGGATCGCATCGTGAAGGGCTGCCTCGCCAAGGAGCCGGAGCACCGGTGGTCGACCGCGCACGACGTCATGCTGCAGCTCCAGTGGATCGCGGAGGGCGGCTCGATGGCCGGCGTTCCCGCGCCCGTCGTCGCGCGGAGGAAGAACCGCGAGAAGCTCGCGTGGGCCGTCGCGGCGGCCGCCGTCGTGGGGATGGCCGCGTTCGCGTGGGGCTTCGTCCGCAGGGCGCCCGCGCCGGCGCCGCTCGTCCGCTTCGACGTCATCCCGCCCCCCGAGATCGCGACCATGGACGTGCCGCGCATCTCGCCCGACGGCCGGTACCTCGCCTTCGACGCGACGGACATGGAGGGAAAGGCCCGGATCTGGATACGACCTCTCAACTCGCTCGCGGCGCAGCCCCTGACGGGGACCGAGGGGGGCGTGCGCCCCTTCTGGTCGCCCGACAGCCGCTACGTCGCCTTCATCGCCGACGGAGTGATGAAGAAGGTGGACGTCACCGGCGGGCCTCCGACCAAGATCTGCGACGCGCCCGGCGGCTCGGACGGCACGTGGAGTCCCGCCGGCGTGATCCTCTACGACGGGACGGGCACCGATCCCATCTATCGCGTGTCCGCCGCGGGCGGGACGCGTGCCGTCGCGGTCGCCCTGGACGCCGCGAAGAAGCAGACGTCGGTCGGCTGGCCGCAGTTTCTTCCGGACGGCAAGCACTTCATCTACCTCCTGACCGGCGAGAAGCAGGAGGACAGCGCCTACTGGATCGCGTCGATCGACTCGGCCGAGAGGAAGCCGCTTGCGCCGGCTCAGACGCTCGTCCAGTACGCGCCGCCCGGGTACCTCCTCTTCGTGCGCGACCGGACGCTCGTCGCCCAGCCCTTCGACGCCTCGGCGCTGAAGATCACCGGCGAGGCCGTTCCGCTCGCGGAGAAGATCGGCACCGACAACGTCGGGCTCGCCCGCTTCTCGGTCTCGAGCGGCGGCGTGCTCGCCTATCGGACCGGAGAGACGGGCGGACGCCTGCTCTGGCGCGATCGGGCCGGCCGCGAGATGGACACCCTCGGGGACCCCGGCGACTACACGAACCCGAGCCTGTCGCCGACCGGCGACCGCCTCGCCTTCAACATGGCGGACGCGCGCACGGGAAAGGGCGACATCTGGATCCGCGATCTCTCCCGGGGCGTCAACTCGCGGTTCACGCTCGGCGCGGGCAACAACTTCCGGCCGGTCTGGTCGCCCGACGGCTCGACGATCGTGTTCATCTCGGACCGGGGCGGGAATTTCGACATGTATCAGAAGGTCGTCAAGGGAGCGGGAGAGGAGAAGCTGCTCCTGAAGACCGACGAGCCGAAGTCGACCGGCAGCTGGACGAGCGACGGGAAGTACATCGCGTACGTGAGCCGGAATCCCAAGACTCAGTTCGACATCTGGGCGCTCCCGACCTTCGGAGACAGGAAGCCCATCGCGATCGCCGTGAGTCCCTTCGGGGAGACCACGCCGACGTTCTCGCCCGACGGCCGCTTCGTCGCGTTCGTGTCGAACGAGTCGGGCCGCGAGGAGATCTACGCGCAGACCTTCCCCGAGCCGGGCGGGAAGTGGCAGGTCTCGAACGGCGGAGGCTCCGATCCGAGCTGGCGCGGCGACGGGAAGGAGCTCTACTACCGTTCGCCCGATCAGAAGCTGATGGCCGTGGAGATCAAGACGGCCGGGACCGACTTCCAGGCCGGGGTCCCGCAGGCGCTGTTTCCGATCCGCATCCGTCCGGGAAACCCGCGCAACAAGTACGCGCCGTCGCCCGATGGGCAGCGCTTCGTGATCGCGGCCCCGCTCGGCCGCGACGCGATGGCGCCGACGACGATCGTGCTGAACTGGCCGGCGGGCCTGGGCAAGTAGCGGGAGACTACGCGGCGGCCCGCCCGGGCACGACCTCCCGCAGCGCGGCGACGAACGCCCGCATGTCTTCCGGCTTCGCGATCGAGACGCGCAGCCAGCCGGCCATCGACGGAAACTTGCGGCCGACCTGGATCCCGCGCGCCGCGAACGCCTGGATCACCGGCGTGACGTCGCCCCCGACGTCGATCATCACGAAGTTGGTCTCGGACGGGATGTAGCGGCGCCGGTCGCGCTCGAGCTCCGCGCACAGCCACCGCCGCGACTCGTTCAGCCGCTTGCGCTGATCGGCGACGACGTTCGGGTCGGCCAGCGCCGCAATGCCCATCGCCAGGGCGG
>Ga0070664_100004549_pt1 | contig 11126 bp, 5 predicted proteins | sample KBSC73metaG_FD_65863 | JGI IMG/M metagenome (GOLD analysis project Ga0070664, IMG submission 65863) | Corn rhizosphere microbial communities from Kellogg Biological Station, Michigan, USA - KBS C7-3 metaG | ecosystem: Host-associated > Plants > Roots > Rhizosphere > Soil ... | reverse complement strand
ACGCGCCGCTGGATATCTTTGTCGTTCGCAAGCTCGGCGTACCGGGGCATGAAGAGTTCGCCATGGGAGCGATCGCGACTGGCGGCGTCGGACTCATCGATGATGCTGTCGTTCGCCAGCTCGGAATCAGCGAGCGTGAGATCGAGGTCGTGACCCGAACCGAGCAACGCGAGCTCGAGCGACGTGAGCGGCAGTACCGCGGCGACCGCCCACCGCCCGACATCGCCGGCCGCACAGTCATCCTGGTGGACGACGGGCTCGCGACCGGAGCGAGCATGCGCGTGGCGGTCGCCGCGCTCCGGCGGGAACACCCCGCGCGCATCGTGGTCGCCGTCCCGATCGCGCCGCCGGAGACCTGCGAGGCGCTGCGGCAGGAAGCGGACGCCGTCGTCTGCGCGCTCAGTCCGGACCCGTTCGACGCGGTCGGTCTCTGGTACGATGACTTCGAGCAGACGACGGACGACGAAGTGCGTGCGCTCCTCGAACGCGCTCGGCACGACTTCGCCCCGGCTCCATTTCCTCGTCGTTAGGCGGCGGTGGGCATGGCGGACCTCGGGCTTATTTGCGATTATTGGTGCATTGGTTCTTAGTGGTCCTGGAATGGACGGGTTCGTTTCTGCGGCACCAGCCCGTTGCATATGAGCAGCTCACAACAGACGTGGATGTGCGTGGCGGTCGCATCACTGGCCGCCGCAGGCGTTGTCGCCTGCAAGGGGGATGAGCTCGCGCCCTCCGGAGTAGCGGTCGCGACTGTGGAAGTTGCCCCTCCCACCGCCACTGTTGTGCTTGGCGCGACCGTGACACTCACGGCGTCCGTGCTCGACGCCGCTGGCAACGTGCTTACCGGGCGCAAGGTCGTCTGGGTAACCGCCGACTCCAACTTCGCGACCGTCTCGCCTAACGGTGTCGTCACAGGTCGGTATGTCGGAACGGTGCCGATCGCCGCCAGCGTCGAAGGGAAGGCAGCGATCGCCCAGGTTCAGGTGATCCCGGTCCCGGTGGTCAGCGTGCGTGTCTCGCCCCCGAGTCGCGATCTCACGGTCGGCGAGACTGCGCAGTTCACGGTCGAGCCGCTCGACGCACGCGGCGCCGTGCTGACGGGCCGCCCGGTCGCCTGGAGCTCGAGCCGGCCTAACGTGGCGAGCGTGAGCGGGAATGGTGTCGTCACCGCACTCTCGATAGGGAGCGCCATCATCACGGCGACGATCGAGGGTAAGAGCAGTGTTGCGGCGGTTACTGTGTCCGCGCCCCCCGTTGTCTCGGTCGCCGTGAGCCCGAGCTCGGCCACGCTCGTCGTGGGGCAAACGGTCGATCTCGAGGCGGAGCCGCGCGATGCGTCGGGACGACCGCTCAGTGGCCGCGCCGTGACGTGGTCGTCGAACCGGCCAGAGGTCGCGACCGTCACGTCCAGCGGGATCGTCGCCGCCGTGTCTGCGGGGACGGCAACGATCACGGCGTCGAGCGAAGGGCGGAGCGGAAACGCGACGATCGTCGTGGAGGCGCCGACGGTCAACCGCGTGGAGGTCACGCCGACGACAGCCACCGTCGATGTGGGCGGCTCGTTCCGTCTCACCGCGACCGTGTACGACTCACGCGGGAACGTCATTCCCGGGGCGAATCTGGCGTGGGCGAGCAGCGACACGCGAATCGCGACCGTGGACAACACGGGTCGCGTGGCTGGCGTGAAGGAGGGGTCGGTGATCATCACGGCGACGAGCGGCAGCAAGGCGGGGACAGCCACCGTCAGCGTGAAAAAGAACTAGGCCGGGAATGCGGACTCATCCGCGCGCATAGTCCCTAAGTCACCTCCCGCTCGGCGCTCAGGTCTCTAGAGTGTACGAGTCGCTCGCCCACGCGGCCAGGACGCTGGGCGGGCCGAAACGAGGGAGGGCTCATGCGCCGCGTTCTCTGCTCCGCCACGCTCGCTGCTGTAGCACTCGCGGCGTGCGCCACCAACCCCGCGACCGGCAAGCGCGAATTCTCGCTCGTGTCCGAGGGTGACGAAGTCGCGCTCGGCCAGCAGGAGGCGCAGAAAGTCGCGGCGTCCATGCCGGCGCTTCAGCATCAGCCGGTACAGGACATGGTCAAGCGCATCGGCATGGGTATGGCGAAGGATTCGGAGCGTCCATCGCTGCCGTGGAACTTCACGGTGTTGGACGATCCCGTCGTGAACGCGTTCGCGCTGCCGGGCGGGCCGATCTTCATCACGCGCGGGATCCTGACGCACATGAACAGCGAAGCGGAGCTCGCGTCGGTGCTCGGACACGAGATCGGCCACGTGACCGCGCGTCACTCCGCGAGCCAGATGAGCAAGCAGCAGGTCGCGTCGCTGGGGCTCGGTGTCGCGAGCATCGTCTCACAGACCGCCGCTCAGTATGCGGGCATCGCGCAGGAGGGACTCGGTCTGCTCATGCTGAAGTATGGCCGGGATGACGAGACGCAGGCGGACGGTCTTGGCTTCCGCTATATGCTGAAGGAGAGCTGGGATCCGCGTGAGGCGGTGAAGATGTTCCAGATGCTCGCGAAGACGAGCGGTTCAGGAAAGGAAGGAGCGCCGCCAGAATGGATGTCGACGCACCCGGATCCGGGGAATCGGGCCGAGCGCGCGACGGCGCGCCTGAAGGAGCTGGCGATAGATCCGGATTCGCTGAAGCGCAATCGCGAACAGTTCCTGCGTGCCATCGATGGCCTGTCGTACGGTGAAGATCCGCGCGATGGCTTCTTCCGCGGCACGACGTTCTATCAACCGGACATGGCGCTGCAGATCACGTTTCCCGAGGGCTGGAAGACAGCGAACATGCCGCAGGTGCTCGCCGCGCAGGAGCCCGAGGGGAAAGCATTGGTGCAGGTGCAGGTCGCAAAAGGAACTCCCGATGAAGCGCTGCGCGCTTTCTTCGGCAATCCCGGTTTCGCGAACGTGAAGGAAATTCAGGTCCCGACGCCCGGAGGGCAGTCGCGCAGTGCGACCTTCGATGCGGAGACCAAGCAGGGCGTCGTGCAGGGAGAAACGACGTGTCTGACGGTGAAGGGGCGAACGTTTCAGGTGTTGTCCGTTGCCGCGCAGGGGAATCTCCAGGCGGTAGACGCGATTCACCGCCAGGTGATCGGGAGCGTCAAGGAGATCACGGATCCGGCGATCCTGAACGTCAGGGCGCCGCGGCTCAAGGTGGTGAAGCTGCCGCGAGCCATGAGTGCGGAGGAGTTCTACTCGCAGTTCCCGTCGGTGCTGCCGTTGGACCAGGTGCTGCTGATCAATGGGCTCGAGCGCGGGACGCAGTTGAAGCAGGGCGAGCTGCTCAAGCAGGTCGTGGCGGGGACGGCGCGTTAGGCAGCCGGAATCGAAGCGCTGCCACGCGAACGATCGGTGCTCTCATCGCTCGATCACTGTTGATCCAGGACGGTCATCTGGACCACCTTGCGATAGCGCCTGCCCGGCGTCGCGCCCGCCATCATTACGAGCGGCGCGTAGTGATGCTCGATACCCGTCGGCGGAAGCCACGCGGGTAGCGCGCCGTCGGTCGGCCACTCGATCGCGTTCGTGGCGGTGCGCGCAGCGATCGTCCAGTAGTCGCCGGTGACGTAGCGCTGATCGGGCACGCCTGGCTGGAACTGCACCTGGATCCCGTCCTCGAGATCGATCCAATTCTTCGCGGGATCGGTGGACTCGATGATGGGCATCGCCCCGCTCGCGGCGCCGGCGCGGTGGTCCCAGCGGCGCAGAAACGGATGACGCGCGAGACTGAGGTCAGCCGTCGGCGATGCTCCGCCGACGTTCGCCAGTTCGATGAGGCGCGAGTCGGGCGCCGCCTGCACGCGCGCGAGCGCGCCATGCCGCCCGTGCAGAATAGCTACGTCGTCGAGCACCTCGACCCAGTCGCCCTCGACGATCGACCGCGTGCGATCGAGGCCGAGGTGCGCGACGGTAACAGTGTTCGCGGTGAACGCGGTGATGGGAAACACGACCGACCCGTTGTCGCGCGACCACTTCACGGTCGCCGTTCTGGCGTCGCCGCCCTCATGAACCTCGATGCGATACAGCTGGTTCTCGCGGCCGCGATACCCGCCGCTCGGCGGCATGACGCACGGCGTGGTGCTGACGTCGCCGGGCTTCACGCGTGCGCGAAGCATCGGTCGCGCCGCCGCGAGGCGACCCTGCACGATCCGCGCGATCTCCACCGGCGTGACGTCGGCATCGGCGAGCGTGGTTCCGTCCGCCTTCTGCAGCGCCTCGAGAACTTTCACCTGCCACACGATCTGCGTTCGGGACGCCCCATCCGGCCCACCGAGCGCGACCTCGCGCAGCAGCGCGCGATCGAGATGCGTCACGTGCCGCTCCCATACGTCGAGGTATACGAGGTAGCGCGCGGTGCCGGTGGGTAGCGGTTCGGTTCTCGAGTCGGGGAAGAAGTCGGGCTGCGCGAAGTACGTCGAGGGTGCGGCGTTCTCGCACCGGATTCCGTCGACGTAGTACACGCCCGCGCGGATCGACAAGCCGTCAGCGGCCGCGGTCGCTGCGGGTGGCGCTTCGACGAGAAACCCATCGACGGTCGGCGCGGTGCTCGGCACGCCATGCTGGCCGATGAGGTCGCGCGTCGCGCTCCGGATGGAGTGCACCAGGATCGCCGCCTGCTCGTTTGCCTCGGCGTCCAGATACGCGCGCCCCTGTTGAACCCTGACGCTGGAGTAGTGCTGGCCGGCGTCGAACGTCACGCGCGAGAAATCACCGTGCATGCTGAGCTCCGTAGGTGGTCGAGTCCCCGAGGGGCGCTCTAGGTAGCATGAATGACGGCCGTCTCGGAGCCGACCGGGACGAATTCGGCGAGCCGTTGCCCAAGAATGGCTTCCCTTTGCGGCTGGAAGAGGTCGTGGAACGCGCCCATCTCGGACTCATCGTCGGCGCCCGCGCGAATCTCGGCGGCGCACGCATCGGCGAGCTGGCCGTAGCCCGGATTGCCGTAGCGTCGCGACGTGAATCGCGGCACGACGCGAGCCGCCTCGACGTCCGCGTCCTCGGCCAACGCTGCTGCCCGCACGAGATCGGGTTGGCAGCGGTGGCGTCTCGGCGTGCGTGACTCCTCTGCCACGTAGCAGTAGCGCATGCAGCCGATCTGCCGCCGCGCCACGCGAACGTTGCCGAGGAAGATCGAGTTTTCCGCCAGCGGGATGGCGTGCACCCATACCGTGCCGATGATCGTGGACCGCACGATCGTGACGGCGGCGTGCGCGATGCCCGCGCGCTGTGTGCCCACGGCGGGATGCGCGGGATCCGTCGCGTCGACGATGCTGTCTCGCACCTCGATCTCCGCCGGATCCGCGCGCACTTCGTCGTCGAACACGTGGATGCCGCCGATGATGCTCTGCCTAACGCGCAGCCGCCCGCGGAATTCACGCAGCGTGATGCTCGCCTCGTTCGGGTTGCACGGCTCGCAGTCGCAGGTGATGTCCCAGCCCGGAATTAGCGTGCTGTGGCGAATGGTGACGCACTCCAGCTCGCCCTGTATCCGTAGCCCCCGGCCCACGACGAGAAACCCGTCGAGCGTGAATCGTCCGCCCGCTCCGCGAATCACCAGCGGATCCGAGCGCGCGACCCGCCGTTCCATCAGGTTGAGCACGGGACGAAACCCATTCGCGGCGCGCAGCTGCAGACTCTCGCCGTGCCGGAGCTCGACGTCGAGCGTCTCGCTGTAAAACCCGTTGTCGGTGATCTCGATGACGGCATGCGGGTGTGCGACACGCTCGGACTCCCAAAGCGCGAGCTGCGCCGAGATCGGCGCAGCTCCGTCGCTGTGCTTCACGACGTACACGCGCGCATCGGTTGGCTGCGACAGATCGCGATCGTATTCGCCGCCGCCCATTTCGGCGCTGAAGCCGTGATGATAGGTCACCCAGACATCGCCGCCGGGCAGCTCCTCCATGGGAAAGGCAAAGCGTCCGAGCACCGGGTCCACCACCACCGTCCCCGGTTCGGGCTCGTAGTACCAGCCCGTCAGATCGGCCACGCGAATCCTCTCGACAGGCACTTCGTTCTCCGGAGTTGGTGAGCGATCTCCTTCCGCTCCCGTCCAGATGCGGAAGCTCTTTCCATCTCCGTAGAACGCGGGGACGTTCGCGGCGAGCGCACGGCGGCGCAGAGGCGCAGGCACGTCTATCTCCTCTGCCACATGCGTCGGGTCCTCCTCGCGCCGCGGCCGGATGAATAGCGGCGCATCGTTGCCAAGGATGCTGAAGTTGAACACCCCGTCGCCGTCCTCCTCGCGCGCGCGCGCGAGCACGGCGGTAGACGGATGCAGACCAAGCCGCCAAGTGAACAGCGCCACGTCGGGAAGGTTCGGGCGCCCATGCGTGCGCGCCGATGCCGGTCTCCGTACGTCGACGGCGTACGTGCCGTGATCGAACGGGCCTCCGCCGCGGTCCAGCGCGTCGGCATTCCGCACGAGTGTGACTCCTCTCCGGTGACGAGCGAAGTTCACATGCTGTGCGACGACGACTCCCCGGAACAACTCGACCGCGCGCGCGGGCCAGCCGGCACCGTCGTTCGCCAGCAGCTCGAGCACCGCGAGCGTGCCGCGTCGGCGTCGCAGCGCGACAGTCTCGGCCACTTCACGCCGCGGCGCGAGAAACCGGTTGCGCAGCGCTGCCTCCTCACTAAGCGGCTCGGTTTGCAGCCCCGCATCCGCGACCGGCGCGTAACCCACCAGCTCACCGAGGTACGGCACGACCCAGTCTTCGCACGTCTCGATGAACCAGTTGTCGTACATGCGCGCGATGTCTCGCTCGACGCGCTCGACCTGTTGACTCAGTACATCCAGCAGCGCGCGCAGCGGACCGCCGAGCGCAGCGTCGCGCGTTCGGTAGATCGCCGGCAGCAGTCGGAAGAGCCGCTCAGGGTCGCGGGTGGAGGTGACGGAGCTCGGCGTCATGGGATCTCCGTGAGCAGGAGCGTTTGCGGCACGCGAGCATCGAGAATCGCGATCTGGGCCGGCGCGATGACGCCATTCTCGTCGGGTCCAGCGAGGCGCGCGGCAACCGGGCAAAATGGCGGCAACCAGCCGCACGACGCGTCGGGAGCTGCGGTTCCCCCCAACCGCGCCGCGATGCGTGCTGCGATCTCCGTCGCCGAGATGGCATGTCGCGCCGGTGTCGCGCCGGCAGCGACCACGTCGGGCACGACCTCGGGGATCCCACCGAACACGTCGAGGTCAACGAACTCCACGCCTGGCACGCGGGCGATCGTGCCGATCACCTCACTCGATGCGACCGGCTGTCCGAGATCACGCCGCTCGGATCCGAACGCCTCCAGCAACGCCGCGCGCACGTGCGGCTCGACGAGCTTCCAGCTGTAGTTCTCGGCCACGCGCACGCGTGCCGCGATGACCAGAAGCACGAGCTCGCGCACCGCGAGCTGGACTGGCTGCCGCGCATCGCCGAGCAGTGAGAACGCCGACTGCAGGTTCACGAACAGGTCGGAAGACGGAAGGATCGGCACGTCGTCGAGTCCGGCGATGGTGACGTGCACCATCTCCCGCTGGCCGTCGGAGAGCTTCGCGGCGGACGCCTTTCCAATGCCGGCGAACGCGCGCGCGAAATCGGCGTAATCGCGGAGCGAGACGAGACGATCGAGCGACAGAAGCCCGAGCGGCGCGTTGCGTCTGATCTGCTCGGCCGAGTCCGGGTCGGCGCCGCCGCTCGCGCGCAGCGGGTTGACGACGTCCTTGAGGCCAAGTGGACGTGAGCCCAGCTGAGAGATGCGGCCGGCGCCGACGTTGGCGACGCGACCGATGCCCGTGCGGTAGACCGCACGCACGTTGTCGCGCCCCGTGGGGAGGCGCGCGGCGCGACCACCGGTGGTGATGGTCGTCTTCGCGTCGTCCGATGTGCTCGTCACGTACACGTGATCGGTGGGCGCCGCGTCCGCCATCGACCGCGCTTCGTGCCAGAGCACCTCGTTGACGCGAAGCCTGAGCGTCGAGGCGGCACCGTCCGCGGTCTCCGCCGCGGTGTGGGTAAGCGGCGAGGCGCGCAGCGTGAAACGCTGCTGTTGCTGCGACCCGTCACCACCTCCGAGGATCTCGTCCTTCGTTTCGCCATGGGTGGCGTCGACCACGTTGCCCCACACCACGACGGTCGCGAGACGATAGCAGTGGTCGAGCGGAGTGGCGAGCGTGACGAACGTGTGCATCCGCTCGCCCGGGAGAGTACGTCCGCCGTCGTCGCGCGACACATCATGCGTCACGTCTGCGATGAGGCGGAGCTCGGCGACCATGACGCCGCTCGTTCCGGGTGTGTCGGTGCGCTCCCCGCTCACGATCACCCAGCGGCCGGGACGGAGATCGAGTTGCAGCTCACCGAGCTCGATCACGTCGGGACCCGTCTTGCCGCAAGGCGGCTCATCGACCGGCGCTTCGGCTAGCTCGAGCTGCTCGCTCCCCGCGAGGACGCTTGTGCGGCGGATGATCTCTAACGCGTCGGTTCCCTCTGGGTCGCGGCGTACCTCCTCCGGAAACACGATCCACGCGGGCTCCTCGGCGCCATCGTCGGCGATGCGCACAGTCGTCGACGGACCGGTGACTCCATATGCCGTGCGCGAGCCACCCGACTCCACGTCGACGGCCCGCGTGACGAGCAGCGGAAAGTGCGCGGGCCGCGGATCCTCGGCGCCGGTGGGCGGCGCCACCGCACTCGTGTCGACAACGACCCAGGAATCCGGCAACACGGAATCGTAGCGCGCATCGAGATGCAGAATGGTCGGGCGCTCCGCTTTCCTGATGTCGCGGGCCGTCCACGGCACGAAATTCGGAGTCTTGTCCGTGTTGATGCCGACGAAGTGCGGCGACGCCGTGTTTCCGAACACCGACGCGCGCACTCGCAGCGCGTGAACGCGCAGCTCGGGAGCGCGTGAGACGCGCGCGTTCGCGACCATGGCCGGAAGGACATCGCGCAGCTCCGGCCGCGTGGCAGCGATAATGCCAAGCGCTCCGGTCGCCCGTGAGCCTGAGCCCAGACGCGCACTTATCACGCGCGCGGCCGTACGCGGGTTTGAGGATGTGGCACCGGCCGAGGCACGCGCTGCAGCGTTCACGGCCGTCTCGACGTCGAAGTCCTCGCGCTTGCGCGCAGGGGCGGAGGATGGCGTCGCCGCCAGGCGCGCCGCCTCGCTGAGCACTACCGAGAGCCGCTTGATCCACGGTCCGAACTTCGTCGCGCCGGGCAGGACCTGACCGAGCTCGTGATCGACGAGCTTCAGCGTGCCGGTGAGCTCGGCGAGCACCTTCCGCTCCTCGGCCTTCTCCGCCGCCTTGGCAAGGTTTCTCAATTCCGGGAGTACGCGTTCGCGTGCGTGCGACACCGGAAGCGCTTCGCCGATGGCGATGAACGCCTCGGCGATCGCCGACGCCATGCGCTTGATGCTCATCGTCACCCAGGGGCGCGCGCGCACGCGCGTCCGTTCGGCCAACTGCTCCACCTCGACAGCATGCACGCGGTACACACGCGGCGTCTCCTCTCCGGGCACCTCGATCAGCAGGGGGTCGCCCTTCCGGAGCGCCGTCGCGGTCCCTTTGAACCAGATCACCACCGCATCGCGTCCCCCGTCCGGATCCGGTCGCGGAGTCAGCTGTGGGCGAGTGCGGCGCACCGGAAGCTGATTCCACTCCGCGCGCGCCTCGAGCGGCTGGCTCGTCTCGAACGTCTGAGGCAGCTCGTCCTGGCCGGGCACCGTCTGCGCCTTGCTCCCGGCGGGAATCGTTAGGCGCGCCCCGAGCTCGACGGAGAACGCGAGATGCGCGCTTGCCGCGACGCCTGGCCGCGGGCGATATCCGACGAGCCGCGCCAGCTCCACCAGCGATCGCCGCTCGGTCGCGGTGCGCAGGTATCCCTCGTTCGCGATGCGCTCCTGGTAGAACGTGAGCACGTCGAGCATGGTGGCGCCGGCGTCGAGCAGCGCGATGGACGGGTCGGCGGGCGTGCGCGTACGGAGCGCGGCGACGGCGGGCCGCGACGGGTCGGACAGGCCCGCGATCATCGCGTCGAAGAAGCTGCCGTGCACGCCGGCGCGATAGCGCAGCGCGGGCTGGCCCGGCGCGTTGTCCGTGTCGACCAGACCGTGCGCGGGCGACCCGTCGCAACAGCCGCATGAACAGCTCATCGTCCACCCCGCATCGTGATGACGAGCGTGCCCCGCTCCGGGAAGCTCGGGTCGTTGTCGAGCTGCGCGATCTCCATGGCGCCGACAGGGAGGATCCCGTTCTCGATCTCCTGATTCGGCCCTTCGCCCAACCGCTCGAGCTTCGTCACGGCGACACTCGCGACCCCGGAGACTCGCGCGGCCGCGGCCACCAGCGCACTCACGCTCACGCCTTCGCCATAGCGGAGGTTGTCCGGATGGAAGAAGCCGAGCCGTCCATCGGGAGTGCGCCCGCTGCCGAGGGCCGATAGCAGCGCGGCGCGGACGGCGGCGCGCGGCGCGTGCGGCGCAACGCACACGTCGAGCGTCACGGCGAGCGGTACGAGGCGCGCCGACGAGACCCGCACGTCGTGGCCGATGCGGCGATAGCGGTGTAGCACCCCGCGCGCGCGCCGCAGCAGCTTGGCCGACGCCGATTCCGAGCCGCGTGCGTCGACACCCACCTGCGCCTCGTACCAGCTTCCGGTCCACCGAAGCGCCGACGCGGCGCCCTGCACCTCCGCTCCGAGCTCGCGCTGGAGCAGCTCGGCGTAGTCGGCCGCGATGACGGCGCGTTCGCGGATCCGTCGGAACGCGTTAGGCGCGAGCAGCCTGGCATCGGCGAGCGACTCCGGCGCCATGCCGCCGGCCGCTGCCAGCGGGTTGCGCACCGTGAACTCGACGCCGCCGGCGATGGTGTCTTCCGACACGACGAGCGCGATCGAGTCCGGGCCGACGTTTCCGTCCGGGCCGAGGCCGACGCGATAGCGTGCAAGCAGGGATGTGCCGCGCGCCGGCCGCGACGCCGGGTCGGCCGCGAAGCGGACGTGTGCGAACCCGTCGTCGTCCATTTCGGCAACGAACGCGCGATCCGCCGCTGCGACGTCGAGCAAGTCGGGTCGCGGAGACCAGAGCACCGTCTCTCCGTGTGGGCGCTCGACCTTCGCGGTCTTGTCGACCGGGA
>Ga0070664_100004546_pt1 | contig 11133 bp, 8 predicted proteins | sample KBSC73metaG_FD_65863 | JGI IMG/M metagenome (GOLD analysis project Ga0070664, IMG submission 65863) | Corn rhizosphere microbial communities from Kellogg Biological Station, Michigan, USA - KBS C7-3 metaG | ecosystem: Host-associated > Plants > Roots > Rhizosphere > Soil ... | reverse complement strand
CCGGTGCCGCTGCGCAACGTGGCGCTGACCGCGATGGAGCTCGCGACCCTGGAGCGGCTCTTCCCGGGCCGGCTCGAGATCGGCGTCGGTCACGGGGTGCAGGAGTGGATGGGCCAGGTCGGCGCGCGGGCGCAGTCGCCGTTGACGCTGCTCCGCGAGTACACGATGGCCTTGAAAAAACTGCTCGCGGGCGAGCTGGTGACGACCAGCGGGCGCTATGTGAACCTCGACGCGGTCAAGCTCGACTGGCCGCCGCCGGGCGCGCCGCGGGTCCTCGTCGGCGCGATGGGGCCCAAGACGATGGCACTGTCCGCGGAGGTGGCCGACGGCACGATCCTGACCGCGGGCTCACCGGTCGACGGCGTCCGCCGGGCCCGGGCCGCCCTCGACGCGGCCGGTGCCCGGCCCGGCCACCGGCTCATCACGTCGCTCGTGGCGGCGACCGGGCCGGGTGCCCAGGAGCGGGTCGACGCCGATCTGCGCGACGAAGGTCACGACCCGAGCCCCGACCTCGCGGTGGCCGGCGATGCGGCGACCGTGGCGGCGGCGGTGCGCCGGTGGGGCGAGGCCGGGGCCGACGCGGTGATGCTGCAGCCGACCCCGGAAGAGCCCGATCTGGTGGCCTTCGCGCACTTTGCCGGGCAGGAGGTGCGGCCGCTGCTCAGCTGAGTGCTGCTTTGGCCGCCTTCGCGTCGGCGACCGCTTTGTGCAGGTCCTGACCGGCCGTCTTCACTGCCTCGCGCACGGCCTTGACCGGGCCGCTGATGGCGTTCGCGTCCGGCCCCGGCGGGATCGCCAGCAGCTTGTCGGCCTGCCCGCTGATGGCCGCCTGGGCCGCGCTCACCTTGGCGTTGAGGTCGGCCAGGTCGGCCTCGGCCTTCGTGGTGTCCTGGCCGGCCTGCTGGGCGGCGGCGATGGCCGCGCTGAGCGCGTCGGCCGCCTTCTGCAACTCGGGGATCGCGGCCGACTCGGCGTCGGCGGCGACGGTCAGCCGGACCTTCGGCCCGACCAGGAGGTAGATCCGGAAGTCCTGGACCATGTGCTGGTCGTCGGCCTTGACCGCGGCCGGCGTGGTCTCGCCGGCCACCTTCGTGCGCAGCGCGTTCAGACCGGACTGGTCGGCCGAGATGAGCCCGTCGAGCGTCGTTTTGTGGGACGACGACAGATGTTTCGCATTTTGTACCGTCACGCTGTGTGCCTTGAGCGCGGCCAGCCGTCCGTCGATGCGCGCGATGACGACCTTCTTGGCGGCGTCCAGTCGGGTATCGGCATATGCCGGTGTGGCGCTCAGCGCGAGCGTTGCGGTGACGGCGACGGCCGCCGCGATGATGTTCTTAGTCTTCATCGGGAACCTTCTGGCTGTCGGCCTTGAGCTGGCCGTCTACTTGGTTGAGGAGTCCGTCGACGTCGTTGAGCTGGTTGTCGACGTCGGCCTTGACGGGTTTTGGCGGGTTTCCGGTCGCGGGCGTGCTGACGGTCGTCGTGGTGGTCTTCGTGGGCGGCGGCGCCTCCGCCTTGGCCCGGTCGCAGCCGGTGAGCAGGGCGAGACCGAGCGCGCCGAGGGCCAGCGCGGTCGCCAGGGATCGCTTCATTCCCGGGATGGTGGGATGCGAACATTCGGGCCGCGGGTGGGGCGACGTAAGCGTTCGGTTAGGGAGCACACTGATCGACATGACACGGGGCTTTCGCATCGGCACGGCCGTGGCTGTGCTCTTCCTCGCCGGATGCGGCTCGTCCGGCGGCTCGCCGGCGCCCGCCGCATCATCGGCGTTTCCGGTCCCGACCGGACCGGTCTGCTACGGCAACGAGGCCGCCGCGCATCGCGTCGATTTCCCGGGTACCGGGGGAGCGCCGCTGCTGGGCTACACGATCGGGACCGGCTCGGTCGGCGTCGTGCTGGCCAACCAGGCCGAGGCCGACGCGTGCAGCTGGCTCGGCTACGCGACGGACCTCTCCGGCCGGGGATATCGCGTGCTGGCGTTCGACTTCAACGGGGAGGGCGACTCGGCGGCCTCGGACGGTTCGGGGGGCGACGACGTGGCCGCGGCCGCCAAGTACCTGCGATCCCAGCCCGGCGTCTCCGGCATCGTGCTGATCGGCGCGTCGCGCGGCGGCACGGCCGTGCTGGTCGCGTCGACGGTGCTGCAACCGCCGCCGAAGGCGGTCGTCTCGCTGTCGGCGCCGGCGTCCTTCAACCGGGACGACGCCGGGTCGGTGGTCGAGAAGCTCACCGCGCCGACCCTGTTCGTGGCCGCCGAGGACGACACCAACTTCGCGGTCGACGCGCGGTCGATGTCCGCGCGGGCACCGGCGAATTTGGCGACGCTGAAGATCGTGCCGGGCAGCAGCCATGGCGAGAACCTGGTCATTCCCGCCCTGGAGGGCGCCGACCAGACGCTGGCGGCGATCAACCAGCTGCTGTCGACCAAGGCGCCCGCGGGCTGACGGAATTGTCGGTGGGCGCCACTACGCTTGCGCCATGCCTGTTCTCAGTGCCGATGGCATCAGCCTCGTGGTCGACGTCGCCGGTCCGCGGCTGCCGCGGATCCGTCATTTCGGGGCCGACCCCGGGCCGCTCGACGCGGACCTGCTCGACGTCCTTGTCCCGCTGGCGGGTGACTTGCCGCTGCTGCCGTCGGCCGCGGACGCCTGGTTCGGCCGGCCGGGGTTGAGCGGTCACCGGCAGGGCGTGTCGATGCCGGTGCGGTGGACGCTCGAGGAGCCGGTCACGCTCGAGCCGGGGGACGGTGCCACCAGTGGCCGGCTGCTCGCGAGCGGCATCGACGCCGAGGCCGGGCTGCGGGTGGTGAGCGAGCTCGAGCTCGACCGGTTCGGCGTGCTGCGGATGCGGCACGCGCTGACCAACCTCGGCCCGCTGCCGTTCACCGTCGATGGGCTCATCTGCCTGCTGCCGATCCCGTCCGGCGACGCCGAGGTGCTCGACTTCTCCGGCCGGTGGGCCAAGGAGAAGCAGCCGCAGCGGGCCGCGTTGGACCTCGGCGTCTGGTCACGCGAGGGCCGGCGCGGCCGCACCGGTCACAACGGCACCGGCCTGCTGGTCGTCGGCGAGACCGGGTTCGGCTTCCGGCACGGCGCCTTGCACGCGGTGCACACCGCCTGGAGCGGCGACAGCCTGCACTACGCGGAGCGGCTCCCCGAGGGTCAGTCGGTGCTGGGCGGCGGCGAGTTGCTGTCTTCCGGCGAGATCCAGCTCGGCGAGGGCGAGTCTTATGTGACGCCCTGGGTCTACTTCGTCGCTTCCGGCGACGGCCTGGACACCGCGAGCGCCCGGCTGCACTCCCACGTGCGGGCCCACTCGCCGCGCACGCGCACGGCGCGACCGGTGACGCTGAACAACTGGGAGGCCACCTACTTCGACCACGGCCTGGACCGGTTGCTCGGGCTGGCGACGCTGGCGGCCGACGTCGGGGCCGAGCGGTTCGTGCTCGACGACGGCTGGTTCCGCGGGCGCCGCCACGACCGGGCCGGGCTCGGCGACTGGTATGTCGACGAGGGCGTGTGGCCGCACGGCCTGCACCCGCTGGCCGACCACGTGCGGTCGCTCGGGATGGAGTTCGGCCTGTGGCTCGAGCCGGAGATGGTCAACCCCGACTCCGACCTGGCGCGGACCCACCCCGATTGGATTCTCGGAGAGGCCGGGCGGTGGCCCGCCGAGGAGCGCTTCCAGCAGACGCTCGACGTGGCCAACCCGGACGCCTTCGGCTATCTGCTCGTGCGCCTCGACGCGCTGATCGCGGAATACCAGCTCACCTATGTCAAGTGGGACCACAACCGGGACATCGCCGAGCCGGTGCACAGCGGCATCCTCGGCGTGCACCGGCAGACCGACGCGGTTTACCGGCTGATCGACGAGCTGCGCCGCCGGCACGCCGGGCTGGAGATCGAGTCGTGCGCGTCCGGGGGTGCGCGGGTGGACTACGGCATCCTTGCGCGCACCGACCGGGTCTGGACGTCCGACTGCAACGATGCCCTTGAGCGGCAACAGATCCAGCGCTGGACGGGGCTGCTCGTGCCGCCGGAGATGCTCGGCTCGCACGTCGGTTCGCCGGCCGACCACATCACCGGACGCAAGCTGAGCCTCGCGTTCCGGTCGGGCACGGCGCTGTTCGGCCACATGGGCATCGAGTGGGACATCACCACGGCCGGCGACGAGGAGGTGGCCGAGCTGACCGAGTGGATCGCGTTGCACAAGCGGCTGCGCCCGTTGCTGCACGGCGGCACGACCGTCCGGATCGACCATCCGGACCCGTCGGCCTATGTGCACGGGGTCGTGGCCCCGGGCCGCGATCATGCGGTGTTCGCCTATGTGCAGCTGGCCGCGCGGCCGGCCAAGGCGCCGCCGGCCTTCCGGCTGGCCGGTCTCGACCCGTCCCGCGACTATCAGGTGTCGGTGATCGGCCCGGAGACGGCGGTCGCCGGGGCCATCCTGCCCCGCTGGGTGGAGAAGCCGTTCACCGCGGCCGGCTCGGTGTTGACCGAGGTGGGGTTGCCGGCCCCGGGCCTGCGTCCGGCCAGCCTGCTGCTCGTTGAGATTGCGGCGGCCCGCGCGGCGTCCGACTGATCGGCCGGCGGCCACGCTACGCTCGCAGGTTGGGAACTACCAGTTGTGGGTACCACCACGCATGTCTGGAGAAGGATCCGTTGACCGCACAGCCTGACACCATGTACGGCGCCGATGACCTCACCCATCTCGAGGGTCTCGACGCCGTTCGCAAGCGTCCCGGCATGTACATCGGATCCACCGACAGCCGTGGCATCAACCATCTTTTCAACGAGATCGTCGACAACTCGACCGACGAGGGCGTGGCCGGACATGCGAGCCACGTCGAGGTGACGTTGCACGAGGACGGCTCGGTGCAGGTCGACGACGACGGCCGCGGCATCCCCACCGAGGTGCACACCAAGTCCGGCATGGCCGGCGTCGAGCTGGTGCTGACCCGCCTGCACGCGGGCGGCAAGTTCGGCGGTTCCGGCTACAAGACGTCCGGCGGCCTGCACGGCGTCGGCGCTTCCGCGGTCAATGCGCTGTCGCTGCGCTTCGACGTGACCGTCAGGCGTGGCGGCAAGGTGCACGAGATGTCGTTCAAGCACGGCGTGCCTGGCATCTTCGGCGGCCCCAGCCCCACGGCCCGGTTCACCGAGGAGCCGGGGTTGCGGGTCACCCGGCGGATGCGGCGCAACGAGACCACCGGCACGTCGATCCGCTACTGGCCGGACGTGCGCTACTTCGAGGCCGGTGCGGCGCTGTCGATCGAGGCAGTGCGGGCCAAGCTGCGCAACACCGCCTTCCTCGTGCCGGGCGTGACCTACACGCTCAAGGAGAGTGGCCAGACCGAGGTCTTCCACTTCCCCAACGGCCTGATCGAGATGGTCGATTTCCTCACCCCGGCCGGCGACAAGCCGGTCTGCGACACCATCGTGATCACCGGTGAGGGCACCTATCGGGAAAACGCGGCCGACGAAAACGGCGTCATGCGGGCCAATGTCGAGCGCAAGGCCGAGATCGAGATCGCGCTGCGGTGGGGGACCGGCTACGAGCGCACGGTCGAGTGCTTCACCAACACGATCCGCAACCTGCACGGCGGCACCCACCGGCGCGGCTTCGAGCGGGCCGCCCTGCGGGCCCTGTCCGACGCCGTCAAGAACACGCGCGGCCTGCTCAAGCCCAAGGAGGAGCCGCCGGTCCTCGACGACGTGCTCGAGGGTATGACCGCCGTGGTGCATGTGCGCATGCCGGAGCCGCAGTTCACGTCGCAGACCAAGGACGAGCTGTCCACCGCGCCGATCACCAAGGTCGTGCAGGCGACCGTCGAGCAGCAGCTCAAGGCCTGGGTTGAGGGCCGGCGCACGCGGTCCGAGGCGCGGGTCGTGCTGCAGAAGGTCGTCGACGCCGGCCGGGTGCGGCTGGCCCAGAAGCAGCAGAAGGACGCCGCGCGGCGCAAGACCGCCCTCGAGGGCGCGTCGATGCCGCCGAAGCTGGTCGACTGCCGCTCGACCGGGGTCGAGCGCAGCGAGCTGTTCATCGTCGAGGGCGACAGCGCGCTCGGCTCGGCCCGCATGGCGCGCGTCGCTGAATACCAGGCCCTGCTGCCGATCCGCGGCAAGATCCTCAACGTGCAGAAGGCCAGCCTGGCCGACGCGTTGAAAAACGCCGAGGTCGCCTCGATCGTGCAGGTCCTCGGGGCGGGCACCGGCCGCACCTTCGATCTGAGCGCGATGCGCTACGGCCGGGTGATCCTCATGGCCGACGCCGACGTCGACGGCTCGCACATCCGGACGCTGCTGATCACGCTGTTCGCGCGCTACATGCGGCCGGTCATCGAGTCGGGCCGGCTGTTCGCCGCCATGCCGCCGCTGCACAAGATCACCACCAAGGGCAAAAACGCGGAGACGATCTTCACGTTCACGCAGTCTGAGATGGAGCAGACGGTGGCCCGGCTGCAGAAGGCCGGCCGCTCGGTCGTCCTGCCGGCGCCCCGGTTCAAGGGCCTCGGCGAGATGGACGCCGAGGAGCTGTGGAGCACGACCATGAACCCGGCAACGCGGTCCGTGCGCCGGATCACGCTCGAGGACATCGACGCCGCCGAGCGGTCGCTCGACCTGCTGATGGGCGAGAAGGTCGAACCCCGCCGGGTCTGGCTGATCGAATCGGCGCTGCGCGTCGACCGCGAAGCGATCGACATCTAGGGTCTGTGTCAAGGTGGGAGTCGGTGCGAGGCGAGGCTCAGGCGTTGGCTGGGGCGGCGACGGGCGCGGCCGGATACCGGAGTCGGGGTTGAATCGGGCCGGGATCGGCGTGGTTCCGGCCAACGCGTGGAACTGCGCCGGCGCCGCCCGGCTCCGACCTTGACACAGACCCTGAGGGAGCACCGTGGCACGCAAGAGCACGCAGTCGAAGGCCGACCTGGCCGCGTTCGACCGGGCGGGCGCGAACGTCATCGACAACCCGCTCACCACCGAGGTCGAGGACTCCTATCTGGAATACGCCTACTCGGTGATCCACTCGCGCGCGCTGCCCGATGCGCGGGACGGGCTCAAGCCGGTCCATCGCCGGATCCTCTACTCGATGTTCGACCTCGGCCACCGGCCGGACCGCCCGCACGTCAAGTCCGCGCGGGTCGTCGGTGACACGATGGGTCGCTTCCACCCGCACGGCGACGGTGCCATCTACGACGCCATGGTCCGCATGGCCCAGGACTTCTCGCTCAACGTGCCGCTCATCGACGGGCACGGCAACTTCGGCTCGCCCGACGACGGCCCGGCCGCCCAGCGTTATACGGAGGCGCGGCTCTCCTGGGCGGCCATGCAGCTGGTGTCGGAGCTGGGCGAGGACACCATCGACTTCCGGCCCAACTACGACGGCTCGCTGCAGGAGCCCTCGGTGCTGCCGGCCGCGTTCCCCAACCTGCTGGTCAACGGCACCTCCGGGATCGCCGTCGGGATGGCGACCAACATGATCCCGCACAACCTCGGCGAGACCATCGCGGCCGCCCGCTGGCTGATCAACCACCCGACGGCGACGCTCGACAAGCTGATGGAGTTCATCCCCGGACCTGACCTGCCGACCGGCGGACTGCTGCTCGGCCTCGACGAGGTCCGGCGGGCCTACGAGACCGGGCGCGGCGTCGTGCGGATGCGCGGCCGGGTCGAGATCGGTCCGCTCGAAGGCAGCCGCGGCCGGCAGGCGATCACGGTGACCGAGCTGCCCTACGGGATCGGCGCCGAGAAGGTCATCGAGAAGATCACCGACGAGGTGACCAAGAGCAAGCGGCTCACCGGCATCGCCGACGTCAAGGACCTCACCGACCGCGACAACGGCACCCGGCTGGTCATCGAGTGCAAGGTCGGGGTCAACCCGCAGGCGCTGCTGGCCGACCTCTACCGGCTCACCCCGCTGGAGCAGTCGTTCGGCATCAACAACCTGGTGCTGGTCGACGGGCAGCCGCAGACGCTCGGGCTCAAGGCGCTGCTCGAGGTGTTCCTGGCCCATCGCTACGAGGTGGTCACCCGGCGGTCGGAATACCGGCGTCGCAAGCGCCAGGAGCGGCTGCACCTGGTCGACGGCCTGCTGATCGCCCTGCTCGACATCGACAAGGTGGTCCGGCTGATTCGCAACAGCGAAAACGCGCAGGCGGCCCGTGAGGGCCTGATGAAGCAGTTCAAGCTGTCCGAGATCCAGGCCAACTACATCCTGGACACGCCGTTGCGGCGGCTCACCAAATACGACCGGCTGGAGCTGGAGAGCGAGCAGGCGCGGCTGCGCGAGGAGATCGCCGAGCTGACCCGGATCCTCGACAACGAGCCCGTGCTCAAGAAGGTCGTCTCGGATGAGCTGGCCAAGGTGGCCAAGGAGTTCGCGGCCGAGCGGCGCACGACACTGATCGACGGCGACCTCAAGGAGGTCCTCGCGGCGTCGGCCCCGGCCGGTCCGCTCGAGGTGGCCGACGACCCGTGCCAGGTCATCCTGTCGGCGACCGGGCTGGTGGCGCGGACCGCGGCCGAGTCCGAGGAGGCGACCGAGGGCCGTCGGCGCAGCGGCCGCGACCGCCACGACGCGATCCGGGCCGTCGTGCACACCACGGCGCGCGGCCAGGTGCTGCTGGTGACGAGCGCCGGGCGAGCGTTCAAGACGGACGTCCTTCCGCTGCCGGTGCTGCCCGAGCGGGCCGGCACGGTTTCCCTCCGCGGCGGCATGTCGGCGTCGGAGCTCGTGCCGTTGCAGCCGGGGGAGAAGGTCGTCGCGCTGGCGCCGCTGAGCGAGTCGGAGTCGCCGGGCCTGGCCATGGGCACGCGGCACGGCGTGGTCAAGGTGTGCGCGCCCGACTGGCCGGTGCGGTCCGACGAGTTCGAGGTCATCGGCCTGCGCGAAGGCGACGAGGTCGTCGGCGCGACGTGGCTCGCGGACGGCAGCGAGACGCTCACGTTCGTGACGTCCGACGCGTCGCTGCTGCGGTTCCCGGCGTCGATGGTGCGCCCGCAAGGCCTCAAGGGTGGCGGCATGGCCGGCATCAACCTCGGGGCCGGCACGGAGGTGCTGTTCTTCGGCGCCGTGCGCACCGACGACCCGGAGCACGGCGAGCCGATGGTGATCACGTCGACCGGGATCAGCGTGAAGTGCACGCCGTTCGCCGTCTACCCGGCCAAGGGGAGGGCGACCGGCGGCGTGCGCGCGCAACGGTTCCTCAAGGGCGAGACACGGCTGACCGTGGCCTGGGTCGGCTCCCGGCCGGCCGGCGCCAGCCGGGTTGGCGAGCCGATCGACCTGCCCCCGGAGGACACCCGCCGCGACGGCTCGGGCGCCGCGATGGCGGGCCCGGACCTGGTGGGCCACCTCATCGAGCGCGGCTGACGTCGGGCCGGGCGGCGCGGTCCGCGGTCGCCCAGCCAGGTATTCCCGCGGGCGGAATACCCTGCACGGTGCGCCGGCGCTGATGTCAGCACGATGTGTCGGGGGTGGCCAGGTGTCGGCTGCGGCTGTATCCCCGCGGACCTGACTGACGAGCAGCGGGCGCTTGGTCGAGGCGCTGGGGCCGACGCCGAAGCTCGGCGGTCGGCCGGAGAAGCATCCGCGCAGGTGCATTGGGTATGTGATCCTGCACGTGGTCCGGGCCGGTTGTGCCGGCCGGCGGACGTGCGATGCTCGCCACGGTGCGCGAGCAGCTGCGGGTGCAGCAGGGTTGCAATCCGCAGCCCAGCGCCGGGATCAGCGACTCGCAGAGCGTCAAGGGCGCCGACCCCGCCGGCCGAATGATCCGCGGCTGCTACCGTCCCGGGCTGATGGCACAACGAGCTCCGCTACGGCGGCGGGACTGCGGCACTGCCGACGTCCTCGCGGGCAAGTTGCCGCGCCGCAGCGGGCGAGGCGACCGGTGCGTTGGCATGGAACTGACGCGCGCAAACGGACCTTCGTGAGGGAGGCTAGGGATGGAGCCCCTCGGCAGGAAGGAACGCGATGCTGTACTCGCCCCGCGAGGCCGTCGCCAAGACCGGCTTCAGCCTGGATACCTTGCGCTACTACGAACGCATCGGGCTGCTGGACGACATCGAGCGCAACGCGAGCGGCCAGCGTGTGTTCTCCGACGACGACCTCGCGTGGCTGGGCGTCCTGCGCTGCCTCCGCGACACCGGCATGCCGATCGCCCGCATGCGCCGCTACGCCGAGCTGGCCCGCGGCGGCGATGAGACGGTGGCCGAGCGGGCAGCCCTGCTCGCCGAGCACGACGAGAGCATCGAGCAACGCATCGCCGCGCTGCGCGACGAGCAGGCCCGGATAAGGGAGAAGATCGCCTACTACCAGGGCGAGCTGGCGAGGCTGGAAATGAGGGTTTGACCTGGAGCGCGCTCCAGCCCATATGGTCGCGGCAAAGACGGGTCGCGGCAAAGGCGGGAGAGCGCGAATGCAAACGGTACCGTTGGGCACCACCGGCGAGCAGGTGAGCCACCTGGCTTTGGGCTGCATGCTGATGGTCACGTCGACCGACCCGGCCGAGTCGCACGAGATCCTCGAGCGCTACCTCGCGGCCGGCGGCTCGTTCCTCGACACGGCCGACTGCTACGCCTGGTGGACCGGGCCGGGGGCGACCGGTGGGGAGAGCGAGACCCTGCTCGGCGAGTGGTTCGCCCGCACCGGCCGGCGCGATGAGGTGTTCCTGGCCACCAAGGGCAGCGCCTGGGTACGTGACCCGGAGGCAGTGCGCGAGGGCCGGAGCACGGCTGATGAGAAATACGCCGGGGCCGGGGCCGACACGCTGCGGCACGCCCTCGACGGGAGCCTGCAACGGATGGGCGTCGACCACGTCGACCTCTACTACGTGCACGTCGACGACCTCGCCACGCCTCTTGAGGAGACCCTCGAGGCGCTGGCCGGACTGGTCGCCGCCGGCAAGACGCGCTACCTCGGCTGGTCCAACGTCCAGACGTGGCGGCTGGAGCGCATCCGCCAGCTCTGCGACCGGCACGGCTGGCCGGCCCCGGTCGCGCTGCAGCAGGAAAACTCCTACCTGCGCCGCCACCCGAGCCAGGACAACCCGTCCGTGGTGGACGCCGAGCAGCTGCGTTACCTGCGGGCGCACGACGACCTCACGCTCGTGTCCTACTCGCCGATCCTCAAGG
>Ga0070664_100004545_pt1 | contig 11134 bp, 10 predicted proteins | sample KBSC73metaG_FD_65863 | JGI IMG/M metagenome (GOLD analysis project Ga0070664, IMG submission 65863) | Corn rhizosphere microbial communities from Kellogg Biological Station, Michigan, USA - KBS C7-3 metaG | ecosystem: Host-associated > Plants > Roots > Rhizosphere > Soil ... | reverse complement strand
GGTGCCGGCCTCTGGCACGACACCGACTTCTACACGGCGTTCGAGGACTCGCACCGCGCCGTGTTTGTCTGGTCGATGTATCTCGCCTTTGGCCCCGATGGCTATATCCGCTACGGGCTCGACGATCCGATGGCGGCGCTGGCCAGCCGCACCGCGAGCTTCAACGAGTACCTCCACAACCCGCCCTGGGCGGCGGAATGGATGGTCGAACAGGCCCGCCAACACCGCATCGATGGCGCGCTGGTGCTGCGGCCACGGAGCATGAAGCCGGCTGCGACGGGGCGCCTGTTCATCGAGCGCGCGCTTGAGGAGGCCGGCATCCCGGTGCTGCCGATCGAGGCGGATGTCGTCGACGCCCGCGCCTGGGATCCCGTCGCGACGCGTACCGCGGTCCGGACGTTTCTCGATTCACGGGTGATCGCATGACCACGATGCTTCCCGTCCGGGCGTGGCCTGCCGCCTGGGTACTGCCGTTCGGCGTGACGCTGCTGGCGATGTTCGCGCTGCAGCTGTCGAACCTGGGATTCTCCCCGCTGCTGCCGTCGATTCAGCGCGAGTTCGGCATGAGCTACACCCAGCTCGGCACCTTCACCGGCATGTACGGGCTGCTGGCGATGGTGCTCAGCGTGCCTGCCGGCCTCAGCGCCAGGCGTTTCGGCGAGCGGCGGGTGCTCGGGCTCGGACTGTTGGGCGTCGCGGCCGGCAGCCTGTTGCTCGGTGAAGCGTGGAGCGTGGAGTCGGCGATCGCCTTTCGCGGTCTGACGATTTTCGGCTACCGGTTCGCGTTCGTCAGCGTGCTCATTGCGGTGGCGCTCACCGCGCCGCCGGCGCTGCGTGGGCGCACCATGGGCGTGCTCGGGGCGACGTCGGCGATGGCGTCGGTCATCGGAGCGCCGCTCGGCGGTCTTCTCGTCCGCGAGTTCACCTGGCGGATGGCGATCCTCGGCTATGCGGGCATGGCCGCATTCGGTGCGGTGGTGTTCTGGCTGTGCTATCGCCCGTTGCTCGAGGGCGACGCCGTGTCCGCGGTCACGGCCGACTCCGGCAGCGGTCCGCGCATCAGCGCGCTGACGTCGCCGGTGGTCTGGATGCTGGCGCTCATCGTCGGTCTCGGCGGATTCGGACAATTCACCGTGACCTACTTCGTGCCGAGCGTGGCCGGTTCTGTTTATGGCCTCGACGCCGCCGCCTCAGGCGTGATCATCAGCACCGGTTACATGGCCGCCATCGCGGTGAACCTCGTCGTCGGCTTCCTGGCGGATCGCTACGACAAGCTGATGGTGCTGGCCGCGGTCTTCGTGCTGCTCGCCGCGGCGTCCGCCTCGCTGACCGTCGAGCATCTGTTGACGTTTCGCCTCGCCACCGCGGCGGTGATCGGCCTCGGCTTCACGGCGGCGAACCAGCTCTATGGTCTGGCCGGCAGCCTGATGCCGCGCCGCGAGGCGGGAAACGCGATGGGCGTCGTCAGCCTGGGTGCCGGGCTGTTCGGCTTCTTCGGCCCGCAGATGGTCGGCATCCTGCGCGACTGGACCGGCTCGTTTGAAGCGGGCTTCTACATGGTGGCGGTGGCGGACGTGATGACCCTCGGGCTGATCGTGCTGCTGTCCCGAATGACACCGGGGCGCGCGACGGCCGCGGCCGCCGCGGCGCATGCGTGATGCGAGGTAGATATATGACGGTTCGGCGGTTCTTCTCCTGGTGCACTGGCGCGATGGTGATGGCGGCCGCCGTTGGACTCTCCGCGCAGGGTCCGGCGACGGAACGAACACGGGCGACCGGCGATCAACGCCGGCAGTATTACTTCGCACCGACCGGTCAGCAGCTCCCGTATCGGCTGTTCGTGCCGCCGACGTGGGACGGCAAGACGTCGCTGCCAATCATCCTGATGCTGCACGGGGGTGGTGCGAACGAGAACTCGTACATGGACATGTCCGGCGGGCTGCTGCCGAAGCTCGCCGCACAGCACGGATACATCGTGGTGTCGCCGCTCGGATTCACGCCGCTCGGTGCGTTTGGCAACCCGTTACGGCTGCCGGCGGTGTACGGGGAGAGCGCCGCGGCGGCCACGCAGCGCGCGGCGGTGACGCCGGTTCGCCAGCGCGAGCTCAGTCTGAGCGAGCTCGACGTGATCACCGTGCTCGACCTCGTGACGGAGGAGTACGGTGCCGATCGGTCGCGGACCTTCCTCGCCGGGCACTCGATGGGCAGCGGCGGTGCGTGGCATCTGGCCGCACGTTATCCCGAGCGCTGGCGCGCCGTGGCGCCGATGTCGGGTCCGTTCATCGACGCCACGACGTATCCCTTCGATCTGATCCGCCGGCTGCCGATCTTCATGACCGAAGGCACCGGCGCGACGCCGTCGCTGGCGGGCAGCCGGGCGCTTGCCCAGTTCATGCGGGGCGGCAACTTCATTTTCGAGTATCTCGAGGTGGATGGCGATCACGGCGGCATGGTGCCGATGGTGTGGCCGCGCGTGTTCGAGTTCTTCAATCGCTACAAGACACCGGCGCCCCCACGGCCGGTGGCGCCTGGCCCGTACGCCGTGCAGGTCGAGTCCTATCCGACGCTGGCCACGCACACTGCCTATCATCCGGCCGCGCTGGAGAGCTTCGGACCGTCGAAGCGATTGCCGATCGTGGCCTGGGGCAACGGCACCTGCGCCCGCAACGGATCCGCGTTCGCCACGTTCCTGACGCAGATTGAGTCGCACGGCTATCTCGCCTGGCTGGACTATCAGCTCAAGGGTAGCGCCGAGGCCGCGAAATGGTTCGTCGGCGCCGACGGTCGCCTATGCACGGAGCCAATCTGGACCGTCCAGAAGAAGGGCATGCGGTAAGGCGATGTCGCGTCGCACATGCGCGGTGCTCGCGGCGGCGGTCCTCACGCTCGCCGCCGACGTTGCGGCGCAGACGCCGCAGGAGATTCGCCTGTGGCCAGGGAAGGCGCCCGGATCGGAGAACTGGGCGATTCCGGAAACCACGACGATGTCACCGGCCGGCGACCGCACGATCACCAACGTGAGCGAGCCGAGCGTGACGGTCTACCTTCCGCCGGCGGCGGCTGCCACCGGCGCGGCCGCCGTAGTCGCTCCAGGCGGCGCGCTGCGTCTGCTCGCGTGGGACGGCGAGGGCGTCAAGGTCGCGCAGTGGCTGAACCGCAAAGGCATCGCGGCGCTGGTGCTCAAGTACCGCACGCTGCAGACGATGCAGGTGGCCGGTCGCGGGCGCGGCGCCGGCGCTCCGTCCGGCGTGCTGCCGGCCGGCGCGGCGGGTCGTCAGGAGTTGGACATCAAGAAGGCGAACGCGAACCCGGCTCCGGACGACGCCGCATTGACGGAGGTGTTGCACATGGGCGTGGCCGACGCGCAGCAGGCGCTGCGTCTCGCGCGGCGGAACGCGGCTGCCTGGCGCATCGATCCGATGCGCATCGGCATCATCGGGTTCTCCGCCGGCGGCGGTGTCGCCGTCGGCACGGCGCTCGCCGCGCGCTCGGACGCCTCACCCGACTTCCTGGTATCGGTGTACGGTCCCTCACTGCAGGACGTGGACGTTCCGCCGCAGGCACCACCGCTGTTCATCGCGGTCGGCTCGATGCACTTCAACGTGACCAGCGGCTGCCTGGCGCTCTTCGCGGCTTGGAAGGCGGCGGGGAAGCCGGCGGAGATCCATGTCTATGACCAGGTGAGCGCCGGCTTCGGCATGTCCACGCGAGGATTGCCCGTAGACACCTGGCCCGAACGGCTCCTCGACTGGATGATTGCCCGCAAGCTGACGCGGAGGTGACGATGCTCACTGAGTGGACGAGCGGTGTCGATGCCGACGCGGCCGTGGCCGCGAAGCAGGCGCCTTCGTGCCGGTGCTCTGACGGACCAGATCGACGAAGCCGCGCACCAGCGGCGATGTGTTCCCGCTCTTCCAGGCGACGGCGATCGAGACCATCGGCGCCGGATCACACGCGAGTGGCTTCAGGACCACGCCCGGTGGCAACAGGGAGCCGACCGAGTCGGGGAGAAGCGCGAAGCCGAGCCCTTCCTGAACGAGGTGCAGGTGACCGAGGACATTGTCGGCTCTCGACACGACGTGCATGCGGATGTGCGCCTGCCGGTAGAGCAGGGCGATGGCATCGTGGAGAGCCGGCGACAGCGATCGATCCATCGTGATGCACGGAAGGTCGTGCAGCGCCTGCACCGGGATGCGTGTGCGCCGCGCCAGCGCGTGGTGCGCCGGCAGTACGGCCACGATCGATTCCTGCAGCAGCTCGACGAGGTCGAGGCCGTCGCTGCTCGTCGGGCCGCGCAGGAAGGCGACGTCGAGCGTGCCGCTCTGCAGCCCCTGGATCGGCTCCAGGGCGTACTTGCTGTGCAGGACGATGCGCAGGTTCGGCAGATGCGCGGCCATCAGCGGGCGCAGCGCCGGCAGGATGCGTACGTCGGCGGCGGGAAAGGTTCCCACCGACAGATCGCCGGCGCGGCCGTCGGCCGCCTGCTTCGCCAGGCGACCGGCGTGGTCGATGCGGCCGAGGATGTCCCTGGCCTCGCGGAGGAAGACGCGGCCCGCGTCGGTCAGCGCCACGTGGTGACGGCTGCGATCGAGCAGCAGCACGCCAACCGTCGACTCCAGCTGACGGATCTGCTGGCTGAGGGACGGCTGCGACGTGTGCAGGCGGCTCGCCGCGCGTGTGAAATTCAGTTCCTCTGCCACCGCCACGAAGTACCGCAGATGCCGCAGTTCCACCCGACACAGGCTAGACGGCGATGGACCGAATGGCAACCGCGTACGGTGCGCGCCTCCAAATTTCATCAAGGCGCGGCGGCGCACCGGACCCGGTGATAACGTAACCCGCCATGCCACGCGTCTCTCGACGCGAGTTCGTCTGGCGCGGCGCCGCCGGTGCGGTGGCGGCACCATTCGTCTTACATCCGGCTCCGCTGGGCGCGGCGGCGGTGACGGCGCAGGAGATCGTCGACCGCATCCGGACGGCAGTTGGCGTGGAGTGGAAAGCGTCCACGGTCGACACCTTCAAAGCGGGCGAGCCGTCCACTCCGGTCACGGGAGTGGTGACGACGTCGCTGGCGACGATCGACGTCCTGCGACGGGCGGTGAAGGCGGGCGCCAACATGGTCATCACCAGCGGGCCGACGTTCTACTCCCGCGCCGACACGCCCACGCCACCGGCCGGACGCGGCCAGGACGCCGCAGCACTGCAGTCGCGTCCCGGCGATCCGGTGTTGGCGGCGAAGCACGAGTTCATCAAGGCGAACAACCTGGTGGTGTGGCGATTCAGCGATCACTGGCAGCTGCGCGCTCCGAATCCGTTCGTCGCGGGAATGACCGATGCGCTCGGCTGGACCAGATATCGGACCAGCGGCGATCCGGCACGGCTGAGGGTGCCGCAGCTGACGCTCGACGCGCTCGCGGCCCGCGTCAAGCGCGCCCTGGATGCACGCGGCGGGATCCGCGTGGTCGGCAGACCCCAAACGCGCGTCCGAGCCGTCGCCGTGCTGCCCGGAACCGTGGCGATTCAACCGGTGGTCGCGGTGCTGCCGAGTGTCGACGTGATCGTCGCCGGCGAAATCCGGGAATGGGAATCGTCCGAGTACGCCAGAGACGTGGCCGACGCCGGGCTCGGCAAGGGGCTGGTGCTCGTCGGCCGCTCGCTGTCGGAAGACGCCGGCATGCGGGTGTGCGCGGAATGGTTGCGGCCGATCGTGCGCGAGGTGCCGGTTCGCTGGCTGCCGGCTGGCGACCCCTACTGGAGGCCGGCCACGTGACGGCCGCCGACGTCGTCGATCGCATGAAGAAGAACCTCGGCGTGGCGTGGCGCGAGGCGAGCTTTCGCGACACGTTCAAGTCGGGTGGCCCTGACACACCGGTCAGCGGGATCGCGACCACTGTATTCGCGAGCTTCGAGGTGATTCAGCGCGCGGTCGCCGCCGGGCTGAACCTGATCGTGCCGCACGAAGTCACCTTCTGGAACGATCGTGACGATCAGAGCCTGGTGAGCGGCGATCCGCTCCTCTTCGAACAGAAGCGCCAGTTTCTCGCCGCGCACAACGTCGTGATCTTCCGGATGCACGACCACATGCACGATCAGCGTCCCGACTTCACCTACGTCGGCAGCGCGCGGGAGCTGGGGCTCGAGATGACAGACGAAACCGCGCCGGGATCGCACCGCTTCACCGTGCCGGCGACGACGCTGGGCGCACTGGCCGCCAGGGTGCAGAAGCGGGTGGGCGCGCGGGCGCTTCGCGTGGTCGGCGATCCAAACGCCAGGGTGAGCCGCATCCAGCTCGGTGTGGGATACGCCACGCCGGCGCCGAACGCCCTCGACATCGACGTGGTGATCAGCGGCGAACAGCAGGAGGTCGACGGCGCCCTCGACAGCCCGGAGTACGTGCTGGACGCGGCGGCGCTGGGCATCCCGAAAGGATGGATCATGCTCGGCCACGCCGTCTCGGAGGAGGCCGGCATGCGGGAGATGGCTCAGTGGATCAAGGCGTTGGTGCCCGAAGTGCCAGTGCAGCTGATCAAGGCCGGCGAGCCCTTCTGGGCGCCGAAGTAGAGCCGTGACGCGCTAGCGGCCAGCCGGCTTGTACCCCTTCCACACCCACTCGAACGCCTCGGGCATGGTCTGGAGCTCTACGCGGCGATCGACATGCCCCGACGCTTCGGAGAACACGAACTGGTAGGGGTAGCCTTTTGCCTTGAGCGCCGCCGTCATGCGGGTGTTGGCCACCACCCAGTTCCGCATCTGCTCCGGCGCGGTGTCGGCGCCGATGTCGTTCTCACTCACGTGCAGCCAGATTCGCAGCGGCTTGCGCTCCGAGCCGGGGATGAACGTCTGGTGATAGTCCCACGCCCCGTTCGGCGCGGTGGCGTTGCGCTGGAGGGCGACGAACGTGCCCGAGTAGCTGATCACGCGGCGATAGAGATTGGGATGCAGCCACGCCATCGTCAGGGCGGCGGCGGCTCCGGAGCTCTCGCCGAAGGTCGCACGCCCCTCCGGATCGGGCGTGAAGGCGATCTGGTACTCGCGGGTGATTCGTGGCAGCACTTCGGTCTCGACGAAGTTCACGTAGCGATCCGAGACCGTGTCGTACTCGATGGTGCGCTGGCCGCCGGGGCCGGGCGCGAGCAGCACGGCCACGATCGGCGGGATGCGCTTCTCGGCGATCAAGTTGTCGAGCATCACCGGCATGAACGGCAGGTCGGTACGCGGCTTGCCGTCCTGGCCGGGCGGTGCATCCTCGGGGATGTACCACCGTTCGTCCTGCACGACGATGAATGGCGCCGGGGTGTTGGCCACGTAGCCGGCGGGCACGTAGACGGCCACCTGGCGCTCGAAGGTCTGATGCTGCGGCGGCTCGGCCGGCGGCTGGCCTGGCTGGCCGGGTCCACCGGGACGGCCGCCGCGGCCGACCGGTCCGGTCGGGAAGCTGCGGCTCTCGGCGGAATTCATCGTGAAGCGGATGACGCGCCCCTTCGGCACGTTCGGCTTCTCGGTGAACGCCGGATCGGCCACGTACGGCGGCGCGATCCGGAAGCTGCCGTTGACGTCCACCCGCACGGGGACGAGCGGTGGCGCGTTCGGCGGCCGCTGCGCCTGTGCCACCGCGACCGTCGAAACGGCAAGGACGAGAGCGAGAACGCGACTGGACATGGCAAGGACCTCGGAGTCAGCGGCCTACTTGCCGGTCGCGGGCGGCGCCGGGAAGTAGGTGGCGATGCGGTCGTTCAGTGTGAACTCCATGCCGAGGCCCGGATACTGCTTCAGGACGTTCGCGCGCATCTCGGCGGCGTCCTTCGACTTCGCCACGTTCGCGTCCCAATCGGCCATGTACTTCTTCATCCACTCGATCGATCGCAGGTCGCGCGTCGCGCCAGGGCCTTCGTGCCCGGGCACCACGATCGACGGGTTCAGCGCCGCGATCTGATCGATGGTCTTCTGCCAGTTCGCGCGCGGCTCGGGGCGCGGCACGCCGAAGTAGACGTGGTCGAAGACGACGTCGCCGGTAATGACGGCTCTGAGCGACGGCACCCAGACGAAGCTGTTGCCGGGGCCGTCGGCGCCCTGCACCCCGCCGGTCACCGGAAACTCTTCACCCTCCAGCGTCAGCACCGGCGTGGTCAGTTCCTCGGGCAGCACCGGTTCGGGGCCGGGAATGTTGTTGCCGTAGGTGGTGACCCAGAACTTCTGACGCGCCGGCCAGCCGGTCTTCGCGGCGTTGACGGTGGCCGATAGCGCCACGATCTTCGCATCGGGAAACGCCTGCTTCAGGACCGCCAGGCCGAACAGGTGATCGGGATGCGGGTGGGTGGTGTAGATCGTGGCGAGGTGCTTCCGTGTCTCGAGGATCTCGGCCGCCAGCTTGTGCGCCTCGCTCAGCGAGAACTGCGGATCGATGAGCACGATGTCGCGCTCGCCGATGATCATCGTCGAGTTGACGTCGTAGCCGACCTGCCCCTTGCCGGTGTGTACCTTGAGGCTGAATTTCGCCTGCGCCCCTGTCGCGGCCGTCAGGCCGGCGGCGGCGACCGCCGCGACCACCGTGCGCCACATGTGCATTCCACTTCGAGCCATCTACCGTGCCCTCCTTTCGAGAGCCCGCGACGTCGCGAGCATGTTGGTCATGCTCGACTGAGGCTCCGGCTCATGATCGTCGGCCAACCGGGCACGGTCACACAAATTGAAGGCAAATGACCGCCCCTCGCGCATCGAATATCTCACGGGCCGTTCAAATATCCGTCCAAGCCCTTGACCAAGGAACCGCAACCACCTTAGATACGCCCTTCAGGTTGCCGTCTATCTCCTGCTACAAGGAGCTGCGCATGTTCAAACCCGAAGACGATACCAAGTCGCTGCAGTTCCGGCTCGAAGCCTTCAACCTGTTCAACAACCCGGTGTGGGGCGACCCGCAGATGTCGATGGCGAGCCCGACCTACGGGACGATCAATACCACGCGGATCCCGATGCGCGAGCTGCAGCTCGGCCTGAAATTCGCGTTCTGATGACCCAGCATCCGGGTTCGGATCGCGGCGCCCGACCCCGGAGTTTCTGATGCGCATCTCTCGACTCGACACGGCAATCCTGCTCGATCGTGACGGTACGCACCTGCTGCTGGACGAGGAGTGGGATGCGCTCGTCAACCGTCAGGACCTGGCCGGATACCTGCGCCGGGCGTCAGGGCGTGCGCCCACGAACGCTCCTCCTTCAGTGCGGGCGCCGATCGGCAGCCAGGAGGTGTGGGCCGCGGGCGTCACCTACTACCGGAGCCGCACCGCCCGGATCGAGGAGTCGAAACCGTCGGGCGGCGGCAGCTTCTACGACGCCGTGTACCAGGCCGAGCGCCCGGAGCTCTTCTTCAAGTCGGCCGCGTGGCGGGTACGCGCGGCCGGCGAGACGGTGCGCATCCGGCGTGATGCACGGTGGAGCGTCCCGGAGCCGGAGCTCGCGCTGGTCGTCAACAGGGGCGGGACCATCGTCGGCTACACCATCGGCAACGACATGAGCTCGCGCGACATCGAGGGCGAGAACCCGCTCTATCTGCCGCAGGCGAAGATCTACGACGGCTCGTGCGCGCTGGGTCCGGCCGTCCTGATTCGAGAAGACCCGCTGCCTCCCGACACCACGATTGCGCTACGGATCCGCCGCGGCGGCGCCACGGCATTCGAAGGCAGCACGACGCTGGCGCAGATGCGCCGCACGCCGGAGGAGCTGGTGCAATTCCTCTACCGGGAGACCAGCTTCCCGCACGGCTGCGTGCTGCTGACCGGCACGGGCATCGTGCCGCCGGACGAGTTCACGCTGCGCGAGGGAGATGCCGTCGCAATCACGATCGAGCCGATCGGCACACTGGAGAACGTGGTGCGATGAGGAGGCTGTGGGGGCTTCGCTGGGGGATGATGGGCCTGCTGATGGTCGGGTCGATCATCAACTACCTTACCCGGAGCACGCTGGCGGTGGCCGCCCCGAGCATCCTGAAGGATCTGGACATCAGTACGCAGCAGTACTCCTGGATCCTCAGCGCGTTCCAGGTCGCGATCATGCTGCAGCCGCTCTGCGGCTATGTGATGGACACCGTCGGGCTGAAGCTCGGCTTCGCCATCTTCGCGATCGCCTGGTCCTTCATCAGCATGGCGCACGGGCTGGCGGGCAGCTGGCCGACGCTCTTCGGCCTTCGCGCGCTGCTCGGGTTCGCGGAAGGCTCGGCGAATCCGGCGGGCATCAAAGCTACCTCTGAGTGGTTCCCCGCCACCGAACGCGGTCTTGCCGGCGGCATCTTCAACATGGGTGCGTCGCTCGGTTCGATGCTCGCCGCTCCGCTCGTCGCGTGGGCCATCCTGACGCACAGCTGGCAGTTCGCGTTCGTGCTCACGGGCGTGCTCGGCCTCGCCTGGGCCGCACTCTGGGTGGCCTTCTACCAGTCGCCGTCGAAGCACCGGGCGTTATCGCCTCGTGAGCGGGACTACATTCTGTCCGGCCAGGAGGCGCACCTGGCTGGGGCGGGCCGGCCGTCAATCGGGACGCTTCTCGGCCAGCGCAATTTCTGGGGGATCGCGATTCCCAGGTTCCTCGCCGATCCGACGTGGGGCACCCTGACGTTCTGGCTGCCGCTCTATCTGACGACCGTGCGCGGGTTCGACTTGAAGCAGATCGCGCTGTTCGCGTGGTTGCCGTTCCTCGCCGCTGATCTCGGGTGCCTGTTCGGCGGTACGATCAGCATCGCGCTGCAGAAGTATGCCGGCATCGGCCTGATCAACGCCCGCCGCAGCGCCTTTACCGTGGGAGCGCTGCTGATGATGGGCGTCGCGTTCGCCGGCACCGTGCAGAATCCATATGTGGCGGTTGCGCTGCTCAGCCTGGCGGGATTTGCGCACCAGACGCTGTCCGTCACGGTGATCACGATGGCATCCGATCTCTTCAGGCGCAACGAAGTGGCGACCGTTGCGGGAATGGCCGGCACCTGCGGTAATGCCGGCGTACTGGTCTTCTCGCTCCTCATGGGGGCGCTGGTGGCGCGCATCGGCTATACGCCGTTCTTCGTCGGCCTCGCAGTCTTAGACCTGCTCGGGGCGGCGATTCTGTGGACGGTCGTCCGCGAGCGGCGCCCGGACGCGATGGCTGCAGTGGCCTA
>Ga0070664_100004542_pt1 | contig 11136 bp, 6 predicted proteins | sample KBSC73metaG_FD_65863 | JGI IMG/M metagenome (GOLD analysis project Ga0070664, IMG submission 65863) | Corn rhizosphere microbial communities from Kellogg Biological Station, Michigan, USA - KBS C7-3 metaG | ecosystem: Host-associated > Plants > Roots > Rhizosphere > Soil ... | reverse complement strand
TCGAAGCCGTCGGCGAGCTGGCGCGCGAGCTCGCGGTCGATGTCCTCGTCCTCGGGTGCCAGATTGAGCAGCGCTTCGACGCGCACGCGCAACGCGATGCGTGCCTCCTCGATGGCCCGCGATTCGGCACGCGCTGCCACGGCCTCCTGCTGGCTCTGCGCCGCGGCGTCGGCCTGCGCGATGGCGAGATACGCGCGCGCGACGAGGAGCCCGACATCGTCGTCATGCACCTGCTCCATCAGCCCGTCGAACCAGTCGCCCGCGATGCGGATGCGCGCATGCTCGGTCGCAAGCTCGGTGCGCAACGCGGACGCGTACGCCGGCTCGAGCAGTGTGAGCAGCAGCGCGCCATGCAGCGCCGAAGGATCGGGAGGCGGAGCGCGGACCGAATGGCCGAACACCACGGCGTCGAAGTTCACATGCGTGCTGCCGTCGGCCTCGGTGTGCCGGCTGATCTTCGCCCGCCAGCCCGCGCGCGCCTCCCCGGTGTGCTGCCACAGCTCGGCATAGCGCTGCCATGCCGCGCGCCAGCGGCGATCGATGTCCGCAAGCTCGGCCGAATCGCCGAACTGCGCGAGCACCCTGTCGCGCCACAGCGCATCGAGCCAGCGCTTCGCGTCGTCATCGTCCAGCGACCGGCGCGCCTGCGCGACGATCGCCTCGCGCGACAGCGGCACGCCGCGCCACACCGGCGGCAGCGCAGGGCAGGCCGCGCGCAGGAATGCGAGCAGCCGCGCATCGTCGCTGCAATCGCGCAGGTCCTGGGCATCGCGCAGTGCGCGCAGCAGGTTGTAGTCGTGCAATTCCTGCTCGACCCAGCGCGCGACCTGTCCGCGCGCGAGGTCCTTGCATGCATCGTCCCAGTTGCGCGCCATCGCGAGCGCAAGCTCCTCGGCCGTGGTGCATTGCGTGCTGCCGATGCGATACGGCTTGACGACCGTCGCAGGACCCTCGGTGTCCTCCGGGGCCGTCAATGCCGGGTCGTTCCCGAGCCAGCGTGCCACCTCGTCGCCGCCCCAGCGCCGGCGCGGATCGCGCAGCAGCAGGCCGCGGCACAGCATGCGCAGGCGCTCGTCGTAGACGCCGCGCACGTCGATCGGGCGCGTTGCGAGCTGATGATTCATGACCTGCTCGGTGAGCCCGTCGAACGGGTGACGCCCGGTTGCGGCCTCGAGCGCGATCATGCCGAGCGACCACCAGTCGGACTTCTCGTCGATCACGCCGGTCAGCACTTCGGGCGCCGCGTATCTCGTCGTGCGCGCCGCACTGGTGAAGTGCTGTGTCGCCGTCGCCAGCGATGCAATACCGAAGTCGGTGAGCGCAAGCCGCAGCGGCGCCCGCGAGCGCAACAGCACGTTCTCGGGCTTGAGATCGCGATGCAGGATGCGATGCGCATGGATGCCGCGCAGCGCCTGCGCGATCTCGCTCACGATGGTGCGCACGTCGCCGCCCGACAGCGGGCCTTCGCGCAGGTACGTCTCGAGCGTTCCGCCGGGGATGTATTCGAGCAGCTCGTACGCGACGCCGTCGGAGACGCCGTGCGCCCGCACGCCGACGACCGTGTCCCCGACCGTCTCGGCCAGGATGTCGAGCAGGTGGAAGTCGGGCTGGATGCCTTTGCGGTACAGCTTGGCCACCGCGCGCTCGTGCGTGGCGGCGTTCTCCACCAGCAGGATGTCCGCTTCGCTGCCGGTCGCCGGAAACACCTCGGCCACGCGAAAGTCGCGCAACGCGGAGGGCAGCGGGCGCGCGCCGAGCGGCGCCGGCGCTGCGGGCGGCATCGCGCGCGACGCATCGGCGCCATCGAGCAGGCGGTTGCAATAGACGCAGCGCGTCGCGTCCGGCGCGTTGGGCTGACCGCAGTCCGGGTACGGGCACTTGCGCGGGCTCGCTGCCGCAAGTGGTGTGGCCGGCGGTACGGCCGGCTCCGCGGGTGGCGGCGCAATTTCCGCCGCACGCGTCGGCGCGATTTCCGCGGCGGGCGCGGCGGACGCGAGGGCACGCGGCAGCGAGAAGTCGACTGCGAGCAGCGATGCGCCGCAGCTACAACGCGGCCGCTGCGGCGGATTCTCCGTGTCGCAGACGGGACAGACGCGGACGAGCTCGGTCACCCGCCGAACTTTACCGGCGCCACGATACTTTCGAAAGCGAAAGCCCGCGGGCGGCGCAAAGCGCTTCCACCTGTTCCATGTCGCCGCGCGCCGGAATGCCGATCATCCACACGCGGCCGCCCTCGACGGCGACCTGCATGCGCTTGTCGTCGGCCGGCGCATCGATGAACGCTGCGTAACGCGCACGGCCGCGCGGCGAAAGCGGCACGAGCGTCTGGTTCGACGAGCCGCGCCAGACGTTGCGCAAGGGGAGGCCGTCGACATAGGGCTCGGGAATGACCGCATCGAGCCGCGCGAGGATCGGGGCGTATTTTCGCTCCAGCGCGCGCAGCGGATAGCCGCTGTAGCAGAGGATGTCGAAGTCGAGCCGCTTGGCGCGCCGCCAGCGATGCAGCGCGTCGAGGAGGACGGCGAGCCCCTCCGGCTGGTCGAAGGGCTCGCCGCCGCTGATCGTGATGCCGTCGAGCGCGTCGCCCGCCGCGCGCTTGCACCAGGCGACGAGATCGTTGACGGCAATCGAGCGCTGCGCATCCGGTGCCCAGGTGTCCTGCGAGACGCATCCGGGACAATGGATCGAGCAGCCCTGCAGCCACAGCCCGATGCGCTTGCCCGGACCGAGGACGGTGACGGGCCAGTGGGCTTTGTTGAGCTGGATTGTGGCTTGCCGTGGCATCAGTTCAACAACGGGGTCAGAGTGGGTTTCGGTGCACCAGGTCAGGAACGGGGTCAGAGTAAGTTTCCTTGCGCCGATCGTCGCTGGTGGCGAGCTACCAGCCTGGAAACTTACTCCGACCCCTCACCCAAGGTCACGGTCATCACGTGGCTCGCGTCCTCCGCGAGATCGGTGACCGCGACTTGGCGGCGACCCTCAAGCGGGAACTGGAACAGCGCGCGCGACAGTGGATTGACGAACAACGATTCCAGGCGGTTGCCGATACCGCGGCCGCCGTTGGACAAGTCGCGCGTGCAGAGCTCGCGCAGTCGCTCGCGCACGGGCGCGGCGATGCGCAGATCGACTTTGTGCTCCCCGCGCACCCGGCCCTCGATGTTGCGCAGCATACCGTCGAAGATCTGCCCCGCGATCTCGGGTGTGATGAATCCGAACACCACGATGTTGTCGCCGATGCGATTCAGGATCTCCGGCCGCGACAGGCGGAACTTGAAGTAGTCCTGTATGGCGCCGCGCACGCGCGCCTCCACGACGTCGTGCGGATCGGTGAGCGAGACGTTTTGCACGCGCCTGCCGTGCTCGTCCTCGACGTAGATGCCGAGGTTGGACGTGAACACGAGGATCGTCTCGGAGAAGTACGCCGTCTCGCCGCGGCCGTCCGTGAGCCGGCCGTCTTCGAGGATCTGCAGGAACTTGTCCAGGATGCGCGGGTGCGCCTTCTCGATCTCGTCGAACAGCACGACGGAGAACGGCTTTTCGCGCACCGCGTTGGTGAGCTCCCCGCCCGCGTCGTAGCCGATGTAGCCCGGCGGCGCGCCCAGCAGCCGCGCGCCGGTGTGCTCTTCGGCGAACTCGCTCATGTCGAAGCGCACGTACGCGCGCTCGTCGCCGAAGATGAGCTGGGTCAGCGTCTTGGCGAGCTCGGTCTTGCCCACGCCGGTCGGGCCCGCGAAGAAGAGCACGCCGCGCGGGCGATTGCCGGCGGAGCGGGTCTGCGCGCCCGTCAGGCCCATCACCGACCGCATCAGGATGTCGATCGTCTTGGTGACCGCCGCATGCTGGCCGCGGACACGCTCCTCGATGAACGGCAGCGCATTGGCGATGCGCTCGCGCAGGTAGTCCTTCTTCCAGGGATTCTCGGCCGCACCCACCTTGTACGCGCGCACGGCATCGTCGATGTCGCGAAAGCCGATGCCCTGCCGGTCTGCGAGCTGCGCGATGTCCGCCAGCGCGACCAGCGGCAGGCCGTCGGTGTGCAACGCGAACGTCTGCGCGAACTTCTGCTGCTCGTCGGCCGTGCCCTGCTCGTAATCGTCGAACACGCTGCCGAGTATGCGTGCGGCTTCCGCCCGTGCCTCGTAGTCGGGCAGGCCGACGGTCAGCACGCTGACCCGCGTCGAATCGAGCGTGAGCCAGGAGGGCAGGTCCTGCGGCCGGTTCACGAGCCACAGCACGGGATTGAAGCGCGCTTTCCCGTTGCTCGTCGTGACGTCCGCGCCCTTGGGCACGATCGGATTGGTGACGAGCGACAACCGCTCGGCCGCCACGAAAAAGCGATGCTCGCCGGCGTCGAGTCGATCCGGGGAGCGCGCGATGCGCGACGCATAGTCGACCACCAGCGCGCAGCGGCACTCGCGCTGCGCGGCCACCTTGCGCATGATCCCGACGAGATTTTCAGGGCTCACGGGCATCGCGCCGTCCGCGAGCTTCAGGTCGAGCAGGCGCGTCGCGAGCTCGACGGCGGCGGGCTCGTTGGGATACGGACGCACGCCGTCGATCGGGTCGTACACGAGCAGGAAGCGATAGTCGAGCGGCGCGAGATGCGCCCACACGCAGCGCAGCAGCGGGGCGAGCGTGCGCGTGTCGCCGAGCGGCGTGAGAAACGTGTCGCGGATATTGCCCGCGATCACGAACTGCGAGCGGATCGGCAGGAAGCGCGTGAGCTCGCGGATCCAGCGCGGCGTCGTGGCGGCGGCCATGCTACGGCGCGCGCTGCTTCAGCGCCGGACGCTCGGGTGCTGCCTCACCGTCGTCGCGAATGGACGGCACGGTGGAAGGATCCACGACCTGCACGGGCACTTCGCCGGCGCCGAGCCGGCGCGTGACATCGAGCGAAAGCCCGCGTGCCGCGAGCGTGCGCATCAGCGCAGGGAATTCCGCGCACCACCGGTCCTCAGCCAGCGCGTCGAGGCGCCTTCGCTCGGCGGTCTCCTCGTCCCCGCGCGCGCGCACGACATTGAAGTTCACCGTGCGCTCCTCGGCGGACACGCGCAGGCGCACGAAATAACGATCCCAGCCCGCGCGGCGGAAGTTCACGGTGCCGCCGTCGACGAACAGCGTGGAGCGGATGTCCTCGACCTCGTAGCCCAGGTCGCGCAACGATTGCTCGAGCACCTGCGCCGCGGCTTCCTGGTCCGCGCGTTCGCGGTCCCCTGCGGCGGTGGCGAGCAGGCGCTCCACGTCGGCGCGCAGTGCGTCATCGAGCGGATCGACGCCCGCCGCCACACGCTCCAGCGCGGCCACGAGTGCGGCCGGCGCGCCGTCCTCGAGCTCGGACAACAGTTTGCGTGCCGTGTCGGCATCGCGCGCCTGCCGTGCACGCATCTCGTTCGCGCGCTGCACGCCGAGGCGCAGTTCGGTGGCGAGCGCTTCGGCGCGATCGACCGAAGGCGCGAGCACGATCGCCCGGGCCAGCGCTTCCAACGCTGCGGGAATCGCCGCGCCTTCCGTCAGCTCCAGCCGGCCAAGAACGCGGGCCGCCGTCGCCTGCAGGCGGGCGGTCTGTGCCGCATCGAGTCCGGGCATGAGCGAGCGCTGCAGCGCATAACCGCCGAGGACGTCGTCGATCGTTGGCGCGCGCTGTCCCTGCTCGAGCGCTGCGCGCAGCCGTGTGGCGTGCGCGCGGCCGCTTTGCGCGAGCGCGGTGTCGAGCGCGTGCGCGGCGACATCGAGCGATGCGGCGTAGGCGCTCCAGGCGGCGTCGTCCTGTGTCGCGGGCGCTGCGAGCGCCGGGCCGAGGGACAGCCCGAGGTGCTGCGCCACGGCGCGCATGCGTGCCACGCGCGCGGCCTGCAGCTGCGCACGCCGATGCAGGGCCGCCACGCGCTCCAGCCGCGCCGCCTGCTGCTGATCGCGCGCGTGCGCGAGATCGCGCTGCTGCGCCTGCAGGCGGGCGAGCACGTCGGCGTACTCGGCCTTCACCGCCCGGGCCTCGGCATACGCACGCGCACAGATCGACAGCACTCCGTGCACGAGGATGTAGCCGGCGGTGATCGGTCCGCTCATCTCGGGTGTGTTCCCCGCACGCTCGCTCTGCTCGCTGCCCGCCGGGGGACCGGGTCAGTCGGTCGCGGCGGCCCTTCCCCGACCAGCCATAGGATAAAAAAAAGCCCGCGATCGCGGGCTTTTTCCGACGCGCGGCATGGTGCTATGCGTACCGTTTGAGCTGCAGCGAGAACTGCGCGAGCGGCGCGATGCCCGACTGCTCGGCGCGATGGCACCAGTCCTGCAGGCGCGCGAGGAGCTGCTCCGAGGACTCCGTCGAGCGGCCCCACAGCGCCGCGAGCTCCTGTCGCATCGCGTAGATCTGGTTCAGCACCTTGCTGTGCTCCAGCGCATGCGCGAGCCGCGCCCGCTCCTTTTCGCTCAGCGCGGCCGCATCCGAGGCGAGCCAGCGCTTCACCCGCCGCAGCGTCGGCAGGTCGAGCGCGCCGCGATGCCGCGCGCGCAGCGCGGCGATCTCCGCCGCGCACGCCTGCTTGAGCGAGCGCGCATACGCGGTCGCGACGGCGTAGCGATGCGTCACGACGGCCTGCAGCGTGGCGAGGTCGACAGCGGCCTTGCTGCGGTCCACGCGGATCTTCGGCGCCACCTTGCGGATCGTGGCGAGGCGCACGAAGGCCAGCAGCCGGATGTACATCCAGCCGATGTCGAACTCGTACCAGCGCGACGACAGCTTCGCGGAAGTGCCGTACGCGTGATGGTTGTTGTGCAACTCCTCGCCGCCGATCAGGATGCCCCACGGCACGATGTTCGTGGAAGCGTCGTTGCAGGCGAAATTGCGATAGCCCCAATAGTGACCGATGCCGTTGATGATGCCGGCCGCGGTGACGGGGATCCACAGCATCTGCACCGCCCACACGGTCAGGCCGATCGCGCCGAACAGCAGCACGTCGACGATCAGCATCAACCCGACGCCCCAGGTCGACACACGCGAGTACACGTTGCGCTCGATCCAGTCGTCCGGCGTGCCGTGACCGTACTTCGCGAGCGTTTCCTGGTTCTTGGCTTCCTCGCGGTACAGCTCCGAGCCTTCGAAGAACACCTTCTCGATCCCGCGCGTCTGGGGGCTGTGCGGATCCTCGTCCGTCTCGACCTTCGCATGGTGCTTGCGATGAATGGCCACCCATTCCTTGGTGACCATGCCGGTAGTGAGCCAGAGCCAGAAGCGGAAGAAGTGCGAAACGAGGGGATGCAGGTCCAGCCCGCGATGGGCCTGACTGCGGTGCAGGTAGATCGTGACTGCCGCAATCGTGACGTGGGTGAGCGCCAGCGTCACCCCGACGTACCCCCACCACGGCAGGTCGAAAAAGCCGTGGCTGGCAAACGCCAGGAGACCTTGCGGCACAAAATCGTAACTCATTGATTATTCCGAATTGTTGACGGCGCCCGAAGAGCTTTGTTCGCGGTATGGGCGGGCTGCCCCCATTTTACGCGACCCCGGGCGCCAGGGATATGGTGGTGTCGGGACGATGCGCAAGACCCGGGCCGGGAGGCCGGCAGGCGCTCATCCCGCCCTTTGGGCACCCGGCACCCCGCTTGCGGGAGGAGGGGACGGGGTCTCCCCCTCTGCGTTCACCACCCGTACGTCGCGATGCGGATACGAAATGGCGATCCCCTGCGCGGCGAGCGCCCGCAGGATCGAGCGGTGCAAGCCGCTGCGCAGGTCGAGCGGATCGATCTTCTCGTCTTTCACGAACACGCCGAGCTCCAGGTTCACGCCGGTATCCGCGAATCCCGTCACGAACGCCCGCGGCGCATGCGCGGCGTCGCGGAGCACGCGGCTATCCTCGAGGGCGGCCTTTTCGAGGACCTGCAGCGCCTGCTCGACATCGGCGTCGCCGGCGATCGGCACCTGCACGGCGACGCGGACTTCGGGCGTGGCTGCCGGTGCATGCGAGTGATTCAGCACGGTCGTCGTGACCAGCGTCTCGTTGGGGACGATCACCTCGACGCCGTCCGCCTGCCGCACGAGGACGTAGCGCGCGGTCACGGCCGACACGGTGCCCCGCCACTTGCCCTCGACCGTGATGATGTCCCCGAGGCGCACGGAGCGGTCCAGCAGGATGGTGAATCCCGACACGTAATTGGCGGCCAGGCGCTGCAGCCCGAGGCCGATGCCCACCCCGACGGCACCGCCGAACACCGTGAACAACGTCAGATCGAAGCCGATCGCCTCGAGCGCGATCAGGCCGCCGACGATCAGCAGCACCGCCCGGATCAACCGCGCGAGGATGGCGCGCAGGCTCGAATCGAGGCGCGTCGTCGCATCGAGGCGCCGCTCGATGAACCCGGAGATCCACAGCGTGACGAGCAGGGAGCCGAGCAGCACCAGCAGGCCGATGATCAGCGACAGCAGCGTGGGGTGCGTCTTGCCGATCGGGACCTGGATGTCGTCGAGCGTCTGCACGATCTCCGGCAAAACGCCCACGTAACGCAGCAGCAGCACCATCCACACGGCACCGCCGATCGCGCGCTCCCACGGCACGAGCCATTCGTGCGCGGGGAAGAGCCGGCGCAGCCCGTACACGAGCGCGCGGATGATCGCGAGCGCGGCCATGAGGGGAATGGCGATGGACAAAAGGAACGGAGCGCCGAACCAGCGGTGGTAGACCCATACGCCCGCGTACAGCAGGACGAGCGCCAGCAGCGGGAAGGTCACGCCGGTCGTGCGGCGCGTCTCGGCGCCGGTTCGCGCGGCGCGGGCGCGCCGCCAGCGCCGCGCGAGCGCCCATGCGACGCCGATGCAGAAGCCGGTCAGGAAAATCTCGGCCCAGCCGGCGGGCCACACGAGTGCCTGCTGGATGCGCGAGAAGTCGATGGGCTCGAGGAACATGGGAGCGGATTAGCCAACGCGCTCGATGATCGAGGCGAAGAATCCATCGCAGCCATGCAGATGCGGCAGCACGCGCAGCCGCGCGCCCGTGTCGAGTGGAATGCCGAGCCGCGCGAGCTCGCCCGCTACCGGCACTTCGCGAAATTGCGCGTGTGCGCCGAGAAAGCCGTCCACGATCGCGTCGTTCTCCTCCGGCAGCACGCTGCACGTCGCGTACACCAGGCGGCCGCCCGGCTTGAGGAGCGTCGCAGCGGCCGCGAGGATGCGCGCCTGCTTGGCGGTGAGCTCCGCGACGTCCTCCGGCGTCTGGCGCCACTTCAGATCGGGATTGCGGCGCAGCGTGCCGAATCCGGTGCAGGGCGCATCGACGAGAACGCGATCGATCTTGCCCGCCAGGCGCTTGACCTTGGGATCGCGCTCGTGCGCCAGCACCTGCGGATGCACGTTCGACAAACCCGAGCGCGTGAGACGCGGGGTCAGGCGTGCCAGGCGGCGGCTGTCGACGTCGAACGCGTACACGCGCCCGTGCGAGCGCATCAACGCGCCGAGGGCGAGCGTCTTGCCACCCGCGCCGGCGCAGAAGTCGACCACCATGTCGCTGCGGCGCGGCGCGACGAGATGCGCGACCAGCTGGCTGCCTTCGTCCTGCACTTCGAGGCGTCCGTCGGCGAGCCACGGATGCCGCGCGAGCGAAGGACGTCCGCGCACGCGCATGCCCAGCGGCGCGTACGGCGTGGGCGCGACGTCCAGTCCTTCCCCGCGCAGCGCATCGACGGCCTCTTCGCGTTTCGCCTTGAGCGGATTGACGCGCAGATCGAAGGGCGCGGGCGCCTGCCACGCGCGCGTCAGCGCGGCACGGCCTTCGTCACCGTAGACCTCGCCGAGGCGCGCCCAGAGCCAGTCCGGCACATCGGCCGTCACCGCGGGCGGCAGCGGCGTGCGCAGGCGTCCCTTGAGCTGCGCGAGCCAGGCGGTCTCGTCGCCGTTGAGCCAGGGCGAAAGATCGCGCACCGACGCCAGTCCTTCGCGCACCGTGACGGCGAGCGCAAGCCATCGCGGGTCCTGGGTTTGCGCGAGCGCTTCGAGCGAGCGCTTGCGCCGCAGGTACGCGAACAGACCTTCGGCGACGAATGCGCGATCACGCGCGCCCATCTCGCCGTGTGCGCGAAAGAATGCGGAGAGTGCCGCGTCCGCGGGACCGGTCAACGGCGCCACGCGCTCGATCGCCGCGGCGAGCGCGGCGAGCTGGTTCGCATGGATCATTGCCCGTGGTCGGCAAACGGATCTACGGGATGGGTCGTGGGCGGCAGCGGCGGATCGCTGCCTTCGGGACCGTCGGCCGGCGACGCGTCGGTGCGGATCGCGTCGAGCATCGCTTCCAGCGTGCCTCGCGACGTCTGCGTGACGCGAATCTTCACCGGAATGTAATGCAGCGAAGGCGCGAGCCAGAACCACGCCTCGACCTTGGAGTCCTCGCTCTTGCGATGCCACCGCTGCGTGTCGATCTCGCCTTGTGACCACGCGATGCGCTCGTCGGCCTCCCGCGTGACCGTGTAGCGCACCACGCGGCGCGTCGTCGCGACGCTGAACGAATACGTGTCTTGCGTGGGCGGGGTGAAATACGACTGCCACAGCACCGTCAACGGATCGAACGTGAGATTGTCGAGCTCGACGTAGCGCTCGTCGTGCAGCGCGACGGTACGGTTGACCCAGTCGAAGCGCGCGACCTCGTGCTTGTCAGGACTGCCGCGCTCGATCTCGAAGGTCGAGGGCTGCAAGCCGTCCCGCGTGATGCTTCCTACGCTCACGACCTTGCCGCGGCCGTGCACGATCAGCGCCGCGAGCCCGCGCGCCTGTGCGACGGTGGCGATGCGATAGCGGTCGCCTTCGTGCTCGAAGCGATAGGTGGCGTCGCCGATGTGAAAGCCCTGCGTGCCGAGGAAGACCTTGTAGGCGAGGTCGAGGCGCGGCGGCAGCGTCTTCTCGGGTGACGGCGGCACGGGCGGTGACGCGGGCGGCGGAGCCTCGCTCGGCGCGGCTTGCGGCGCCGGCGCGGCCGCGGCCGGCGGCGCAGATTCGGCAGCGGGTGGCGCGGGCGCTTCGGCCGTGACGGTCGGGGTCGCCTGCGCGGGACGCGTGAGCATGGGCGCCCGGCGCGGCCGCGCTTTCGCCTTGGGCGGCGGCTCGGACACGACGGCGGGCGGCGGCGGCGCCGGCATCTCCTTCAGGGTGGCGGTGAG
>Ga0070664_100004541_pt1 | contig 11138 bp, 10 predicted proteins | sample KBSC73metaG_FD_65863 | JGI IMG/M metagenome (GOLD analysis project Ga0070664, IMG submission 65863) | Corn rhizosphere microbial communities from Kellogg Biological Station, Michigan, USA - KBS C7-3 metaG | ecosystem: Host-associated > Plants > Roots > Rhizosphere > Soil ... | reverse complement strand
GCGGATTCATTAGCTTCAGCGGCTGCGACGTTTGCGGTGCTGGCTTTGGCCGCTGCAAGAGCCTGATCGTAAATCTGGGGCGCCACTTCCCGTTTATCCACGAGTAATTTGTATCGACCCAGATCGTCTTGGGCCTTAACATTGTTGGCTCGGGCGGCTTCCAGCTGTTGATGTGCTGCGGCAAGTTGCTTCTCAGCTGCACTGACTGCTGCCCGCGCGTCCTCTATCCCCGAAGCAGTAAATTGCAACTGGCTCACCGTATTTACGGAAGTGATGGGCACAGTGATGTTGAGGGATCGCGCGGTCGCCTCCGCGTTGGTCAGACTTGCCTGGGCTTGCGCCAACGCAACCTGGTAATCGGTCGGATCAATCTCGACTAGGACGTCGCCTTTGTTGACCCATTGATTGTCATTGACATTGACACGAATCACGTAACCCGAAATACGGGCGCTCACCGGATAGAGATGCACATCTGCTTGGGCATCGTCAGTCGATTCATAACTGCTCAAATAACGCCACAAAACCAGCCCGGCAACGACAACCACCACCGCGGCAATCAGGATGATGAGATTTCTCCGACGCTTGCGGCGTTCCGCAGGTGAATACTTTTTCTCCGGCGGAGGCTCCGAGTACACCGAGGCCCCAGTGTTAGGATGCGAAGGAGATGTGTTTTCGTCCGCCATGTTTATTTTCCTGGAAAGTATTGCTTAACGCCCTGTTCGCCAGCACCCAAGGCACGAATAAGGGAAATTTTCGCGAAATTGTACTTGTACAAACTGGAAATGTATTGTTCGTGCGCGCTGGCGACCGCCTGTTGCGACTGCACGACCTCGACTGTGTCAGTAACCCCCGCGTCGAAGCGGTCCCGCGTTTGAACCAAGGTTTGATCAGCCAAATCGATGTTGCTGCGCGCAACCTTCACCTGCTCTTCGGAAGATTGCAGGTTAAGCACCGCGGTGCGCACATCGGCCTCGATTTGTGCTCGCAAGTTTTCGCGGCGTTCGCGGGCTTGTTCGAGCCGCGCATCGGCTTGCTGAATCTCACCGTGAACCCTATTGCCGGCGAAGATTGGAATCGAAAGCGTGCCGCGCACATCGTACACGCGTGTTGCATCCGACGGATGAGCGCCTCCCGCTCCGTAATCTGCGCTGAACGAAAGCGACGGCAAATATCCCGCCACTGCCGCTTTGCGCGATAACTCCGCGGCCAGCACATCGCTCGTTGCCGCACGGTAATCGGAGCGCGATGCGTAGGCACGGCTCAGGGCCTCGTCGACGGTTATGTTCTCAAGTGGTTGGTAGGGCGATGTGTCGGTCAGTTCGAAGTCCTGGCCGGGGGACAAACCGATGACGCGTGCCACGGTGATCTTTTGAATGGCGAAATCGTTCCTCGCCTGGATCAGCTGTTGCTGCCGATTTTGCAACTCAACTTTGCTGCGCAGGGCGTCGATGTCGGCGGCCGTGCCCGCTTTAACCTGATCTGTTGCCTGGTCAAAAAGCGCCTCGGCCGTCTGGACCTGAGCTTCATCGGTCGCAATCCGAGCTTCGTCGGCAACAGCCTGAAAGTAAACGTACCCAACCGTGAGGACAACGAGGTCATTCGCATCCCGCAAGGTGTAGTCAGCTGACTTCACGCTCGCAGCGGCCGCGCGGGCAGAACTGATGGACTTCCAATCGAATAATGTTTGGCTCACTGCGACCCGAGCGTCAAAGTAGGAGAATGGTCCGACCGCGGGAGGAATATGGAAAACATTCGCAGCCGCGTTGCCGAGGCCTACCTGGGCGAGATTGATCTTCGAGTCCGCAATATAGGGAGCGGCGCTGACGTGCGGCAGCAAGGCGCTCAGTTCCTGCCAGCGCTGGCCGCGAGCAGCACGCGCATCGGCGCGCGAAAATAGCAGTCCGAGATTGTGCTTCAGGCCCAGATTAATGGCGTCTTGCAAGGACAACGGCATCCGCCCCGGAATGAGTTTTGTCGGCACGCTGCCGTCAAAAGGGTTCGCTGTGGCGGTCGCCGGGACGCTCTGCCCTGAAGCATTTGAAACGGAAGTCGAGTACGTTTGCGCATGACACGTCACGGCCGCACATATCAAGGCTTTTGTGCATAACGCACGCAGTGAGGCTCCTGTAGGAACCACCCACACCTCCTTGTCGTCGGAAGAAACCCGGCTTTGAGAACCTGATTAGGCCAGAAGAATTGGCGGGAATCTATTAGACGAAGGTATCGATCCACCCGCCCGCCACGTTGCGCAGAAGGACTGCAAGTCTTGGGGCCAGCCCACTGAGCTGGAAATGGTTCTAGTCTCTCTCTGTCCATACAAGCTGGCTGAGCCCAAGTACTCGCCGTGCTCTGGTCGTTTGTCACATTGTTAGGACCACGCGGAACTCTGCTTTACCGCTCAGCATCCGTGCGTAGGCTTCTGCCGCCCTTTCAAGCGGATAGGTTTCAATCATGGGACGAACGCCAGTCAGTAAGCAGAAATTCAGAGTGTCTTCTGAAGCAGCAGGCGTCCCTGCCGCCCATCCTTGGATCGTTTTGCTGCCGAAAATTAGCTGGGCCGGCGTGACCTCAATGGGATCGGGCGCCGCACCAACCACAACCAGTTTGCCATTCGGACCGAGACCGTCAATCAGGGCGGACATCGCCTTCGAGTTCGGAGCAGTAGCGATGATGACCCGAGCTCCGCCCATTTTTTGTAACTCCTCTGCGGCGTTCGTCGCCTGGCTGTCAATGTAGGCGTGTGCTCCCAGTTTTTTGGCGAGCACTGCGTTTTCCGAACCTCGCCCGATGGCCGCCACGTTATAACCAAATTTGTTGGCGAACTGGACGCCCAGGTGACCCAGGCCGCCGATGCCCTGCACGGCAACAAGGTCGCCGGGCATCGCACCGCTGTTGCGAAGAGCGTTGTAGGTGGTAATTCCGGCGTCGAGCAGGGGCGCGGCGTCAACGTCAGTAAGGCCATCCGGAATCGGCACCAGTGCTTCCACGGGAGCCACCATGTATTGTTGATATCCGCCGTCGTAGCTGACGCCGCTGACCTGAACGTTGCGACAATTACGAAAATCGCCGCGGCGGCATTCTCGACACGTATTGTCGTGGCCACCATGCCAGCCGACGCCCACACGCTGACCTTTCTTCCACGTAGTCACGCCCCCGCCAACTTCATCAACCACACCCGCGACTTCGTGTCCCGGAACGCGTGGATACTGAATTCCGGGCAATAATCCTTCTTTCACGAGCACATCGCTGTGGCAGATGCCGCAGGCCTTGACTTTAATGCGCACCTGTCCAGTATCGGGTTCAGGAATTTGGCGATCGACGATTTCGAACTCCGCGCCAGGCTTGGGAACCTGTGCAGCCTTCATGGGTGCTACTTCTGGTTTTGGCGTGACTCTCAGTGTTGCCATAATTACTCCTTAAGGTTTTGGGCAAGTAAAGATCAATGTTTCGGTTTGAGCTTTGCCGTAAAAAGCGTGTAGAAGACTTCCGTCGTGCTTGGTTGGGCAGTACACAGGTGCCGGCAAACTTGGGACGGTCGAGGATGGGATACCCTCTTGCCCGGTGCAGAGAACCACGCCGCCAGGGCCAGGCCTGCAGGTCGCGTTGCGATAATGATTGCGTCAAACCGCTTCATCCAATCAGCGGGCGCCTTCGATGTGGATCTTGGCTCCTTTGGCTGCTTCCTCCGGCGTCTTCCCGTCCTGGCGCGCCACGATGTAGGCGGCGTACCAGCCCGACCAGTGATGCTTCGGAGCCGTCGGTTCGTACTCGCCATGATGCTGCTCTGTCTCGCGCAAGAGCTCTGCCATAGTCGCGACGTCCGGATTACTCAGCCCTCGTCCAGGCAACCGAGTGGTGATCTCCTGAAACAACCAGGTGTTGCCATCTGGGTCATTGAATGTGGCAAAGGAAAAATAGCTGCGATGATCGGGTGCCAGCCCGCCGACGCGACCGTTGCCGTCAGGCCGGAACTGGGCTCCGGGTCTTGAAGTGTGAAAAACTTCACCGACCTCGATGCCGCGAGTGATAAGTTCCTTTCGCGCAGCTTCAACATCGGAAACGATTAGGTAAAGGGCCCTGGGCAGAGCCTGGAGCCGCCGTCGTCATCCTCGTGCCGAACTGGACGGAGCACCCCGACCCTGGGGGGTGTGAACTGGACTATTCGGAAACCATTGTCGAATGGAAAGTCGGCGTCGAGCCGCCATCCAAGTTTGGTGTAGAAGGCCTTCGAGCGGTCAACATCGGTGACCGGAATGACGACCGCCTCGAACTTCATATCCACTCGCTGTGCGCTCGGGGCTACGGCCGGCTCGTTATTGATTGCACTCACAGTAGCCATATTTCGCTCCTGTCTGTTCTCTTGAATCGATAACTGAAATCTTTGAACAACCCGTGCTAGGGAGCATTGAACTGCCGGCACAGAAGGGATCTGCCATAGCGTTACGCTGCGCCCCTCTCTCTCGCCACCCCGTTCCGGGCTTCGATAGCCCTTACGGAGTTCTTGAAAGCCTTGTCCAAAACTCCCTTGCCTATGGTGCCAACCACCAAGCCAAGCAACCTACCCTTCAGGTTCTTGCCCTCGCGTACGACGACTACGTCAATGTCGGTCAGACCGTCGGGACGGCGCTTGAAGGTGTAGGTATGCCCGGAGGCACCTCCCCAGGTGTTGGAGTCTGTCGTCCTGAGCACGACATGGTTCGGATCGGACCAGTCGTAATGCAGTCGTTCCCAGATCCCGCCAGAGCCTTCTGTGACATCAGCCTGGGAGGGTCCGCGGTCATGCACCTTGAGGTACTCATCGGCACTGTTGCCAAAGAGCTTCGAGCGGCCGGGCCCGAAGTCGGTGAGCCCAGCGATGTACTGCTCGGGCGATAAGGTGGTTGTCTGGTGAAGATGAATTGTGGACATGGGTGCTCCTTCACAAAGTGGACAACAGCGATTCGTGATCGATAGGGGTCATCGTAGCTCGCTCAACCATCCCAACGCCGGCAGGCTCGTCCCCAATTCCCACGACTTGTGCAGACTCATTGCGATTAAGCCAGATGAGCAGAGGAGAGTCCATTAGACGAACGTATCGCCCAATACCAAAGTATCGGTTGGACAATGCGCCGGGACTGGTGCATCCTTACTGCCAAACGGGGCGCGGCCAATATCCTTGTGGGGAACGATTTCACCCTGCGCAGGGTGGACGAACCCATGCGGTTTGCGCGGATCACACTAACGGGCGAGCTCACGTTTGTAACGTCTGCATGGCACTCACGGAGCTTTCAAAACGCCGCGAACGTGCCAAAAACAGAACAGCGGCGGCTTGACATGGATTTGCAAGTCAAAGATCCGGCATACGAGATCAAGCGCCTTCAGCGTTGTGTTAACGACCTGGTCAGCTTGCTGGCGCTACCCGCCGTCTGGAGCGGCCGTGAGCCATCACAGATTGTTCAGATCCTGCTGGACGCACTCCTAGAAATGCTCAGCCTGGACTTTATCTACGTGAGCCTGAACGACCCAGTCACTCAATTCTCTACGGATCTCCTACGGGCCGCTGACTCATACAAACTAAAAGTACCATCGGAACAAATCCGTAAAACGGTCACAGCATGGATTGCAGGTGACTCCCAAAACTCGACGTCGGTGCTTCGGACTCGGGTCGGAAATCAAGACATTTCACTCTTTCCTATACCTTTAGGGCTCCAGGGTGAGTTCGGCATAATGACGGTCGCGTCCGACCGAGCAGATTTTCCGGGGCAGACTGAAAGCCTTCTTCTGGGCATAGCCGCGAATCACGTATCCATCGGGCTCGGACAGGCAAGGCTCTTCGGCGAACAGAAACGGATCGCTAGTGAACTCGAGCAACGCGTCGTGGAGAGATCTACCGGCCTTGCACAAACTAACGAAGAGCTGAAAAACGAAATAGTTGCGCGCAAAAAGGTCGAAGAGCGGCTCCTTCGGAGCGAAGCGGCTTTGCAGAACGCCTTTGATGAAATCAAGAAATCGGAAGCGAAACTGAGAAGGGTAATCGATACGATTCCCATCCTCGCATGGTGCAACTTGGCGGACGGCCCAAACGAATTTCTTAGCAAGCGTTGGCACGAGTACACCGGTCTCTCCCCAGAAGAGTCGCACGGTTGGGGCTGGCAAGTTGCGTTCCATCCAGAAGACTTGCCCGCACTCACAAAGAAATGGCAGGAGTTGTTGGTCTCAGGTGAACCAGGCGAGATCGAGGCGCGTCTTCGCCGAAACGACGGAATTTATCGATGGTTTCTCATCCGGGTCGAGCCGTTCCGTGATGACACCGGGAAAATCGATCGGTGGTATGGCACAAGTACCGATATCGAAGATCGCAAGCAGGCCGAGCAGGCTCTACAGTCGAGCCAGCGCAATTTGAGCTCAATTATTAATACGATGCCCACGTTTGCATGGTCTGCACGTCCCGACGGCTCTGCCGACTTCCTCAATGATCGCTGGCTCGATTATGCAGGCCTCTCCGCGGCGCAGGCGTTGGATTGGAAATGGCTCTCAGTAATTCACCCGGACGACTTGAGCCATCTCACGGACTACTGGCGATCGATCGTGGTCAGCGGAGAACCGGGAGAGATTGAAGTACGTATTCGACGGTTTGACGGCCAGTACCGGTGGTTTCTGATTCGAGCTAACGCTGTGCGCGACGAATTAGGTTCTATCGTGAAGTGGTACGGGACAAACACAGACATCGACGATAGAAAACGGGCCGAGGCCCGGGTTGAGCAAGCTTACCTTCGTCTGGCCGAAGCCCAGCGGCTGAGCAAGACGGGCAGCTTCATCACGGATTTGCTGGCCGATGAGCACGACTGGTCTGAGGAAGCGTTCCGCATCTTTGAGTTCGATCCCTCCACCAAAGTCACGGTTCAGATGATTCGGGATATCGTCCACCCAGAGGACCTGCCGACGTTCGATGCTGTGATCGCGCGTGGAATGACAGGTACGGATGTTGATTTTGTGTTTCGGATTGTTCGTCCTGGAGGTGTTGTGAAGCACATCCGCGGCATGGCCCGTGTGATGATGCAAATCGGCAGTCATCCCTTGTTTATCGGCGCTCTTCAGGATGTGACGGAGAGCAAAGCCGCTGAGGCGGCGCTGGATCGTGCCCGCTCTGAGCTGGCGCACGTGGCACGCATCTCGACGCTGAATGCGTTAACCGCTTCGGTCGCCCACGAGATCAACCAGCCACTGTCCGGTATCATTACCAACGCCAGCACATGTCTCAGGATGCTGAATGGCGATCCGCCGAACATCGACGGCGCACGCGAAACGGTTCGGCGCACGCTTCGTGACGGCAACCGCGCCTCGGATGTGATCACCCGGTTGCGCACCCTGTTTAGTAAGAAAGAATTCACGCTAGAGACGCTGGATCTAAACGAAGCGATTCGAGAGGTGATCGCTTTGTCATTGAGCGCTCTCCAGAGGAACCGGGTGGTTCTGCGTTCAGAACTGGCCGAGGATCTCCCTACAATCATCGGAGACCGTATTCAGTTGCAGCAAGTCACCCTGAATCTGTTCCGCAACGCTTCCGAGGCAATGGCTAACGTAGAGGACCGCCCCCGGCAGCTCCTTATCCGAACCCAGCTAGAAGCAACCAATCGCGTGCGTCTGGACGTGCAAGATGCTGGCATCGGCGTGAATCCTCAGGATGTGGGCAGGCTGTTCGAAGCCTTCTACACCACAAAAATCGGGGGGATGGGTATCGGGTTGTCTGTCTGTCGCTCGATCATCGAGAGGCATCATGGCCGCCTCTGGGCTGAGCCAAATAACGGCCCTGGTGTAACTTTCTCCTTTTCTGTCCCTTGCGGCCTAGAGAGCCACTTGGGCACAGCCTCAGCGTGAGGAAGTGGCGACGGGTACTTCAAGGTGCCCATGCGCCAGCAGCTTGAGTTAACATGTCTGGCCTGGGTGGAGCCATGGCTGCTGCTACAGTAATTGCCTGCGAAGCGGACGTCCGGGCATTCATTGATGAGTATTTCAAAGCTTGGGAAGGCACCGACGAAAATCGGATTCTCTCCTATTATGCCGAGACGGCGTCCCTGGAGATTCCGGGCACACTCATTCGTGGAAAGGCCGCGCTCCGAGATCAATTTGTTCGCCCCTTTGTCGCTGGTTTTCCGGGAAATCGTCACGTTGTGAAGAACATGATCTTTGGGAAGAACGTCGTGGTTGTCGAATGGAGCTTCGAAGCCGCCCACAAAGGGGCTTTCGCTGGCGCCGCTGCAACCGGTACGGCGGTGAAGTTACCGGGTTGCGGGGTCTACGAATTCGACCCGGTTAGTTGACAGATCACGGCCGCCAGTATCTATTTCGATGTCACGACACTACTCAAGCAGATTTCATCGCACCAGCCCGAGGTGCTGCAAAATCTTTTGATTTCGTGGTTCGCGTCACGCACCTATCCGAAGGCATCTACCGCGGCGTGATCTCGCTTCAAGCTCTCAAACCTGGGAAGAAAAGACGTATCAACAATGCCCTAAGGTGTTCATTGCGCAGCCTTGTCCGAATATCTTCAGCTCCGAGAAGAGGTCTTCGGGTACGAAGGGAAATAGTCAGCAGGCCAACGACGGAAGGAAGGCTTCGACCTCCTCAGCCATGAATCCGCGAGACGAATTCGACGAATACAAACTCGACGCCTATCCACCTGGAGCTGTGAACATTCTGCCCGGGAATAAAGTTCCATCGGGCGAAATCTGGCGAATACATGACGCAAGTATCGGCGATTGGCTCGCTTGTCCTTGTGTAGGTTCAGGTCGGGCGACGATCCGCGCAATGAAAGTTCCGTGTCGCGCCTGAGCTCGGGCAAAAGCAGCCAACTTTGGCCAATCGTGGCGTTCACTGATGCCAAATCATATCGAAGTATGAGCAATACTATCGTCCAATTGTTCCAATCCGAGGCTTCTGTTCTGATGATGCCATCCGACCGCTTCGGAACCAGGTCAGCAGAGACATGCCAATTTGGAACTGACTGCATCAGCAGATAACACGGCATGGGAGGAATCACAATGCACCCTTTACGCAAACTGCGGGAATCCGGTAAGCCTACCGCCGCCCAGGTGAGCGAGCTACTTGCAGAAAACATAGTATTCAACAGCCCTATCCTGGTACGGCCGATCGAGGGACGTGAAGTCATCGCGGCGATTTTCGCTCAGTCGAGCTCTACGCGCGGTTCCGGTACCTATACCACGGAGTTTAAGCTCGACGAGCGCACCACCTTCTTGCGCTGGGTGGGGACCATGGATGGCCACAAGTTCGAGAGCTTGGAGGTAATCGTGGACAACGAGCACGGGCTGATCGTGGAACGCACTATTGCCCTCCGGCCGTTTCCCGCCCTGAAGCTATTCCGCGACGCCATGTATGCAGCGCTCAAGGACAAGCTGCCGCCCGATGTTTGGGACTACCCAACGACGTAGTGTGACGACGACGGGCATTTCAGATCAGGTCGACTTGGGAATTTGGTTGGTTAGTTGTGAGTTACGATTTCACCCCAACGAGGATCACGCTCGGATTCGAACGCACCTCACACACATTTAGCACCTTGGTTGCAGGGCCATTGATCACAGCTCCAGCAATGATGTCGAAGCGTCAACCGGGGGCCTTGGCACATGATTGTTGTGTCCTTGAGCAGACCTCCGGAAAGCGTGGTTCAATCCAAGTTTGTTGGTTAGGAGTGCCAGGCTAATACCAAAGTACAATGGACGCCCATCGTTGAGTGGCGCATTGTTTTGGAATGAAGCCCAATCCGGGAAGCAGCGCCACGGAACGCCTCCTGCTGTCGGTGGTCGACGACGATGAGTCGGTTCGGGAGTCACTACCCGACTTGCTTAGAGAATTCGGCTTTGCAACCCGAGCCTTTTCATCAGCTGAAGAATTTCTTTCATCAGATTGTATCGATGAGACCAGGTGTCTGATCCTCGACGTTGTGATGCCAAGAATGGGCGGTCTGGAGCTTCACCACGAGTTGATGCGCCGCGGACAGAACATCCCGGTCGTATTCATCACCGCACAAAAAGATGAGGCGGTTCGTGCCCGGATGTTCGCGCAAGGGGCGGCGGGATTTCTCCTCAAGCCATTCAGCGACACGGATCTACTTGCAGCGGTTGAGCAGGCACTCCGCCCAAACTAGGACTTCTGCTATTGAGGCTTTAGGGGGAATACAATGAGTGTCGCCAGCGCAGTTTGTTATGCAGTGGAGACGTCACAAATGTCGTCGCCTGCTCCCATTGTTTTCATCGTTGACGACGACGTCTCCGTACGCGAGTCGCTGGAATTGCTGACCCGCAATGAAGGCTGGCAGGTCGAAACTTTCGCGTCCGCGCAGAAATTCCTGGATCGGCCACGATCTTATGTTCCTTCCTGTCTCGTCCTCGACGTCTCTCTTCCAGGTCTCAATGGTCTCGAGCTGCAAGAGCGGGTTGCCTCCGATCGGGCTGATATGCCGATCATCTTCATCACAGGTTATGGCGACATTCCAACCACGGTGCGTGCCATGAAAGCCGGTGCAGTTGAATTTCTAACGAAACCTTTCAGCGATGAAGTACTACTCAATGCTATTAGGCAAGCTCATGAACACAGCCGTATGATTCTTAGCCGCGAATCGGAGATACAGGACCTCCGCAAGCGCTACGAATCGCTCACGCTTCGCGAACGGCAGGTCATGGTGCTTGTGGTCAGCGGCTTATTGAACAAACAGGTTGGCGGAGAGCTAGGCATCAGCGAGATCACCGTCAAAGCACATCGAGGCCAGGTGATGCACAAGATGAAAGCAGAGTCGCTCGCTGGCCTGGTCGAGATGGCTGCGAAGCTTCGTGGTGCACGAGCTTCGGCGACTAAAGTTGCTCCAAGCAATTCGTGAGGTTGCTGTGCCGCAACACGGCGATGGCTGGGCGAAACGTCGCCGAGGCAAGACTTTCCAGCTTCCGCGGATGACGCACTTTGATCGAGCCTAGAAGACTGCCTCGAGAAGACCACAACATTCCTGACTGTGTAACGAAATCTGCTGTACTAGAGCAGCAGATGATAGCAACATTGACTGCATGACACCTGTCGCGGAGGAGTTGCGCCGTCTGAACCAAAGCCGATGCCTCCACTTGGCCACGATACGATGGGCTCAGGCGCGAACC
>Ga0070664_100004539_pt1 | contig 11139 bp, 11 predicted proteins | sample KBSC73metaG_FD_65863 | JGI IMG/M metagenome (GOLD analysis project Ga0070664, IMG submission 65863) | Corn rhizosphere microbial communities from Kellogg Biological Station, Michigan, USA - KBS C7-3 metaG | ecosystem: Host-associated > Plants > Roots > Rhizosphere > Soil ... | reverse complement strand
ATGACATTAATTTTAATGGGTCTAACCTATGGAGTACTTTATTATTTCTTGCCGAGGTACATCTCAAGGACCAAAAACTTTATAGGTACTACTATACTGCTGCTGCTATTTGTATCTTTTTTAGCTGTCATTAACTATATTTTTCTCATGCTGATATTTTCCATCAGCACAAGGCTTGGCTACTTTAACCAGATGCCGAAAATGAGTTTTATTATCCCCGTCTGGGCACGACTGATTTTATTTAACTACCCAACCGTTGTAGGCTTTGCCCTTGCCATTAAAATTTTGAAAAATTGGTATCTCAAGCAAAAAGAAACAGCACAGGTAGGTCGTGAAATTATAAATGGTGAATTGCAATTGCTAAAAGCACAGGTGCATCCACATTTTCTCTTCAATACGTTGAATAATATTTATTCTTTCATCATTAATGATTCAAACGATGCAACAGAAGCATTGAAAAAGCTTTCCACTTTATTGAGGTATATCATCTATGAATGTGATCAACCGCTGGTACAACTGGAAAAAGAACTAAAAATGATAAGAGATTATATTGATCTCGAAAAGATTCGATATGGAAAAAATTTCAACATGAGTTTACAGGTGCAGGGTAATGCCTCAAAAAAAATGATTAGCCCACTCTTATTAATTCCTTTCCTAGAGAATAGCTTTAAGCATGGGGCCAGCCAAATGCTTACCCACCCATGGATTAATCTGGATATCACAATTCTGGAACATGATTTAGAATTTATTCTCTCTAATAGCAAACCGGCAATAGCTGGTGAGAAAACAATATCGAACGGGCTCGGGTTGAGAAATGTAAAAAAAAGGTTATCGATCCTATATAAGGACACACATGCGCTTAATATCACAGATGATATAATGAGTTTCTCAGTTTCATTAAAGGTTCCGATTTTCCAATCCAATGAAGATGTATATGAATTCGGTCATGAAGTGAAAGCATATGAATTGGTATAATTTTATTTTTTCAGAAAAAAAATCAGAACGCCTGGGACGTCACCTTGTTTTTTGGTTGCTATGGTGGATTTACTTTACCATCAGCTTTTTTCACTATGAGCAATCCGGTTTACAGAAAATAGAATTTGAGCCATGGGATGTTCCTTTCTTTATAAAATCCCTGGTTCTTTTGTCTGTCCATATAGCTGCGTGTTACTATTTTATCAACATATCGTTACCCAATTACCTGTTAAAGGGGAGATATGGAGCATTGACTATTCAAGTGCTTATACTTGCCCTTTTCATTTTGATTGTAAGTTTTTTGATTCACCAAACCCTGGTACCTATTATTAATACCACATTTAATCATAGAACTATTGTAAGTCAAAACATATGGTGGACGAGCATCACTTCCGGCCTGTTAAGTGCTCCGAAAGTAATATGTGCTGCTGCTGCAATTAAGCTTTTAAAACGGTGGTGGCTGCAACAAAAAGAAAAAGAACGATTGGAAAAAGAAAAATTAGTAACAGAACTGAAATTGCTAAAATCGCAAATTCATCCGGAATTTCTTTTTTCTTCTTTGAAAAACATTGGTGCTCTTGTAGAAAAAAAATATACCGACAAAGCTTCAATGCTTTTATTGAAACTGGCAGATATCTTAAGTTATATATTGTACGAATGTGACAGTATGTATGTGCCTCTTGATAAAGAAATTAATACCATTAAAGGATATCTTCTTCTTCAAAAAACTTCGATGGGCAACAAGTTAGAAATCGATGTAGCTGAAAAAGGTAAAATGAACAATCAAATGATTGCGCCACTACTACTTTTACCATTTATTGAAAGTAGCTTTTCTTATTTTGACGATAAGAACCTGGAGAAGAACTGGATCAACCTGGAATTTCAGATTCAAGACGGTGAGTTTACTATGAAACTCATACATGGCAAAACCATGGACTCTGAAATTGCATCGTCAGGTTACGAGACGTTGTGCAAAACTATAAGGCGACTGGATCATTTCTATTCCGACGATTATGAATTAAAAACAACTGTCGAACCTGAGATCATGATGACGTCATTGAGGATTAAATTACATAGTGCGGTAGAAGATGAAAAAAGCATTTACGCTGAACAACTGATATATGATACCGTCTAAAAAAATAAATTGCCTCGTAATTGATGACGAACCGCCTGCCCGCGATATTCTGAAAAAATATATTTCAGGAGTTGAATTGTTGCAGTTGGCCGGTGAATGTTCAAATGCAGTGGAAACGTTGTCCTTTCTCCAGGGAAATGCCGTTGATTTGCTTTTTCTTGATATTAAAATGCCACATATCCTTGGAACCAGTTTTTTGCGAACATTGAAAAACCCTCCAAAAGTTATTTTCACAACAGCATTTCGAAAATACGCTATTGAAGGATTTGACCTGAATGCAATAGATTTTTTGCTCAAACCAATCAGCTTCGAACGTTTTTTACAGGCCGTTAACAAAGTAATGCAGCTTGACATTCATATATCAAACGGCAATCAACAAAACGAGTTGCTATCCGATCAGTCACACCCGTTTTTATACTTTCGTGCAGACCGAAAAATGGTAAAAGTTTTTTTGGATGATATTCTATTAATCGAAAGCTTAAAGGATTATATAAAGGTAATAACCAAAACTAAAGTCATTGTTTCCAAACAATCCATTTCTGCACTTGAAGAGATGTTACCTAGAGAAGCCTTTATACGGGTACATCGGTCTTACATTATAGCGATAAATAAAATTGAATCTTACAATACCGACAGTATTGAGATCGCAAAAAAAGAAATTCCGATTGGCCGTTTGTTCAGGCACGATGTAAGTAAAAGATTAAATCTCACGCCCTTAAAAACAAACCCATCAAAACAATCCATCATTCCATTAAACAACAAACAAAACGATTTTGAAAATGAACTGTAGTATTGGTAGTAACGATTCGTAAAAAAATTAAAATGAAAAAGCTCATTCTGGCATCAGCATTCAATTCATTTCTTACTATTTATGCCTTTTCACAAGGGTGCAGTCCACTCCGAAATGTAGCAGGTGTCAGTCCCGATATTGTTTTTAAAAATTCTGAATCGGCTAACAAAACCTATCTGAACATAACCAACCGTTACCTTCAGGGAGCAAGTACTTATAAAGGAACCAAATTTATTACTGATACTTTAGTTACCAACCGAATTAACAGCTTCAATATTTCATTACTAAAGATGTTGGATAATGGCTGGTCACTAGCATTAAATGTTCCAATATCTGCTAACTCCAGGAGAAATAGTGCTGATCACGGTGGACTAAAAACTCCAAAACATACTACTTCATCTTTTGGTTTAGGGGATATGCGGTTTGCTGTATATAAATGGTTATTCAATACAACAACACATAAAAACTGGAATATTCAAACGGGGCTGGGAATTAAATTGCCTACTGGCGACTACAGGTACCAGGATTATTTCTACCGAAACGATTCCACTAAAGTGTTGGCACCGGTAGATGTTGCTATACAGTTAGGAGATGGTGGAACAGGAATTACAGGAGAGCTTAATAGTTTTTATTCTTTTTCCAGGGCTTTAAATATTTATTTCAATGGTTACTACCTGATGAATGCAAGGGAACAAAATGGCGTTTCCAATCTTAAAGGGCGAAACGCAACTCAATTAGAAATCTCCAATAATACCACAGTTATGAGTGTTCCCGATCAATATAGCTGCCGTGTTGGAGCCAATGTGCAAATTGAAAAAATTATTTTAGCAGCAGGCGTTCGTTACGAACGTTTACCTGAAAATGATCTTGTAGGCGGGAACAAAGGATTCAGAAGAGCGAGTTCAATCACCTCAGTTGAACCTGGCGTTACCTACATAATGAAAAAAAGTTTCGCATTCATTTACGTGGGCATACCATTTCAAAGAAATATTGTGCAGAACCACCAGAACAATATGACACCGGCTGGCTTTGCAGATTATGTATTTTCATTTGGTGCACAGTTTGAGCTTTAGCTTATTTGCTTTTGAGCTAATATCCTTCCTTTAAATAACTCCACCTCTGCTGCTGTTTCAAAGAGATCTCAAGGATTGCAGAGGGTACTGTTATTGCTTGAGGAACCAACTGGTCTTTAACAACGCCTCTTCTTTTCATTGTGGCTTCACAGGCAGCAAATACTACATTTATCTTTTTCAATTCTTCAATTTCCCTTTGAACAGTTGACCTGTCCTTCAGCAGAAAATCGAGGCCGGGGCCATGACATACAATTTCAATTTGTGCATTGGCACTTACAGACATTACATTCCTTGCATGTCTTACTACTGTGGCAAAACTGGCAGTATCCCCTTTAGTAAAATCAAATACTATTTTATGTTGGCTGTTCTGCGAAAATGCCAAACAGAAATAAATACAAGCAACAATAAATAAAAATGTCTTTTTCATGGTTATATACCTTTTTCTGAAGTTAGAGAATTGTCTTAGGATTGTTTGGTAAAGGAAAGTAATAATAACAAGAATAAACAATCGAAGAATTGATGATGCATCCAGGATAAACAGCTACATGAATTTGCAATCTTTATTTTTGCGCAATGGAAATAGGCATTTGCACTTTTGCTGATGTAGGAACGCATCCATTGACCAGGGAAGTCATTAACCCACATCAACGGCTTTTAAATTTAGTGGAAGAAATAGAATTGGCTGACCAGTTAGGACTTGATGTTTTTGCAATTGGTGAACATCACCGACCCGATTATGCAGTGTCAACGCCAAGTACCCTGTTAGCTGCAGCAGCAGTAAAAACAAAGCATATTAAATTATCCAGCGGAGTTACTGTTCTAAGTTCCGATGACCCTGTTCGGGTATTTCAACAATTTGCTACTGTAGATCTTTTATCCAGCGGTCGTGCCGAAATTATGGCTGGCAGAGGTTCCTTCATTGAGTCTTTTCCATTATTTGGCTATAACCTGAATGAGTATGACGAGCTTTTTTCTGAAAAATTAGAAATGCTGATGAAGCTGAATGAGAGCGAAAAAATCTCCTGGAAAGGCAAGCATACGCAAACCATCAACAATCTTGGAATCTATCCAAGACCCTACCAAAATAAATTACCTATTTGGATTGCAGTTGGTGGCACACCTGAATCAGTAGCAAGAGCAGCTGAAAAAGGGTTGCCAATGATGCTGGCCATTATCGGTGGCATGCCTGCACGATTTGCACCTTTCACAAAATTGTACAGGGATGTGTATGCAAAAGCTGGTCATCCACAAGATCAATTGAAACTGGGAATTAATTCACATACTTATATTGCCGACACATCACAACAAGCCCGCGATGAATTCTATCCTCCGTATTCGGAAGTAATGACACGCATTGGCAGAGAACGTGGATGGAGTGGAATGAGCCGTACTGATTTTGACGCGGCTACCGGCCCACAAGCACATTTATTAGTAGGCAGCCCTCAACAGGTAATCGATAAGATTTTGTACGAGCATAGCATTTTTGGGCACACCCGGTTTCTTGCACAAATGAGCATTGGAGCTATGCCGCATCAACAAGTGATGAAAGCAATTGAACTGCTTGGAAATAATGTAGCGCCTGCCGTGAGAAAATATACACGAGCACCTCAAGAAAAAAATAAAAACATTGAGTAGCAATATTGAAACAATAAGAGATGATAGCGTCACCCCTTATTGTTTAGATTGAGAATAACAAATCTTATTTTTTACTTTTTCTTGTAAGTAAAACCGCTATTGCTGCTACGGCAATTGTTTTTATTGCCATACGCGCCACAAATTTTTTGCGGTTATATTGCCACTCTGCTTTCCATCCCAACTCTTCGATTAAATTAGGAACAACTCCCTGTTTTAAATCTTTAAATATGCCCTCTACTACGTTGACTCTATCGGCAAGAATCAGCCCAATCCAATGTGTTCCTTTACCCTCACTGTATTTAAACGCCCAACGGCGAATAGCGCCACTCACACCTTCTGGTGGTGTTGATGTTCCAAACACTCTTGTAATGCCAAGGCGTTCATTTGAATGGAGCACCTCGATGTTAACAGGTTGCTGTGGTGCTTTCTCATAATGGATGCGCTCATGATCGGCACCATTCCAACGTTTCATTGGATAGGTAGGATCATTTTCAGGATCAGCATCCATGCCCCAACCAGGAATATTGTCTTTGGGGCTATTCGCTATTTTTCTATCCATTTCCGGATCGATCACTTTTTCCATAATTAAATTTTTATGCAGTGAATGCTCTTGGCGGAATTAAGAGCGGTTTAATGATATTGTCTAATTTTTCTGAGAACATTCGATACGCGTCTGACACATTTTCTAAAGGAATTCGATGAGAAATCAAGCCTTTTGGATTTAATCTTCCTGCCATTACATGATCAATCAACTTTGGCAGCAATCTTTTTACCGATGCCTGGTTACTCCGAATTGTAATTCCTTTGTTCATTACACTTCCAATTGGGACAATGTTCCATGGTGGACCATACACTCCAATAATGGAAACAATGCCTCCTTTTTTTACAGAGTTAATGGCCCAATGAAGTGCTGTTGTGCTTCCAGCCTGCATTAATAATTTTTTACCCAAAACAGTCTGAAGTGTGCTTCCTGAAGCCTCGCAACCTACAGCATCAATACATACATCGGCACCCAACCAGTCGGTAGCTTTTTTTATAAATACCACCGGATCATCCATTTCTTCGTAATTATAGGCCTCGCAAAAAGCATAATTTCTTGCAAACTCCAACCGGTAATTCAGGCGGTCAATAATGATTACACGTCCAGCTCCAAAAAGCCATGCACACCGTGCCGACATAATACCAATAGGGCCGGCACCCCAAACAACTACAGTGTCTCCTTTTTGTATTCCGGCCATTTCAGCAGCCTGGTAGCCGGTTGGCGTTACATCAGTAAGCATTACTGCATCTTCTATATCCATTCCTTCGGGAATTTTTGTTGGACTCACATCTGCATAGGGTACCCGAACATATTCAGCCTGGCCGCCGTCATAGCCACCGGCAATGTGTGCATACCCAAAAAAGCCGCCGCTTGCTGTGGCTTCGGGATTTGCTTCGTGGCAATTACCATAAAGCTCTTGTTTACAGAAAGGACAAGTACCGCATGCAATGTTGAATGGTACCAATACATGATCTCCAACTTTTAATTTTTGTACACCGGAACCAACTTCTTCAACAATACCTGTAAACTCATGCCCGAAAGTCATTCCTACCCTTGTGTCGGGAACCATACCATGATACAGATGAAGATCCGACCCACAGATTAAAGAACGTGTTACCCGAACAATAGCATCGTAAGGATGCTCAATTTTTGGTTCAGGTTTATTGCGGTCTACCCTGATACGAAATGGCCCCCTAAAATTCATTGCTAACATACGCTTGATTTAAGATTGATTAAGAATGATGTGTCATTTAATACTGTTGTTCACTACTATAACTTGTCGGTATTAAATAATTCAAACACAAACAATCTTGCCATAATAAATATGCCAGAGAGAATGAATACTTGAATATTGCTTCAAATCTTTTTCTTTATTAGTCACAACGGTTGTCGGCAACAGGTTATGACCGGATATGATTAGAGTACTTAGCAATTTTTGTATTTATGAGCTTCTACATTTATTTAGGTACACTACATTTTTTGTCGATTATATTGGATGAGCTTCTACAGTTTTAATCAATATTGTCTTGATTTTTCCAACACGCAATATGTAATCAACTGAAAAATATCAGTCCCCTGTTTTATTACAGGATGTTTAAAGGAGGGATAAGTAACATCATTAACTGGTACAATCCCCTGGCAAATTCCCTCTATAGATTCAGGAACAATCAAGGAATCAAACTATTGCATAAGCTCTACCCATACCTTATTTTTAGGGCATAATCCTGTGCTATGAAAAAACTTGTTGCGGCATATTGTTGTATCTTATTTTTTCAAACCTTTTCAAAAGTTGCTCCTGGTAATGATGGCTCCGAAAAAACTACAGGTAAAAAAGTATTGGTAAAGGCCATTGCAGTGATTGTAAATACCGAGGCGAATAAAAAACTTCCAACCAGGAAAATCTTCATAGCCTCCTCAGAGCTTCCATTGATCTAAAATTTGCTAAATCGTACAAACCGAAGAACCTGGCCAAAGTTCAAACTGGATCCCGTGTTTGTAAGAAGAAGTTTAAAATAAATGGCAAAAACGGGATGCTCCCTTTTTCAATTTAATTTACAGCTTAGGCATCGGTCCACACAAAATTTATAAAAAGGATCATTGTTTAAATTTGAATTCTTCTAACTTTAATAAATCCGTATAACATACCAAACACTTACGGCTTAAATTCCATTAGTTAACTTTTGATCTTTTTTATGTTACCTCACATTACCCGCTTAATGAATTTAACTGAAGATGAAATCAAGAATCATCCCGAACTCCTGGTGAATGCTTTTGATCATGAACATAGAGTATTATTCTGGAACGCTCATTGCGAAAGCTTGTTTGGGATTAAGGAACAAGATGCGCTGGGGAAAAAATTAGAAGACCTGGTACCAGGTGCCAGAGACCATAATAAAATGATCTATCTGGAAAAGGCACTATCAGGCGAATCAGTATATATAGATAACGATAAGTACGAAAAGAAAAATGGTCATTACACACAAATAGTTCTGCCTCTTAAAAATAACAGGGGCCAGGTTGTTGCGGCGGTGAACATAGTTAGAAACCTGCCAAGTCCTGAACCAGTCTCAATTTAACTTACCGTGAACTGGATAGTCATTGTGCTAACGAACTTTACATTTGTCAATTAGCCTGCTTAACGTAGTCATTATCTGATCCATCCCATACTCTGCAGCACTCCGATGAGTTCCTGGTCATGTATACTCATAGGCCTCATCCACAGACCTTTTTTTTCACGAAACCACCATCGGCCTTGCGAATCTCCTGGGTTGGTAAAACGGTATTGATACAGTACGGCACGAATGTATTTTGGCGGTTGATCTTTAAACGGGTTGATCGAAAATAAACCCGCTATTTTTTTGTCGTTATGAAGAAGCTTCCATACCAGGTGAAAGGTCCACGGATAGTCGTCCGGGGTATACATGGCTGCAAACCACATTTGCCAATCGAAGCGCAAGTGGTAGGGCGCAATTTGTCGGGGACGTTTATTTAATTCAACGGGCAGGCCCTTGTAAACGTACGGCGTCCATTCGGCACCGTCAGTTGAATCGTCATCCAGGGTTCCTTCAAAAACCACATTCAGGCGTTGCTGGCCAACACTACCAAATGCACCATAGGTGTTCACCAAATCTAACGGGTCGAAAGAAGTATTCATCACCTGTCGCGACGACATCATGTTGCCAATGGGCTGTATGCTTAAAATGCAAATAACAATAACAACAAACCACGTAACTCTCTGCGTTGCTTTAGATGGAGGAATAGATTTGGCAGCAGCTGTCTCCGCCTTTTTTACCAAACGCTCAGGAAGAATTTTGGACCAGAAACCATCGTCTAAACAAGCCAATGCAGGAACAATGGTAAGCCAGTTTAAAAATGAAAGGTTGCCACTTAATACAAGATTGAATTGAAATAAAATCATGATCACTCCTGCAATGTGTCTTCCCCATCGTGAACCAAATGTAAAAATCGGGGCCACCAATTCTGCAAGCCAGTTAAACCAAACTCCAATTTTTAAAAAATTATGTGGAAGAAGATGGAACCACCGGCTGAATGGCCCGGGTATGGGTTGCGTTTCAAAATGATAGTACAGTGCGGTTGCGCTTCGCCATATTTCATCTCCTCTCAATTTAATTAATCCCGCACCAAACATAATTCTAAAGATTAGCCATCGGAATAAAACAATGATTTGAAACGGTGGTTTGTGTTTTGGAAAAGGGCGCATATCAATAAAGGGAGAAAGAAAGATGGCGAGAAACCCTGTCTCCAAAAGCATAATCTCCCAACCATATCCATACCACTCCTGCCCTATATGAACAAAAGACATATACAACAACCATAATACTGTTAGCACAAGTCCGTTTGCATATCCCGCTAATACAATCAAAGAAAGCAGAAAACCTATCCATGCCACTGTTGTCAGCGCAGTGTCGGAATGCCAAATCCAAAAGATTGATGGCAACCGAATGAAGCCGCCGTCTGTTCCTAGCGCAGCGCTTACCCTTTGCAGGTAAATGTTTAGCGGTGTCAAGCCATTAGAGCCAATCAAAGGAATAATTTGATTGATGGCAACTAAAAATGCAATCGCATAAATTGCTCCCAGCAAGCGAAGGATCACGAACCGGGTAAGCCAGTAGGTTGGGCGAGGTGGCCAATCAACCAATTCTGTATCGGTGGCGTAAGGTCCCATGAATACATAGAAGATAAGATTTCTTTTAATTCAAAAGATTGCATTATGGCCACCATTTGCTCATCCATTTTGCCGAAATTTCAACAGTTTTTTTATAATCATCCACTACCAGTATAAGTTGATTGGAGTGATCGCTGTATTGGGTCAGAATATTTATACCAGCATTTGCCAACTCCCTGCAAAACATTCCCAATTGCCCGGGCACATCCTGTCGCAGTTTTTGTATCAGGACTTCATTACTTGACACCACAGTAAAACCTGCATTCATTAGTATCTTTTTTGCAGTTTCTGCCTCTTTTACAAGAAAGTGAGCAATAGACATGCTCCCATTGTTAAAAACACCACCACCTTCCAAACTGATATGATGTTTACCAAGTGTTTCGCCAAGCAAGGCTAAAGTACCAGGTTTATTTTTTAATATAATTTCCAGGTCTTTCATATAGCTAGCGTTGATGAATAAGATTACTGTCCGTGGGTGCCTGCTTGCGGTTGATCATACTGTAATCCCTTATTACATTGGCTACCCTTAATCGGTAATCTTTAAAAATGAATTGTCGTCCTTCTTTTTGTGCATCCCGATGCAATTCCACTTTACGCCATTGTTCAACGCTTTCTTCATCCTTCCAAAAGGACAAAGACAATAACTTGCCAGGGTCGCTTATGCTTTGAAAACGTTCAATGGAAATAAATCCTTTTATCTTCAGTAATTCAGGCTTAAGTTGCGAAGCAAGGTCGAAATAATCATTGTGCTTGCCTTCGTTCGGCAACGCTTCAAATATTACCGCAATCATACTGTTGTTTTTT
>Ga0070664_100004536_pt1 | contig 11144 bp, 10 predicted proteins | sample KBSC73metaG_FD_65863 | JGI IMG/M metagenome (GOLD analysis project Ga0070664, IMG submission 65863) | Corn rhizosphere microbial communities from Kellogg Biological Station, Michigan, USA - KBS C7-3 metaG | ecosystem: Host-associated > Plants > Roots > Rhizosphere > Soil ... | reverse complement strand
TGCCCCAACATCGGCGAATGCTGGACCAAGAAGCATGCGACGGTGATGATCCTCGGCGACACCTGCACGCGGGCCTGCGCCTTCTGCAACGTAAAGACCGGGATGCCGCGGGCGGTCGATCCGCTGGAGCCCGAGCATGTCGCCACGGCGGCAGCGGAACTGGGGCTCGAGCATATCGTGATCACTTCGGTCGATCGCGATGATCTTCCCGACGGTGGGGCACGTCAATTCGTAGAGGTCATCGAGGCGCTGAGGAAGCGGACCCCGTCGACCACGATCGAGATCCTGACCCCCGACTTCCGCAACAAGAGCGAGGCCGCGGTCGAGGAAATCGTTGCGGCGGGGCCCGACGTGTACAACCACAACCTCGAGACGGTGCCGCGACTGTATCCGACGATCCGGCCGGGCGCCCGCTATTATGCGTCCCTGCGCCTGCTGGAGAGCGTGAAGCGCAAGGCGCCGCACATTTTCACCAAGTCCGGCGTGATGGTCGGACTGGGCGAGCAACGGCTCGAAGTTCACCAGGTGATGGACGACATGCGTTCCGCGGGCGTCGATTTCCTCACCATGGGCCAATATCTGCAACCGACGCCGCGACATGCGACAGTCGAGGAGTTCGTGACCCCGAAGGCGTTCGACGCCTATGCGGCAATTGCTCGAGCCAAGGGCTTCCTTCTTGTCGCAGCGTCCCCTCTGACCCGGTCGAGTTATCACGCCGGGGACGACTTCAAGAAGATGCAGGACGCGCGCAACGCGCAGCTCGCGAGGGAAGGCGCGAATGCCGCGACATAGCGAGACGCGGCATCTACCCTATACGCCGGAACAATTGTTCGACCTGGTTGCCGACGTTGCCCGATATGACGAATTCCTGCCGTGGGTGGTCGCGGTGCGCGTTCGATCGTCGAACGAGGAGGAAACGGTCGCCGACCTCGTCGTCGGCTTCAATGCCTTCAAGGAGCGATTCACAAGCAGGGTGAAGAAGGAGCGGCCGACGCGGATCTGCGTGGATTATGTCGAAGGGCCGCTCAAGTTCCTGCACAATGAATGGAAGTTCGAACGCGCGGCCGATGGGGGAACCAATGTCGGCTTCTCGGTCGATTTTGCCTTCAAGTCGCGGCTCTTCGAGACTCTCGCCGGTTCGATGTTCGATCGGGCGCTGCGGCGGATGACGACGGCGTTCGAACAGCGCGCCGCCGCGCTTTACGGCATCAACAATTCGAGTGCGCAGAGCGCCGCCTGAAGGCGGACGCCCGACCGTGTCTTTTCCTCGAAGAATTTTTGATCGGCGATGATCCTTGCCGGATCGGCATTGCGCTCGGCGGTCGCGAATACGACCGTGCCGACAGGCTTGGAAGGCGTTCCGCCGCCGGGCCCGGCAATACCAGTGATGGCGACGGCGATGTCCGCATCGGAGGCGGCAAGGGCCCCGCGGGCCATCGCCCAGGCCGTGGCGACGCTTACCGAGCCGAAGGTTTCGACGACCTCCGCAGAAACGTGGAGCTCATGAATCTTTGATGCATTCGAATAGGTTACATAACCTGCTTCAAACATTTCCGAAGAGCCGGGGATCTCGGTCAGGGCGGCGCTCACGAGGCCGCCGGTGCAGCTTTCGGCGACAGTCACGCGGCGGCCCGCGGTGCGGTTGGCCTCAACCACCTCACGCGCCTTGTCCACCAGGACCTTCGGCAGCAGGGTGTCTGTCACCGGATCAAAATCCCAATCGGATGCTGGCCACGGCCTGGGCGGCGATGCCCTCGCGTCGGCCGGTAAAGCCCAGCCCCTCGGATGTAGTTGCTTTCACGCTGACTCGGTCAACGCTCAACCCGGCGATTTCGGCAATCCTGTCACGCATCGCAGCGCGGTAGGGTCCCACTTTCGGAGCTTCGGCGATCACGGTGCAGTCAATATGGTCGATCACCGCGCCCATTGCACGCAGCAGTTCGACAGCGTGAGTCAGGAAGAGCGAGGAGTCGGCGCCTTTCCAGCGTGCATCGGAAGGCGGAAAATGTTCGCCAATGTCTCCGAGCCCTGCCGCGCCTAGCAAGGCGTCGGTGATGGCGTGGAGCACAACGTCGGCGTCGCTATGGCCGGCGAGGCCGCGATCGTGCGCGATCTCGATGCCGCCGAGCCTCATCGGTCCTTCGCCGGAGAAGGCATGGACATCGAAGCCCATGCCGGTGCGAGGGGACAGCCGGCCCGCCAGCCATTGTTCGGCGCGCTCGAAGTCGGAAGGGAGAGTGAGCTTGTCGAGCGCGGGATCGCCTTCGACCACGGCCACCCTCATGCCGGCGGCACGGACGACGGTCGTCTCGTCGGTAGGTGAGGGGCCTTCCCACCGCTCGTAGGCGGACTTCAGAGCGCCGAGGCGGAAGGCTTGCGGCGTTTGCACGCGGCCGATGTCATTGCGGTCGACAGGCTCTTCCAGCGTTTCGCCGACCCGGGCGAGTGTGTCGCCGACGGGCAAGACAGGGGCGGCGCCTTCAAAGAACTCCAGGCTCGCCAGGAGTCGATCGACCACGGCGGGTGGACAGAATGGGCGGGCGGCGTCGTGGACGAGAACGGCTTCACCCTCGATTGCCGCAAGCCCCCTGCGGACGGAATCGGCGCGCTCCGCACCGCCTTCGATAAAATCGCCCACAGCGAAGCCTTCGAGTGCTGCCGCGGCATCCTGCTGCTGCCCCGGGCCGACCACGACGCGGACATGTTGGACCGCCGGGTGACGGATCAGCGCTTCCACAGCCCAGCGAAGCACCGGCTTGCCGGCCAGGCGGCGGAACTGCTTGGGGATGGGCCCACCCATGCGGGAACCGCTGCCGGCGGCGACGATGAGCGCGGTGGTGGTCACGGCGGGCGCGTTAGGGCCGCTTGCCTTGTCCGCCAAGGGCTCTTCCACTATCTCCCGCCGATCCATGAGCGAGCTGAAGCCTATCTCGATCGGTCCGGTGCGGATCGAATCGCCGGTGATCCTGGCGCCGATGACGGCCGTCACCGACCTGCCGTTCCGGCGGATCGTGAAGCGTTATGGGGCAGGATTGACGGTCAGCGAGATGATCGCCAGCCAGGCGATGGTCCGCGAAACCCGTCAGTCGCTCCAGAAGGCGATGTGGGATCCGGCGGAGGAGCCGGTCTCGATGCAGCTCGCGGGCTGCGAGCCCCACGTCATGGCCGAGGCAGCCAAGCTCAACGAGCAGCGCGGCGCCGCGATCATCGACATCAACATGGGCTGCCCGGTCAAGAAAGTTGTCAACGGCGAGGCGGGCTCTGCCTTGATGCGCGATCTGCCGCTGGCCGCGAAGCTGATCGAGGCCACCGTCAAGGCGGTGAAGGTTCCGGTGACGCTAAAGACCCGGATGGGCTGGAACCACGACAGTCTGAACGCGCCGGAGCTCGCGAGGATCGCCGAGGATCTCGGCGTGCAACTCATCACCATCCACGGGCGCACGCGCTGCCAGATGTACAAGGGCGAAGCCGACTGGTGTTTCGTGCGCCGCGTCAAGGAAGCGGTCTCGGTACCGGTCATCGTCAACGGGGACATTTGTTCGATCGAGGATGCGCGCAAGGCGCTGAGTGAGTCGGGAGCCGACGGCGTCATGATCGGCCGCGGCGCCTATGGCCGCCCCTGGCTCGTCGCCCAGGTCATGAGCGAGCTTGGCGGCGGCGGACATCGGCCTGATCCGAGCCTCGACGAGCAGCTGGCGGCAATGCTGGAGCAGTATGAGGAGATGCTTCAGCTTTACGGCACGCACACCGGCGTTAACCTCGCCCGCAAGCATCTTGGCTGGTACACCAAGGGCCTGCCGGGATCGGCCGAGCTGCGGAACAAGGTGAACCAGCAGGATGATCCGGCGATCGTCGTCAGAATGTTGCAGGAATTCTATTCCCCGTGGCTGGCGCGCTCCGCGGCCTGAACAAAATCGTCGCAATCAGACTGTGTTTTTTGTGCAACGCTCGTGCTAGGGCGCTCGCCGAATGGATGCGCGTACGGCCGAATCCCCGATGATCTCAGAGCAGGACAGCTGGCTCCAGCGGGAGCGGGCGAGCGGGCGGTTCTACGACCGTCTGGCCTGGGTGATTGCGGCCTTCCTAGCGGGCATGATGGCGCTCAGCTTCGGGCTTTTGCGGCAGCGTGCGGAGCCGGGAACCTTGCTGTCGCCGCCACTGATCGCGCTGCTGCTGATCCTCAACCTCTTACCCGCCATTGCACTGATGGTGCTCTATGCGCGCAAGGTTGCGGTACGGCGAGCGGAGCGGGGGGGGCTTGGCAGCGGAAGGTTGCACGTTCGTCTTGTTGCCCTGTTTTCGGTCATTGCCGTCGTCCCTACGGTCCTGGTGGCGATATTCGCTTCGGTGCTTTTCCAGAGCGGTCTTGAGTTCTGGTTTTCGAACCGCGCTCGAAGCATGCTCGAGAATACCGTCCAGGTTGCCCGCGCAAGCTACGGCCGCGAAGTCGAGCGCGTTGAAAATGAAACAGTGACCGCGAGCGGAGACCTAGCAGATTACCTGCGCCAAACGACGATTGACGATCCTCGCTTCGCCGCCGCGTTTGCGCGCAATCAGGTGCTCAATCGCAATCTATCCGAAGCAATCATTTTTACGTTCGGTTCCGATAAGCAAATCCGAACACTGGCCCTGGTGAATCCCTATGACCGTCCTTTGGAACGAGTCATTACGCCTGCCAATATTGCGGCTCTCGCGAACAAAAGGGTCGTCTCGCTCAATTCACCGGACCGGGTCGGAGCTCTCACCCGGCTGCAATATGGCCCTGACGCCTACCTTTACGCAGCGAGGGTCTTCGACCCGCAGTTCCGGGAACAACTGAACCGGGCGAACGAGGTTCTCCGCGATTATCAATCGCTCTTGGCCAGATCACGACTGAACCAGCTCAGGTTCAATGCCGCGCTCCTTCTCGGCGCCCTGATCATCGTGGGGCTTGCGATCCTGACGGCGCTGTCCCTGGCCGACAGGCTGGTTCGTCCGGTGGGTGAGCTCGTCACTGCGGCTGGGCGAATCGAGGCCGGCGATTTCTCCGCTCGCGTACCCGTCGCGAAGACTGAAGACGAGGTGCAAACGCTCGCGACGGCCTTCAATCGGATGACGAGCCGGCTCGAGGAGCAAACCAACGCCCTGCGGACCGCGAATACGCAGCTGGACACCCGCCGCGCCTTCATCGAAGCCGTCCTGTCCAGCGTCACGGCGGGCGTTATCGCAGTCGACGGCGCGCTTCGCATCCGGCTCCTCAATCGCACAGCAGAAACCGTTCTGCGGAAGGGCGACGAGGACATCGAGGGAAGGGACCTCGCCTCGGTCTCTACCGAGCTCGACGAGTTCATGCGCGGCGAGCAATCGGAGGCAAACGTACTTATGGCGGACGAGGGCGTGAAGCGGACTTTGGCCGTCAAGCGGGTTCGCTATCAGGACGGCTCGGTCCTAACCTTCGACGACATCACGGACCAGCTATCCGACCAGCGCCGCGCCGCGTGGTCGGACATCGCGCGCCGCATCGCGCATGAGATCAAGAATCCGCTGACCCCGATCCAACTGGCCGCCGAGCGTCTGCAGCGGCGGTTTGGGCAGCAGATTTCCTCGGACGCCGAGACGTTCGAGCGGTTGACCGCGACCATCGTCCGTCAGGTCGGCGACCTCAGGCGCATGGTCGACGAATTCTCAAACTTCGCGCGGATGCCGAAGCCGCATTTCCGCGATGAGGATGTCCATGAAATTGCTCGCCAGGCGCTGTTTCTGCACGAAGTGGCTCACCCCGCGATCACATTCACGCTTGATTCGCCGCAAGGCGATTATCGGATGGTCTGCGACCGGCGGCAGCTAGCTCAAGCACTTACAAATGTAGTGAAGAATGCGGTAGAAGCCATTGAAGGCAGGAGGAATCGTGGCGAGCACAGCATCGCTGGCGACCGCATCGACCTGAAGCTGCGTGAGGATTCCGGCCACCTCGTGATCGATGTACTGGACACCGGGATCGGGCTTCCTGAGGATCGAGAACGGCTAACCGAGCCCTATATGACGACCCGGGTGAGGGGCACGGGGCTCGGCCTCGCGATCGTGAAGAAGATCGTCGAGGAACATATGGGAGAGATTGCCTTCCTGGACCGGTCGGGCGGCGGCACGCACGTCCGGATTTCGTTCGACACTCACAAGCTTGCCGCCTTGGCGACGGATGCTCCGCCCGCAGCAGACACCAATGAGAATGATGAGGAAGCCTGATGGCGCTTGAAGTGCTTGTTGTGGATGATGAGGCCGACATTCGAGATCTCGTCAGCGGCGTGTTGGAAGACGAGGGCTATGCGGTGCGCTCGGCGGCGGACAGCACGCAAACCTTGGACGCCGTCGAGGAACGGCGGCCGTCGATGGTGCTCCTCGACGTCTGGCTGCAGGGCTCGAAGCTCGATGGCCTTCAGCTGCTTCAGGAAATCAAGCGTCGCGATCCGACCATTCCGGTCCTGATGATCTCGGGCCATGGCAATCTCGACACTGCGGTCGCGGCGGTCAGGGAAGGGGCCATCGACTTTATCGAGAAGCCCTTCGAAGCCGAGCGGCTGATTTATCTGGTCGACCGCGCGACCGAAACCGAGCGGCTGCGGCGCGAGAATGAAACCTTGCGGCTGCAAGTCGGGCAAGAGGATCAGCTGCACGGCAGCTCCGTTGCCATCAATACGGTTCGTGCGACCCTCAAACGCGTCGCTCCGACGGGCAGCCGCGTGCTGATCTCCGGCCCGCCGGGTGTCGGCAAGGAAATTGCGGCGCGCATGATCCACCAGTGGAGCCCGCGGTCCAAGGCACCCTTTATCGTCCTTTCGGCGGCGATGATGAGTCCCGAACGGGTGGAAGAAGAACTATTCGGCTCCGAGGGCGACGGCGTGATGCGCCCGGGCCTCCTCGAGCATGCGCACGGCGGAACGCTCTTCCTCGATGAAATCGCCGACATGCCCCCGACGACACAGGCGAAGATCCTGCGCGTGCTCACGGATCAAAGCTACACGCGTGTCGGAGGACAGCGGCCCGTGAAGGTCGATGTCCGCGTGCTGTCGGCAACGTCGCGCAACCTGCAGGAGGAGATTGCAGCGGGCCGGTTCCGCGAAGACCTCTTCTATCGCCTTAACGTCGTTCCGGTGAAGCTGCCGCCGCTTCGCGAGCGACGTGAGGACATTCCCGAGTTGGTTAGCCATTTTCTGGCGCGGTTCGCCGGCGAACGGCGGATGGGAGCGCCGGCCATATCGGAAGAGGCGATGGCCGCGCTCCAGGCGCATGATTGGCCAGGCAACGTCCGCCAATTGAGGAACATCATCGAAAGGACCTTGATCCTGGCGCCGGGCGACCGCTCTTCGTGCATCGAGGTCGATCTCCTGCCTCCCGAAGTCCTGGAGAACCAGGCCCCGATGAGCGGGGCGGGAAGCGCGATGGCAATCATGGGGAGCCCCCTTCGCGAGGCGCGCGAATCCTTCGAGCGCGAATATCTCAAGATCCAGATCCGCCGTTTTTCGGGCAACATCTCGCGCACCGCGTCGTTCATCGGGATGGAGCGGTCAGCACTGCACCGGAAGCTGAAAGCCCTCGGAATCGGCGACAAGAAGGAGGGCGAGGAGTAGGAGGGTGGCGCCATGGCCGCCAAGACACTGAGTTTGCAGGATCATTTCCTGAACAGTCTTCGGCGCGCGAGGCTTCCGGTGACGATCTTTCTCGTCAAAGGGGTCAAACTGCAGGGCGTCGTGACGTGGTTCGACGCCTTTTCCCTCCTTCTCCGCCGCGAAGGCGCCTCGCAGCTCGTCTACAAGCACTCCATCTCGACTATCATGCCGTCCGAAGCCGTGCCCGACTTCACGCCTACGACAGCGGTCGTGGAGGCCGCCAAGGCAGGCCTGCAAGACGTGTTCTTGGCCGCTGCCGCACGCGAGCATGAACGGATGACCCTGTTCCTTGTAAATGGCGTGATGCTGCAGGGATCGATCACTGGCTTCGACCAGTTCAGCCTTGTGCTGGAGCGGGGCGGCCAGATTCAGCTGGTCTACAAGCACGCGATATCGACCTTGCAACCTGCCCATGCGCTCGATCTCGGCAATGAGCAGAACGGCGAGGGGGAGGCGCAGTCCTGAGCTCGACCTTTGACGGTAATGGCGCGATCGAGGTCGCTCGTGGCGAGCGCGCGATCATCGCGGTGCCGGAGCTGCCGCGGGAAGCGGCCCGGCGCTCGGCGGACGCCCGCATCGAGGAGGCTGGAGGGCTCGCTGAGGCGATTGGCATTGATGTCGTCGCGGCGCGGCCGTTCCGTGTCAGAACGGTCCGTCCGGCGACTCTGCTCGGCAAGGGTCAGGTCGAAGAGCTTGCAGGAGCCGCGAAGGAGGAGGGCGCCGGCCTGTTGATCGTGGATGCCGCGCTTTCGCCCATTCAGCAGAAGAACCTCGAGGAAGAGGTTGGTACCAAGGTGATCGATCGGACCGGCCTGATCCTCGAGATTTTCGGTGAGCGCGCGGCGACTGCGGAAGGCCGCCTGCAGGTGGAGCTTGCTCATCTCGATTATCAGGCAGGGCGCCTCGTCCGAAGCTGGACGCACCTCGAAAGGCAGCGAGGCGGGTTCGGGTTCCTCGGCGGCCCGGGCGAAACGCAGATCGAGGCGGACCGGCGGATGATCCGCGACCGCATGGCGAAGATCCGGCGCGAACTCGACCAGGTGAAGCGAACGCGCACCCTGCACCGCGACCGGCGCCAGCGCGCGCCTTGGCCAGTAGTTGCTCTCGTCGGCTATACGAACGCCGGAAAGTCGACGCTATTCAATCGGTTGACTGGTGAAGCCGTGTTCGCCGAGAACCTTCTGTTTGCAACGCTCGACCCGACCATGCGCGACATTCGCCTGCCGGGGTTCGACAAGGTCATCCTCTCGGACACGGTCGGGTTCGTTTCGGATTTGCCCACTGAGTTGATCGCTGCGTTCCGCGCGACCCTTGAGGAGGTTCGTGAGGCGGATTTGCTGATCCACGTGCGAAACATGGCGCATCCCGACCATGAGGCGCAGCGCGAGGACGTCGAGGACGTGCTGATGTCGCTAGGCCTGGCGGAGGAGGGCGCGCCTGCGCGGATTGAGGCTTGGAACAAGGTCGATCTGCTCTCGGCCGAGGAGCGCGATCGCCTTTTCGAGGAGGCGCAGCGCCGCGAGGATGTCGTGCCCATTTCCGCCGTCACCGGCGACGGACTCGACGCGTTACGGGATTGCATGGCCGCGAAACTCAGGAGCGGCGAGCAGGTTCACCAGATCCGGCTGCCGGCGACCGACGGCGAGCGGATCGCTTGGCTGCATTCGCGTGGAGAAGTGCTCGAGCAGACGCTCGATCATGACCAATTGGAGATGTCCGTGCGACTATCGCCCGACAATTGGGCGCGGTTTCAGGCGCTGGTTTCGGCCTGAACCTTCTTCGCTGCGACCCAGAGCGCCTCTTTTTCTTCGAGCGACATCTCAGCGAAGCCCGGCGCCTGTTCGATTGTGCGGAAGCGTCGCTCGAACTTGCGGTTGGCTTCCCTCAGCGCAGTTTCCGGCTCGACGTTAAGATGGCGTGCGAGGTTCACGACGGCGAAAAGCAGATCTCCGAGCTCCTCGAGCTTGCGGTCGTGTTCGGTCTCCGCCTCCAGCTCGGCAAGCTCTTCGTCAATCTTCTCGCGCGGACCTGAGGCGTCCGGCCAATCGAAGCCGACGCGGGCTGCGCGCCGTTGCAGCTTTGCGGCCCGTTCGAGTGCGGGCAGCGCCAAAGCAACGCCGGCAAGCGCGCTCTTGTCGGGGCTGGCAGCGCGCTCCTCGGCCTTGATGATTTCCCAGAGATGGTGACCGCCATGCTCTGCATCGCCGAAGATATGCGGATGCCGGCGCTCCATCTTGTCGCTGATGCGTGTCACGACGTCTTCAAGTGTGAACAGTCCGGCTTCCTCGGCCATTTGCGCATGGAAGACGACCTGGAGCTGAAGGTCGCCTAGTTCGTCGGCCAGTGCGTCCATATCCTTGCGAGCGATCGCGTCTGCGACTTCGTACGCTTCTTCGATCGTGTAGGGCGCGATGGTTTCGAACGTCTGGACCGTATCCCATTCGCAACCTGTCTTCGGATCGCGCAGCCGCCTCATGATCTCGCGGAGGCGATCAAGCGGCACGAGGGGCCCCACGCCGGCTCGTTCCTGAAAGTATGATAATATGCATTATGTAAAGTGTCATTTCGATCAGGCCACCAAGACCAGCCATCGCCCTTCCACGCCCCAGCGGCTCAAGGAAGACAGATAATTCATCCCCAGAACGTTGAGATCGTCATTGTCGGCGATCTCCAGGGCCACGTCGTGGCGTCTAATCCCGCCCACGGTCAATTCATTCGCCCGACCGCTCGCGACGCGTATCACCCCATTGCCCGTTCGAACGTAACGGTCGCGTTGCTCTGACACGGACACGCCGGCGGCTGCGGCGGTATCGCGGTCGATCGTCGTAGTGGTTGCACCGCTGTCCACGAGGAATTTGACGTCACGGCCGTTAACCTTGGCGGTCACCCAGAAATGACCGTCGATGGCCATCGGGATGCGCGTTTCCCGGCCTTCCTCCACCGGAGTTCCGATCGCTTCCGCTTTCAAGCGCTGCGCAACCCAGCCGAGATTGTCTCGGAACGTGAACAGGACGAAGCCGGCCCCGAAGATCGCGACCCAGGCCAGCCCCATCGTCAGCAACTTCGCCGCGCGCTCGCGCCGGATAATCAATCCGCCGAGCACGAGCATGATTGCCATCAGCAGATAGACGCCGCCCAGCATGAAGTCGTTGGTCATCATGAGGAGAACTCGAGGCCGTCGTGGGCCGGCGCAGCCCAGTCGGGCAGTTCGGCGCAGAGAGTCTGATAGTCGAGGCCGTTACCCATGTGCACCAGATAAAGCTGACCGACCCTCAAGTCGCGTGCGGCCGCGAGCAGTCCGTCGAGATGCATGTGCGTAGGATGCGGAGTCCGGGTGAGGCAGTCAGCGACCCAGACGTCCACACCTTGATAAAGGGCAGCCATGTCATCGCTCAGGAGATTGAAATCTATGGCATATCCGACCGAGAAGTTACTTTCGGTAAAGCGCAGTCCCAGCGATGTCGGTCCGCCGTGGGGCTGATCGACGAACCGGACATTCGA
>Ga0070664_100004531_pt1 | contig 11151 bp, 8 predicted proteins | sample KBSC73metaG_FD_65863 | JGI IMG/M metagenome (GOLD analysis project Ga0070664, IMG submission 65863) | Corn rhizosphere microbial communities from Kellogg Biological Station, Michigan, USA - KBS C7-3 metaG | ecosystem: Host-associated > Plants > Roots > Rhizosphere > Soil ... | reverse complement strand
GATGGTGAGCGCCATCCCGGCGCCGGCCAGGAGGGCGCTGCCGGCGATCAGCGGCACCGATTGCGACGCCGCCAGAAACGCCAGCGGCAGGGCGAAGATCGCGTCCGTGAGGGACGCCAGCAGCAGCGGCCGGCTCGGCTCGACGCGCGCCGCCAGCAGGCTGCCGGCGAGGGCGCCGATGCCCATCGCGGTGAGGATGAAGCCCCAGGCCGTGGCGCCGCCGAGGTCGTCCGCGCTGACGATCGGGCCGAGTGCGCCCCATGCGCCCCAGAGCAGGTTCACCACCGTGAAGTAGGCGACGAAGGTCCAGACCCAGCGCCGCGAGCGGAAGGCGTCCCAGCCCTCTCGGAGGTCGGCGACGAAGGGGCGTTGCGCCCTCGGGATGCGAGGGGGAACCCGCAGCGCCAGCAGGCAGGCGGCGCTGATGAGGAAGGTGACGGCATCCACTCCGATCGCCCAGCCGGCTCCGGCGGCGGCGACCAGCACCCCGGCCAGGATCGGGCCGAGGATTTCGCCGGCGGAGACGGCGCTGGTGCGCAGCGCATTGGCCGGCTGCAGCTGCTCGGCGAGGACGACCTCGGGCAGGATGCCGGTCGAAGCCGGGCCGAAGAAGCCGGTGGCCGCGCCGGCTATCGCCGCCAGCAGCGCCAGCATCCACTCCTCCGCCGCTCCCGCGATCAGCAGGGCCGCCATCGTCCCCTGGCTGGCGACCCGCACAAGGTCCGCGACCACCATCACGCCGCGGCGGGAGACGCGGTCGGCGACGACGCCGCCAACGAGGACGGTCGCCACTAGCGGGAACGTCCCGGCGGCTAGCACCAGCCCGACGTCGGAGACCGAGCCGCCGATCTCCAGAACCGCGAAGGCGAGCGCCACGGCGACCATGCGGTCGCCGAGCACGGACACCGCTTGGGCCGTGAATAGGAGCCGAAACTCCCGCGTGCGCAGTACTCCTCCGATGGCGCTCATGGTAATTCGGTAACGCTTTTCCCCTCTGCGACCAATATGAGGCATGGATGTAGAGGAAGCGGCGCCCCCGCCGGCGAGCGCGCTCGGTCGCGGCTAGGCTGGATCGGCATCGACCCGAGCTTCTCGAGGTCTTCTACCGCGAGCACGTCGAGGCGACCCAGCGCTTCGTCTCGCGCCGGGTGGGGGAGCGCGAGCGGGCGCGGATGGAGGAGCGGCTTGACGCCGCGGAATATCCCGGCGTGCCCGACGGCACCGCGTTCCGGGAAACCGCCTACCTGCGATCCGGAATCGTCGACTCCGTCGACGAGCGCTTCCGCGCTCTATCCTCCCGGCGATGACCGAGGACAGGAGCCCCTCGCAGCTGATCGACGAGCGGATCGAGGGGCTGGGCGACTGGCGCGGCGAGACGCTCGCCCGGGTCCGCGACCTGATCAAGGAGGCCGACCCGGACGTCGAAGAGACGTGGAAATGGAAAGGGACGCCGGTCTGGGAGCACGCCGGGATCATCTGCACGGGCGAGACCTACAAGAAAGCCGTGAAGCTGACCTTCGCCAAGGGCGCCTCCCTCGAGGACCCGTCTGGCCTCTTCAACTCGAGCCTCGACGGCAACGTCCGCCGCGCGATCGACATCCACGAGGGCGAGGAGATCGACGGCGAGGCGCTGAAGGCGCTGGTCGGCGAAGCGGTCGCGCTGAACGAGTCCCGCTAGCCGCGCGCCGCGCCGGCGGGGTCGAGGGCGCCGGCCAGGAGCTCGACCGAGCGCAGGCGGTTGGGGACCGAGTCGGAGTAGTGCACGGTGATCAGCTCGTCGGCTTCGGTCTCGACGGCAAACTTCCGCAGGTAGGCGGCGGCCTCCCCGGCGAGGCCGACGGCGGTGTAGGCGAGCATCTCGTCGACGGCGGCGGCCTGGGGCGAGGCGAGCAGGGCGTCGATGTCCTCCTCGCCGAGCCTGCGGCCGCGGCCGAAGAGGGCGCGGGCGCGGATGCGGCGGGCCGCCTCGTGCTGGGCGGCGGCGCTCTCCTCGGTCTCGGCGACGATCACGCCGACGCCGGCGATCACGTAGGGAGCGGGCTGCTGCCGGGAGGGCTTGAACTGCTCGCGGTAGATCGTGATCGCTTCATGCAGGAAGCGCGGGGCGAAGTGGGAGGCGAAGGCGTAGGGAAGGCCGAGCTCGGCCGCGAGCTCGGCGCCGAAGAGGGAGGAGCCGAGGATGTAGAGGGGGACGTGGGTACCCTGGCCGGGGATCGCCTTGATCCCCGGAACCGGGCTCTCCTCGCCGAGGAACTTCTGCAGCTCGACGACGTCCTGGGGGAAGCGGTCGCTCGCCCGCGGGTCGCGGCGCAGCGTCATCCAGGTCCGCTGGTCGGTCCCCGGTGCCCGACCGAGCCCGAGGTCGATCCGGCCCGGGTGCAGCGTCTCCAGCGTCCCGAACTGCTCGGCGATCACCAATGGGGAGTGGTTCGGCAGCATCACCCCGCCGGCGCCGAGGCGGATCGACTCAGTGTTGGCGGCGATGTGGGCGATCAGGACGGCGGTCGCCGAGGAGGCGATCGATGAGATGTTGTGGTGCTCGGCGTACCAGATCCGCTTGTAGCCGCAGCGCTCCGCTGCCCGCGCCAGCTCGACGCTGCCGGCGAAGCTCTCGGCGATCGTCTCCTCGCGGCCCACAGCGGCGAGGTCGAGGATCGAGAGCGGCACGGTCATGGACGAACACGATAGGGAGGGCTGTGTTCAAAATTCACTGATCAATCCCCGTAGTCAGGGGCGTCACCGGCTGACGAAACCGAGTTCCGTGGTTCCTTTGTCGCCGTAGAGACGACTAAGGAACCACGGAGCTTCGCAGCGCTCTAGGAGCGGGTCTCCACTGCGGCCCGCTCCACGTCGATGCGGGGGAGGATGCGCTCGAGCCAGCCTGGGATCCACCAGTTGCGGTTGTCGAGCAGCTGCATCACTGCTGGCACCAGAACCATCCGGACCAGGGTGGCGTCGAGGAAGATCGCCGCTGCCAGGCCGATCCCGAAGAGCTTGAGGAAGACTTCGGGGGAGGCGACGAAGGCGAGGAAGACGACGACCATGATCGCCGCCGCCGCGGTGATCACCCGGGCCGTCTTCGCGAGACCGTCGGCGACCGCCCGGCGGGTGTCGCCGTCCTTCAGGTACTCCTCGCGGATCCGCGAGACGAGGAAGACCTCGTAGTCCATCGAGAGCCCGAAGAGGATCGCGAACATCATCACCGGCATGAACGGGGCTATCGGCACTTCGTGGTCGATCCCGATCAGCTCGCCGACCGCACCGCCCTGCGCCACCAGCGTCATCACGCCGTAGGCGGCGCAGACCGAGAGCAGGTTCATGATCCCCGCCTTCAGCGAGATCAGCGGCGAGTGGAAGGCGACCAGCAGCAGCAGGAAGGAGAGGCCGACGACACCGGCGATAAACCACGGCATACGCCCGGTGATGTATTCGCTCTGGTCCTCGAGCGCGGCGTTGACGCCGCCGACCAGGGCGTTGACCCCCGAGTTGCCGACTGCCTCCGGGATCACGGTTCCCCGCAGGTGCTGGACCAGCTCCGAGGTCGCCTCGTCCTGGGGCGAGGTGGTCGGGATCAGGGTGATGATCGCCGCCGTGCCGTCCGAGTTGAAGCGCGGGGGCGGGACGTAGGCCACACCGTCTTCCCCCCGCAGGTCCTTTGCGAGGGCGTTGACGGTCGCCTTGGCGCCGGCGTCGGGCAGCTCGGCGGCGATCACCAGCGGCCCGTTGGCGCCGGGCCCGAAGCCCTCGCTGATCAGGTCGTAGGCCTGGCGGGTCATCGTGTCCTTGGGGTCGTTGCCGGCGTCGGGGAAGCCGAGGCGCATCCCGAGCGCCGGCGCGGCGAGCGCGAGCAGGATCGCGACAGCGATGATCGCCGCCGCCCAGGGGCGGCGCTGAACGGCATGGCTCCAGCGGGCGGCCGGCGATTCGCCGTCGCCTTCGGCCCGGTCGAGATTGCGGCCGAGGATCGGGATCCGCAGCCGGTCGACCTTCGGGCCCAGGTAGGAGAGCAGCGCCGGCAGCAGGGTGATCGCGGCGAGCATCACCACCAAGACCGCGAGCGAGGCCGAGATCGCCACCCCGTACATGTAGGGGAGGCCGGTGATGAAGAGGCCGAGGATCGCGATCACCACGGTGCTGCCGGCGATGAGGACGCTGCGGCCGGCGGTGGTGACCGCCTCGACCACCGCGTCGTGGCGGTCCTTTCCCGCCTTCATCGCGGTGCGGAAGCGGGTCAGGACCAGCAGCGCGTAGTCGATCCCGACTCCGATCCCGATCAGGCCGGCGACGGCGAGGGTCCAGTCGGGGACGTCGATCACGTTGGCGAGGAGGGCGATCAGGCCGGCGCCGGAGATCCCGATCCCGATCAGGGCGATGATCAGCGGCAGGCCGGCGGCGACCAGCGAGCCGAAGGCGATAACGAGCACGATAGCCGCCGCGAGGAACGCGATCCCCTCTTCGTTGCCGCCTTCCTGGGCGCGGACGATCGGGTCGCCGCCGAGCTCGATCCGCAGGCCGTCGCCGCTGTTGTCTTCGGCTGCCTCGACGAGCGTTTCGCCGTCCTCCTTCGGCACCTCCCAGCCGGGCACCGTCAAGGGCAGCGTCGTCGTCGCGATCGTGCCGTCCTCGGAGACGCGGATCGCTTCCCGCCTCTCGATGTTCTCCACCCTTTCGGCTTCCCCGAAGAAGGCGTTCACCTTCTGCTTCGCGGCCGGGCTCATCGCTCCCGAGGGGTCCTCCCAGACGACGTAGACTTCCTGCCCCGAGTAGCCGCTGAAAGAGGTTTCGGTCAGCGCGCTCGCCGCCTTGGAGTCCGAGCCGGGCGTGTTGTAGTCGGCTTCGTACTCACCGGCGAAGCCGCGGCCGAGCCCGATCAGGACGACGGTGGCGACGATCCAGGCGAGGACCATGAGGCCGCGGCGGCGGTAGGAGATGTCGGCGAGGCGGGCGAGGCGACGAGTCATCGGGGGAATTCCTTCCTTCGGGTGCTTTGACTGATCAGGGCGCGAGCGGCACCCAAGCCATCGCGGCAGGGCAGGCCCCTGCAATCTACCGCTCCGGTCATTGCGCAAATAAATTAGAGAAACAGGCTCGTTCCTGTGGTTCTGGCCACCCGCAGTGGTGTTAAGAACCCCCGCATTTACAGCATATTTCTCTGAGCAATTGATAGCGTCGGCGGATCGTGAGGCGACGAGTACTCACCGCGCTCGGGATGCTGGCGCTGATCGTCTCCGCGGGCATAGGCACAGGCGGGTGCGGCGGCGGAGACGGAGAGACCGCGGACACCGGAGCGAATGGGGCCGGGACTGCCGTCCCGTTCTCGGAACCGGAGCGGATCCGCCTCTCGGAAGGCCCGATCGAACTCATCGCGGCCGAAGAAAAGATCACGGTCGCCGGCCAGGACGTCCGCGGCCGTTCCTACAACGGTGAGCTGGTCGGGCCGACCCTCGTGATCGAACCGGGGGAAACCTTCTACCTGAACCTGCACAACGAGTTGGCGGAACCCACCAACCTGCACTACCACGGCTTCCACGTCTCCCCCTTGCGACCGTCTGATGAAGTCGTTCACCTCGAGGTCGAGCCCGGAGATACCTACCAATACGAAGTGACCGTGCCCCGAGACCATGATCAAGGCAGCTTCTGGTACCACTCGCACAACCACCACACCTCCGAGGGGCAGGTCTTCGGCGGGATGTCCGGGGTGGCGCTGATCGGCACCCCGAAGATCCCGGAAGGCATCGACGTCGCCGCCGACCGGGTGCTGGCGCTGAAGGACTTCCAGGTGGAGAACGGGGAGATCCCGCTGGAAGGGATCGACAGCGGCGCACCGACGACCCGCACCGTCAACGGCCTGCTCGAACCGCACATCGAAGCGACCCCCGGTTCGGTCGAGCTGTGGCACCTGGCGAACGTCGGCGCCGACATCTTCTACGAAGTCGAGCTCGCCCAGCACCAGCTCTACGTGCTGACCGAGGACGGCAATCCCAGCGGAATGAGCCCGCAGCAGAGACTGACCCTCCCTCCCGGCAAGAGGTTCGACGTCCTCGTGGTATTCGACGAGGTCGCCAGCTACGAACTCAAGACCCTCCGTTACACCACCGGCAAGGGCGGCGACGAATATCCGGAAGCAAGGCTGGCGACCGTCGACGTCAGCGGGACGCCCGCGGAGGACGGGATCTCACTCGAGCGTGAAGCCGGGCTGGCGGCAGAAGGGGTGCCGCCGCTGACCGTCCCGGCTCCTCGGGTCAAGCGCCTGAGCGAGGTGGAGAACGAAGAGAAATTCATGATCAACGGCAAGGTCTTCGACCCGGGACGCATCGACGACGCAGTCGAGCTCGGGGTCGTCGAAGACTGGCTCTTCATCAACGAAACCGACGAGGAGCACCCGATCCACATGCATCAGGACGACTTCTGGGTGATCGAAGAAAACGGGCATCCCTTGAAGCCGACCAATCAGCAGGACATTGTGATCGTCCCCCCGCGCGGCTCAATCAAGTTCCGGATCAAGTACGAAGACTTCCCCGGAGAATTCGTCTACCACTGTCACATCCTCAACCACGAGGATCACGGCATGATGGCGGTGATCAAGGTCAACGATCCGCAGGACGAAGGGTCGGGCGCTGCCGATGCCCCGATTCACCTGCACCACGACCACTCGGGTCACGCGCATTGAGCCCCTCGATAGCGTCTGGGCGTGGACCTCGTCTGGACCCTGCTCGGAGCCGCGCTGATCGCGCTCGCGCTGCGCGACATCTTCGATGTCCTCTTCCACCCGCTCGGACGCGGGACGGTGGCACGGTGGGTGGTCCGCAGCGTCGGCTGGTCCGCCCGCCACCTGCCGGGCGGCGGCGGCACCATCGGGCTGCTGGCCGGCCCGATCGGCTACGTCGCCGTGGTCGCCACCTGGGCGGCGCTGCTGGCGGTCGGCTGGGCGCTGGTCTTCCTGCCGCAGCTGCCCGGCGGCTTCCACTTCGACACGGCGCTCGATCCCGCCCAGCACGACGGCTTCGTCGATGCCCTCTACGTCTCCCTCGTCAACCTCACCAGCCTCGGCTACGGCGACATCTCCCCGGCCTCCCCGCTGTTGCGGATCCTCGGCCCGGTGGAGACGATGTTCGGGCTTGGGCTGCTGACCGCCAGCATCTCCTGGCTGATCTCGATTTACAACTCGATCTCCCGCCGCGACTCGCTGGCCCACGAGGTCCACCTCGCGAAGGAGTCCGAGGATCGATTGGGGGAGAAGCTGGCCGAGGCCGATCCCGAGCTGCTCGAGGCGATGCTCGCCAGCTTCGCCGAGCAGCTGATCCGCTGTCGCCGCGACCTCATCCACTTCCCGATCACCCACTACTTCCGCACCGAGGACGAGGAGCGGGCGCTGGCGGGGCTGCTGCCCTTCCTTGCTTCCCTGGTCGAGGAGGCGAGCGGCGAGGAGCAGCCGCACTCGCTGCGGGTACGGGCGGAGATCCTGCGGATGGCGATCGACGACTTCGCCGCGACCCTGCGGACGCGGCTGCGGATGCCCGGTAAGAGAACCGACGACACCCTGCGGCATTACCAGGAGGAGCACGGCCCGGTCGAAGGCGGATAGCACGGTTTGTAATAAGCGGTCTATCGTGGAGCGGCGTCTTCGGTGACGAAAGGGGTTGCAGCGGCGTGAAGGTTTTCCGGTCGTCAACCAGTCGGATCGTGGTCATCGCCTTGATCGTCACTGCCCTCGCAGGCTGCGGCTCGGGCGCGGGCTCGGATCAGGGCCGGGTCCTGCGCGGCACCTACATCTCGTTCCCCGACTACCTCGATCCCGCTCTTTCCTTCACTCTCGAAGGAGCGACGGCGATGCACAACACCTACATCCCGCTGCTCACCTACGCACCGAAAAGCGGCAAGGCCGGAACCGCGCTGATCCCCGCCCTGGCCGAGGACCTGCCCCAGATCGACCAGGGGGGCCGCCGCTACACCCTGTTCCTGCGGCCCGGTCTCGAATACTCGGATGGGACGCCGGTGCGGGCCTCCGACTTCAAGTTCTCCATCGAACGCCTCCTCCGCGCCAACTCCGGCGGTTCGACCTTCTACACCGGCATCGTCGGTGCCGCACGCTTCGCAGAGACCAAGAAGGGCAGGATCGGGGGGATCACGACCGACGACGACAGCGGCAAGATCGTGATCCGGCTCGAGGAACCGAGCGGAGTGTTCAGCTACGTGCTCGCGCTGCAGTTCGGGGCGCTGCTGCCGCCGGGTACCCCGGCCGAGGATCAGACCGCGAACCCGCCGCCCGCAACCGGCCCCTACATGATCACCAACGTCCGGCCCGGGCGCAGCTGGGAATACGAACGCAATCCCGCCTGGGAGGCAAACGGGGAGGCGCTGCCGGATTGGCCAGACGGTCACGTCGACAAGATCAAGCTCGAAATCCGCAGCAACCCGATCGTCCAGGTCGACGAGGTGGAACAGGGCAAGGTCGACTGGATGAAGAACCCGCCGCCCCCCGAACGCTACGCCGAGGTGCGCAATCGCTTTGAGGGGACGCAGTTCCGCGAGGAACCGGTGATCAGCATCTACTACTTCTGGATGAACACCCAGGTGCCGCCGTTCGACGACCCACGGGTGCGGCGGGCGGTCAACTACGCCGTCGACCCCGAGGCACTGGAAAGGATCTTCGCCGGCACCCTGACGGGGACCCAGCAGGTGCTGCCGCCGCTGATGCCGGGCTACAGCAAATTCGAGCTCTACCCGCACAACCTCGCGAAGGCGAAGAAGCTGATCGCCGCAGCAGACCCGGCCGATCGCGACATCACCGTCTGGACCTTCAACCTGGCGCCCAGCGACGAAGCGGGCGAATACTACGAGCAGGTGCTGCGCCAGCTCGGCTTTGAGACCAAGCTGAAAGTGATCGACTTCACCAACTACTTCACCGTGATCGGCAACTCGAGCACGCCCGACCTCGACACCGGCTTCACCAACTGGCTGCTCGACTACCCGCACCCCAACGACTACTTCGCGCCGCAGCTCTCGGGCGAGAGCATCCTCCCCAACGGCAACACGAACTGGGCGATGTTCGACGACCCGCAGGTGAACGCGAAGATCCGCGAGCTCGGCCGCCAGCAGCTCGGGCCCAAGCAGGAACGCGAATACGCGGCGCTCGACCGTATGGTGATGCGCGAAGCCCCCTGGGCGCCGTTCGGCAACCTCACCCTCGGCACCTTCGTCGCCGACACGATCGACCTCGACAAGCTCGTCGTCAACCCGGTCTACGGCCAGGACCTGACCAGCTTCGAGTTCAAGTAGGGGCGCTTAAAAAGGTCTGTCTGCGGGTATTTCACGAGCATCCGCGACGAGAGCTACAGCCCCGCAAGCCTCTACGCCGTCCTGATCGGTGGCGTCCTCCTGGTCGCCGGGATCATCGGCTTCTTCTACAGCGCCTCCTTCGGCAGCCCCGGCAGCGTCGACGCCGTCCTCGGCATCCTCGACGTCAACGCCTGGCACAACCTCATCCACGTCGCCAGCGGCGTCGTCGGGCTGCTCGCCTTCGCCTCGGGGCCGCGCGCCTCGCGCACCTACGCGCTGGTCTTCGGCGTCGTCTACATCGTCGTCGCGATCTGGGGCTTCATCATCGGCAGCCACGAGTCGATCCTCGGCTTCGTCCCCGTCAACACCGAGGACAACATCCTTCACGTGATCCTCGGCGTGCTCGGCATCGGCGCCTACGCCGCCAGCGATCCCGCGGCCGAAGCGCGGGCCACGCGGGCCACGCGCGCGACCTAGCTCAGCTGCCCCCTATCTCGCCTCGATCCTCGCGCGTCTAACCGCTATGGGGTCCCTCGGAGGGCGGATCATCGCAGGCGGGGATCTCGTTTCCGGCCGGAGGCGTGTCGACGGCGACATCGGAGACGAAGGCGCCGTTGTCGAGCTTGTCCCAGGTCTTCGAGCGGCGGCCGTTCGGCGCCGTCACCGGCCTGCCTTCTTTCTGGCAGACGATCTCCACCTCGTCACCGTCGCGCAGCTGTCCCAGCGGCTCGGAATCCGCCGAGGGCGCTGCGCGTTCGTTCAGCCCGCAGGCACCCGCGGCGCAGGTCCCGTAGACGTGGTACGTGTAGGTCTTCGGGCTTTTCTGGATCGCTACCGAGATCAGGTAGATGCCGACCCCGACCAGGAGCACCAGCAGGCTGACGAGGAGGACCTGGGCGAAGGCCTTGAACTCCCGCGGCCGGTACTCCGACAGCGACAGGAGCATCAGCGCGGGCATACCGATGACGGTGATCGTGAGCAGGACCACCACCGCGAGCTGTTCTGCCTTGTGAGGAGGCGGATCGAAGAGGACGAGGAGGGAGATCAGCTCCCCGGCCATGGCGAACATGAGAAGGATCGAGACGCCGACGAGCTGAAGCTGGAGTGGCCGCGGCATCGGTTGCTCCGGGCCTGCCTCTTCGGCCGCCATCCGCTCGCGGAGGGAGCGGATCTCTCCCGCCACCCCGGTCAGGAGGAGGACCACGAAGGCTGCTGCGGCGGCCTGGTAGAACAACAGCGAAGTGGTGGGCTCGACCGGGGCGCACTGCGGGCAGGGACCGACGGCCGCGAGGCTGAGAATCGTGCTCAAGTCGCTACTCGCAGGCCGGGATCGGCGGGCTGAACGCTCCGGCCGTCGGGGTGTCCACGAAGTAGTCCGTCACCCAGGACCCGTTCGAGAGCTTGTTCCAGACGTTGGAGGACTGGGCGGCGGTGAAGGTCTCGCCGTGGGCCTGGCAGACGATGTCCACCGCGTCGTCCTCATTCTTGGTGCCGACCACCGCGTAGCTGGAGAAGCCGGGCCCCGAGTAGAGCTCGACCTTGCAATCGCCGCCGTTGGCGCAGGTGCCGAACACGTGGTAGCGGAAGCTGCCGTCATCGCTCGGGTTGGAGACCGAGACCCGGTGGATCGATTGAACGCTGGTCGTATCTCCGCGGAAGTTGAGGGCGATCGCGCGTACGTTGACGGTGTTCAGGCTCGGCAGGCCCTGGTTGGGAGCCCCGGTCGTGTCCCAGCTGACGGCATAGCCATCGCCCGGTGAGTCGTCCTGGCCGAGCAGGAACCAAGTGGCGGTGCCGCCATCCTCCGGAGTCATCGAGTAGAAGGCTTCGAAGCGGACGGCGGGGGCGTTGCCGGTCGCTTCGACGAGGACC
>Ga0070664_100004529_pt1 | contig 11152 bp, 9 predicted proteins | sample KBSC73metaG_FD_65863 | JGI IMG/M metagenome (GOLD analysis project Ga0070664, IMG submission 65863) | Corn rhizosphere microbial communities from Kellogg Biological Station, Michigan, USA - KBS C7-3 metaG | ecosystem: Host-associated > Plants > Roots > Rhizosphere > Soil ... | reverse complement strand
CGGCCTCGCGGCGCAGGGCGCGCTCGGCATCGGGCTTGGCCTCGTCGACGAGCTGGTCGTGGTCCTTGCCCGCGATGCGCAGGTAGGCCTCCTCGGAGATGCCCTGGTGCGAGAGCGAGTGGATCATCTGGTGGTAGAGCTCGTGTGCGCGCGCGTGCACCAGCGAGTCGGGCAGGTCGATCTTGGCCTCGTTGGCGGCGGCGTCGAGGACGGCCTCGCGGAACTCGGCTCCGATGCGCTCCTCCTCGCGCTCGCGCAGCCGGTCGCGCAGGTCGTCGCGCAGCTCGTCCAGCGAGTCGAAGCCGGCGGCGTCCGCGGCGAAGTCGTCGTCGAGCTTGGGGAGGTCCTTGCGCTTGACCTCCTTGACGGTCACCGCGAACTCGGCCGTCTTGCCCTTGAGCTCGTCGGCGCCGTAGTCGTCGGGGAAGGTGATGGTGACCGTGCGCTCGTCGCCCGCGCTCGCCCCCTCGAGCTGGTCCTCGAAGCCGGGCACCAGCCGCTCGCTGCCGAGCTCGATGAGCTCGTCGCGCGCGGTGCCGCCGGCGAACTCCTCGCCGTCGACGGTGCCGGTGAAGTCGACGAGCACGAAGTCGCCCTTGCCGGCGGCCTCGTCGACGGTCTCGAGCGTGGCCATGCGCTCGCGCAGGCCCTCGAGCTCGGTGTCGACGACCTCGTCGGGGACCTCGGGCTCGGCGCGGCCGACCTCGAGGCCCTTGTAGGTGCCGAGCGTGGCCGTCGGGCGCACCCCGACCTCGATGGAGAACTGCAGCGGCTTGCCCTCGTCGGGCAGGTCGCCGAGGTCGAGCTTGGGGTCGCCCACCGGCTCGACGCCGGCGTCGTCGATGGCCTGCACATACCAGCGCGAGAGCCCGTCGCGGACGGCGTCCTCGAGCAGCGCGTTGCGGCCGACCCGGCGGATGACCACCGGCGGCGGGACCTTGCCCTTGCGGAACCCGGGCATGCGCAGGTTGCGGCCGACCTCGCGGGCCGCGCGCTGCAGGCGCTTCTCCACCTCGGCGGCGGGGACCTCGGCCTCGACGCGGACGCGGCTCTCAGGGAGCTCGGTGACGCTCGTCTTCACGGTTAGGAAGATAGAAGGCGGGCGTCGGGTGTCGGGCGTCGGGCGTCGGGAGCTAGGGTCCGGCCGCGTGGAACGCTTCGCGGCGTGGGTCGTGACCGGACCCCCGGGCTTCTTCGTCGCCGGCGTGATCGATTGGGCCCTATTGGTGGCTCATGTGATCCGCTCCCGCCTGGGCAGGCGCGAACCTTGGTGACCAAAGCCCAACGCCCAACGCCCAACGCCCCCTCAGCAGTTCACCACCAAATTGAACGGGCGGTTCTGGCGATCCGACGGGCCGGTCCCGTCGGCGCCGCCGCCCTTCCGCGTGGCGACGCGGATCACGGTCGGGCTCTGGCGCTGCACCGCGACCGCACCGGCGTCGGTGATCGTCGTCTCGTTCGCGGTGTAGACGCAGCTCGAGATGTCGCTCCCGAAGGTCACGTCGTAGGTGCCGTCGCCGACACGGCTCGATCCGGTCGCGCCGCGGGCGCCGGATAGCGAGCCATCGGCGTTGACGACCGCGAACTGGGCCTGCAGCTGGGTCGAGTCCAGCCCGTCCACGCTGTCGGCGTTCAGGAACTGCACCTTGCCGGTGGCGTTGGCGTCGAGCACGAACGGCGTCGCCTCGCCCGCGCCCGAGGTCTGCAGGCGGAAGCCCTGCGTCCCCCGGGTGCGGAAGGCAGCCGCGAACCCGTTGCCCTTGTTGACCATGTTCAGGCATGGCTCGGCGCCGGTGTTGGCATTGCAGACGTCGGCGCTCGCGCCGCCGTCGCCCGCGCGCGTATTGCGGGCGAGCTCGGTGTAGCGCGGGGTGTCGGCCGTGAACCGGGCCGTGGTGCCGCTGATGGCGCCGGCGGCCAGGGCCACGCCCGACCCGCCGAGTGCGAGCACAAGCGCGCTCGCGAGGATCCACGGGCCGAGGCCCGCGTTGCGGAACAGCCTCCTCACTGGAGTACCCCCTCCTGGGTTGCTTGGGGGTCAAAACACCACTCAGGGACGGTCGATGTGCTCCACCACCGGGACGAGCGCACGGGCCATGCGGGCGTAGCCCGCGCGCGTGGGATGAATGCCCTCGTGGGTCAGGCGCCCGGCGACCGAGGCCCCGGGCGAGCGCCACAGCCGCGCGAGCACGGGCGCGAAGGTGCAGCCCTCCTGCCGCGCCACTCTCCGCTCCACGCGCAGGTACGCGCGCGCGACGGCGCGCGCGACCGGCAGCGGCGCCGGCGGCACGATCACGCAGCGCCCGGTGCGCCGCGCGTCGGCGGCGCGAGTCCGCAGCCCGGCCTGGAACTCGGTCAGCCAGCGCTCGCCGCCGTAGTAGTCCGAGGTCATCTCGTCGACGGTCCCGGACAGGATCAGCGTGATGTCGATGCCCAGGCGCTCGAAGGCCTGGCGATTCTGCGGGTTCAGGTCCTCGCCCGTGCGGCGCCCCGCGTGGGCGAGGTTGGAGACCTCGTACTGCACGCCTTCGCGCGGCGCCGGGTTGCGGGTGATCAAGCCGGTGAAGCGCACGACGCCTCCGTCGGTCGGGCCGCTCACCGTGAGCGTGCCGGAGCCCGGTGGCAGCGCAAGCCACGTCTCGCCCGCCCCGTCGGGCTGGGCGGCGGCGGTGTCGATGCGGAACGTCGCACCGCGGGCGGTGACCGTGAAGGCGCCGCCGTCGGGGCCGCGCTGGTAGAGCACGGCGACCTGGCGCTCGGCGACGGCGATGGTCGCGGTCGCGTTCGGGTCGGTGGTCTGCGACCCGTAGCCGCTGGCCCCGATCGGCCCGTCGCCGCCGAAGTCGTAGCCGGTGTGGGCCCAGTCGCCGGTAAAGCGCCACAGGGCCGGGTGCATGGGGATGAAGCCGCGGCCGGGGCGCTCGCCGCCGGCCGCGGCCAGCGCGTCGCGCAGCACCGGCGTCAGGCCCGCGCGGGCGGGGTTCACGGACGCGAAGTTGTCCGCGTAGTCCCGCACCGTGTAGCCCTCCTCCACGGAGTCGCCGACGACGGCGACGGTCACCCGGCGGGCCTGCGCGGCGGGCGCGGCGAGCAGGCAGCACAACAGCGCCGCGGTCACGGCCGCCCGGATCCCCCGCGCATGTCGCGTCCCTGCCCCCACGGTCCCCTGCCGTGGGGCGGAGTTAACCGGCTGGCGCGGCCTCCTGCGCCGGTTCGGCCACCACCGGCTCCGCCGGCTCCGCGGGCTGCGGCAGCGGCGCCCCGATGCGCTTCTGCGCAGCCAGCTTGTGCTCGGCCCGGATCATGGCCCGGACGGTGACGAGCAGGATCAGCTCCACCGCGACGCCGAAGACGGCGGTGAACTGCGACTGCACGAAGACGAAGACCTGGGTGAAGCAGATCGAGACCAGGAGCGCCCGCTCGATCCACACGTAGCCCATGAGGCGGTTGCGGCCGAAGCGGACCAGCCCGATCCACAGCAGGACCGTGGCCACCACGGCGAAGACGAGGTTCAGCCAGCTGTAGAGCGAGACGTGGTTGATGCTGTCCTCGGCCCGTGCCACCGAAATCGAGACGTGGTCACCGTCGGTGACGACGAAGAAGTCGAAGATGAACCCGAAGACCTGCACGAGCGAGATCAGCCCGAGCAGGACGAAGACGATCCGCAGCGTGCGCGGGAACCACGACTTGTCGATGACCGTGTAGTACCAGGCGCGGATCGCGCGGGCCCAGCGCGTCACCCGCCCCGGCGGCCGCACCGGCAGGGACTGGATCTCGACCATCAGCGTGCGCAGCGGCTTGGTCAAGGGGTCGTTGACATCGCAGCGGTCCAGCAACTCGAGCGCGTGCTCGCGCTCGCGCACGTCGAGGTCGTGCAGCGCGGCCTCGGTGACCAGGTCGGCGGCGTTGACCAGCGCCTCCTGCGGCGTCAGGGCGCCGCGGCGCCGCAGCCACCGGGTCAGGAAGAACAGCAGGACGAAGACGACGTAGATGACCGCGGCGGCGGGCTTGAAGAAGTAGTTGTTGTCCTTGGTGATGAACTTGCCGAGCTCGTCGACGAAGAAGCCGAACCCGATGCCGCCGAGGACCGCGGCGGTGCGGCGCACCTTCGGGCCCAGGTACGAGAGCAGCAGCCCGATGGCGATGAGCATGAGCAGGCCGCCCCACAGCAGGTGGGCGATGTGCAGGCGGCCACCGCCGAGCTGCGGGTAGTTCGTGATCCACAGCTGCAGCCGGATGACCAGGACGGTGACGATCGCGCACACGAGGACCGTGTCCTGCAGCGAGGACAGGTCCATGCGCCGAGGGGGCTGGTGCATCCGTGATCGCAGCCGGTGCGCGTCGATGGGCCCAGCGTACGCCGACGCGCCCGGTTCGCGCCAGCCCTCATACCGTTCATCTCCCTGAAACACCGGGCGGCGATCATGCTCCCCCGCGATGCTCGTCTTGCTCGTGTTCGCGCTCCTGGCCGGGGCCGGGACCGCGGTCAGCCCCTGTGTGCTGCCCGTGCTCCCGGCGCTGCTGTCGGCCGGCGCCACCGGTGGGCGGCGCCGGCCGGTCGGGATCGTGCTCGGCCTCGTCGTCACCTTCGTCGTGACCGTGGTCGGCTTGGCCACGGCGCTGGACCAGCTCGGCCTGGGCGACGACGTCCTGCGCGTCATCGCCATCGTCGTGCTCGTCGTCTTCGGGGCCACCCTGCTGGTGCCCAAGCTCGGCGACCGCGTCGAGGCGCGGCTGTCGCGGTTGCAGCGCTTCGGGCCGCGCACGAAGGGCCGCGGGTTCTGGTCCGGCGTGGGCGTAGGCGCCGCGCTGGGCTTCGTGTACGCGCCGTGCGCGGGCCCGATCCTCGCGGCGGTCATCTCGGTCGGCGCCACACAGGACGTCTCGTTCGCGCTCGTGGCCGTCGCCGTGGCCTACGCGGTCGGGTCCGGGCTCGTGCTGCTCGCCCTGACGCTGGGCGGGCGGCGCCTGTCGGACCGCATCCGGCGCGCCGGGCGCGGCCTGGCCCTGCAGCGCGCCACCGGCGTCGTGCTCCTGCTCACGGCGGCGGTGATGGCCTTCAACCTCGACATCCACTTCGAGAGCTACCTGGCCGCCAACGCGCCCGCGTTCCTCATCAACCCGACCGGCGGGCTGGAGAAGTCGTCGGCCCTGCGTCGCCCCCTGGCCGACCTGCGCGGCGGCAGCAGCGGCTTCGGCGAGAGCACGGCCGAGGCGCACCCGATGTCGCACCTGCGCGACCTCGGCCAGGCGCCCGACTTCACCGACACGCAGCGCTGGTTCAACACGCCGGACGGCCGGCCGCTGTCGCTCGCGGGCCTGCGCGGGCGCGTCGTGCTGCTCGACTTCTGGACCTACACCTGCATCGACTGCCTGCGCACCTTCCCGGAGCTGCGCGCGCTCGACGCCCGCTACCGCAACGACGGGCTGACCATCGTCGGCGTCCATACGCCGGAGTTCGAGTTCGAGAAGAACCCGGGCAACGTGGCCGAGGCGATCGCGGTCAACCACCTGCGCTACCCGGTGGTGCAGGACAACGACTACGGGACCTGGCAGGCCTACGGCAACCAGTACTGGCCGGCGCAGTACCTGATCGACGCGCAGGGCAACGTGCGCTACGTGCACTTCGGCGAAGGCGGCGCGGGGGCGACCGAGAGCGCGATCCGCTCGTTGCTGGCCGCGCGCGGCGACCGGCTGGGGGCCCGGATGGCGCCGCCGCGCGTCGAGCAGCCGGCGGGCGCGACCTCCACGCCCGAGAGCTATCTGGGCTTCGAGCGCGCGGCCCGGTTCCTGCCCGCCGAGCCGACGTTCGGCACGCACACGTACCACGGCGCCGGGCGGCCGCTGCCGCTGCACCACCTCGCCTACGACGGCACCTGGAAGATCGGCGGCCAGGCCGTGACCGCGGTGCGCGACGCGTCGCTGCAGCTGCACTTCCGCGCCCAGAAGGTCTACCTCGTGCTCTCCTCGGCCGGCGACGTCCCGCGGACGCTGGGCCTCGACCTCGACGGCCGGCCGATACGGCCGGTCACCGTGCAGCGCCAGCGCCTCTACACGCTGGTGGCGCTCCCGCGCGTCGGCAGCCACGAGCTGCGGCTGCGCTTCCCGCCCGGCCTCTCGGGCTTCGCCTTCACCTTTGGCTGAGCTGCGCCCGATGCGGCAGTCGCGCGAGCAGCTGCTGGATCGAGAGGGCGCCGTTGGCCCGCGCGGCCTGCGCGGCCGCGCGTACCTTGACCGTCTTGCCGCCGATCGTCCCGCTGACGGTGCCGTCGCGGGACAGCCGCAGGGCGCCACTGCCGCGGCGCCCGCCGTGCACGGTGAGCGTGCCCGTCGGCGGGAGGTCGAGCTTGCGCTGTTGCAGGTGGCCGCTGACCGAGATGCCGGGGACGTAGACGACGCCGTGCAGCCTCGTCGTGATGCCGGTGCTGTTCGCGAACGTGCCGGTGAAGTAGCCCCCGCGCAGGCCGCCGTACCCGAGCGCCTTCGCGCCGTTGAAGAGCCGGATGACCGCCACCGCGGTCATGTCGTCGACGGTGGCCAGGGCGGCCAGGGCGCTGCGCCCCGGGATGCCGCCGGTGCCGCGGACCGGCGGCACCTGCGTCAGGCGCGTGGGCGCGACCGGCAGCGGGTCGATCAGGTTGGTCAGGCCGGCGCACGGGGCGCCGACCGTGCGGCCGGCGACGAAGCGGGTCAGCGCCTGTCGCGCGCAGCCGGTGACGTCGCCGCCGAGCTCGTCGTGCCCGTTGCCCGGGACCTGCACGTAGCTGGAGTCCGGGAAGCGCGCCGCCGTGGCCTTGGCGTCCTCGTTGGGCGTGCGCAGGTCCTGGTCGCCGGAAAGGACGAGCACCGGCACGTCGGGCAGCGTCGTCGGGTCACCCGCCGGCACGGTCGGCGTCTGCGGCCAGAGGATGCAGGAGCGGCCGACGCTCGACGCGGTGACGGTATTGAGATCGAAGGGCGCCACCGCGTTGGGGTCCAGGGCGGCCTCGGCCGCGCCCATCGGCCCGGGGCGCGCCGGGAGGGGGTCGGAGACCTTGTACGGGAACTGGGTGTCGGCGCACAGCGTGGTCACGTTGAGCGCCGCGGAGAGGTCCTTGACCTTCGGCGGCGAGCCCAGCCCGAGCCGGAACAGCCGCAGCATCGGTGCCCGGTCGCCCTGGTCGGCCGACCGCACCGAGCCCGGGTAGGCCGAGCGCAGCACGGGATTGAGGTCGCCGCTGACCAGCGTCCCGAACAGGTCCTCGCCGCTGCCGATGTTGGTCGGCAGGCGCTTGCCCTTGGGCCCGAACACCGGACCGCTGAGCGGCGCCGTGTTCAGCCGCGTGTTCAGCGTGGCGGTGTCGGCCGACGGGTCGGGCGTGATCCCGCGGCAGCGGCCCTCACCGCACAGACCGGTGAGCACACGATTGACGGCCGCGAACGTGGAGAGCGTGAACTGCTCGACCCCGCTGGGCGGCACGACCGAGTCGAGGATGAGCCGGTCGACGTGGTTGGGGTAGCGGGCCGCGTACTGCTCAGCCACGAAGGTCCCGTACGACGTCCCCGCCAGCGCGATCTTGTCCACGCCGAGGGCCTGGCGCAGGGTCTCGATGTCATCGGCGGAGTCGATCGTGCGATAGAAGCGCCGGTCGGGGCCGACGACGTCGCCGCACTCGGCCGTGTCCTGCGCCGTGTAGTTGACGGTGTCGGGCAGCGGCTGCAGCGCCGGGCAGTCGAGCACGCCCGAGTCGCCGGTGCCGCGCTGGTCGAAGACGACGAGCTGGTAGCTGCGCAGCGCCGGCTGCAGCGTCTGCTGAAAGGTCGAGGCGGCCGACACCGAGGACTGGCCGGGGCCGCCGGACAGCGCGATGAGGATGCCGCTCGGTCGCGACTGGGGCAGGCGCGCCACCTTGAGCCCGATCGCGCCCGGCGTCTGGCCGCTGTGGTCGAGCGGCACGGGGACGGTCGCGCACTCGAACCCCTTCGGCGTCCCGCACCCGGAGAAGCTCACCTGAGCCGACGCCGGCGCGGCCGCGAGCGCGACGACGAGCACGGCGGCAGCAAGGGCAAGAGCGGCGCGCATCGAACGCGGGAACCATAACCCGGGAGCGAAGTTGCGCACGATCGCATGCAGGACTTTCGTCTCGGGCGTCGACGGTCGACTCTGCTCCTCGTGCGCTTTCTTGCGTGCACCGTCCTGTCGCTGCTGGTCCTCGCCGCACCCGCCTTCGCCAAGTCGAAGACCGGCGGGGGCACCGCTGCGCCGACCACGCCTCCGCCGGCTGCCGCCGCGGCACCGGCCCCTGCGCCGACCGCCGGGGCCGCGCTGGCCGCGCCCGGCGTGGCCGTCGCCCCCGCCGGCGCCCCGGCCGCGGTGCGCGGCGCCATCCGGGCCGGCAACGCGCTCCAGGCCCTCCCCTACCGGTACGGCGGCGGGCACGACACGTTCGCCGACACCGCCTACGACTGCTCCGGCGCCGTCTCCTACGCGCTGCACGGCGGCCGCCTGCTCGGCGCGCCCATGGACTCCACCGACCTCGAGAGCTGGGGCGAGCCGGGCCCCGGCCAGTGGATCACGGTCTACGCCAACGCGGACCACGCCTTCGTCGTCATCGCCGGGCTGCGGCTGGACACGAGCGCCGCCGACGACCCCGGAGGCGACCAGAACGGACCGCGCTGGCGCCCCGCCATCCGCGACACCGCCGACTTCGTCATCCGACACCCGTCCGGGTTATGAACCGCACCGCCGTCTCCTTTGCTACGGTCTCGCGTCGTTACGCACCAGCCGAATCCTCCTTCGCCTCAGCGCGGACGAGGAGCGGGGGAACCAAAGGGCGGCCACGGTTGCCCGGGGGCGAATCGCCACCACGCGTAGCGCGACCTTCTTCGCGCGAGCCCGACAGCTAACCCCGTAGGCGCAACAAGAAGGGGCTGCAGCTACCAGTGGAGCAAACACCGTTACGAGCGCACAGGCGAACGCTCGTCTTTTTCATTGCCGTAGCCGCCGCCGCGGCGGTCATCCTCGGCGCCGCCACCGGCGCCCGCGCCGCGACCCGGGATGACCCGGGCGGCTCCACGTCGAGCACCGGCACCGCATCGGGCAGCGGGACCTCGGGTGAGGGCTCCACCGACACCGGCGCCGCGCGCACCCTGCGCCGGGGCACGAGCGGGGACGACGTGATGGCCCTGCAGCGCCAGCTGCGCACGCTCGGCTACCGGCTGAGCGCGGACGGCGAGTACGGCACCAAGACCGTGCGCGGCGTCCGGCGCTACGAGCGCAAGGCCGGCATCACGGTCGACGGCGTCGTCGACCCCGCCGAGGCGCAGCAGATCGCGCAGGCCGCCGGCAGCGCCGGCGCCACCCAGGGCACCGGCGCGGGCGCGACCCCGCAGCAGGCGCCCGGCCCGCAGGCCACGCTGAACGGCGACGGCACCGCCACCGCCCCGCAGGGGGCGCCGCCCGCGGTCGCGCAGATCATCCAGGCCGGCAACCAGATCGCCAGCGCCCCGTACGAGTACGGCGGCGGCCACAACGACGGCTTCACGGACTCGGGCTACGACTGCTCGGGCTCGGTGTCGTACGCGCTGCACGGCGCGGGCCTGCTCAAGGCGCCGCTGGACTCCGGCGAGTTCATGAGCTGGGGCGCTCCGGGCCCGGGCCAGTGGGTGACGATCTACGCCAACGAGGGCCACGTGTACATGGTCGTCGCGGGCCTCCGGTTCGACACCTCGGGCGCCGACCCGTCGCGCTGGCAGTCCGACGCGCGGTCCTCGAGCGGCTACACCGTCGTTCACCCTCCCGGCCTCTAGCACCGCAGCACGCGACAACGGGCTGACGGCCCGGTGAAGGATGCGTTTCGCCGCTTTGCGGTGAGCGCGACGCTCCGTAGCGTCCCGCGCACCTATGAGGCGCGGTCCCTTCATCGTCGTCGTCGGCCTGCTGTCGGTCGTGCTCGCCCTGTGCGCCGCCGCTTTCACCTACAACGCGCTGCAGCCGCAGCGCATGGCGCACGGCATCACGGTCAACGGCGTCGACATCGGCGGGCTCACGCGCGCGCAGGCGCGCGCCAAGCTCTCGGCGCAGCTGCTGGCGCCGCTGCAGCGCACAGTCACGATCCTGCTGCCCTCGGGCAAGCGGGCCCGGCTGAACCCGACCACGGCGCAGGTGCGCATGGACATCGACCGCGCCCTCGCCCAGGCCGACAAGCTCAGCCGCCAGGGCTCGATCCTCGGCCACGTCTGGCGCGACGTCACCGGCGGGAAGATCAAGCGCCCGCTGATCGCGTCGCTGAGCTACTCCCAGGCGGCCGTGCGCGCCACCGTGGCGCGCATCGCAGGCCGGATCGACCATCCGGCGCAGGACGCCACCGTGGCGCCGCAGGGCGGCGCGCTGGTCACCACGCCGGGCCACAACGGGGCCGCGGTGCAACGCAGCGTGCTGCGCCGGGCGATCGTGCGCCGGCTCATGCACGCCAACGGCTCAGACCGGGTCCGCGTGCCGGTGCGCAACGTCCGTCCCGACGTGACCGAGCAGGACCTCGGCGCGCGGTATCCGAGCTACGTCCTCGTGGACCGCAACGCCTTCCAGCTGCACCTGTTCAAGAACCTCAAGCTGGTCAAGTCGTATCCGATCGCCGTCGGCATGCAGGGGCTGGAGACGCCGGCGGGGCTGTACGACATCCAGGACAAGCAGGTCGACCCGACCTGGCACGTGCCCGACTCCGACTGGGCCGGCGACCTGGCCGGCAAGACGGTCCCGCCCGGCCCCGACGACCCGCTCAAGGCGCGCTGGATGGGCTTCAACGGGAGCGCCGGCATCCACGGCACGTCCGAGCTGGGCTCGCTCGGCAGCGCTGCCTCGCACGGCTGCATCCGCATGGCGGTGCCCGACGTCGAGAACCTCTACGACCAGGTCGACGTCGGCACGCCTGTCTACATCGAATGACCGCCAGCGCCCCCGCCGCGCCGCACAAGGGGTCCGGCTGGCTCATCTTCGCCGGCGTGATCCTGTTCGTGGCCGGGGCGCTGAACGTGGTCGACGGCGTGGCCGCGGCGACCGACTCGAAGTTCTACGGACGCCACGTCCAGTACATCTTCGGCGACCTGCACAGCTGGGGCTGGGTGCACCTGGTCATCGGCGCGCTGCTCATCTGCGTCGTGTTCGGCCTCTGGG
>Ga0070664_100004527_pt1 | contig 11156 bp, 12 predicted proteins | sample KBSC73metaG_FD_65863 | JGI IMG/M metagenome (GOLD analysis project Ga0070664, IMG submission 65863) | Corn rhizosphere microbial communities from Kellogg Biological Station, Michigan, USA - KBS C7-3 metaG | ecosystem: Host-associated > Plants > Roots > Rhizosphere > Soil ... | reverse complement strand
CGGGATGGTGCAGATGGCGGCGGGCGTCACGAGGCTGTTCGCCGTGGCGGCGCTGAAGGCCGCGGAGGCCGCGTCGGATGCCGTGGAGGCCGCAGAGGCGGACGAGGACGAGCCGGAGCAGAAACCCCATCGATCGTCTGCGGGTGGAAGTTAGCGTCCTGAGCAACGGTCTTCGCAAGCTCGTGATCCTTATCGCGATGCTGGGTCTGCTCGCGACCGCGTGTACCGAGGAGTCACGGGACAAGATCCGGGAGGCGCTGCCGAGCGTCAGCGGGCTGCCGAGCGTCACCGGGCTCCCGAGCCCGCGCCCGACCGGCCCGAGCGGTGGCGAGTCCGGGGAGCCGACCGCACCGACCGGGCCGACCGAGACCGGGGCGCCGACCGCACCGACGGGGCCCACGGGTACGGCCGAGACCCCCACCCAGGAGCCTACGGAGCCACCGACCGAGTCGCCCGCCGAACCGACCGAGGGACCGGGGCTCGGACAGGGCGCGTTGATCCTGGCGATCATCCGCATCCTGGAGGGACTCGGCGAGCAACCGCCGCCCATCGAGCAGCCGTCACCGACCGAGACCCCATCGCCCGAGGCGACCACCGGACCCGAGGGCGAGACCGCCATGGGACCGACCGGGGGAACCACCGGCCTGACGGGCGTCGTCACCGGGCCGACCGCACCGACCACACCGACGGGGCCGACGGGTTCGGCGGAAGGCGACGCGGACGCGTCCGCGGACGTGGTGCAGGCCGCGGCATCGAGTAGTACGGAGAGCTCCGCCTGGGTGTTGATCCTGTTCCTGGCGGTGCTCGGAGGTGTCATCGGGTACCTGTGGTGGCGAGCACGACGCGGCGCTCCGGGCTAGCGCGCCACGCGGTAGCGGAGGTAGGCGAATCTCGAGCTGAAGGTGCGGGTCTCGACGAGTTCGAGATCCACCCGGCGCTCGCGTTGGGGGAAGAACGGGATGCCACCGCCGACCAGCACCGGGTAGACGATGGCCCGGTACTCGTCGATCTGACCCAACGCGGCCGCCTCGGCTGCGAGCGTCGCGCCGCCGATCGCGATGTCGCCCTCTCCCGGCTCGGCTCGCAACCGCTCGATCTCCTCCGCCAGGCCGCCGGAGGCCAGGCGGGCATGGCCCTGCACCGACGACAGCGTGGTGGAGAACACCACCTTCGGGAGCGGATTCCAGATCGCGGCCCACTCGAGCTGCGAGTCGTCGAGCGACGGATCCTGATCGGCGGTCTCCCAGTACAGCATCGTCTCGTACAGCCGTCGTCCCAACAGGTGCACGTCGACCCCGCGTATCTCGTCGATCCAGAAGCGGAAGACCTCCTCGTCGGGCGCCGTCCAGTCGAACTTGCCGTCCGGCCCGACGATGTAGCCGTCAAGTGAGACGTTCATCGAATAGGTCACGCTGCGCATCAGAAGTCCTCCCCTAGCCTCGAGCCGGCCGGCTGCCGACCGCTCGGATCGCACTGGTCAGGACGACGTTCGCCTTGCGGAGGTCGGCCTCGCCGATCTCCTCGCCGAGCGCGTCGGCCCAGGTCCGCTGTGCATCCTGGATCATGAGCAGTGCGCGACGGCCCCGTGGCGTGATCCGGAGGAGTTGGGCACGGCGATGCCCGGGGTTCTCCTCGTAGGCGCACGAGCGCTCGTCCACGAGCGCGTCCGCCACCCGCTGCACGCTCTGACGGGCGAGCCCCCACCTGCGCGCGATCTGCGCCACGGTCGAGGGAGCGCCCTCGACCGCGGCGAGCACCCTCCAGCGCGCGCTGGTTTGCCCGGCCGGCCGGGCCAGCGAGTCCCCGGCGGCGGACAGCAGCCCGTGCAATCGAGAGACCTGGACCACGAGCTCGCTGAAGGCGTCCCCGACCGGCGTTCGGGCACCCGTGCGTGCCTTTGTCTTGACAGCATCCTGTCGATTAGGTATCTTCGTGGCCATGACAGCATTCTGTCATACAGGAGCCTCGGTCGCTACCTCGACGCGACGCGAGCAGAGAGCAGATGGGAGACCAGCTAGATGACCGGTCCCGAACGCTCCGACGCCGAGATCCGGCCCTTTCGGATCGAGGTCCCCGAGACGGACCTCGATGACCTGAGGGAACGGCTCGCCCGCACCCGCTGGCCCGACGAGATGCCGGGCGTGGGGTGGAGCCGGGGCGTGCCGCTGGGATACCTGAAGGAGCTGGCCGAGTACTGGCGCACCGACTACGACTGGCGCGCGAACGAAGCGAGGCTCAACGGGTTCCCCCAGTTCACCACCGTGATCGACGGTCAGCTCATCCACTTCCTCCACGTCCGTTCGCCCGAGCCGGACGCGTTGCCTCTCGTCATCACCCACGGGTACCCGAGCTCGATCGCCGAGTTCGTAGATCTCATCGGCCCGCTCACCGACCCCCGCGGCCACGGCGGCGATCCGGCCGATGCGTTCCACGTCGTCGTCCCATCGCTGCCCGGGTTCGGGTTCTCGAGCCCGCTCGCGGAAACCGGGTGGGAACTGGCCCGAACGGCCAAGGCCTGGGTGGAGCTGATGCGCCGCCTCGGCTACGAGCGTTACGGGGCCCACGGTGGCGACGTCGGAGCGGGCGTCTCGGGTGATCTGGGCATCCACGATCCCGATCGCGTCGTCGGGGCGCACGTCACGACCGACCCGACCGCCCTGGCCCTGATCGGCGGGATGTTGCCGGACGAGGCCGAGGACATGACCGAAGCCCAGAAGGACCGACTGCTGGAGCTGCGGGGCTGGGAGGCCGACGGCCGCGGGTACCTGCAGATCCAGACCACCCGGCCGCAGACACTCGCGTACGGACTCAACGATTCGCCGGTCTACCAGCTCGCCTGGATCGTCGAGAAGTTCAAGGAGTGGACGAGCCCCGCCGCCGAGCTCCCGGAGGACGCCGTCGATCGTGACCACATGCTCACGAACGTCAGCATCTATTGGTTCACGGGCACGGGGACGTCGGCCGCCCGTTTCATCTACGAGGCGGCCCACGCCGAGCGGGACTGGGGAGCGATGTCGCCGGCACCGGCCGGTATGGCTGTGTTCGCGGCCGACGAGCTCCTCGGGCGCGTCCTCAACGGCGACGGTCACATCGAGCACTGGTCCGAGTTCGAGAGCGGAGGTCACTTCCCCGCGATGGAGGTCCCCGAACTGCTCGTCGGCGACGTGAGGAAGTTCTTCCGCGACCTCCGCTGATGACGGATCGAGTGGCCGACTGGTTCAGGCCTCTTAGAGCAGGCGGTTCTGGGTCAGGAATCCCTGAGCAACGTCGGCCACGTCCTGCCCGTCGATCACGACCTGCCCGACGAGTCGGGTCATCTCCTTCGAGGTGAGCGCGGCGCTCACGGCATCGAGCAAGCTCCGAACCTCGTCGTCCCGCACCTCCGAACGGATCACGGGCGTGATGTTCTCCGCGTCCTGGAGGCGCTTGTCGTCGAGGAGCGGGACGAACCCGTTCTGCTCGATGCTCGGGTCGGTGGAGAACAGCAGCCCGATCTGCACGGCGTCGCTCCTGAGCGCGTCGACGGTCAGCGGCCCTCCCGCGTCCAGCGGCGTGAAGTCGTCGAACAGGACCCCATAGACCTCGTGCAATCCCTGGAGGCAGAACGGCCGCTGGGGACATTCCGGCGGCCCGCCGAACGTCAGCTGGCCGGCGACCGGTGCGAGAGAGCTCATCGTGGTGAGGTCGAACCGCTGGGCCGTCTCCGCGTTCGCCACGAACTGATTGGTGTCGACGGCCGCCGAAGGGGTGAGCAACGTGAGTCCGCTGGACCGGAGCAGCTCGGCGGTCTGCCGAGCGACGTCGGCGGCGTTCGCGGACGCCTCCGCGTTCGGATTCAGGTACAGCAGCAGCGAGGAAAGGTACTCCGGCTTCACGTCGATGGCGCCCGCCTCGAGGGCGTTCTGCGAGACCTCTCGAGACCGCAGGTCCAGCTGTCGCTCGACGGTGTAGCCGGCATGCTCCAGGACCTGCGCATACATCTCGGCGACGATCTGGTTCTCGGCGAAGGCGCCGGACACGCCGACGACGATCACGTCCTCGCCTCCGGTGGACGCATGCCGCGTCCGACCCGCATCGGGGTCGGTACACCCGGCTACGAGCATGACCGCCACCACCACGACGGCGGTTCGGGCGATCGTCCTCGTTCCGGTCATTCGATCTCGGAGGCGAGCGGCGCCATGATCGGGACGTTCGGGTGGCGGCCCAGGAGGACGTGGACGGTCGTGGGGCCCTTGCCCTTCACCTCGAGTATCTCGGGAGGCCCGAAGTCGTATCGGTCCGCCAGCTCTGTGGCTGTCGACTCAGAGACCAGGAAGTGGCCGGGGCCTGCGTTCGTCTCGAGCCTGCTCGCGACGTTCACGGTGTCGCCCCACAGGTCGTACGCGAACCGCTGGACCCCGATCACGCCGGCCACGGCCGGCCCGGTGGCGATCCCGCCCCGCACCACGATCGGGTCGCCCGATGGCCATCTGATGTCCCCGGCTTCGGCGAGGATGTCGACCGCCATCCCAACGGCCGCGTCGGCGTGATCGGCCATGGGCGTCGGCGCGCCGGCGACGGCCATGTACGCGTCTCCGATCGTCTTGATCTTCTCGAGGCCGTGCCGCGTTGCGATCTCGTCGAAGTGGCTGAAGAGCTCGTCCAGGGCATCGGCGAACGCCTCCGGGGAGGACCGTGCCGCCTGCTCCGTGGATCCCACCGCGTCGGCGAAGAACACGCTGACCTGATCGAAGTTCTGGGCGATCCGTCCGCCGTCGGAGGTCTTGAGCTGCTCGACGATGACCCCTGGCAACATGTTGAGCAGCAGCCCGTCGGACCGGCTCCGCTCCTGGTCGAGCTGGCGTTCGCGCAGGAACAGATCCCGCGTGCGGCGTTCCGTCCGATAGGCAGCCAGCCCCCCCAGCAAGCCGAACGAGACCAGGTAGAGCGTCGTCAGCACCAGACTCACGGGCACGATGTACCGGGCGGTGAGGGCGTACGGGAGGTACGAGGCGATGCCGATCACCGTGACCAACATGACCAGGACGAACCGTAGCTGCAGCAGCGTGTAGGTGAACGCCGTGATCAGGATGACGCCGACGTAGCCGTACTCCAGAGGCAAGGTGGAGATACGCGAGACGTAGAAGACCCAGACCAGGATCGTCGCCGCCGCGATGGCGACCGACGCCCACTCCCAGATGCGCCCGAAGAACCGCGTGAAGGTGAGCCCGAAGCCGACGATCAGCATGGGGATGAACACGCCGAACCGCATGACCATGTCGAGTCGCTGGTCGGACAAGGCCAGCATGTAGGGACGCAGGAGCAGGCCCCAGGTGACCCAGAGGAAGATCCCCGCCAGGAAGGCGAAGCGGATATTGCCCAGGTCGTGACGGAAGCGGTCGGCGCGATACCCCGACTCGAGACCCGGATCGCGGAACCGCAGCCGGAGCCGTTCGAGGCGAAGCCGCCAACCGGATCCGTCGCTCTCGGACGTCGTTGTCTCGATCTCGTCCATCTGCCTCTTCTGGTGGTCCTTTTCGGATGATGGCCGCCCGGCTCCCGTTCGCCGGAAGCCCACGACCCCTCACATCGGCAGCGCGGCCCCCACCGGCCGCTGCTCCCATGTGGCCTTGCAGCGGACATCTTACTGGCCGCCGTCAGCATGTTCGTGCACGGCTGGGCCCGTGTGCCGGCGCGCCACCGAGAGGCTAGGGTCCAATCTGGGCCACCACCCTTGAACGGGTGCCGCGGCAGAGGCTCCGTGGCCCGCAGGGAACCTCGTCGAACGTCGGACCGAACGTGCTGCTCGCGTGCGGGATCGCGGCATGGATCCTGTACGTGATCGCGAACGTGATCGGAACCATCGTCTGGGACGGCTACCGTTGGAAGTCGTTCACCATCAGCGAGCTTTCGGCCATCGACGCTCCGTCCCCGCCACTCGTGCCGTCACCCATGCTCGTGTTCGGTGTGCTCTCCATCTGCTTCGCCTTCGGTGTCCTTGCGGTCGCAGGTCGGAAGCGCGATCTGCGCCTCACGGGGTGGCTCCTCCTCGCGATCGGCATCCTGAGCCTGGCCGGGCCGTTCGTGCTGGTCGTATCCGGAATGTTGGCCGCCGTGGAGGGTCCCCGGATCGCTGGGAGCGACCCACCACCCTGGGTGGGACTCACCGAGCGCATCTGCGTCGGTGCCTACCTGTTGTGGATGGCCGTGCTCTCCGGTGCCCTGCTGCGCACCCGGGGTGCCCGCGCCGACCTGCGGACGGAGGCCGCCACGAGCGACGAGCAACCCGCCGAGGGAGGTCTGGCACAAGGAGCCTGAACTCCCTCGTGCCACCGAAAGACGCCGGGCTATGCTCGACCTTCTAGCCGGGAGGGGTGTGATGGACGGCAACGAGCGCATCCGGTTCGAGGAGCCAGGGGTCGCCAGGTTCCTCTTCGCGTCGACCGCGGCCGCCTGGATCTGGCTGCCCGTGCGTCTCTACCTCGGCTACGAGTGGGTTCACGCCGGGTGGGAGAAGGTCTTCGGCGACCCCTCGTGGCTCAGCAGCACCGAACCACTGAAGGGGTTCGTCGGCTTCGCGCTCAGCCAGGCCGGGCAGGGCGAGCACTCGGCCGTCAACTACGGCTGGTACGCAGCGTTCCTGCGCTGGATCGGCGGCGACGGCGCCGACGTCATGTCCAAGGTCATCTCGCTCGGGGAGCTCGCGGTTGGGATCGCGCTGATCGTCGGGTTGTTCACGGGGATCGCGGCGTTCTTCGGCGGCATGTTGAGCATGTCGTTCGGTCTGGCGGGCGTGGCCGGCGTCAACCCGGTGTTCTTCCTGATCGAGATCCTCCTCATCCTCGCGTGGAGGAACGCGGGCTGGATCGGGCTGGATCGGTGGGTCCTGCCGGCCCTCGGAACGCCGTGGCAACCCGGCACGCTCTTCCGGCGCAACGACGGAGGATCGAAGACCGACTAGCCGGACCGGTCAGCGGGTCGGCGGTTCGAGCACCACGCAGCATTCCTCGGTGGCGGGCTCGAGCACGACGCCGATCTTGTCGTTGCCCAGTCCCCGAACGATGCCCTCAACCAGCCGCTCGTTGAGCGAGCACACGAGGTCGCGGTCCTGCTCGGCGAGCTCGTGGAAGGGGCAGCTGCGCAGGTGCACGCAGCCCCGGTCGTCCCGGTAGGGCTCGTAGCCGCGCTCCTCCAGGACCCGCTGGGTCGCCGCCAGGGCTCGTTCGGGACCCGGGGGAGCGATGCCCAGGCGTTCCCGTTCGGCCTTGCCGATCTCGATGCCGGTCTCGCGCGCGGTCCGGCGCGCCGCGTCCTCCCCGGACTCGGCGTGTCCGCGCGATCGCAGCGCTCGAAGGAGCACCGCGCTCAGCTGGTCGTATCGGCGCTCGGGGATCGTGACGTCGATCCGGCGGTCCGAGGGCTCGTAGTACTTGGCGGTTCGGCCGGCGCCGCGTCCCCCCCGTCCCGGCGGTCGCGCGTAGGAGGACGTGAGCAGCCCCCGGTCCACCAGCTTGTCCAGGTGGAAGGCGGCGAGCTTCCTGGAGATCCCCGCCGCCGCGGCGGCTTCGTCCCGATTGACGGCCCGGCCCTGGGAACGCACGAACAGGTACAGGTTCCGCCGGAGGTCGTCTTCGAGGGTGCCGAGCGCCTCCGCGTCGCGCCTCAGCCCGCTGAGCATGCCCGCCAGATTACACCAACAACTCTTAGGGTTACAGCCCATCCCAGCGACCTTGGCCCGTAAACCTCCAGAGTCTTGATGTTACGGGCGTTGACGTCGCGCTCGGGGCGGTGATAGGTTCGGCCCCGTAACACCAGCCAAGACTGGTGTTAGGGAGAAAGGAGTTGCCATGGGTCTCAAGACGAAGACCGGCAGGCGGGTGCTTGCCGCGGTGCTGGCGGTCTCGACCATGGGTCTGCTCGCGCTCGGCACGTCGTCCCTCGCCACGGCCTCACCACATGCGGCCGCCGGGCACGACGCCCCCAAGATGAGCAAGCGGGCATTCCACGACGGGATGCGTCAGCTGTGGGTCGACCACGTGACCTGGACGCGTCTGTTCATCGTCAGCTTCGCCGCCGACCTGCCCGATCTGCAGGCGACGACGGATCGGCTGCTGCAGAACCAGGTGGACATCGGCAACGCGATCAAGCCCTTCTACGGCAAGGCCGCGGGGAACCAGCTCACCGGCCTGCTCACGCAGCACATCCTGACGGCCGCGCAGCTGCTCGACACCGCCAAGAACGGCGACCAGGCGGCGTTCGACCAGGCGTCCGAGGATTGGTACGCGAACGCACGCGAAATCGCGCGGTTCCTGCACGACGCGAACCCGCACCAGTGGTCGCTCTCGGAGCTTCGCTCGATGATGAAGGACCACCTCGACCTCACGCTGCAGGAGGCGGCCCAGCAGTTGGGTGGCGACTACGCAGCCAGCGTCGCGACCTACGACCAGGTGGAGACCGAGATCCTGCACATGGCCGACATGCTCTCGTCCGGGATCGTCGCGCAGTTCCCGTCGACGTTGCGTTGATCGGGGAACGGTCCGGCTCGGCGGCATTCGGCCGTCGAGCCGGGCACGTTCGTTCCGAAGGAGGTCACCGATGAACGTCCGATACGGGGTCCAACGCGGGGCGCCGGCCCGAACGAAGGTGGCGGGCCTGTCGATGGCGACCGCGTCACTGGGAGCCGGCGTGATCCACACGGCCGTCGTGCCGGAGCATCTCGAGGAGACGTGGCTCTTCGGAGGCTTCTTCATCGCGTGTGCGGTCTTCCAGATCGTGTGGGCGGTGGTGGTCGTGGGTTCGCCGTCGCCCGGCGTCTACCGGTTGGGCATCGTGGCGAACGGCGCGATGGTGGCCATCTGGGCGGTCTCGAGGACGACCGGCCTCCCCGTCGGACCCGATCCCTGGATGCCGGAGGCCCTCGGCGCGCTCGATCTGCTCGCCACCGGGCTCGAGATCGTCCTCATCGCCGTCGGCGCCTGGGCTCTGTCGGCGACGAGCCCGACCGAGGCATAGCTCGCTAGACGGGCCGGTGGCCGCGTCCGGCCGGCCCGATGACCGGACAGTCGGACCGACGTACCCTCGGACGGATGGGTGACCACTCGGACGGCGACGCCGACGCTTCGGACCTGCCGCAGTCGGAGCGCTTGCCAGAGGTCCCCGCGCCCGCGAAACGCACCATCCTGCGTCGACTGGTCTTCCTCGCGGTCATGCTCGTCTCCCTCTACGTCGTGTGGCCCAGCCTCGCGAAGGTCTTCTCGTCCTCGCCGCAGCTCCTGACCCTCAACCCGGGCTGGTTCGCGGTGATGCTCATCGCCGAGGTCGCGAGCTTCGCCTGCGCGTGGAGCCTGCAACGCATCGCGTTGCGAACGGGGAAGTGGTTCGGTGTGGCGACCGCCCAGATCGTCGGGAACGCCTTCAGCCGTATCGTCCCGGGGGGTTCGGCCGCCGGCGGAGCGCTCCAGTACCGGCTCTTGGTGCGTTCGGGTCTGGATGCGACACAGGTCGGAACGGGTCTGACGTCCGCCTATCTCATCAACTCCGCGACGCTGTTCGCGCTCCCGCTCCTGTCGATCCCCGCGATCGTGTTCATCGCGCCGGCACCGCGGGGCCTCACGCAAGGCGCATGGCTCGGGGCGGTCCTGTTCGTCGTGACGGTCGCGGCCGGCGCCGTTGCGCTCACGACCGAGCGGCCACTCGAGTTGATCGGTCGCGCGATCCAGTGGGTGCTGAACCACGTGCGCCGTCATCGACCAGGCGTCCACGGTCTCCCGGCGACCCTCGTCAGCGAGCGGAACGCGATCCGCGAGCAGCTCGGCTCGCGGTGGTGGCTCGCCGTCGTCACCTCGACGGGCAACTGGCTCTTCGATTACCTCGCCCTGCTCGCGGCGCTCGCCGCCGTGGGCTCGCGGCCGCGGCCCTCGCTCGTCTTGCTCGCCTACGTCGGGGCCGCGGTCCTGGGGATGATCCCACTCACGCCGGGTGGGCTGGGATTCGTCGAGGCCGGACTCACAGCGCTCCTCGCGCTCGCCGGCGTCCCGGGTCCCGAGGCGGTGCTCGCGACGCTGGCATACCGACTCGTCGCGTATTGGCTGCCTCTCCTGGTTGGACCGATCGCCTACGTCTTCTACCGGCGTCGCTACATGCCGAGACGTTCCTGATAGAGACGCTGCGGTCTGGAGCGTGCCCTAGAAGAAGTCGGATGGGTCGTAGCGCGACTTGATCCGGATCAGGCGATCGCGGTTCGGGCCAACGTAGGCGTCCGCCCACGCGTCGAGGTCAGGATCCGCGAAGTTCTGGAACATCCGTCCCGACCCCCAGGCGTTCACCGACGCCCACGAGGCATCGACCTGCCGATGCGCGGCCTCCTTCGCGCCGGCCGACGACGACGGATCGACGACGACCGAATGTTTCAAGAGGAACAACTCGTCGCGGTGGACGAAGGCGGTGGCGTCGGTGGGGACGCGGTTGTACGCGCCGCCCCACGGCATGAAGTCCAGCTCACGGGACTCGCCGGGTGCCCGTTCCCGGGAGAAGGTCTCCAGGAGCGCGGCGATCGCCTCGGCGGGGAGCGGGCGCCCGAAGAACTCGGACCTGCAGAACAAGTACGGGTGCTCCGTCGGCTCGGCGTCGCCTCCGGCCTCGTGCCCCTCGGCGCCGAGATCAGCCCAGAACCGCCGCGTCTCCGGGAAGGACATCTCGCGCTGCATGACCGACGAGGGGTCGGCTCGGAACCGAGCCAGGAGGGCTTCGATCGTCGAGCCCGCATCGGATCCGCCTTCGAGCACCACGCCGTACACATCCACGGATGCTGGGTCGGCGATGTCGTTCGAGGCCGTCACCTTGAGGCTCGCCGCGAGCTCGTCGGGACCGGTCGGCGCCCATCCCTGCCAGGCCTCGACGACATCGGCGGCGTGGTCGTACGACCACGACAGGTGGAAGTTCGTGGCGGACGGCTCGGGGACCGTCAGGAACTCCATCGACGTCACGACGCCGAGGGTGCCGGCGCCCGCGCCACGGAGCGCCCAGAACAGGTCGCCGTCGTGGTGCTCGTCGCAGCGGATGACCCGGCCGTCGGCTAGGGCGACCTCTGCGCCGATCAGACCGTCGGAGGTCACCCCGTACTTCCGTCCGAGGATCCCGAGCCCGCCCCCGAGCGTCAGCCCCGCGATCCCGACCGA
>Ga0070664_100004526_pt1 | contig 11156 bp, 10 predicted proteins | sample KBSC73metaG_FD_65863 | JGI IMG/M metagenome (GOLD analysis project Ga0070664, IMG submission 65863) | Corn rhizosphere microbial communities from Kellogg Biological Station, Michigan, USA - KBS C7-3 metaG | ecosystem: Host-associated > Plants > Roots > Rhizosphere > Soil ... | reverse complement strand
CGCCTTGTCCGGTGGCGCGCTGGAAGGCATGCCCTGGCTCGGAACATTCCACTCGGTCGCGGCGCGGATGCTCCGCAGCCATGCCGAGCTGGTCGGTCTTCAGTCGAACTTCACCATCCTCGACACGGACGATCAGCTCCGAGTCCTTAAACAGCTGATCCAGGCGGCCAACCTCGATGACAAGCGCTGGCCGGCGCGCCAGCTCGCCGGGCTGATCGATCGATGGAAGAACCGCGGCTGGACTCCAAAACAGGTCGACGCTGGCGAGTCAGAGGCGTTCGCCGCTGGCCGCGGCGCCGAGCTCTACACACGATACCAGGAGCGGCTGAAAGCCCTGAACGCATGCGACTTCGGCGACCTACTCCTGCACATGTTGGTGATTTTCCGGACCCAGTCCGATGTGCTCGAGGCTTATCGCGACCGATTCCGCTACATCCTCGTCGACGAATATCAGGACACCAACCAGGGCCAGTACGAGTGGCTGAAGCTCCTTGCCGAACCCCGCCGCAATCTCTGCTGCGTCGGTGATGACGATCAGTCGATATACTCTTGGCGCGGAGCAGAAGTCGCCAATATCCTTCGCTTCGAGAAGGACTTCCCCGGAGCCGCGATCATCCGGCTCGAGCAGAACTACCGGTCCACGTCGCACATCCTGGCGGCTGCCGACGGCTTGATCGCGCACAATGCCGGCCGCCTGGGCAAGACGCTGTGGACCGATGCCGGCGAAGGCGAGAAGGTCCGGGTCATCGGTGTCTGGGACGGCCCGGAGGAGGCTCGGCGCGTCGGCGAGGAAGCCGAATCGCGGATGCGCTCCGGCGGCTCGCTCGACGACGTCGCAATCCTGGTCAGAGCCCAGTTCCAGACCCGCGAATTCGAAGAGCGGTTCATCGCAATCGGGCTGCCGTATCAGATCATCGGCGGCTTCCGATTCTATGAGCGGGCTGAGATCCGCGATGCGATCGCTTACTTGCGCCTGGTGGTCCAACCGGCCGACGACCTCGCCTTCGAGCGGATCGTCAACCAGCCCAAGCGGGGGCTTGGCGACAAGGCGGTCGCCACGGTTCACCGTCATGCGAGGGCAATCCAGCAGCCGCTCTTACTGGCCGCAGCGAACCTGCTGGATAGCGATGAGTTGACCCCGCAGGCTCGGCGTTCGCTAGGCAACTTCGTCGCCGACATCGCCCGCTGGCGGCAGATGGCGAATGAACTCCCCCACCCCGAGCTCGCCCGGATCCTGCTCGATGAAAGCGGCTATACGGCCATGCTCCAGGCAGATCGATCGGCGGAAAGCGCCGGCCGCCTGGAGAACCTCGCCGAACTCACGCGCGCAATGGAAGAATATGAGTCGCTGGGGGCTTTCCTCGAACATGTCAGCCTCGTCATGGAAAATGACGAAGCGCGCCAGGGTGAGCGCGTCACGATCATGACAATCCACGCTGCAAAGGGCCTGGAGTTCGATACCGTTTATCTGCCGGGCTGGGAGGAAGGCGTATTCCCGTCGCAGCGTTCACTCGACGAGGGTGGCCTCGCTAGCCTCGAGGAAGAGCGCCGGCTTGCCTATGTCGCCATTACCCGTGCAAGGCGTCGCTGCACAATTATCCATGCCGCCAATCGCCGCATCTACGGTCAGTGGACCAGCAGCATTCCCAGCCGTTTCCTTGCCGAGCTCCCCAAGGCGCATATCGACGAACAGACCACCATGACCGGCGGCGAAAGCCTGTGGCGCGCTCAATGGTCGGAGCGAACCGACCCGTTCGCGCATGTTGCCCGTCCCTCGCGCGGCCCCGGCTGGCAGCGTGCGACCCGCACCGGCTACAACCCCGAGCCGCAGCGCGTGATCGAAGCTCGCGCATCAGCGGTCAGCCTCGGCAACCAGGGCCGCACCGACCTGACGCTTGGGCAGCGGGTGTTCCATGGCAAGTTCGGCTACGGCACCATTGCCGCGATCGAGGGCAACAAGCTGGAGATCGATTTCGAACACGCCGGCCGCAAGAAGGTGCTGGACAGCTTCGTCAGCGCGAGCTGATCCTATTCCGGCGGTTTGCGAATGGTGTTCCGGACCCACGGGATGATCGACGTCCAGCTCAGCTCCTCGAGCAGTTCGACGCCGATCAGCTCGCCCTTGCTCCAAAGCACCTCGCCCGCAGGGATGTTGAGACCCTCCACGAACAGCGACACATAGGCTCCGACCGAGGGCATTTCGCTGCCTTCCAGCTGCAGGCCGCCGCTGGAAATGTTTCGAAGCATCGCCGGCCAGAAATTCTCACCGCATTTGATGTGAGCCAGGCAGCGGACCTCCAGGCGCGGCATGGTTCGGCGCTCTGGCGTCTGGCTGACGAGCTTCCGGTTCAACAGCGCGATGACGTCGATGGCATCGTCGAACCTGACGCCAAGTTCGCCGCCGTCAGCCCAGGCGATCTTCCCGGCAGGTCTTTGTCCCGTCGCGAGCTCGACGGACACTCGATCGCCAAGCGCTGGAGCGAGAACGCTCGCAACCGTCACCCCAAGTGCGGATATCTTGCGGATCTCGCACGCGTGGCGGACACCCGAATGGTAGATAGCGGACTCATCAAAGGGTCCTTTGTTGGCTGCAGACGATGGATCGTCCGGCCACGGGAGGCGGTCGCCAACGACGACGGTTGTGACTGATAAGGCGTCAGTCATTCAAATCTTCCGGGCGGTTCCGCCTCACCTTCGCGCCGGGAGAGCTAAGAAGTCGCTAACGAAGCGGACGAGCGCTTTTTTGCGCTCGGTGGATGCCCCTCCAGGCCGACGAAACCACCGCCCGACGATGTCCATGCGTGGTTGTTGGGAACTCGACTCGGCGTCGATGCATTTTCGCAGCAAAAGTCAAGAACAAATTTCAGGTGTGAAATGAAGAAGCTAGCCTATGCGCTGGCGCTAACGGGATCGTGCGTTTTTGCGACCAACCTTGCCTCTACGCCCGCCCGTGCGCTGGAAACCTACGAAGCCCAGATGGCGGCAACAGACGCGGCGTCGCAGGCTCGGGCCGACATGCTCGACGCCTTCGGCCCCAAGGAGCTGAAACCAGGTCAATATTTCTGGCGCGATGTTCCGACGTCCGGCCCCCAACGCGTGGTGATCAGCCTCTCCGACCAGCTCGCCTATCTGTATCGCGGGAACACGCTAGTGGCGGTTTCAACGATTTCGAGCGGCAAGGACGAGAAACCGAGCCCTACCGGCATCTTCTCGGTGCTCGACAAGAAGCCGTTCTATCGTTCGAAGAAATACGACAATGCGCCGATGCCTTGGATGCAGCGTATCGACCAGTACGGCATCGCGCTGCACAGCGGCTACAACCCTGGCTATCCCGCAAGCCACGGCTGCATCCGCTTGCCGGCTGCTTTCGCCAAGAAGCTTTATTCGGTCACCGACATTGGGACGCCTGTCATCATCGGCGCGTAGTTGCCGTCGGGCCGCGCACCGTATGCGCGGCCCCAGTCGTCCCGGGATCGATCATTTTGAACCTAGGGGCCGCTCTTTCGTTTCTGTTCTAACTGACTGAACAACAAAGGTTTGAACGTGAAAATTCGGATGCTGGCCGGCGTCGCCTGTGCGGCGCTGATGGCCCTCACTTTGCCTGCTGAAGCAGCAACGATCCCGCAACTGCCGGGTACCGTCTCGGCCGATACCGGCGACGCTGCCGTCGCGAGCTTCTACGCTTCGCGCCAGGGTACTTCCTTGTGGCTCAAGGCCGGCGCCCAAAGTGCGGCGGCACGCGAGCTCGTGGGAATTCTCCAGCGCGCGACACTCGACGGAATGCCTGGCGGGCCTGCATTGGCACAGCAGGCGCAGACACTACTTGCTCGCGCCGAGAGCGGTGACGCAACCGCGCTCACGGCGGCCGATCGGCTGCTCTCGATGGCTTGGGTGCAGTATGTCCAGGCGCTGCAGAGGCCCCCGGAGGGAATGATTTATGCGGACGCGTGGGTGACCCCACGGCGCGATTCCGCGGCAACGATCCTTGCGCGGGCCGCCGCGTCCCCATCGCTTGCCGCCCACATTCGAAGCGTGTCCCAAGTCAATCCGATCTATGCCGAGCTCCGCGACGCGGCGTGGTCCGCTGCCCAGGCCAGCGGCGGACAGCTCGATCCCCGCGTTCTCGCCAGCCTCGATCGCGCCCGCGACATTCCACCGGAGGGCCGTTACGTCATGGTCGATACCGCGGGCGCCCGGCTCTACATGATCGAGGACGGCCACATCGCAGACTCGATGAAGGTCATCGTCGGCAAGGCGGATCCATCGACCCAGACGCCGATGGTGGCGAGCACCATCTATTATGCGACGCTCAATCCGTACTGGCACGTGTCCGCGGAGATCTTGCGCTCAACGATCGCACCCAACGTGCTGACCCTGGGTCTCGGCTATCTGAAAACGCGCGGTTACCAGGTGCTTGGGACCGACGGCTCCATCCTCGATCCAGCCAAGGTCGACTGGCGCGCGGTCGCCGCGGGCCGGGAGACGGTTCGGGTCCGGCAGCTACCCGGCCCCGCCAACTCGATGGGCCGGCTCAAGATCGGCTTCCCGAACGACAGCGACATCTACCTGCACGACACGCCCAACAAGGACTTGTTTGCGCAGGACGACCGGAACCTGAGTCATGGCTGCGTTCGCCTCGAGGATGCGGAACGGCTCGGACGGTGGCTGCTCGGCCGTGACCCCCAGGCGGCTTCTGGCGACCCCGAGCAGAACGTCCTGCTTCCGAAGCCTGTCCCGATCTACGTGACCTACCTCACCGCGCGGGTGCGAGATGGGCAGCTCAGCTTTGTCGATGACACCTACGGCCGCGACGCAGGCACCCGGCAGGTCGCGGCGCTGCGTTAACGAACCGGCAGAAAGTTCAGTCCACCGGCGGCCGGTTCGCGGCTTTGGTTTTCTCCGATCGTTTCCGAAAGGAATGACCTAGACCGACACGTCATCCATGGTCGTGAGGCGCGGAGTTGGAATGCCGGTCGCCTTGAACTCGTCCGTGAGCTGGGCCTTGCGAGCGGCGAGTTCCGCCCCCAGCGCATCCATGTCGAGCTCCGCCTTGCGCGCCTGAGCGAACAGGCCCTCGAGCCGCTTCTCCTCTTCCTGAACGTGGTGCTCGATGTCTTCCTGGAGCACCTTCACCTTGGCGTCGTAATATTCGTCGTCCGGACCACCATTCATGATCTCGGCGATCAGCACCTTGGCGCCGTCATGCTCGACGTAAGATTCTTTGAGCAAGTCCTCGTCGACCTTGCCCTCGCACGCCGGGTAGAAGATTTCTTCCTCGATCTCCGCGTGCACCGACAGCTCCAGGCAAATTTCTTCGGCGAGCTTGCGCTTGCGCTCCGATCCGCTCGCATTCTCGAACTTCTCGAACAGTTCCTCGACGGTGCGATGGTCCTGCTTCAGCAACGCAATCGCGTCCTGGTTTTTGCTCTCGGCCATACGCTTGCTCCCTGTTGGATTTTGGTGAAGAAACCAACGGCGGCTTTCAGATGTTCCGATCCGGTATGCGTAACGACAGTGCGAAAATGCCGCGATCCGAAGGCTTCGACTGGAAAGCGGCTGGCTACCTGACCTCGATCGTCAGTGTCTTCTTTCTGGGTGCCGTTGCGTGGCCCAAGGCCGGGGAGCCGCAATGGCACGCGTTCGCCCTCATTCTCGGAGTGACGACGTCGATTATCGGCATGGGGTGCCGCTACAAATCGCACCTGGACGAGAAGCGCGAACTCAGAAAAACGAAGGCGGAGGCGCGCTCGCGCTAGGAGCGGTCGCCGCCGCCGTTTTCGGGTTCAATGTCCGCGGCGGCGATCGACTGCCCAGGACCCTTGCTGAGTTCCAGCCAGTCGCGGAACGGCAGGTGGTAGATCATATCCATGACCTCGAACTCGAGGCCGCCGGGCTGGCTGGTATTGCTGTTCCATAGCGCCACCACGCCGCTTTTTTTCTCGGGATCGAACAGGATCAGCGAGCGATAACCATTGATTCCGCCGCGATGGCCGATGATGTGATGGCCAGCATAATCGTAGCTGCGCCAGCCATAGCCGTACCAGGCGGTACCGAGCCGCTCCAGGAACTTGCGAAGTCGGCCCCGCTCGGTCGGTGTGACGACATAGGGTGCATGGATCGTGTCGAGCACCTTGCCGTCGATGACGTCGGGCATTTCGCCCATCTGCGCTTCCATCCACAGCGCCATGTCCTTGATGTTGCTGTTGATGCCTCCAGCCCCCGGAACCTTGTAGTAGGTATCCACTATCGGCAGCGGCCGTTTGCCGACGCTGTGCGGCTTCGCCCAGCTGCGGCTGGCCTGCAGCCCGGTCATGGAGACGCTGCCGCTGGCCATTCCGATCGGGTTGAACAGGTACCGCTGCACCGCTTGCTCGTAGGGTAATTTCGTAATGCGCGAGACAATCTCGCTCGACGCATCGTAGGCGACATTCTGGTAATCCCAGCATGTACCCGGCGCGCAAACCGGATTCAGCTGCGCTAGGCTGGCACGGAGGAAGCTGGGGTCTTGGCCCTCCTCCAGCTTGTTGTCATAGGCGTTGCGATAAAGGCCGAGGCGATGCGACAAAAGGTCGCCGACCGTCGCCTTATATTCGTTCCCGGCGGGAAGCTTGAGGTCGGGAGCGTAGTTCACCACCGGCGCTTGCAAATCGATCTTCCCTTGCTCGGCCAGCTTCGCGACCATCGTCGCCGCGACGCCCTTCGAAACGGATGCCCAGCGGAAGACCGTTTCCGGAGTCACAGGCTCGCCAGAGCCTGCCAGCGTCTCGCCATATCCCTGCAGGAAAGTGATCCGGCCGTTCTCGACCACGCCGACGGCAAGTCCGACCATGCCGGGCTTGGTCATCAATCGCTTAAGCCGGGCGTCAAGCAGCCGATAGTCGACGTCCTGCCGAGATGCCGGCGACAAAGCCGCGAGCTTCAGGTGTGCCGCCGTAATCCGCGGATCCTGGCCTTCATTAGCAGCAGGATGAGGACGCATCGCTAGCAGCGACGCACCCATTACCAGTACGAACGCTCCCAGCCCGAGCTTCTGCGCCTTTTGCAAAACCGGTCTTCTCCCCGCCCGCCTTCCCCTGTGCCGGGTAGGCGGGCTCGTCTCAACGCCAGCTTTAACGCGCTTGCGACAGGCGGACTCAGCCGTGCGACGAACGCCGCCGCGGCTGGCATTCAACGCACGGCTCGCCTAAACGCCGCCTCATGCAATTCCTGAAGACCCTTTTCTGGGTCCTGATCGCGGTGCTTGTCGCGCTGTTTTCGGTCCGCAATTGGTTGGACGTGACGGTGAACCTGTGGGGCGACATCCAGGCGGACATCAAGTTGCCGATCCTGTTGCTGATCGTGTTCCTGATCGGCTTTGCTCCGACCTGGTTCCTGATGCGGACGCGGATTTGGTCCCATCGCCGGCGGATGGAAGCCATGGAGCGCAATCGCTTGGCCTCGATGCCGACCAAAGCGCCCCTTTCCGACGAAGCTGAGACAGTCGAATGAATCCGATCTTCGTCGCGATCGACACCCCAGACCTCGATGGGGCCGTGGCCATTGCTGAAGCCGTGCGAGAGCACGCAGGCGGGCTCAAGCTCGGCCTTGAGTTCTTCGCCGCGCAAGGCCCATCCGGCGTGAAGCGGATTGCCGAGACCGGTCTGCCGGTGTTTCTAGATCTCAAGCTGCACGACATCCCAAATACCGTTGGCAAGGCCGTCGCTGCGCTCGCGCCGCTCGAGCCGGCGATCCTCACGGTTCATGCTGCCGGCGGTCACGAAATGCTGTTGGCGGCACGGCGGGCGGCGCCCGCGGCTACAAAGGTCGTCGCGGTCACCCTGTTGACCAGCCTCGATGTCAATGACCTGAGCGACCTTGGTATCGAACGATCGCCTGCGGACCAGGTTGCCCGCTTCGCCTGGATAGCCCGTGACGCGGGCGTGGATGGGATCGTCTGCTCGGGTGAAGAGGTCGCGGCCGCGCACGAATCTTGGCCGGAAGGCTTCTTCGTGGTTCCAGGAATCCGCCCAGAGGGTGCCGACGTCGCGGACCAGAAGAGAGTAGTCACACCTTCTCGCGCGGTTGACGACGGCGCGTCGGTGCTGGTCATCGGCCGTCCGATCACCGGCGCCGCTGACCCCGCCCGGGCGATCGCAGAGATCGCGGGCAACCTTAAAAAAGAGGTTATCGAATGAGCTGGTTGAGCCGTGTCCGCAGCGGCATCCCGTTCCTGCCGAAGCGCCAGAGCGCCGAGAACCTTTGGCACAAGTGCGCAAAGTGCGGGACGATGGTCTTCGTCAAGGAGTGGGAAGAGAATTACAGCGTCTGTCCGCGCTGCAACTTCCATGATCGCATCGGCCCGACCAAGCGGTTCGAGCAATTGTTTGACGCCGCGGAATATGAGCTTCTCCCCGCGCCGGAGGTGCGTGAGGACCCGCTCCGGTTCCGTGACACCAAGCGCTACACGGATCGCGTCAAGGCAGCCCGCGCCGCCAACGGCGAACGCGACGCGCTGGTCAATGCGCGCGGAAAGATCGACCGCCACAAGGTAATCGTTGGCGTTCAGGATTTCGCCTTCATGGGCGGGTCGATGGGCATCGCCGTCGGGGCGGCATTCGTGACGGGCATCCGCGCGGCAATCGCCGACAAGGCTCCTTACATCCTGTTCACAGCCGCGGGCGGCGCACGAATGCAGGAAGGCATTTTGTCGCTGATGCAAATGCCGCGAACCACAGTAGCACTAGCCGAGCTCCGGGAGGCCGGTCTCCCTTACATTGTCGTTCTGACCGACCCCACTACCGGCGGCGTTACGGCTTCCTATGCAATGCTTGGCGACATCCAGCTTGCCGAGCCGGGCGCTCTGATCGGTTTTGCCGGACAGCGCGTGATCGAGCAAACCATTCGCGAAAAGCTTCCGGAGGGCTTCCAGCGCGCCGAATATCTGCTGGAACACGGCATGATCGACATGGTCGTCTCGCGCGGCGATCTGAAGGAGAAGCTGGCCTTGCTCATCTCCTATCTGACTCCGGAGGCCAAAGAGGCCGCGTAACATGGCGGACTTCGCGCGCTCGGCGCACCCGGGTGTCCAGGCGCAGCTCGATCGGCTGTCGAAGCTCTCACCGGCTGGTGACCGCCTCGGGCTCGAACGGATCGCGGAGGTCCTTGATAGGCTCGGCCGACCGCAGGATCGGTTGCCGCCCGTCTTCCACGTTGCCGGCACCAATGGCAAAGGCTCGACGGTAGCCTTCCTCCGCGCTGCGCTCGAAGCGAGTGGACATAAGGTACACGCCTTTACCAGCCCTCACCTGGTCCGGTTCAATGAGCGGATCCGTATCGCGGGCCGACTTGTCGATGACGAAACGCTCGCGGGCCTGCTCGCCGAGGTGCTCGAAGCCGGGCACGGCGTCGAGCCGAGCTTTTTCGAGGTGGCCACGGCGGCCGCCATGCTCGCCTTTGCGCGCACCCCTGCCGATGCGTGCATTCTGGAGGTGGGGCTCGGCGGTCGGCTCGACGCGACGAACGTCGTTGACCGACCGTTGGTAACCGGCATCGCGAACCTCGCGCTCGACCACCAGCAATTTCTCGGCTGCGGGCTGACCGACATTGCCGGAGAGAAAGCTGCGATTGCGAAGTCAGGCGTGCCGCTCGTCACTCAGCTCTACCCTCCTTCAGTCGCGAGCCGCGTTGCGGAGATCGCGAAGGATCGAGGTGCGCTAGTCCTGGCGCGCGGGGGAGTGTGGGACGCGATCGCCCGCCAGGGTCAACTTCACTACCAGGATGAGCGTGGAGAATTGCACCTGCCGCTTCCCCGCCTTTCCGGCCGGCACCAGGCGATGAACGCGGCGCTCGCCGTCGCAATGCTGCGCCACCAAGATCGCCTGCACGTGTCGCCAATCGCCCTGAACGCCGCGATGGGCTGGGCCGACTGGCCGGCGAGGCTCCAGCATCTCTCGCCCGGGCCCCTCGTCGGGAAGCGCGAGGTCTGGCTCGACGGAGGACACAATCCTTCGGCGGCCCGGCAAATCGCGACCCACGCCAAGCACCAGTGGACCGACGGCAAGCCGCTGCACCTGATCTTTGCGAGTCTCGCGACCAAGGATCCAGACGGCATGCTGGAGCCGTTCAAGGGTATTGCCGATGAGGTCCATGCCGTGCCTATCCCCGATCACGGCTGCTTCGCGCCGGAGGACCTGGTGGAAGTCGCGGTGGGACTCGGCTTGCACGCCGCAGCGCATGAGGACGTGGCCCAAGCGCTCGGCGCAGCGCCTGCCAACGCTCGGGTACTAATCTTCGGCTCGCTTTACCTCGCGGGAGCCGTGCTCGCGGCCAACGACCAGGTTCCGACCTAGGTCTTTGCTGACGGCTCGTCCGGATGCTCGGCACGGACGTCTCCGCTGCCCTCCGTGCCGGCGCTACCAATTGACTGGTCGATGAGACCGGCCCGCATCATGATCCAGAACAGGACGATCCCCGGCACCGCCGCCGCGGTCGTGAGCAGATAGAAATTCACATAGCCCATCGCATCAATCAGGGCCCCGGCAGTCGTCCCGGTCAGGAACCTTCCGACAATGCTCGCCGCCGCGGAGATCAGCGCATATTGCGCGGCCGTGAACCTCAAATCGCAGAGCGCGGAGAAGTAGGCGACCACGCAGACGCCGCCGATACCGCTCGCCATGTTCTCGAAACCGATCGCGCCGGCCATCCCGAAGTTGCTGTGCCCACTAGCTGCGAGCAGTGCGAAGCTGAAATTGGATACGCCCATCAGAATCAAGCTGATGAGAACAGACCGTTTCATCCCAAGCTTGGAGTAAAGCACGCCGCCGATGAAAATGCCGATCAGGTATGCCCAGAAACCGACCCCGACATCGTACAGTGCGATCTCGTCGTTCGAGAACTTCAAGTCGTCGAAGAGCAGCCGGAATGTCAGATTCGCAAGCGTGTCGCCGATCTTGTGGAGGAGGATGAACAGCAGGACGAGGAAGGCCCCCTTGCGCGCGAAGAATTCGACGAAGGGGCGCCACACGGCAGCGACGGTTCCGGCAATGCCTTTCTTCTCTGCCGCCTCGCGGTGCCGTTTCGGCTCGCCCATGATGAGGGCGGTGAGCATCGCAGGGAGCGCCAGAGCGGCACACGCAAGATAGGCGCTGTGCCAATCGGCGCGTGCAGCCACGACCAAC
>Ga0070664_100004524_pt1 | contig 11161 bp, 7 predicted proteins | sample KBSC73metaG_FD_65863 | JGI IMG/M metagenome (GOLD analysis project Ga0070664, IMG submission 65863) | Corn rhizosphere microbial communities from Kellogg Biological Station, Michigan, USA - KBS C7-3 metaG | ecosystem: Host-associated > Plants > Roots > Rhizosphere > Soil ... | reverse complement strand
GGTTTGGGAATCCGGCCTTGGGCGAGATCTTCGCACGCGTCTGCCGACCAAGTTCTGCGGTCGAAACGTCCCCTGGCTAGATCTCTCGACGCTGGCGGGGTCTCGCTGACGCAGACTTCTCGGACGGACTGCACGTTGATCATGGTGCCGCCGAGCTCGTTTCCCAGGTGCTCGGGTTACGCACTGCCGCTCTCACCGTTTGTCCGACGAACGGAGCGACACACCACCAGCTCCTGGAGCGTTGCAGCCCGTGACGCCGCGTCCTGCCTTGAGCATCGGCGCCGCAATCCGCCTCAGCGTATACTGCTTTTGGATACCCTGTAGAACGCGTGCCTCGTCACAAGCCTGCCCAAACGAATCCACTTGAAGCCCCACCGCCGTGGGTACTACTTGCCGTCTCACCGTCGCGGTCGAGCAGCTTGACCCTTCGCGCGGGCGCGACGGTCCTTGCCACGGGCGGAACGGTCCATTGGGAAGATGGCCTTGCCGAATTCAAGGCGGGTGCTGTCTCCGCGACGGTCAACGAGGTGGAGGTACACGGATTGACCGCGCTCAGGCTCGGGGATGTCATCTCTCAGGGCGAGTACTTGTATCTTCTGCTCCCAGGCCCGCGGACTCAGGACACGTCGCCACGCCTACTCGATCACTTCATCTGGACGACGCGCCTTGACGAGGAGGCAACCGCGGGAGAGCGACACTTTGCGGTTCTTCTTGGCCGCTCGGGAGCATTCGCCAGCGGGCACCTTGCGCAGGTCCTCCACGCGTCGCGGGAGGGGCTTGGAACGCGGACGCTGGTCGCTCCCTTCGGGCGAGACTTGGCGGAGTTCCTTGTTGTCGGCGCCGACTCGTCCTACTTAGAGGCCCTTAGAGAGGCGCTCTCTGTAGCCGCCACGGTGCACGGGGAGACCATTCGATGGGGTGCGGCGTGGTTCCCGAGCGACGGGGCAACCGGCGAGGAACTCTGGGCCGCCGCTGTCGATCGTCTGCTGGGACTGGAGGTGCCAGGGCCCTCGGACTTAGTGTGGGGTGACCCATGCATGACGCGCCTCCTTGCACTTTCGGATCGCTGGTCGGGGAGATCAGCGAGCCTCTCAGTGGTGGGGGAAGAGGGTGTCGGTCGCGAGTCAATCGCCCGTTACATCCGACTGCGCGGCGCGCCGAACGCACCTTTCATCGTCCATAGGGCCTCGCGCTTCGACCGCCAGCGATGGGCCGAGGACGTTGCTCGCGCCGCGGGGGGTGCATTGCACCTTCGCCGGCCGGAAATCCTCATGCCAGAAGAGCGCGGCGCCTTCTGGGGCGCTACCGCCTTTCGCGCGTCGGCCGGCGAGCGCTACAGCTCAAGAGCTGGCTTCGCTGCCGATGAGCTCGTGGTTCCGGCTCTCGCCGACCGACCTTCAGATGTCGGGACAATCGCAGAAAGCGTCCTCCATGCCGTGGATTCGCGTCTGGCCCGCCGTCGATCGATTCTCAGAGTCGAGACGCGCACATTGCTCCTCAGGCAGCCGGGCACCGAGAACGTGAGAAGCCTGCGGAACCTTGTCATTCGGGGAGCGCTCGCTGCGAGCGGTGCCGAGGTTCGCCCGGAGCACCTCGAGATGCCCCATAGGATCCCAGCGGAAGGGAGCCAGGGGGTCCGGGCCCGAGTCCGTGAGGTGGAGCGGCGGACTATCGAGTCCGCGCTCGAGGAGGCGGGTTGGAACGTCGCTGAGGCCGCTCGGCAGATGGACCTGCCACGACGCACCTTGGTCTACCGTATGGCGCGACTTGGTCTCCGACGACCGAGGAGGGGCTGAGCGGATCGAGAAGCAACTTCGAGCGAAAGGCGATCGAGCGACGATGACACGGGATGGAGGGCGGACCCCCTTGGTGCGGTGCGTAGCATGAGCAAGGCAAGAGGCGGGAAGAGGTCTGACCGAGCCGGTTGCGGCGGATGAGCGATGAGAGCAGCACGGCCGAACCAAAGGCGCGTTCTTTCGCATCGCCAGGGGCCTGGTCGTTAGTACCCCTGGCCCTGGCCTACGCGCTGGGCCTCGCGTTGTTCCCTCCGCGCGTGACGCTCATCAGCGACGAAGCGCAGTACATACGTCAGGCAGTCGCGTTTGCTTCCGGGAGGACCAAGGTCCAACTTCGGGATCCGAAAACCTGGAAGGTACGCGAGGAACTGCCAAGCCAGTATCCTCCTGGAACGTCACTGCTGCAGACTCCGTTTGTTGTTCTAGGTGGGTGGCGTGGTGCCGCGTGGGCGTCGGCATTGGCGCTGTTCGCCATGATGACAGCAACGGGCGCCCTGCTGCGGCGAATGGAACTGCCAGCGGTCTACGCCGCACTCATTCCGCTATTCGTGCCGGCAGCCGTACTTGGTCGGACTGGAATGAGCGACGTCCCGAGCGGTGCAATTACGGCTCTCGGCTGGTGGTACTTCATTCGTGGTCCTCGGCGAGCCTGGGTGTGGTGTGTCGCGGGCTTCCTCGCGGGATGCTCGACGCTACTACGCGACAGCAATCCATTGTTCTTCCTTCCCCTCTTCGCTGGGGCAGTGATACGCCGAGAGCAGTGGCTCCTTCTCGCGGCGTCCGGCTTAGCTGGGCTCTGCGTGCGTTCGGCGTTCGTCCTTGCACTCCAAGGGACTGTTTTCGGTGTTCCCATCGCGTATTACCCATTTACGCTGGACGGATTTAACGCACGCCTGCTTCTCTACGTGGCTGCACTCACTCTCTTGGTTCCGGGGGGACTGGTCGCTGCACTCCAGTACCGAGGCCGAAGGTGGCCGGAGTTGTTTGCGACGACCGTAAGTGCTCTCCTATTCTTCAGCCTCTACAGCTACGCAGGCCAGTTCAGCGGGATGGTTCGCACCATTATCCTCGCACCACGGTACTTCATTCCTCTCTTGCCGGCCCTCGCCGTCGCGGTGGCCTGGCTAGTTCACAGAGCAGGGATACAGTCCAAAGCACGTGCGAGCCTGGAATGGGTTCTGTTCTTGGGAGCGCTGACGATGAGCATCGCTGTTCATCCGGTCATGGCACTCTGGGCTCAACGTCAGGAGCTCGTAGTCGAAGCCATCACCCACGCGACCTCGGCAGAGTCGGTCGTGGTGACCGAGCTTGGGGCGACGGCCAAGTACATCAACGAACTCTATGGCAGCCGAGCGGTGATCGGCCGTGACCAGGTCACGCTTGATGAGCTGACGGCGATGCGAGAGAGAAGAAATGTGCAGCTTGTCTTCCTCGATCGAAGCGACTCCGAGTATTGGCGCACGATGGCCCTCGGGAATTCTGAATTCGCCGCCGCCGTAGCGAGCCGCTGTCAGCTCGCGGAGATCGTGGATCTACAAGCCACTGCGAGCGATCGTCTGCGCATCTGGGACGTTAAGAACTGTGACTAACCATCACGGGGCCTTCGCCCATTGCTGGACCAAAAGACAACGTCGCGACCGGGAGGCGCCAACCAAACCTGGCGCAGCAGTGTGAGTGCCGCGCGGTCTTGGGGTGTGTCTCGGTATGCCAGCCGATGAACAATCAGCACGCCCACGACAGTGAGAGATGCCACAAGGAGTGAAAGGGTGCGTTGTCGCGACGGAAGCAAGAGCCAGCCGACCCACGCCCCGGACAAACATAGCAGGGTCATGAGCATGAACCCCGGCCACGGGTTTGGCCATCCGACAAAGTTGAGGAGAGAGGGGATGATGTAGCCCGAGTTGAAGAGAGGAACGGCGAGGCCGAACATCCCGTCGGATACGTCGTCGGGGATATAGTTTACTAAGGTAAGGAGACCGGTCACCGCGACCGAGGCCACGAGCAAGCCGATCGCGAACCCGCGCACGAGCGTCGAGTTGGTCTCGATGAAGAGCCCCGCCGGGAGGAGAAGAAAGGGGACCAGTCCTGTCAGATGCCGTGGACCTGTCGTCCAGCCCCACGACTCGTAGCTAAACGATGCGGTAAAATATAGATACCCGACAACTAGCATCGCGGTAAAAATCGCTATTGGCCGAAGCTCGGGGTTATCGTGGCGCCTAGTCCACACGTATCGCAGCCCGATGAAACCCAGGCTGAGTCCGGGCGCCAGTGCGAGCAGCCCTCGAAGCGGCGAGAAGAGCGAGAGGAAGAGCGCACGGGTGTCGGGTGTTCGAATGCCGAGAAACCCTCCCACATGCCAGGGCTGATAGGCTACGTCGGCCAGGTGTCGGTATCCCGTCTCGAGCGGTCCCCCGAAGCAGGCAGCGTGGTAGAACAGCAAGAGTGTCAGGAACGGAATGGCGCCGAGGGCGAAGAGCCCGACGGCGCGAACGGCTGAGGACTGGCGCACCCGTGCGGACAGGAGCGCGTAGACAGCCAGCAGACCCGCGCAGAGCGCGCTCGTGTACTCAGCGGTGACGGCGAGGGCTGCCAGTGCTCCGGCCGCCGGTAGGGCGATATCAGAAATCTCCGACCTCGACCACCGCCAAGCGAGAAAGAACCCAGCAAAGAGGAAGGCAGCCGTTGTCTGATGGCTCATGAACAGCAGCGAGTAGCTGAACGCCAGGGTGCCCAACGCGTAGAAGACAACCAACGCATTTGAGGTCCGAGCGGTGATATATGTTCCGAGAAAACGCCGGAGCAGCACCAGTGAAAGCAGAGTTGGTAGAACCGTCAAGAACAGTCGTGCGGTGAAGACGAGCGGGATCTCGGGAACGAGTCGTCCTCCGACCAGGGCTCTGAGCGTGGCGTAGATTGGAACCGCAGCATAGGAAAGCAGCGGTGCCTTTGACGGATAGTAACGCCCCTGGAAGACCGAGAGGTCCCCCACCGGCCCGTAGACGCGCATCGCTCGGTTGACGCTGGCTTCTCCGAAGTCGACGAGTGCGCGGGTCTGCATGAGCCGACTCAACTCGTTTGGACTGCGGAGGGCGGGGTGGTAGGGGAAGGCGAGGCAATAGAGCAGCACTACGAGCACATAAGGCAGCTTTGCTTGCCAATCGGAACTCAGAGGGCGTCTGCCCCCCGCTCGCCTGTCCGAATCCGAATGACCTCATCTACAGGGAGCACAAAGATCTTTCCGTCGCCAATCTTTCCTGATCTCGCTGCCCGCTCAATCGCCTCAACCACCCGAGATGCTTGGTCGTCCTCAACGACGATCTCAATCTTTACCTTGGGCAGGAAGTCCACGACGTATTCGGCGCCCTTGTACAGCTCGGTGTGGCCACGCTGCCGGCCGAAGCCCTTGACCTCGACAGCGGTAAGACCGTGAACGCCGACCTCGCCAAGAGCGTCTTTCACCTCGTCGAGCTTGAAGGGCTTGATGATCGCCTCGATCTTCTTCATCGCTTCGCTCCTAAGTCGGCGCGGCCCGAGCAACCGCGAGCAGGCTCATCCCCACGGGAAGACGGAATGCGGACTCCGCACGCGCGAGGAACGGAGCCAAGCGATCATAGAGCTTGATCTGAAGACCCGGAACCGCGCGCCGCTTGAGAAGACGGCTATTGACGTACCAGCCGGGGATCCCCAACAAGTTCAGCCACTCCAACGACTGCAGCTCGAATCCGTTCGATTCTATGACGTTTCGAAGAGTGGACGGGTCGTACCGCCGGAAGTGCCCGATCGCCTCGTCGATGCTCCCATAGAGCCCCTGTAGGGCCGGGACCAGGGCGACGAGTGCGCCGCCTTCCGGGATCACCGAGCGGAAATTTCGTATGGCCGCATGGTCGTCCTTAATGTGCTCCAGCACGTTGCTCAGCATCACCGTGTCGAGACGCTCTCCGGCGAGCCCCTTCCAGTCCGTTGCTTCGACTGCAGCATGAAGCACCCGAACGACTGACGATCCGCGGAAGAGGTTCCTCAGCCGCTGCGCATAGAAGGCGTCCGCCTCGAGAGCGATGACCAGTTCAGGGCCCTCCGCGATCTCTCGAGTGATTGTGCCAATACCCGCGCCGATCTCGAGGACCCGCTTGCCCAGATGATGCCGGAGTTTGCGACCGAGCCAAGCGTTGTACCGGGGGGCCTGGTCCATTTGCAGCAGCGTGTTGTACCCCTCGTGCGTGTTGTCAGCATCGTTGTGGAAAAGACCATACCGGAGGAGGGTCGAGGTGACCGTCCAGAGCGCTCGAGGGGATCGCGAAGGCGAGTGGCCCTGCAATCCCACTTCGCCGAAGCGAAAGCACTGGGCAGCCAGCTTGACCAGGAGTTCCGCCGTGACCGCGCTGCCCTGAGAGACCAGGTTCAGAGAACGGAGCACCTCGGTGCGGACGGCGCGGACAGGAGCGAGTGGGGAGCGGACTCGCACTCCAGCCACGGTGCGGGCCAGCGCATTGAGCGCCGCTCCTGCGGAGTGGACGGTACCCCCGAGGACGACGTCCGCCTCGTCGGCGACAATGGGCTGGCAGATGGCACGTAGCTCAGGGATCGTCGGCTGCGCGTACGGTTCAAGAACGACGGTAATCGGCTCCCGCAGACGATCGAGGCCTGAGCGGAGGCCGCTCCCGTTCGTACCCACCACCAACTCGACGCTCGCCCCATCGACGTCCACGGGATCGGGCCCGACGAGCACGACCTGGGCAACACTAGACGCGAGTCTCCTGCCAGTCTCAGCAGCGACGACTCCACGCGAAGAATCGAACGGGATCAGAACAGAGATGGACTCAGCCACACGACTCGCTCTACCACAGCCGCGCCCGAGCGCACCCTCACATCGATGGTAGGCTCGTCCAATTGACCCGCCGGGCGACGCGGGGCACTCTGTCGCGGAAGGATGGTCCATGATGGTGGGCCTCCACAAGGAGCCGTAGTGGACCTCATTCCGGCGGGAACCGGATTCGACTTCAGGGCCGTCTACCATCTCTTCTTGCGCCGTCGGGCGCTGATTCTCGGGACTGCGGTCGTCCTCTTCGCCGCTGTTACGCTTCACACGCTCAAACAGCCGCGGATCTATGGGGCAATGGCGTCGATTATCATCGATGCCGCGGCGCCGAGAGTGCTCGACAATCAGGTCCAGGACGTTTCTGAAGCAGGAACCGGCGGCTACTGGTTCACCCGCGAGTACACCGAAACTCAGACCCGCATCATCACCAGTCGGTCCGTTTCCGCGCGCGTCGTGGAGAAGCTCGGACTTCAGTCCGATGCGAACTTCCTCGGGCTCGGTGGGATAAAGGACACGCGTGCACGCGAAGCAGCGATGAAGTCGATCGACGGAGTCGCCGTGCTTCAAGGCAAGCTGAGCGTCGTCCCGCTCAAGGACACCCGAATCGTCACCGTTCGCATCGAGGACGACGATCCGAAGCGGGCAGCACTCTTGGCCAACGAAGTGGCTGATGCATACCTGGCAGAAAATCTCGACCTTCGCCTCCGAGTTTCCGAAAGCGCGAATCGCTGGCTCGAGGAGCGGCTTAGCGAATTGGAACAGAAGACGAAACAGAGCGAAACAGCTGTCTATGACTTCAAGAAGGATGCTGACATCCTGAGCACTTCGCTCGAGGACAGGGCGAACTTCGTGTCACAGCGCTTGGCAACCTACAACCAAGCGTTGACCGAGATCCGGACACGAATCGCCGGGCTGAAGGCAAGGGTAGACGCCATCGATGGCGTTCGCCGAGCCGCTGTTCCCGGAAACGAGTTGGAGTGGGCCGACGTCCTGACCGTCTCCTTTTCTGCAGGGCCTGCTCAGACGCTCAAGACACGATACTCCGAAGAAAGAGCCAATTGTGCGGCGCTCGCGGAGCGATATCTCGCTGGACATCCCAAGCTCGCGGCTTGTCTCGAAAGGACTGCGGCTGCGAGAAAGGATCTCCTCAGAGAATTAGGAAATATCGTGGCTGCTGCGCAGCTGGACCTCAAGGAAGCGCTCGCCAAGGAAAAGAATCTCCAAGCGCTCCTCGAAACAGCAAAGGCAGAGGCTTTCGACGTCAACAGGCGTCAGATCGAGTTCGACCGCATCAAGCGGGAGGCCGACAACAACCAGCGACTCTACGACCTCGTTCTCAAACGACTGAAGGACACGGAGCTCTCCGGGATGCTCCGGACAAACAATGCTCGGGTGCTGGACGGTGCGCGGCCCAGTCTTGCGCCGCTAAGGCCCAACGTACGTAACAACCTTGTTCTCGGACTTCTTTTGGGTCTGGCAGCAGGTTTCGGTCTCGCCTTCGTGCTCGAGCAACTGGACAACTCGGTGAAGACGCAGGTTGACGTGGAGGAACGGATCGGCGTGCCGTTTCTCGGGTTTTTTCCGCGAGTGGCCGAGCCGAATGGTTCCTCAGCGGACGAGCGCGATTTGTATGTGTTCCGCAATCCGAAGTCGCCTGCGGCTGAGGCGTGTCGTGCGATCCGAACGAATCTTCTATTCATGTCTCCGGACCGACCGCTACGGACGATGCTGGTCACGTCTAGTGGGCCGCGTGAGGGCAAGAGCACCTGTGTAATCGCAACCGGTATCGCGATGGCACAGAGTGGGAATCGGGTGGTCGTAGTGGATACCGACATGAGGCGCCCCCGATTGCACAAGGCCCTTGGAATCTCGAACGACCGGGGAGTGAGCTCAGTGCTTGTGGGCGATGCGACGCTCGATGAAGTTATCAAGAGCACGGAGGTCCCAGGACTGTTCATGATCCCGAGCGGACCCATCCCCCCCAATCCAGCCGAGCTATTCCACACTCAGGCTTTCCGGGACTTCTTGAATGCCGTGTCCGTCCGATTTGACCGCGCAATTCTCGACAGCCCGCCCGTAAATGCCGTTGCGGACCCAGCAGTTTTGGCGACGCAGGTCGATGGTGTGTACCTAGTGGTTCGTGCCGAAGTTACAAACCGTACCTTTGCCAAAGCTGCGGTACGCGTCCTCACGGATGTCAAGGCGCGCATCTTTGGTGCCGTGGTGAACGACGTGGAACTGGGGCACCCCAAGTACGGTGGCTACTATGCCTCCTATCGGGGGTACGGAGCCGAGTACCAAGGCACGCGCGAGAGCGCTTGACCCAATGCGGGTACTTCAACTCGGGAAGTATTACTACCCGTTCATGGGTGGGATTGAGACGCATCTCTACGACCTTTGCGTGGCCCTGAGCCGTTCGCAGAACGTCGAAGCGGTCGTGTGCAATACCGCCCCGCGAACTGTTCGTGAGGTCGTCGATGGCGTATCGGTGACGCGCGTGGCGACCTTGGGTCGCGCTGCGTCGACCGAGATTTGCCCGACGCTCCCACTTGAGTTGTCTCGCCGAAGCTACGACGTCGTTCACCTACATACGCCCAATCCGATGGGGATGCTGGCGTACTGGCTGGCGGAGAAGCCGAGCCGGCATGCGCTGATCGTCACGCACCACAGTGACGTCGTCCGGCAAGCAGGCTTGCGGCAGAGCTTCGAACCGATCTTCCGCCGAGTGATGGCACGTGCCGATGCAATCATTGCGACCTCGCGCCGATATCTCGACACCTCGAAAGAGCTTCGAGCGTTTCGTGAGAAATGCGTGGTCATTCCGTATGGTCTAAGGACTGAATGCGATCAAAAGGCATATCCGCTCACTGCCGGGCTCCGCGCGAGGTACGGAGACCGGGTCGTCCTCGCCGTTGGCCGACTCATCTACTACAAGGGGTTCGACGTCCTGATCGAGGCGATGTCCGTGGTGCGTGGAAGCTTGCTCATCGTAGGTGACGGCCCGCTTCGCTCGACGCTCTCACAGCGCGTTCAGGCGCTAGGACTACAGGAGCGCGTGACTCTTGTAGGCGAGGTCCACAATCAGGAACTCGGCGCGTATCTAGCTGCCGCGGACGTGTTCGCCTTTCCATCCGTGGCGCGGAGCGAGGCCTTTGGGATCGCGCAACTCGAGGCGATGGCGGCCGGGTTACCGGTGGTCAACACGGCGCTCGATTCGGGAGTACCCGATGTCAGCATCGACGGAGAAACCGGAATTACCGTGGCCCCGAGCGATTCCCATGCGTTGGCAAACGCGCTGGAACTGCTCCTCTCGTCCCCAGCGCTCCGTCGTCGTTACGGCGATGCAGGGCGGCATCGTGTACAGACGAGGTTCTCCTGGGCCCATATGTCTGCTCGAATCGCCGGGTTGTACCGAGACGTGCTCGACCGTCGAGAAAGAGCCGTCGAGGTGGTGTGATCCGTATGCGCCTTCTGCACTTGAACGCGGGTAACCTGTACGGGGGAATCGAGACGTATCTGGTTACGCTAGCGAAGTTGGCTCGCTCGGAGAGCACTCTCGAACACACTTTTCTGCTGACAAGTGAGGGAAGGTTAAGTTCTGAGCTGCAATTGCTTGGAGCAGACGTCCGTTTTGCTGGCCCCGCCCGCTTGAGTAGACCCTGGACGTTGCGTCGCGCGAGACAGGCGCTCCGATTTACCATCGACGAAGTCAGGCCCGACATGGTCATTGCACACGGTCCCTGGCCGCTTGTGGTCTTTGCGCCCGACCGGACTCGGGACGGGCCATCTGTGGTTCTCTATCTTCACGTTAACGATTCCGGCGGCTGGCTCGACCGACTTGCACACCGGGTCTCGGTCGATGGCATCGTGGCCAACAGCAACTTCACCGCGACAGTCGGGAGGCGCGGATGGCGCGCTTCGCCGGTATGGGTGTGCAGATATCCCGTTCCGGAACCACCGCCGGTCGATCGGTCCGTCGTGCGGGAGGAGTTGCGGCTCGCCGAGTCGGACGTCGCGATCCTTCAAGTGAGCCGGTTCCAGGAATGGAAGGGCCAGCTATTGCATCTTGCTGCTCTGCACCGGCTCCCAAGGGAGCTACCGTGGCGAGCCTTCCTCGTCGGCGGTGCCTCACGGCCTTCCGAAATCGAGCTCAGAAGTAAGGTCCTCAAACTCGCCAGCGCCCTTCCGAATGGGAAGTTCACGCTGCTCGGGGAACGATCAGACGTTCCACGACTGATGCGAGCGGCAGACATCTTCTGCCAGCCGAACACAGGCCCGGAGCCATTCGGCCTGGTCTTCGTGGAAGCCCTCTGGGCGGGCGTGCCGGTTGTGACCACTCGAATGGGTGGTGCCGTCGAGATCATCGACGACTCTTGCGGTCGACTCTGTGGCGCTGATCCGGAGTCCGTCGCCGCCGCCCTCGAGGCCCTTGTCCGGAGCGCAGATCTTCGGCACTCCCTCGGCCGCGAAGGCCCGACACGAGCAGCCCGGCTCTGCTCAAGCGACGAAGCTCTTCGGGAACTCAAGGCAACGCTCAAAGCGGTCAAGG
>Ga0070664_100004523_pt1 | contig 11161 bp, 10 predicted proteins | sample KBSC73metaG_FD_65863 | JGI IMG/M metagenome (GOLD analysis project Ga0070664, IMG submission 65863) | Corn rhizosphere microbial communities from Kellogg Biological Station, Michigan, USA - KBS C7-3 metaG | ecosystem: Host-associated > Plants > Roots > Rhizosphere > Soil ... | reverse complement strand
CGCCAGCCCATGATGCGCCAAGCGCAAGCGCAAATTTCTTTGCCTCAACATCGCCGGGTCGAGTGAACGCAAACAGCGTGCGGCCCTGGAAGCGTGCGACTTGCGCAGTGATGTGTGCCGCAGCGCCGAATCCATAAATGCCCAGTCGCCGTGCGTCGCCTGCCATGGTCAGCGCGCGATAACCGATCAAGCCGGCGCACAGCAGAGGTGCCGCCTCTGCGTCTGAATATCCAGCCGGCAACGCGAGACAGTAACGGGCATCGGCAAGCGCGTACTCTGCATAGCCACCGTCGATGTGATAGCCGGTAAACCGCGCTTCATCACAGAGATTTTCGCGGCCGCTCATGCAATAGTTGCAATGCCCGCAGGTCCATCCGAGCCACGGAACACCAACGCGGTCGCCTATCGCGAATCTATCTGCACCAGCGCCGATCTCGACTACACGTCCGACGATTTCATGTCCCGGCACTATCGGCCGGTCAAGCGCCGGTAAATCACCATCGACAATATGTAGATCCGTGCGGCAGACACCGCACGCAGATACGCGCAGAACCAACTCGCCCGCGGCCGCATGTGGAATGGTTTTACTCACAAGCTCCAGCCGCATCCCCGGCGCTGCAAGCTCCATCGCTCGCATGAGTGCCCCTACATCGTCGGACCGTCTATTAGACCCGTCTGCTGCTACGCCGTTGACCTCGTCGCAAAAATTTGCCTGAATTTTTTGTGGCACAGGCGCCGGAACATCCGGCCGCTGCCGGTGTCTCCCATTGATCGTGAGGCGCGACACAGGCTTCGCGACCAGAGCCTACAGTAAACGTATTAAGGGTTTCGACGATGCAACTGACACCAGCTCAAACGGCGGCACTAACGCTCGAACTCGACAAACGTGACCGACAAATACGCGACGATCTCCGCAGCTTGCTGATGCAATCAGGTAATGAGCGTTATACCGATCTGGTGGGCGCGGTGCACGATCCGGGTGACGAGTCGGTCGCAGACATGCTAAGTGATCTTAACAACACGCTTGTGGCCCGGCATGTGCAGGAGCTACGCGAATTGGAGGCGGCGCGCAAGCGATTGAGCGATGGGACTATCAACGAATGCATCGACTGCGGTCTGGAGATCGGCTACAAACGTTTGCTCGCGTATCCGACCGCGGTCCGCTGCATCGAGTGTCAGGCACAATTCGAGAAAACGCATCAGCATGCCGGCACACCGAGTCTGTAGCAGTTTCGAAACGGAGCACAGTAGCGTTAATGGTTTCGGGTTCCCATTTATTCAATGGTCCCGCACCCTACGCGGTCCTTGCCGTTTTGAATGATCACGCCTTTACCGATGAGGCCGCCGGTATTCTTGCTCACGGATGTGCCAGTCATCGTATAAGTGCCGGTTGCCTTGCCGTACTCGTCGGAGTACAGCGGACCGATTTCCCGCTCGAGTACGCCGGCGCTTGCTGCATCCGCAGCGCTGCAATCGCCTTTCTCATGCGTGCGCAGCGTCGTCAATCCCGACGGCACTGCCGCGAGCTCGGCATTCACACGGACCGCATTGCCGACTTCGGTGAACTTAACCACACCGTGAACCTGGCTGCCTGAGGCGGGACGGATGGCTGCTTCGGCAGACGGGCCGGTAGTCGCTGGACTTCCCGCACAGGCCGCCAACATAAAGGTGCATGTCGCAACGATTGTCCGTTTCATTGTTGTTCCCCTGTGGTGAACGCGCGCTTATTCGATTACGCCGCAGCCCAGGCGGGCGCCGGAATTTCCTGCCGGATCTGTTTTGAGATCGTCCGCATTCGCATGCACGATTACGGCGCGGCCGACGATACCTTCCGCACCGCGTGTGACATTCAGGCCTTCGAGGATCAGTTCGACGGTCGCCTTGCCGTATTCATCTGCAATCACGTTTCCCAGGTCGCCGGCGTGACGGTCGGTTGTATCGGGCGCGCCATGCTTCAGCGATCGCGGATTGAAATGCCCGCCGGCACTCATCCCGTCGGCGGAACTGCAGTCGCCTGTTTCATGTATGTGCATGCCGTGCATTCCGGGCGTCAAGGCAGCAAGCTCTACGTTGACGCGGACGCTGGTAACTACTTGGGTAAATTTAACCTCGCCATGCACCTGCGAACCGCTGATGGGCCGCACAACCGCCACTGCCGTAGGTCCCTCCGGTTGTAGTCCAACGCAGGCGCCGAGCAGTAAGGCGCATGACGCAAGCAGGCTGCTACGCATTCGATGTTCTCCTCGCTTCCCGCTGAAGCGTCTTGTTGTTTGGCTGGAACCTGCGAATCGTGTCTGATTCGTTACTGACTGTCAACGCCCGACGCGCCGGCTATGGGAGCACAAGTGGAGCATAAGCCGCGTGCGCGTGTCGTGAGCGATCGTCTTCTAACTCTGCCGCGAACGTCGTTTGCATCTCGCGGCGAAAACGCGCTGCATCATTGTCTATAAACGCGACATCCGACCATGTCACTGTGCGGCCTTTCGCGATAGCGCGCGTTACCTTGACCTGCTGGGCAAGGCCGAGCGGCAAGCCGCCGCATGCGAGCGAGTCCCTCGCCGGCATGAGCTTGCCGTAAACCGTGTGGCCGCCTTCACCGTCGAGCGCGTCGCCGGGCTTTAAATCCCGCTTTGCGGTCGCAACGACATCACCACGAAATCCACTGGCTACACCTGTTGCTTCCTTGCGTAAGCCCACCGACGCGACGCTGATGCCCAGCTCGAGTCCAATCAGATGATACGGTTTATACATCGCTGAGTACTCGCCGGTCGAATCGGTCACCAGACCGTACTCGTTGAAACAGCGTCGGACATACTCGCTGTCGGCCGCGAAGGTCACATAGACTCCCCACCGCAAGTCGCGAAACACCGGTCGGCCGTCACGCTCGAGGCTCGAGATCACTTCGACCTGACCGGCGTGATGGAGCAGGCCGCCCGTGTCGCGCGGCCGCATCAGGCGCGGCAGATCATCTACGCCGCACGGCGGAAATTCGAGGCCATGCGGCGCAGGCTCGAGGCCGGTGGCATTCGCGACTGCGGCCATCTCGATCGCCGACTTCGTGCCGTCGAGAAATGAATTGAACATTTGCGCGTTGAAGTCGCCGCCCGCAACCATCTCAGGTGTAAAGCCATAGTGACCCCACACGGTGTCTGGTGTGGACTCATGATAGGCGGGAAGATACTTCGTACCTTTACCGGCAGCGACGACGTTAAAGCCGGCAGCGCGTGCCCAGTCGACCATCTCGCAAATCAACGCGGGCTGATCGCCGTAAGCGAGTGAATAGACGATGCCGGCCTGCGCTGCGCGGCGCGCGAGCAGAGGACCCGCCAGCGCATCGGCTTCCACGTTAACCATCACAATGTGCTTTCCGTGCTCGCAGCAGGCGAGGGCGTGGCGGATGCCGGCGGCCGGACTGCCCGTGGCATCGATCGCGATCTCGATCGCATCGCTCTGAATAACGGCAAGCGCATCGTCGGTAATGAACGTCGCACCGCGACGTTGCGCGTCGTTCAGAGATGACGCCGCATATTGCGCAGACGGCCAGCCCACCCGTTTGCAACTTGCGCGTGCGCGCGCGGGCGACAGATCGCACACGGCAACGAGGTGCATACCGGGCGTGCGTCGGACCTGAGACAGAAACATAGAACCGAATTTGCCCGCACCGATAAGTGCAACGCGCAACGGATTGTTCTCCGCTGCGCGCTTCAAGAGCAGCCGATGGAGGTTCATGCGGGGGCTGCGAGAACGTCAGGCGCCAGGACGTTGCTGCGGTTCATGCGGTCAACGAACTTCATCGGCGAGCGCCTTGGGCGCGCGGTCCAGGTAATAGAGTACCGGGATGAGAACGAGCGTTGACAGCAGCATGAAATGCGCGCCGAAGAGCCAGAAAACGAGCGGAACGGCGACATAATACGCGCGCATGCCTAACGCATAACACTTGCCCGCGCGGTTGAGATGGCGGGCCACGTGGTACGGGCTCAGCGCTTTATGCTCCATGCTCGTCGGCACGTTAATCATGTAGCCTACGTGGTGGAACAGGCGAATCGCGACCGCGAAGCTGAAGAACGCTACAAACATATCGAGCAGCAGCGCCAGGAGTTTGCTAAGCCATACGTCGGGCCGTGCTGCGCCAAATGCATTGAGCACGTGCCAGGTTTCAGTAAGTTTATCCCCTTGAGCGCTCAACGTTAGAGTGCCGATGATGAGCAGAACCGCAGTTGAAGAGAGAAAGGTCGCTCCCATGATCGAATTACGCAGCGTCTGCACTGCGAGCACATCCTTGTTCGTGGATCCCATGATAGTCTCCACCCATGCGGCTCGCGCGACCGCGTTGACTGCCTGGATGGTATATAGCGGGTCCGTTTTGAGCTTCACGCGCAGGAACACATGATAGGCCGCAATCAGCACCAAACTGACGCCGGCGAGCGCATATTCGCTTCCTAAAGTCATCATGTCCTTAAAGCCCTGTCGCCGCTTCGAGCAGTTTGAGCCGCTGGACCTTGCCCGACGGACCTTTGGGAAGCGTCCCCACCAGCTTGATGAGCTTCGGCATTTTGTACTTTCCAAGCTGTTGCTGTGAAAACGCGTAAAGCTCATCGAGCGAGCAGCGCTCGCCGGGTTTGAGCACGACGCACGCCATGATCTCCTGACCGTAGTGCACGTCCGGAATCCCAACAGCAGCCGCTTCGAGTACCGCGGGATGCTTGAGCAGCGCTTCGTCGATCTCACGCGGAGCAATATTCTCGCCGCCCTTGATAATCAGCTCCTTGATGCGCCCCGTCACGAACACGAAATCGTCGCGATCCATGTAACCCAGGTCTCCGGTGTGCATCCAGCCGTCGGGCTCGAGCGTTTTTGCGGTCGTCTCGGGGTCTTTGTAATAGCCTTTCATTACATTGTCGCCGCGCACCATAATCTCGCCTACGGCGCCCGCCGGCAAGCTCTCGCCGGTGATGGGATCGATGATACGCGCGCTATTGCCATACGCCCGACCGGGGCTGCCGATTTTTCGCTTTAAGCGGTCATATGGATTCGTAAAGCACGGGGCGTTCGTTTCGGTCATGCCGAAAGTTTCAATGATGCTGATGCCGAACTTCGCCTCGAACGCGCGATGCAACTCCGGCGGGAGCGGCGCCGAGGCGGAGCGGCAGAATTTGATCGAGCTGATATCCAATCCCCGCTCGCGCGGATCCGGCGCATTGAGCAAGTATGCGATGATGGTCGGCACGACATTGATCCACGTGCATTTGAATTGCACGACTGTGTCCCAGTAATTGGAAACGCTGAAGCGGTGGGGCATCACGACCGAGCCGCCATGCACAATCGGCGCCACCGCCGTCACGATCTGCCCGTTGATGTGATAAAGCGGCAGCGCGCACATGACGCGGTCAGCTGGCGTGAGCTCGTGAGCCCCGCTCGTGAATTCGCCGCCCGCGGCAACGCTGCGCTGAGACAGCACGACGCCTTTCGGTTTGCCTGTCGTGCCCGACGTATACATTAGCAAGGCATCGTCGTTCTCAGTCACGGCGAAACACGTGCCCGCGTTCAGCGAGGCATTATCAAAAATCGAGGGTGCATCATGGTCGATGACGACCACCTTGATGTCGCGCGGAATCTGGCGCAGCGCCGGCGTCAGCCGTTCGATGAATTCAGCCGCTGTGAACACCAGACGCGTATCGGAATGATCGAGCACATAGCTCAATTGCTCGGCTTGAGACAGCAAGTTGAGCGGGGCGACCATGAAGCCCGCGTACATAACGCCGATCAAGAGGCGGCCCGTTTGATAGCCGTTATGCAGCATGAGTGCGACTTTGTCGCCCTGCACGAGCCCTTGTCCTAACAGGTAGCGTCCGAGCTGTTCGGAATCTGACTTCAGCTGAGAGTAAGTCATGACGCGTCCAGTCTCGGGCGCGATGAGATAGGGCGCGTCGGGTTGGGTGCGCGCTTGCAGGTCTACGTAGTGCCGGATCGTTCTCATGTTGTTGTTAAGTGAGGCACCGGGTGCAGCGGAAAGCAGAGGGTGCAATCGAAGCGTCCGAGTGCTTCACGCTTCCCAGAGATCGCTCGTTCTACTGCGGATGTTTCGCGAGATACGCGCCGAAAATATCGTCGACCGATGGCTCCCGCGGCGGAATGGTTCGCACAATGCGGGTGATGTTCAGAAAATGCTTGTAATGCAGGTTTTCTGAAAAACTGTTGCCGCCCCACGTGCCACAGCCCATCGACAGCGAGAACGGCAGTCCGTTATCGAAGCTGCCGCCGGTGGCGAAGGCATGCGCCTGCTTTACGATGACACGGCATACGGTCATTTCCAGGCCGAGGCGGCGGATATGCGCATCGTCTTCACTGTAAATCCCGCACGAGTGACCGTTGCCCATGTAGGCATAGATGCTGCGCAGAATCGCAAAGGCCTGCTCAAAGTCCTGCGCGCGGTACACCGTCAAGACCGGCGACAATTTTTCCCCTGAGAAGGGGTAGTCCTTGCCTGCGTCCGCTTCTTCGACCAGTAAACACTTGGCGTTTTTGAGATCGGGCCGTGCCAGCCCCGCGACTGCGCATATCTTTTTAACGGATTGGGCAGTGATAGCGGGTGACAAGTGACCGCCCGCGAACATCGCAGTTTGCAGCGTCGTTTTTTCAGTCGGGGTGAGCAACGCGCCGCCTTGTCGTTCGAGAGCCGCAAGCATTGCATCGTACACTTTGGCATGAACGATGACGCTGTTTTCCGAAGAGCAGCTTGTAGCATTATCGAAAGTCTTCGACATCATGATTTTCGCTGCGGCATCCTGGACGTCGGCGCTTTCGTCGACGATCACTGCAACATTGCCCGCACCGACTCCCAAGGCAGGTTTGCCGCTCGAATAGCCGGCTCGCACGTTGGCTTGTGAGCCGGTCACCACGACAAGATCTGCCTGCCGCATGAGCTCGGTGGAAGATTCTTTTGTCACCGGCGCCGGTAGCATTTGAACGAGATCGAGCGGCGCGCGTATGCGCGTCAGTTCGGCGTGAATGTAAGCGACCAGCGCTGCGGACGTCGAATAGCCCTTCGGCGATGGCGACAAGATGACGGCGTTGCCGCACTTCAAGGCATTGATGATGTTGTTGGCGGGCGTTGCACCGGGATTAGTCGACGGCACAACGGCCGCAACGACGCCAACGGGACGCGCGATTTCAGTGATTCCCGTCTCAGGGTATTCGGCGATGATGCCGGTGGTCTTCGCGCCTTGCAGATCGCGCAGCAATCCCAGCGTCTTGCGATGATTTTTGACAATCTTGTCCGGCGCGTTGCCAAGGCCGGTGTCCTTCACTGCAAGCTCTGCAAGCGCGCGGTTGTGCGCGGGTTCCATGATCGCCCAGCCCGCAGCGACGGCAACTTCGTCCAGTTGCGCCTGCGAGAATTGAGCGTAGATCGATTGCGCGGCGCGCGCCCGCCGGATGAGATCGGCCACCGCAGCGCGCGCAGGTATCGGCAAAGGTGCAGTTTGAGTTTGTAACGCCATAGTCTTGCTCCGCTGATTCGCGAATGCACGAACCGGTGCTGCAGAATCGCAAGCACAAATGATAGCGTACTCGTGGAAGCAGCCCGTGGCTGCTGCGTTAAACTCGCCACACGAACTTCAGCTAAAACGCATTGTAGAAAAAACGATGAAGACGATTTCAATACCGGCGTTCGGTGGCGGGGAACAACTGCAGGTTATGGATATGCCGTTGCCGCAGCCAGGGCCCGCCGACGCGCTCGTAAAGCTCGATTACGCAGGAATAAACTTCATCGATGTCTACATGCGCAGCGGCAACTACGCGCGCTCGCAGACGTATCAAACACCATTGCCGATGACGATCGGCATGGAGGGCGCCGGTACGGTGGCGCAAGTCGGCGCGGAGGTACAAGACGTCGCCGTCGGGGATCGCGTCGCATACTGCATCGTGCGCGGGAGCTATGCGGAGTATGCAGCAGTGCCCGCGTGGCGGCTCGTAAAGGTGCCGGGCGAAGTGCCGCTCAATATAGCGACCGCCTTAATGCTGCAGGGCTGCACGGCGCATTACCTGTCGCACTCAGCGTTTGCACTGCGTGCCGGCAACTCGTGTCTTGTGCATGCCGCCGCGGGCGGCGTCGGCCAACTGCTCACTCAACTTGCGAAGGTGCGCGGCGCTAAGGTCATCGCCACCGCTGGAAATGCAGAGAAAGCGGCCATCGCAAAGTCGCGCGGCGCTGATGAAGTGATTCTTTATCGGGAAACGGATTTTCGAGAAGAGGTAATGAGGATCACCGGTGGCCAGGGCGTCGACGTCGTCTATGACGCCGTCGGCAAGGACACGATACACAAGAGCATACGCAGCCTGAAAAAACGCGGGCTCTGCGTTAACTATGGAGGCGCGTCCGGTCTCGTAACATCGGTCGAGCCCCTCGAACTCGCTGAAGCCGGCTCGGTGTTTTTCACCCGTCCGCACCTTGCCGACTACATCAGCACGGCGCAGGAATTGCGCGCGCGCACTGCGGATCTTTTTGCGCACTACGCGGCAGGACGACTGCAAGTCGCAATCGATCGTGAGTTTCCGCTCAGCAACGCAGCCGATTCACATCGTTATCTCGAGCAGCGGAATACGAAAGGCAAGCTGCTGCTGAAGATCTCATAGCATTCGGCTTCGAGGCGGCAGCCTGCATGGGACGGCCGCGACGACGTAGCGTACGCAAAATGGTACACTCGCGTGCGCAAAAATTGCGCGCTCGCGGACGGGGAAATGAACGAAAAAAAACATGTCAAATTCCAGGGGCGGCTCGTCATGGTGGGGTTCGGCTCCGTGGGGCAGGGCACACTGCCGCTGCTGCTGCGTCACATCGACATGCCTCTCGAACGCATCCGCATCGTCACCGGCGACACGCGCGGTGTCGAGGAGGCTAAACATTTCGGGATCAAGTTCACCGTAAAGCCGCTCACGCGCGAGAATTTTCGCTCCGTGCTCGATCCGCTGGTTGCGAAGGGCGATTTCCTGCTCAATCTATCGGTCGAAGTCTCGAGCGTCGAGCTCATCGAGTACTGCCATAAGCGCGGCGTGATGTATCTCGACACGTGCATCGAGCCGTGGCTGGGCGGCTATACGGATACCAGCGTGTCAGCCTCGCGCCGCTCGAATTACGGCTTGCGTGAAGAAGTAATGCGGCTGAGGACAAAATATCCGCACGGCGGTCCGACAGTAATCCCCACGCACGGCGCGAATCCGGGCTTGATTTCGCACTGGGTCAAACAGGCACTCATCAACCTGTCACGCGATATCAGAAAGCGTGCGGCCAAGCCCGAAAGCAAAGCAGATTGGGCGCGGCTTGCGATGGAGCTTGGCGTGAAAGTCATTCACTGTTCCGAGCGCGATACGCAGGTCGCGAATCCCGGCAAACGGCGCCTGGAATTCGTGAATACCTGGTCGGTCGACGGCTTCGTCGGTGAAGGCTCGCAGCCGTGCGAACTGGGCTGGGGCTCCCACGAGAAACATTTCCCGCGTGACGGGAAGCAGCACCGGTTTGGCAATCGGGCAGCGATTTATCTCACGCGTCCGGGCGCATCAGTGCGTGTCCGGACATGGACGCCGGTTGAGGGCTACTTTCACGGATTTCTGATCACGCACGGTGAGGCCATTTCCATATCGGACTACTACACCGTGCGCAGCGGCAAAAAAGTCGTGTATCGGCCGACCTGTCATTACGCTTATCACCCGTGCGACAACACCATCCTCTCACTGCACGAATACGCAGGGAAGAATTGGGCGTTGCCCGAAAACAAGCGCATTCTCATGGACGAAATCTACGACGGGAACGATGAGCTGGGTGCGTTGTTGATGGGTCACGCCAAGGGCGCCTACTGGTACGGCTCGCGCTTATCGATACATGAGGCGCGCAAACTTGCGCCTTATAACAATGCGACGAGCCTGCAGGTTGCAGCCGGCGTCATGGCGGGCGTCGTATGGGCAATGGAAAATCCGCAGCGCGGCGTGTGCGACCCGGACGATCTCGATTTTCAGCGCGTGCTCGAGATCGCCAATCCATATCTCGGCAACGTCGTCGGCACATACAGCGACTGGACCCCGCTCGTCGGCCGCGGGCGATTGTTTCCCGAGGACGTCGACCACACGGATGCATGGCAATTCAAGAATTTCCGCGTGGTGTGACCACGGCGCCACGGAAAAGCGCAGTTATAACGCGCGTTGCGGCGCCGCTTTGCCCTTGATCTGAGTACGGTACATGAGGCGGCGTGCGTTGGCATCGAATGGATCGCGGCGGTGCATCGTTGTGCGGTTGTCCCACATCAGGACATCGCCGACCTGCCAGTGATGCGCGAATGCGTATTCCGCCTTCGATGCATGCGCCCAAAGCTCATCGAGAAGGGCTTCGGATTCCGCGATCGGCATCCCGACGATATATGCGTTGCGCCGCCTGCCCAGGTACAACGTCTCCCGTCCGCTTGACGCATGCAGACAGATGATCGGATGCGGCGTGCCGACGGAATTCACCGGGTCGTCCGATTCAGTGAGTCCGGCCCGCAGATAGCCGCCCGAATTGTAAGTGCCATCATGCTTGATGCTGCGCCCCGCGACGGCGCGCTTCAGGTGCGCCGGCAGTGCGGCACACGCGGCGATCATTCCGCACAGCCATGTATCGCCGCCGGCAGGCGGGATCTCCACGGCATATAGCAGGGAAGCATCAGGCGGCGCCTGCAGGTAAGACATGTCGGTATGCCACACCGCTTCGCCCGCGCCGAGACTGCCGATTGGCGTGCCGTCGGCGCCGATGATATTCGACACCACGTAGATATCCGGATAACCATCGACGAATTTCTTGCCGTTCTCATTGACCGGCGGAGGATCGAGCTCCCCGAACCGGCGACTGAATGCGATCAATGCGTCGTGATCGAGTCGCTGAGCGCGGAATAACAACGCTGAGTGGCGACTCCATGCACTCTCAATCTGCGCAAATTGCACGTCATCGACGGACGCGAGATCGACACCACGTATTTGTGCGCCGACGGCGGCCGTCAACGGATGGACTTCGATACCCCCGGCAGCAGTTCGCGCGGAGACAGGGCTTGCGGTGGCAGTCATGACGTGCTCCGTAATTGACGCTGAGTGAATGCTAGCAGAATTCCTGAACTATCCATGCGGATCACCTCACCGT
>Ga0070664_100004520_pt1 | contig 11162 bp, 8 predicted proteins | sample KBSC73metaG_FD_65863 | JGI IMG/M metagenome (GOLD analysis project Ga0070664, IMG submission 65863) | Corn rhizosphere microbial communities from Kellogg Biological Station, Michigan, USA - KBS C7-3 metaG | ecosystem: Host-associated > Plants > Roots > Rhizosphere > Soil ... | reverse complement strand
ACTCAACTTATCAGTCCTTTGCGAAACACTCAGGGAAGTATTGAAGTTATAACCTGTTTGACGGAAAAGGCTGTATGGATCTTCCAATGTTGGCTTATGATCAGGTGTGGCATTGTAATTCACCTTTTCATTTGTTTGCAGGTAATTTGGAGTTTGATCCATGGCAACAACGGTACCGTTATCATTTAGCACATCATTCAAATGCTGCATGTATCCCTGTGCACCATACACTTCCAATGGTTTCAGTTCACTGATGCTTCCATAACTTGTCCGCAGTTCAAACTTAGGTTTGCCATTTACACCTGTTCCTTTTTTGGTCTCAATAATAATAACTCCATTGGCGGAACGTGAACCGTATACAGCAGCTGCACTTGCATCTTTAAGAACTGTTACGCTTTCAACATCAGAAGGAGAAATATCAGCAAGTGAACCACTGAAGATTACGCCATCCAAAACGATCAAAGGTGAGTTGGATGCAGCAATGGTGTTCGTACCCCTGATGGTTACACCAGGAACACCACCTGCGGTATTGGCTTCACCAACATTCAAACCAGCCACTGTACCCTTTAGTGTTTCCATAATATTATTTACGGTTACATTTTCATAGGTCTTCAGATCCGCTTTTACTACAGCACCGGTTACCGCTTGTTTTTTCTGTGTACCATAACCCACTATCACTACCTCGTCCTGTTGAGCAACGCCAGGTAACATTGTGATATTTAATTCAGTCCGGGTACCAACTACAATTTCCTGCTGTTGCAATCCAACAAAAGAAAATACCAGTACTGCCTTTGCATTAGGAATAGCGATGGAATACTCTCCGTTGGCATTCGTTTTGGTTCCTGAAGAAGAACCTTTTAAGATTACGGAAACATCCGCTAACGGCTTTGTGCCTTCATCAAGGACACGTCCTTTAATAACCGGCTGCGAAACCTGCGCGGTGGTTTCTAGTGTGAGAAAGAGAGTAGTAAAACAAAGAAATGCTGATACTAACAGCAAAAATTTGATACTCCTTTCCCGAAATTGATAACAAGCAATACATCGTGTCATAACATGTTTTTTGTAAAATGTAAAAAGTTTAAATCGTCTTAGTTTGGTATCGTAGATTTTTTACGATTGTTATAGTATAGTTAAACGCAAATTCATTTTTCGGTATCGAGGCAAGGTATTCATTCAACCCATCGTCAGCAGAAGCCATTACACAAACAGGGTATTTTGATTGACTAATTTGAACATCCCTTTTATCCTTTTAATTTGATTTCAACTTCATGTGAGAGCAAAGAATATCCATTTGCTTTTTTATGAAAGCAATGTTCAGTTTGGTTAATAAATAAGTAAATTGAAAACAAGCTCCGATTTCGTTTACTACTCCAATTAGTTAGTAAGGGTAAGTGTTCAACAAAACTATTTAAACTGTAATCGCAGATGGATAGACGAACTTAGGGTAATGATGGATTATTTTTCGGTGGATTGGAAACAGAAAAAACACTTAGTGGTTTTTATTGTTTACAACGATTTACAGGAATAAAACCAGGAATGTTTGAATTCGATCATTGGCTTGCAATAATTAAGTAACCAGGCTAACCCTCTAAAAACTGTTGGTTTAAACTGGAATACCAACTTACTATGAAAACAATTGATGAACTGGCCTAAAAATAAACCGACCTTTGAAAAGGCCGGTTTTCCTCAATCATCCTGGTTTGTTAAACTGTCTTGAACAATATTTTACCTATTCGATTTCTTGGTGTGAAATTGTGACAGGAAAGTCAAATCAATATTCGATCATTATGATAGCTGATTATTTTTTTATTGAACGATAAACATTGATGAAAAAGTTGGTTGAGAAAGACCGCCAAAAGGCGGTCTCGGTATTTAAAACTGCACATGAGAAAAATTATCAGACTAAACTAAGTTCGTTTGCTTCCGCATTTTCTATAACCGCTTCCAAAATCAAATCAATTATACCGTCGTCAATATTTGTTTTAGATTGAATTGCAGCCTCCCTCAATAATAGAAAATTGGCATGCAGACTGACCAAGGTGTTTTTATAAACTGAGGGCTCGTTGTGTTTCTTAATACCTTCCAGTACCTGTTTCATTTCTATCTTTCCCACTTCTTTAATTACAGGCAGAACACCTGCCACGATTAATTCTTTGATTTTAGACATAAAAATTTTTGACCTGCAATGAATTTCTGTTATTAATAAATTTCTGATTCAATTCAGGAAATCGAAACCAGAATTGAAAGCTCAAACGTCATTGATGGTTAGCAATACAAGCCGCTTTGAATTTTTTTGATTATCGCCATACGAGGTAACCGGATCTTTAGATATGGTCACTTCCAGCTTTAAAGTGGTAATTAGTTTTGACCGATCATCATGATAATTTTCAGTTGCTGAATATACATTTGGATCCTCTTTTGCAGCGTTGATAATATCTTTAATTAGCTTATTAAAATCAATCTCGCTGCTCTTGTTTATTTTTTTCATTGAATAATTGATTATACGCAAAATTGTAGATGTATTAGGGTCACTTTGTCAGAGAGATCACCTATTTAAAATTTAATATCCCCTATTTTATTTATGATGGAAGGTGCATGAGGTGCTACTTATGCATTTACCGATTGATAATTGCAGATGTGTTAATTTAAAAGAGCAAGCCGCAATGCCTGCTGTACAGCTTTTGCACGTGAGTTTACATCGAGCTTAAAAAGTATTGACGATATATGATGTTCAACTGTTTTTGGAGATATAAAAAGACGTTGCCCAATTTCTTTGTTTTGTAATCCTTCTTTGAGTTGCTCTAAAATATCCAACTCTCTTTGAGTAAGATGAGCCGCATTGGATTTAGTTGTTTTACGGATGCCTTTTGGCAACTTTTTAATTCCGCAAGTCCTCATTAAAAATTTCATTTTCTCAAAAACCGCTGTAGCTTCCAACCTGTCAATAATATCAAGGGCCTTTCTTTTTTCGTTATCGGTTAGTTCGAACAGAAGAATTGCCAGTTCGTACGGGCAAGACAAAGCTTTCCATAATGTTGCAGCCATTGAAATAGTAACACTGTTTTCCAGGTCGAAGCCTTCATGCATTTCGTCAATCCGGATCTTTTGGTTTCGGGCTTTAAATAACCAGAAAACAAACTCACTGTTCTCGAAAACGTTTCCCCTTTGCTTAACCATATTTATAACAACATCGAGTAATTTATTATCGACAAACATCTTGCCCTTAATCCATTCATACTCCAAAAATGCTACCAGCACCGGAAGTAAACTTTGCAGGTCCATGATCTCAACTGCAATACTTTGGGCTTCACGAAGTAAAGGAAGTATATCCTCCTCTCCCTTTCTCATTTTTATCCTTGCCACAATAACAAGAGACTCCGTTTTTGTAAGGCGATGCTCGCTATTCACATGCAGTAAAAATTCTGAAGTTTGACGGGCGAGATCCCAATTACCCAATTCGAAATGGAGCTTAGCCTTTTCGACGGACATAAATGATTTCCAGGGATCAAGGTCTCTTTCCTCGCAGTACTGAATACCCGCTTCCAATGTATTTTTTGCGAATTCGTAATCCTTCATTACAAGTGCACATGATCCGAGATTGGTAAATGCACGGGCCGCGTGTTCATGAAAAGAATTTTGCACCGCGATTTGCAGGCTTTGCTCTAACATCTCATTTCCTTTTGCACTTGTTGATTGCATTCTTGAAAGAGTTGTTCCCACATTATTTAAAGCATGACAAAGAATTTCATCATCAACCAATTCCTTTGCCATTTCAATAGCTTTTTCTCCCCAGTAGATACATTCATCTGTTTCATCAGAAAGCATCTTTAGTTGTGACATATTGCTAAAAGCCATTGCCTTTGCCGGCGACACCGGCTCGTTCATCAACAATTCAATTGCTTCGTTCGCAAACGCATCTGCTTTGATTTTGTTGCCATCAAGCCACCACAGTCTTGACAATAACCGAAGACAATTCCCTTTCTTTTCAGTGTCCCCGGAAGATTGTAAAAGATGCATGAGCTTTCCGGTGTAAATAATAGCTTCCTTAACCTGGTTGGTTATATAACATTCGTAAGCATACAACTCGTAAAACGAAATCAGTGTTGCTGCATCATCATCCTGGTAATATTCGATTGCGGTTAGGTATAACTTCGAAGCCTGAATATGAGCTCCAAGTTTTGCAGCCTGTGCTGCTGCCAGGGGCGCATAATGAACTACAATTTCATTTTCGTTCGCGGCCTTGGCATGATGAATAATCCGTTCAATTTCGCCATTCTTTTCAAAACTTTCCCGGAATAATTCAAGTATTGTCCTGTTTAATTCAATTCGAAGGATAGGCGATAAATAATTTTCAATTGTTCTCCGGAATAATTCGTGCTTGAAAGAAATCAGTCCATCTTTCGCGATTAATATTTTTTGATCCAGGCAAATATTAGCGGAAGCGGAGTAAGCAGGCTGCATTTTCTCGAGATATTTTATTTCAAACCCGGTAGGCAATACTGCTAATATTCTCCATAAATCTTTTGTTGCTTCATCCAGGCGATTAAACGATGACAGGACTGAATCTTTAATATTATCAGGCACACCTGTACTATAACTCGCTAATATTTCATTTACATAAAAAGGATTACCCCCAGAAATTGTATATACATCTTCCCCTTTATATCCTTTATCTACAGAAAGCTTTTCAACCGCAGACCTCGATAACGGCACCAGGTGTAACCTCGTGAAAGAATTTGAATACAACTGCCCGGTCAAATTACTGATCGCATGATCAAAAGAAATTTCGTTATCCCTGTATGTCAGTAAAAAAACGCAGCGGAGTTGCGTGATTCTTCTTGCCAGGAATTTAATAAAATCGAGTGTGGCTTCATCTGCCCAATGTATATCCTCAAAAACAACAAGGCATGTTTCATCCTGATTTTTCAGAGTGAGGAAAAGTTCGGTAAATAATTGAGTTCTGTCTTCAACCTGGAAATTTGTTTCAGGTAAGCTATGTCGAAGCTGAACCATGATATCAAAGATTGGTGCAAGTGGACGCGGTACGAAAAGCGAATCGCAAATTCCCTGGTACACATTACACCTGTTCTTTACTTTGTTGATAAATGCCTTTACTAATGAGGTCTTTCCCATGCCGGCTTCGCCATCTATAAAAATGCAATGTCCTTCACCTTCTTCTACCTTTTGAAAAATGGCTTGCAACGAAACTAAAGGGAGATCTCTTTCGATTAACTCCATCTTGTGTATTTAAAAATGAGAGGGTCCTTTCTAAGTAATGAATGAATCGAAACGTTTCGGTCAGTTAAATGGTTGCTTTATAAAATAAATTTTGCTGTTTTTTACAAAGTCTTTTCTAATGCAATTGCAATTTCAAATACCGTTTACTAAAACTACAAAATAAGGAGGGCAACCTTCGATAAACCAGGTGCAATTGAGTGGTTTGTGCATTTTTTCTATTGGTTGCAGAGGACTCGCCTAGTGAGCAGGAGTAAATTTTTGTGATTTCGATACTTTTTAAAAAATTGGTGTAGAGTACGCACTGGCATTGAACGCACAGGAATATAAATTGCCATTGATGTCAACTGCTGATTAACACTTGATTCGTTAAGAGACGTTAACAAATTATAAAATAGGTACTACTGCTTTCAAAATTAGGGACATCTCCTTAAAGGGCTCACTGCGACAATACCTTGCTTTGTAAAAGAATTCAATTACAAATTTAAATCAGTTTTTCATGAAACATTTATTAGCATTTTCTGTTTGTGCTTCTCTTAGTTTATCCGGCTTCGATGTAAATGCACAATCAGATAAATCCGTAAACACTAATACAAGTACTCACCTTTATTTGGATGTGCACCATTTTGGAGCCGGCAAAGTAACGGCCGCAGATGTAGCAAAAGCACATCAAAAAGATCTTGCTACTCAAAAAAAATATGGTGCGTCGTTTCTTAAATACTGGCTCGATGAAGCCAACGGAGATGTTTATTGCCTTGTATCTGCCTCAAGTCCTGACGATCTGAAAAAAACGCATTCAGAAGCACATGGTTTGTTACCGGATCAAATATTGGAAGTAAAAGAAGGCGAAAAAGCTGCGGCAAAAGGTACCAATGATCTCTTTCTTGATCTGCACGAACTGGGCGCCGGTAATGTCAGCATTAAAGATGTAGCAGAAGCACATAAAAAAGATCTCGCTGTTCAAAAAAAATATGGTGTCAACTTAATTGATTATTGGGTTGATGAAGAAAGAGGTACGGTCATGTGTCTTGCACAGGCTCCGGATTCCGGTGCGCTTGTGAATACACACAAAGAAGCGCATGGATTAATTCCGGTGCGGGTATCAAAAGTTAAACAGGCCCAATAAACATTACCAACATAAAAAACCGCAAATGAAAAATTTACAAAAAGAACAAAGTTTTCGATTGATCAATATGAAGACTTCGGAACAGGTTACTCAAAATTCATCGTCAAAGCCAAACCGATTGTTTCTTCTCTTTTTTTCGGGCGTTTTACTCGCTGGTTGTATGAAGCCCGCGACAGAAGATGCATCCAACGTGCAATCGAACCAAACCATATCAGAAAGTACGGAGTTGAAGTCAATTTATACTTCAAGCGATTTGAGTGCGCAAACATTGAAAGAATTACAACAGGTAAAAGCAGCTACAGGTAGGTATTCTAATCTTGACAACGCGTTTAAAGACGATTATAAAGACATTGGTTTAAAGTTGGAAAACATGGGATATCATTTTTTAAAAGCCGAATTAGTTAGTCCTGTATTTAATTTAAGCAAACCAGCTATACTGGTTTACAATAAGAGAAAGAACGGAAGCTTTGAATTGGTGGCTGTTGAATATGCCGTTCCTATTAACCCGCAATCGCCGCACACTCCTCCGGAAGGTTTTGCCGGCAATGCAGATGAGTGGGACTTTAATACACTAAACACCGGTTGGTGGACATTACATGCATGGGTATGGAAGTTCAACCCGGACGGAGTGTTTAAACCAATGAATCCATCAGTAATCGTACAATAAATGAATTTTTACAAAAAGAGGCGATGGCATTCCGTAGAGAGATCTCGAGCTTTTAGAACAATAGATGAATTTGAGGACGGACCTGATATAGATTGACCATCGTCTCTTTTTATAAATTTATAGTTACATGCTTCAGCTGAGACCTATTTGCGAGAATTGCGGAAAGACCTTACCAAATGAAAGTGGTGAAGCTATGATCTGCACATTTGAGTGCACTTTTTGCGCTGATTGCGTGGAAAATGTTTTTGAAAAATGTTTGCCCGAATTGTGGCGGCGGTTTTGAAAGACGACCTACCCGCCCTACGCATTGTCTAACCCATGACTGCCTGGAGAATTATCCGGCTCAAACTGAAAAAAAATTCAGGCCTGTTGATTTACAAAAATTCAAAAGGTTATATGATCACTACGTAAACATTTATCCAAGAAATAGATGAAATAGCCTTTTAAGAAGAAACTGGAAAATAATTAATAGCCAATTTCAAAATCAAAACCAATTATCAACAACAAATAAAAACACAAATGAAACTTTTACTCGCCTCAGGCATTGCATGTTATCTGTTAATAGTCATAGCATCATGCAATAAATTCAACAATGAAACCGTCACATCCCGAAACGTGCAATTTCAGCTATATACCGACCAGGATTTTTCAAACGATAACCATTTGATCACATTCAAATTAACGATACAACAGTTACCAAATACTATTATCTGGGACTCTGTTTTAGCTCCAATGAAAATAAAAGACATTCCTTCTTTTGCAAACAGAATCAATATTGATAAAACAGTTAAAACTCAGCCCGGCCAATTAAAACTGGGATTCTATTATACCATCGAAGAAGTGGGAGATTCCTGGTTTTTTCAGCCCATGGAGTCCTGGGAATCTTTCAAATTGGTTGATTTCAATTTCCGTTAGGCAATCCAGTTTTTTATTGCAAACTCAGTTTAATGAAAAAAGCTATTATCGTCATGTTACTGATTGTTGGTGTTTATGCCTGTACAAAGCAAAAAACCAATGAAACAAGTGTGGATTGCAGTGGACCTGCAAAATCATTCGTAATTGATGTCACTCCTGTTTTTCAGTCCTCCTGTGCCAATGGATCCGGTTGTCATGGGTCGGGTAGCAATAATGGCCCGGGATCCTTAGTGACCTATTCACAAACTTTTAATGATCGTGACGAAATTCGATCAGTTGTAGCATCAGGGCATATGCCACTTAATGGAAGCCTGACAGCATCACAAAAGAATGCAATTCTTTGTTGGATTGATAACGGGGCGCTGAACAATTAGGAAATAAATAGAACTGTAACAGCAAAGAACAACCGAAATACCATACGTTTTTGAATAAGGGCAACTATAGTAAATTTTAAACTGTCAGTTTAATCGCTCGTTGATAATTAAACGGAATGAATACAGCGACAATTTATAAATAAGACTACATTTGATTATTGCCCAATTGAATCAGGCCGCTCGTTTTTAATTCTACTTTATTCTGTGATGGATTACCCTGTTCCATCTCACACGTATCCTCAACTTTATATTCTGGTTATGGAACTGATTGAACGAACCGATGTATTGTCTTTATTGCAAACTGAGTTTGAAAAAACTGCACGAGGCGAAGGCCACTGTGTTTTGATAAATGGCGAGGCCGGCATAGGAAAAACTGCGTTGGTAAAATCGTTTTGCAAACAACAAGAATGTATTATTTACCAGGGCTCATGTGATGCATTATTTACACCGCGTCCGCTCGCTCCTTTGTATGATATTATATGGCAAATAAAAAAAGATTTATGGCCTGTTAGCCATACAATTGAAGAACGTTCGGAATTATTTCTAAAAGTATTTTACGAGCTAAGCCTTCATAATAAAAACATATTGATTGTTTTTGAAGATATACATTGGGCAGATGAAGCAACGCTAGACTTTATTAAATTTTTTATCAGGCGGCTGCCCCAGTTACGGTGTTTGTTTATCCTAACGTACCGTGATGATGATAGTCATTCAGGTCATTCTTTAAAAAATACGTTTGGCAGCCTTTCACCTGATTTGCTGACCCGTATTCAACTCAAACCATTATCGCGGCAGGCAGTTTACAAAATGGCAGAAGAAAAAGGATACGACCCGGAGCCTGTGTATACAGTTTCTGGGGGAAATCCTTTCTATGTGACTGAAATATTAGCTAGTTACAGTCCTGGTATTCCTGAAAATATTAAGGATTCAATTCTGGCTGTTTACAACCAACAGGCAGAAGGAACCAGGAATGCATGGCAAATGTGTTCAGTAATTCCGGAGGGACTTGAAGTCAGTCGTTTTGCCAAACTAAAATCTTCTTGGGAAGGAATGGACCATTGCTTTGCTTTAAAGATTATCATTGTCAAAAATGATCGTGTTATTTTTAAACATGAACTGTACAGGAGAACGATAGAGGCATCACTTTCCCCGTTCACACGCATTGCCCTTAATAAAACAATTCTTGAACTTTTTCTTCAAACCTTTGACGAAAAAGATATTGAGCGTATAGTTCACTATGCAAAGCATGCAAATGAACATAAAACAGTAGCGCAATATGCGCCAATAGCTGCAAAACAGGCTGCTGCCGTGGGAGCACATGTAGAAGCATCCAAACTTTTTTTAACTGCCATCGAATACTCAGAGGCAGATGATACAGACCGGTTTCTCAACCTGTATGAAGAATATGCATACGAATGTTACCTCATTAATCAAATTAAGGAAGCGATTATTTACGAGGGCAAGGCACTGAAGCTGTGGCGACAAAAAAATGAAATTGAAAAAGCAGGGAACTGTATGCGTTTCCTTTCCCGGTTGTGGTGGTTTGATGGCAATCGGGCGGAAGCAGAAAAATATGGAAAGGAAGCCATTGAGTTTTTTGAGTCACAACCAGCATCCAAAGCAAAAGCTATGGCGCTTAGCAACGTCTCACAATTAAAAATGCTTTGTGATGAAAACGAGGATTGCATTAAGTGGGGCAAGTTAGCAATTGAAATGGCCAGGGAAATAGATGATGATGAAATACTTTGCCATGCACTTAACAATGTGGGCAGTTCGCAATGGAAATCTGATTTAATAAATGATACAGGCAAAGATCTTTTATTGGAAAGTTTGCAACTGGCTTTAAAACATTCATTTCATGAACATGCGGCAAGGGCGTATTCAAATATTATCAGTGTGGGCGTGCTTAAAAAGGACTACCAATTATCTAACCAGTATTTACAGGACGGTATCAATTACTGTGAGGAACGCAACCTTGATGCTTCAAAAAATTATAAGTTATACCTGAAATCACGAATTCTTTTAGAAACTGGAAACGTGAAAGAGGCCGCTGCAATTGCGGAAAACTTATTATCGAACCCCGACCAGCTTGGTACGGTGAAAATCAGTACCTGGATTATCATGTTGACAATAAAAATGAGGCAGGGAAAGGAGGAAGTGCTACCGTTTTTGTTAGAAGCCAGGAATATTATTTTCAAGACGCAGGAACATCAGCGAATTATTCCCTTCATGATCGTGCTGCTCCAATACGAATGGCTAACAGGAATTAGTATCATATCTGATGAAGAATTCACATTAGCGATTGCCTTGGCTCAGAGAGTCGATCTCGTGACACTAAACAGCGAATTTGATTTTTGGTTAAGAAAGGCAAGAAGGCAGGATCTCCATCTGGCAAAATTATACGAGCCTTATCAACTTTTAAGAAATGGCAAAATACGTCCCGCTGCTTCTTTTTGGGAGAAAAAAAATTGTCCCTTTGAACGGGCAATGATGTTATTTGAAGGAAATGAAGATGATAAAAAAGCGTCGCTCGTTATTTTACAAAACCTGGAAGCTCATGCCATTTGCGAAAAAATAAAAATGGAAATGCGGGCAGGCGGAATCAAAAAAATTCCACGAGGCCAAAGGGAAAGTACCAAAACCAATCCTATGAATCTCACCAACAGGGAGCTTGATGTACTTCAATTGTTACAGAAAGGAATCCAGAATAAGGAAATTGCACAGTCTCTTTTTATTTCTCCAAAAACAGTAGATAACCATATTTCAAATATTTTATTCAAACTGGATGTAAATTCAAGAGCCAAGGCTGTTAATGAGGCTGTTCGTTTGAATATTTTAAAATAGG
>Ga0070664_100004515_pt1 | contig 11165 bp, 7 predicted proteins | sample KBSC73metaG_FD_65863 | JGI IMG/M metagenome (GOLD analysis project Ga0070664, IMG submission 65863) | Corn rhizosphere microbial communities from Kellogg Biological Station, Michigan, USA - KBS C7-3 metaG | ecosystem: Host-associated > Plants > Roots > Rhizosphere > Soil ... | reverse complement strand
TTCGCCTCGCGGAGCTGGTCGTCGTACCAGTCGCCCTCTGCGAGCGCCTTCTGGAAGATCGTCGGGTTCGAGGTGACCCCGACCACCGCGTCGTCGGCCATCAGGCGGGCGAGCTCACCCGTCTCGAGCATCTCGCGGGAGAGCGAGTCGATCCAGGTGCTCACGCCGTGCGCGGCGAGCTCGTGCAACCTCGATGTCGCCATGTCCGACCTCCGTCCTTCGCTTCAGCCGTCGACGAGCCCCTCGAGCTCCTCGACCATCTCCAACCGTGCCAGATAGCGCCCCTTGCCGATGAAGGTCGCCGCGAGGAAGCGCTGGACGAGCTCCGTCGCGAGGGACGGCCCGATGATCTCCGACCCGAGGCAGAGCACGTTCATGTTGTCGTGCTCGACCGCCTGGTGCGCGGAGTACGAGTCGTGGCACATCGCCGCTCGGATCCCACGGATCTTGCAGGCTGCGATCGAGACGCCCGCGCCCGAGCCGCAGACGAGGACCCCCCGTTCCGCCTCGCCGCGGAGGATCGCGTGTCCGACCGCCTTCGCCGTGTCCGGATAGTCGACGCGCACGGCATCCGTGTCGACGCCGAGGTCGAGCGGGGTGTGCCCCGCCCCGCTGACGGCCGCGAACACCTCGTCCCGAAGCCGGACTCCACGGTGGTCGAAGCCGAGCGCGACCTTCATGTCAGAGGAGGCTCTCGACGGCGTTCGCGACCGCTTCGACCGTCAGCCCGAGCTCCTCGTAGATCCGCGGCGCGGGGGCAGAGGCGCCGAAGCGGTCGACACCGATGCTCGTTCCGCTCTCGCCGATCCAGCGCTCCCAGCCGAACGTGATTCCCGCCTCGATCGACACGCGGGCCCTGACCGACGGGGGCAGCACCTCTTCGCGGTACGCGGCATCCTGCTCGTCGAAGAGCTCCCAGCACGGGAGCGAGACGACACGGACGTTCGCCTCGAGCGAGCGAGCCCCCTCGAGCGCGAGCGAGAGCTCCGACCCGGTCGCGAGCACGATCGCGTCGGGCTCCGCCCCGGGGTCGCGTTGCCAGAGCACGTACCCGCCGCGGAGTGGCCCCTCGGTCGTGGAGGCAAGTCCCTCGCCGCCGAGCACCGGGAGCTTCTGGCGGCTCAGCGCGAACGCGACCGGCCCGCCCTCTCGCTCGAGCGCGATCCGCCACGCGGCAACGGTCTCGTTCGCGTCTCCCGGACGGACGACCCACAGGTTCGGGATCGCACGGAGGCTCATCACGTGCTCGACGGGCTGGTGCGTCGGCCCGTCCTCGCCGAGCCCGATCGAGTCGTGCGTCCAGATCCACAGCAACGGCAGCTTCGAGAGCGCGGAGAGGCGCACCGCGGGGCGCATGTAGTCCGAGAACACCAGGAACGTCGAGCCGTACGGCTTCAGCATCGCCGGCTCGAGGGCGATCCCGTTGACGATCGCGCCCATCCCGTGCTCGCGGATCCCGAAGGGGACGTTGCGGCCGACGTGCGTCGCCGAGAACGTCCCCGTCCCGACGAACTCGGTCTTCGTCGACTCGACGAGGTCGGCCGCGCCGCCGATCTGGGTCGGCGTGAACGGTCGCAGCGCCTGCATCACCGTCTTTCCCGCGTCGCGCGTCGCGAGCTCCTCGCCGGCCTCGAACGACGGGAGCGCGTCCAGCCAGCCGTCGCGCGGCCGCCCCTCGAGATCGAGGTCCCGTTCCGCCGCGACGTCGGGCCACGCCTTGCTCCAGGCGGCGAGTCGCCCCTCCCACTCCTCGCGGGCCGCCGCGCCGCGCTCGCCGACCCCGGCCATGTGCTCGCGTACCTCGTCCGGCACGACGAAGTGCTCGTCCGGGTCCCAGCCGAGCACCTCCTTCGTCGCGCGCACCTCGTCCTCGCCGAGCGGCGAGCCGTGCGCCTTCGCGGTGTCGATCGCGTTCGGGGCCGGGTAGGCGATGTGGGAGCGGACGATGATCAGCGAGGGCCGCCTCGTGTCGCTGCGGGCCTCCGCGAACGCGGCCCGCAGCGCGCCGAGGTCGTTCGGGTCGGCGACGTGCTGCACCTGCCAGCCGTTCGCCTCGAAGCGGGCGCCGGTGTCCTCCCGGTCGAAGCTCAAGGCGGTCGTCCCGTCGATCGTGATGTGGTTGTCGTCGTAGACGAGCACGAGGCGGCCGAGCCCGTGCTGCCCGGCGATCGACGCAGCTTCCTGCGAGACCCCTTCCATCAGGTCGCCGTCGGAGCAGATCCCGTAGACCCACGAGTCGACGATCGGGTGGAGTGGCCGGTTCCACCGATCGGCGAGGAAGCGGTGCGCGAGGGCGATCCCGATCGCGTTGCCCACCCCCTGACCGAGCGGGCCCGTCGTCGTCTCGATCCCGGGCGTGTGGTGGAGCTCCGGATGCCCAGGAGTCCGTGAGCCCCACTGGCGGAACTGCTTCAGGTCCTCGAGCGTGAGGTCGTACCCGCAGAGGTGGAGCGACGCGTACTGGAGGATGCACGCGTGCCCGGCGGAGAGCACGAACCGGTCGCGTCCGGGCCAGTCCGGCTCGGCCGGATCGTGGCGCATCTCCTCCGCATAGAGGACGTAGGCGACGGGGGCGAGCGCCATCGCCGTGCCCGGGTGACCGGCGTTCGCCTTCTGCACCGAGTCCATCGCGAGGACGCGGATCGTGTCGATCGTCAGCTGCGCAGGGTCGGTCGCCCGGCTCACCGAGTCAACACTACGCCGGGGGCCCGTCTCAGGCGCCGACTGCCTCCGCCGGGCGCACGTTCTCGTCCGCGAGCCGCACCGGATCGTCGATCACGGGACGCTCGCGGATCACGGTCTTCAGCTCCTCGACGACGTCTGCGGGCTCGCCGTGGACGACGGCTCCGACGAGCTGTCCTTCTCCCGTGAGCTGGAAGCCGACGAAGCGCCCTTCGGCGAGCGAGCCGCGGACGACCGACTCCGTCGCCGACTCCGGGTCGCCGAGCACCTGGAACTTCTTGTCGAAGAGCTGCGTGAAGAACACGGGGAGCTCGTCGTACGCGGCCCGCGAGCCGGCGAGCTGGCGTCCCAGGTGACCGCCCTGCGCGTTCGCGCTCGACCAGTGCTCGATCCGGCGGAGACGCCCGGACGTGGAGTCGGGATAGCGCGCAACGTCGCCGATCGCGTAGACGTCCGCGAGCGACGTGCGGAAGCGCTCGTCGACGACGACTCCGTTGTCGATCTCCGCGCCGGCGTCCTCGGCGAGCTCGACGTTGGGCACGACCCCGATGCCGACGATCGCCAGGTAGCCCTCGACCGTCGTGCCGTCCTTCGTGCGGGCGCCGGTGAGGAGCTTCCCGTTGCCCGTCAGCTCGGCGAGCTCGGTCTCCAGCAGCACCTCGACCCCCTGCTCGCGGTAGAGGTCGGCGAGCTCGTCCGACAGCGCGGCCGAGCCGAGCTGCGGCATGAGGCGCGGTCCCATCTCGATGATCGTGACGTCGAGTCCACGCAGCCGAAGCGACGCGGCGGACTCGGCTCCGATGAAGCTGCCGCCGACGACGATCGCCGCGTGCGCCTCCTCCGCGGCGGTGCGCACGGTGGCGGCGTCGGAAAGGAAGCGGTACGTGTGGACGCCGACGAGGTCGGCCCCCGGCAACGGAAGTGGCCGCGGGCGCGCGCCGGTCGCAAGGACAAGCGTCGCGTACGGCACCTCGTCTCCGCCCTCGAGGACGACGACGTGCTTCTCCGGGTCGATCCGCTCGGCCCGTACGCCGAGGCGGAGCTCGACGACCTCGTCCTCGTACTCCTCGGCCGGGCGCACGTAGGTCCCGTCCCGCTCGACCTCGCCGCGGAGGAAGCCCTTCGTCAGCGGCGGCCGGTGGTACGGGGGGTCCTCTTCGGAGGACAGGATCGTGACCGGCGCCTCGCCGCCGGCGGCACGGTACTCGGTCGCGAAACGGGCGGATGCGAGGCCACCGCCCACGACGACGATGGTGTCGGATTCGGGTGCCATGAAAGGATTAGTACCCGGTCCGGCCGGTTCCTTACCCCGCGGACACCTCGTCGGATCAGGCAGGCGGCAGGGGCGCCTCGGGCATCGTCGAGAAGCCCTTCCGGCGCATCTCGCCCCAGTCGCGGCGGCCGCGCACCAGGTCGAAGAAGCCGAGGAACCGCCAGAACGCGACGATCTGGCGGTAGCCGACGTTCTCGACGAACGAGAACCCGATCAGCCGGGCGATCTCCCGTCCGTCGCGATGCCGCCGGAAGCTGTGCTCCTCGAGCGTCAGCGCGGCGAGGCTGAGCAGCACTCCGAGCAGGATCGCGACGACGAGGAAGCCGGCGAGGAAGACGCCGGAGAGCCCGCCCGCGAGCCACCAGAGGAGGATCGCCGGCACGCCGAGCACCTCGACCAGCGGGCCGAGGAACTCGAAGAGGAGGAAGTACGGCACCGCCGCCCAGCCCAGGGTCCCGTAGCGGCGGTTGGCCGCGACGCCGCGGTGACGCCACAGCGTCTCGCCGAGCCCGCGGTGCCAGCGCCGCCGCTGGCGCGAGAGCTGGCCCATCGTCTCGGGCGCCTCGGTCCAGCAGACCGGGTCGGGCACGAACTCGATGCGGTAGCGCTCGCCGCGCTCCCGGAGGTGCCGGTGGAGCCTGACGACGAGCTCGATGTCCTCCCCGACGGTGTCGTTCGAGTATCCGCCGACGGTCTCCACCAGCGAGCGCCGGAAGAGCCCGAACGCACCGGAGATGATCAAGAGCGCGTTCATCCGGCTCCATCCGACGCGACCGATCAGGAAGGCGCGGAAGTACTCGAGCACCTGCAGCGTCGCGAGCCGGCTCCGGGGCAGACGGACGTCGTAGACGCGGCCGTGGTCGATCCGGCACCCGTTGGCGATGCGCACGATCCCGCCCGTCGCGACGACGACGTCCGGCTCGGCGACGACGGGCCGGACGACCCGCAGGAGCGAGTCCTCCTCGAGGATCGCGTCGGCGTCGATCGCAAGGACGTACGGGTAGCGCGACGTGTTGACCGCGGCGTTCAGCGCGTCCGCCTTGCCGCCGTTCTCCTTGTCGACGACCCACAGGTGATGGTGCCGCCGCGAGACGTAGACGCCGCGGATGGGTGCCGTCGGAAGCAGGACGCGGAGCGCCTTGCGCACCGGGACGAGGTCGAAGGACTCGCGGAGGCGCCCCAGCGTCGCGTCGCTCGAGCCGTCGTTGACGACGATCACCTCGTGCAGCGGGTACCTCAGCCCGAGCAGCGAGCGGACGCTCTCGACGATCGTCGGCTCCTCGTTGTAGGCGGGGACGAGCACGGAGACCGGCGGAGTCACAGGCGACGAGAAGATCTCGTCGTCAGGCGCGTGCCCGCGCGCGCGAAGGTGCCGGTTCAGGTCGCGCCAGGCGATCGCGGTGAACGCGAGGTAGACGACGTTGAGCGCCGCGAAGTAGGCGAGCGTGATCGTCGCGAGCGCGATCGCCAAGGTGTGGAACCAGCTCATACGCGGAGGAGGTCGGCGGCCTCGTGGAGGTGGGGGCCGGCGCCGGGCTCGTCTGCCGCTGCGAGGAGGGCGTCCGGGTCGATCCGCGCGAGCGCCTCGGCCGCCGCCCGCGCGGCCTCGAAGCGGTCCTCGCGAGCCTGCCGCACGAGCGCCGGTATCGCCGCGTGCTCGCCGACCTGGCCGAGCGCGCGCGCCGCGTGGAGTCGCACGAAGTAGATCCGATCGTCGAGCGCTCGTGTGAGGACGTCCGCCCCATCTGCCGAGGCGAGTCGCCCCAGCGCGCCCGCCGCGCGGGCCCGTACCTCCGCTGCCGGGTCGCCGACCCCCTCGATCACCGCCGAGTCGTCCGAGGCGTCGCCGAGCCAGCCGAGCAGCTCGATCGCCGAGGCGCGTACGTCCTGGTCCGGATCGTGGACGAGCGTCCGCAGGACCGGGAGCGTCCCCGGGCCGATGTCCAGGAGCGCACGGAACGCGATCGCCCGCGGAACGGTCCCGCTCACGAGGGTGTGGACCAGCGGCTCCGCCGCCTCCGGGGCCGCGAGCCGCCCGAGGCTGCGGGCGGCAGCGGCGCGGGCATCGGGATCGCGGTCGTCGAGCCGGCGCAGGATCGCAGGCACCGCTTCGGGACACCCCATGTCCCCGAGCCGGTAGGCGGCGGTCGCCCGGCGCCAGGCACGGTGGTCGCGAAGCGCACCGACCTCGGCCGTGTACGCCTCCGTGCCGGCGAAGTACTCACCGATCCGCTCGCGGGCCTCGCCGCTCACGCTGCGCGAGAGCCGGCCGATCGCCTCCGCGAGGATCGCGCGCTCCTCGGCGCTCAGCTCTCGTTCCTCGACCTCGTCTCCGTCGACGAGCGCGAGCGCGAGGGGGCGAAGCCGAGCCTCCAGCTCGTTCCGCCGGCGCTCTGCGCGGGCGAGCGAGGTCCGGCGCAGGACGAGCGCGACGAGGAACAGGACGCTGAGGACGGCGAGCACCAGCGCGCCGATGCCGAGGGCCTCGAGCATCGCTACCGTCGCCCGAGCACTGCCTGGACGCGCGCGCTCAGCTCGCGCGGGCTGAACGGCTTCCGGATGTAGTCGTCCGCTCCCGCGAGGAACCCTTCCTGCACGTCGGCGTCCTGCGCCTTCGCGGTGAGGAGGATGACCGGAATCTCGGCCGTGGCGGGATCGTTCCGCAGGCGTCGCGTCGCCTCGAGGCCGTCGAGGCTCGGCATCATCACGTCGAGCACGGCAAGCGCGGGAGTCAGCTCGCCAGCGAGTCGGACCGCCTCCACTCCGTCCGTGGCGGTCGCGACCTCGTAGCCCGACCGCTCGAGCCGGTACCGGACGAGATCGAGGATGTCCGGGTCGTCGTCGGCGACGAGAACGAGGGGTGCGGGCAACGTCTCGCTCACTCGAGCGGGGTATCGGCGTGGGGAGCGACCGGCTTGAGCGCCGGATAGTTCGCGGCGTGCCGCGCGAGCGGCAGCACCAGCCGGAAGGTCGCTCCCGAGCCTTCGCCGTCGGCGAGCTCGAGGGAGCCGCCGTGCGCCTCGGCGATCCTCCGCGAGACGACGAGGCCGAGGCCGGTCCCGGGAATCTCCCGCGCGATCGCATCGCGGCTGCGGAAGAACCGCTCGAACAGGCGGCCGCGCTCGTCCTCCGGGATCCCGGGGCCGGAGTCCTCGACCTCGATCGCGCAGATCTCCCGCTCGCGGGTAACGCGCACCGCGATCGACCCGCTCCCCGGGGTGAACTTGACTGCGTTCGAGAGGAGGTTGTCGAGCACCTGGCCGACGCGCATCACGTCGGCGTGCAGGACGAGCCCTTCGTCGCCGTCGAGGTGCACGGCGATCGACTTGCGGGCCGCCGCCGGCTCGATCCGCTCGAGGCTGTCCCTCAGCACCTCGTCGAGGTCGGCGTCGGCCAGGTTCACGTTGACGCCGGCGGTCTCGGACTGCTGGAGCAGGAGAAGGTCGTCCACGAGTCGCGCGAGCCGCGCCGCATTGCGCTGGACGACCTCGAGCAGCTGCAGCGCTTCTCCGCCGAGCGGCGCGAGGTCGTCCTCGAGCAGCTCCGAATACCCGGTGATGGCCGCGAGCGGAGTCCGCAGCTCGTGCGACACGGTCGCGACGAACTCGTCCTTCGCCCGGGCGGCGGCGCGCTCAGGCGTGGTCTCGCGGAGCGAGAAGATCCGCCCCATCAGCACGCCGCCCGCGCCGCGCACCGAGGCGGTGCGGCCGACGAACGAACGGCCGCTCTCGGCCAGGGTGAACTCGCCGACGTGCTCGCCCTCCGGGTCGAGCATCACGGACTCGAGGAGCCGCTGGTACGCATCGTCGGAGGTGGTCAGGCGCGAGAGGCGGTCGACCCGGTCCCAGATCGTCCCGAGCCCCGAGAGGCCGACGTCCGACCAGAACACGTCCATCGCGGCGTTCGAGAACAGCACCTCGCCCCCGAGGTCCGTCATCAGGATCCCGTCGGTCGTCGCGTCCAGGACGGAGCGGCTCTGGGCCAGCAGCCGCTCGCGCTCGGCCTCGGCGATACGACGCTGCGTGACGTCGAGCACCGTCCCCAGGTATCCCTCCGCCTTCCCCTGCTCGTTCCGGAGGGCGACCGCGCGGCAGGCGACCCAGACCACGGACTCGTCCCGGCGCCGGAAGCGGTACTCGACCGAGAACGGGGCGTCGGTGGCGACGAGCGACTCCCACGCCTGCGAGACCTGCTTCAGGTCGTCCGGATGGACCGCCCGGAACCACCCGTCGCCGTGCGCCTCCTCGCCGGAGAGGCCCGTGAGCTCGCGCCACTTCGAGTTGACGAAGATGCAGGCTCCAGCATCGTCCGTGGCGAAGATGCCGACCGGTGCGCTGCCGACGAGCGTGCCGGTGAAGTCCGCCTGCCGCCGGAGCTCCCGCTCGAGCTCCTTGCGCGCGGTGAGGTCGAAGGCGACGCCCATGAAGCCCTCGTGGCTGCCGTCGCTCGCGCGCATGGCGTTCACCGTGAGCGAGACCGGGAAGCGGCTCCCGTCCTTGCGCACGTAGGTCCACTCCCTGGTCTCGGCGAGATTGCGCCGGGCGGCCGCCACGAGCACGTCGAACCCGGGCGCGATGCCGAGCTCCTTCGCCCGCGTCGCGATCTCGTGCGGGTCGTGGATCAGCGCCGGCGTCTCCTGGCCCACGAGCTCCTCCGAGGAGTAGCCGAGCATGCGCTCGGCGCCCTCGTTGAAGACCGTGATCAGCCCGTCGACATCCGTTCCGATGATCGACTGCTCCGTCGCCGCGCGGAGGACGCTCGAGAAACGCGCGGCCTCCTGCCGCGCCCTCGCCTCGGCGATATCGAGTGAGCGCGCCGTCCAGAAGACGACCGGCAGCGAGACCGCCATCGTCCCGATCAGGAACAGCAGGACCCCGACGTCGAAGCCGTACATCCCGGCGTCGGCCCCGCGCCCGATCGGGATCAGGAGCGCAGTCGGGAGGAGCACCACGACCGGGAGCAGCCGCCGCAGGAGCCGCCCGCCCGGCGACGGCCGCATGACGATCGCGCTCAACCCCTCGACAGGAGCGAGCGTCAACGCGCCGCTGACCAGGATGAGAATCGCCGCGGCGGTCGGGATCGACATCGTCGTGACCGGCGTCTGCCAGTACAGGCTGTTGAGGCCCGAGGCATATCCGACGAGGCCGACGAGGCCGATCGCGCCGGCGCCGAGCAGCGGGATCTGGGCGACGACCCGCACCCTCCGCCGAAGGCTGTCCAGCCCGAGGAGGCCGAGTGCCGCGAGGAAGACGGCGATGCACGCGCCGAGGGACATGCGCCCCGCGGCGCCGATCGGCGAGAACCGGTCGTCGAAGAGCAGCTCGTCGATCCCGAGCGAGCGCGCGCGGGCGTGCTCGAGGATCGTCGCGGTCGCCACGACGGCCGCAGCGACCTCGAGCACGGTCCGGAGCCGTTGCCGCTCTGTCCCCATCAACAGCACCGCGATCCCGAGCGCGACGAGGCAGAGCGCCGTGTTGGCCTTCAGCGACGAGGCGGTGCCGAGGTCGGTCAGCGACCGGCTCTGGAGGGCCCAGCCGACGAGCGCGGCCGTGCCGAGCACGACCACGATTCCGCCCAAGAGGCGACCGACGATCCTCGCCACCCTCAATTCATCGGCCCGAGCGGGGCCGAGGATGAGTGCGCTCCTGCACGCACGGCGTTCGTCGGCATCCTTCGCTCGTGGCCGTTCTCACCGCATCCGGGCTCAGGAAGGAGTTTTCCGGCGACCCGTTGTTCGACGGGGTCTCGTTCCGGCTGCGGCGCGGCGACCGGCTTGCCCTCGCCGGGCCGAACGGCGCGGGGAAGACGACGCTCCTGCGGACGATCGTCGGTGAGACGTCGCTCACCGCGGGCGAGCTCGCGTTCGCCAAGGACACGCGCGTCGCGCTGCACGACCAGCGCCCGCCCCGGGGCAAGGGGCTGACGCTCCGCGAGTACTCGCTGTCGGGCGCCGGTGACCTCGTCGGGATCGAGGACGAGCTGCGCCGGCTCGAGACGGCGATGGCCGAGGGCGACCACGGGGCGGCGACACTGCGACGCTACAGCGACGCGCAGGCGAGACTCGAGCATGCGGGCGGCTGGGCCTGGCGCGATCGCGCGGCCTCGATCGTGCGCGGTCTTGGCTTCTCCGACCCCGACCTCGACCGCCAGCTCGACACGTTCTCGGGAGGGGAGCTGACCCGCGCGTCGCTCGCGCGGGCCCTGTCGGCGGACCCCGATCTCCTCCTGCTCGACGAGCCGACGAACCACCTCGACGTCGAGAGCCTCGAGTGGCTCGAGCGGGAGCTCACCTCCCTCGACGCCGCGGTCGTCCTGGTCGCGCACGACCGCTGGTTCCTCGAGGCCGTGACGACCGCGGTGCTCGAGCTCGGTGGTCCGAAGCCGTTCTTCTTCGATGGCCCGTGGCACGCCTGGCGTCGGGAGAAGGCGGCGCGCGCGTCGGCCGCGGCGACGCAGCTCGACCGAGTCAGCGACGACATCGAGCGTCTCGAGCGGTTCGTCGAGCGGTTCCGCTACAAGAAGTCGAAGGCGAAGCAGGCGCAGGCGAAGCTCAGCCAGATCGGCCGCCTCGAGAAGGAGCGCCGCGCCGCGGCCCAGGAGCTCGAGGCGATGACGAAGCGGCGGCGCACCCTCGGCTTCGAGTTCTTCCGCCCGGCCCGCTCGGGCCGGATCGTGCTCGAGGCGGAGGGGCTCGTCCTGAGCGCAGGCGACAAGCTCCTCCTCGACGACGCGTCGCTCGTGCTCGAGCGTGGCGAGCACGTCGCGCTCGTCGGCCCGAACGGCTCGGGGAAGACGACCCTGCTCGAGACGCTCCTCGGAGCGCGCGAGCCCGATGCCGGCCGCATCAAGCTCGGCCACGGGGTCGTGCCGGCGTACTTCTCCCAGCACGAGGCCGAGCTGCCCGAGCACGGGACGATCCTCGACGTGACGAGCCAGGCCACCGGCCTGCCGCGGCCACAGGCCCAGAACCTGCTCGGCCGCTTCCTCTTCTCGGGTTGGGAGACGCACGAGAAGCAGGTTTCGGTGCTCTCGGGCGGCGAGCGTCGCCGGCTCGCGCTCGCGGCGCTCGTCGCGCAGGACCCGGCGATCTTCCTCCTCGACGAGCCCTCGTCGCACCTCGATCTCGGCCAGCAGATCGCTGCGCTCGATGTCCTGACGGCGCTCGCGCGCGATCGCGGCAAAGCGATCGTCATGGTGCTCCACGACCTGC
>Ga0070664_100004509_pt1 | contig 11169 bp, 9 predicted proteins | sample KBSC73metaG_FD_65863 | JGI IMG/M metagenome (GOLD analysis project Ga0070664, IMG submission 65863) | Corn rhizosphere microbial communities from Kellogg Biological Station, Michigan, USA - KBS C7-3 metaG | ecosystem: Host-associated > Plants > Roots > Rhizosphere > Soil ... | reverse complement strand
CGACGCCCGCCGAGCTCGCGAAGAGGTGGTCGGCGTGAGCGATGAAAAGGCGAAATTCCAAGCGAATGCAACGAGCCACTCGGAGAACGCGGCCGGCGCCGAACAACCCCCTGCCGAGGAGCAAGCGCCGAGTGAGGAGCGCCGCACCGGGATCGCGGGACGCTTCCGCGGCTTCCTGCCCGTGATCGTCGACGTCGAGACCGGAGGCTTCAATCCGGCGACCGACGCACTGCTCGAGGTCGCCGCGATTCTCGTGCGCTTGAACGCGGCCGGCGATCTCGAGCTCACCGAACGACATCGCTATCTCGTGAAGCCGTTCGAAGGCGCGCGCCTCGATCCCGCGTCGCTGCAGATCACGGGCATCGATCCGTTCAATCCGCTGCGACCCGCCGTCGACGAGGGCGAAGCTCTGCGCGCGCTGTTCAACGAGATCCGCAAGGAGATCAAGGAGCAGCAGTGCAACCGCGCGATACTCGTCGGTCACAACTCGTTCTTCGATCTGCAGTTCCTGAACGCGGCCGTCGAGCGCGCGAAGATCAAACGCAATCCGTTTCACCCGTTCTCGACGTTCGACACGGTGACGCTCGCGGGCGTGGCATACGGCCAGACCGTGCTCGGGCGCGCGATCACGGCTGCGGGATTCGAGTGGAACGACGACAGCGCGCACTCGGCGCTCTACGACGCCGAGAAGGCCGGCGAGCTGTTCTGCACGATCGTGAACCGGTTCCGACCGCTCTACGGCGGCTAGCGCCGGGTCGCCGCGCGCACTGCACGAAACGACCGAGCCTTAGCAGGCCCGGTCGTCGAGCATTTAGCGTTTGGTTATTGCGCGGTCTGCGCGGACGTGGCCGCGTCGAGAATCTGCTTGAGCTCGCCGGACTGATAAAGCTCGACTGCGATGTCGCAACCGCCGATGAGCTCGCCGTTCACGTAGAGCTGCGGGAACGTGGGCCAGTTCGAGTAGGCCTTGAGCCCTTCGCGAACCTCTGGATCCTCGAAGATGTTGATGTAGGCGAACTTCGCATCGAGGGCGCGCAGCACGCTCACGGTCTTCGCGGAGAATCCGCACTGCGGGAAATCCGGCGTTCCCTTCATGTAGAGCAGCACGGGATAGGATTCGAGCTGCTTCTTGATCCGTTCGTTGACGTCCACTGCCTTGAGTCCTCCGTAATACGTTTCTGCAGCTCGATTGGGGCTCGTCGAGCCGAGATCAACCGGTCGACTTTGTTGAACTGCATCGGTGTGTCGCCTATTCTTCTCCGGTTGTCGAGCAGGGGCAAGTACCGAAAGGGTGTAAATGGGGCTGCCCCCCGTTTTCCGAGCCTCACTCGGCGACACAGCTACTGAAAAGAAGAAGGCATTCGTTCCCACCGGGAGGTCGTTATGAACCCGCTGTCCACCATCAAAGGCACCATCATTAGCGGCGTCGTGCTCGCGATCGTCATCGCGCTCATCGTCGCCAGCATGAGCTCTGGCATTCATATCAACACGCCTAGCTTGATCGTCTGGCTCCACGTGGGTGCGGGTATCACCTGGATCGGCATGCTGTACTACTTCAACTTCGTGCAGGTTCCGGCGCTCGCCGCAGCCGCCAAGGATCAAGGCGGTCCCGGTGGTGCCGGCATCAGCAAATATGTAGCACCCCGTGCGCTGGTGTGGTTCCGTTGGGGCGCGGTGTTCACATGGCTTACAGGCGTGGGGTATCTCGCGCACACGCCTGGGCTATTGCTCGATGCAATCACACTTGGACTGAGATCCGGCCAAGTTACCGGCGGCACGTGGATCGGAGTCGGCGCTTGGCTCGGCACGATCATGCTGTTCAACGTCTGGGTGCTGATCTGGCCGAATCAGAAGAAGATTCTCGGTATGGTGGACGCAACAGCGGAACAAATCGCAAAAGCGCGCCGCGTCGCGTTCCTGGCGTCGCGAACGAACACGCTGCTGTCGATTCCGATGCTCATGAGCATGGTGAGCCTCGGTCACGGCGGCTACTTCATCGGCTGAGGCGGCCGGCTCGGACGCCAGGATGAACGCCCTGCCCACGCCGAGGCCAATGAGCCCTCCGCTGCCCGGCGACATCGCGGCCGTCGTCGCGGCCGCGCTCGCGGAAGACGTCGGCGCCGGTGACCTCACCGCGGATCTCATCGACCGGAGCAAGCTCGGTCGGGCTCAGGTCATCGTGCGCGAGCCCGCGATCCTCTGCGGCTGCTCGTGGTTCGACGAGACTTTTCGGCAAATCGATCGACGGATACGTGTCTCGTGGCACGCTTACGACGCGGAGGCCATCGACACGAATTTCGTCGTCTGCGATCTCGCGGGTCCCGCACGCGGGCTACTGACGGGCGAGCGGACTGCACTCAACTTCCTGCAGACGCTGTCCGCCACGGCGACGGCTACGCGCGCGCTCGCGAGCATCCTCGAGGGCACCGCGACGCGGGTGCTCGACACTCGCAAGACGCTGCCGGGACTCCGGCTCGCGCAGAAGTACGCCGTGCGCTGCGGCGGCGGCGAGAACCATCGGCTCGGCCTCTACGACGCGATCCTGATCAAGGAGAACCACATCGCAGCGGCCGGCGGAATCCGCAAAGCCGTCGAAGCCGCGCGCAAGCGCTCGCCGCGGGTGCCGCTCGAAGTCGAGGTCGAGAACCTCGCTGAGCTAGCCGAGGCGCTCGACACCGATGCGGACCGGATCATGCTCGACGACTTCTCGCTCGCAGACGTGAAACGCGCGGTCGAGCGGCGCAATGCGCATCCCGGCAAGCGCAAGGAGCTCGAGGTGTCCGGCGGCGTGAGCGCCGACGGGCTCGCGGCGATCGGCGCGACGGGCGTCGACTATGTGTCGGTCGGCGCGCTCACGAAGCACGTGCGCGCGATCGATTTCTCGATGCGTTTCGTTTAGCGGGCACGCGAGAGCATCGCCGCGGCTGCGAGCGCCGCCCCTTCGGTAATCGACGACAGGCTTGGGGATCCGCGCGCCGCTACGCGGCGGCTTGGATCAAGCGTTTCGGCTCGGCGACGCCGTAGCCCTGCGCGAAGTCGATGCCCATGCCGCGCAGCATGGTGATGATCTCCGTGTTCTCGGCGAACTCGGCTATCGTCTTCTTGCCGGTGAGGTGCCCGATCTCGTTGATCGAGCGCACCATCTCGCGATCGATCGGATCGTGCAGCATCTCCTTCACGAAGCTGCCGTCGATCTTCAGGTAATCGACCGGGAAGTGCTTCAAGTAACCGAACGACGAGAGGCCGGTGCCGAAGTCGTCTAGCGCGAAGCGGCAGCCGATTTCCTTGAGCGCGTGGATGAAGCGGTTCGCCTGACTGTAGCTCGCGATTGCGGCGGTCTCGGTGATCTCGAAGCAGATGCACGCGCCGGAAAGGCCGCTCTTCTGGAATTGCTCGATCACGAACGGTAGGAACTTCTCGTCGGCCAAGCTCTGACCCGACAGGTTGATCGAGCAGAGCGCGAGCCGCTCGCGCTCGTCGGCCTCCGACACGAGCCAACGGAACGCCGACTGGATCACCCAGCGATCGATCGCGGTCATGAGGCCGTAGCGCTCTGCGGCCGCGATGAAGAGTCCGGGCGCGATCAACGAGCCGGCCTCGTCGCGCATTCGGATCAACAGCTCGTAGTGAGCGCCGTGCTCGCCGGTCGCCTGCAGCGGTTGGATCGTTTGGCGGAACAGCTCGAAGCGGTTCTCGTCGAGCGCGTTGCTGATGCGCGCGGCCCACTGCATCTCCTTGCGCCGCTTCATCAGGTCGATGTCGTTTTCTTGATAGTTGTAGACGCGGTTGCGGCCGGCGTCCTTCGCGGCTGCGCACGCGCTATCTGCGGCCGACAGGAGTGACGCGACGTCGTCGGTCTGCGGCGTGATCGGCACGACGCCGACGCTCACGCCGAGGCGGAACGTGCGCTCGTCCCAGACGAAGCGGAACTCGCTGATGAGCTCGCGCAGGTTCTCGGCGGTGCGCAGCGCCTCGTCCATCGTGCAGCTCTCGAGCAGCACGCCGAACTCGTCGCCGCCGAGCCGCGCGAGCGTGTCGCGCCAGCGAATCTTCGATTTGAGCAGCGCGCCGATCTGCTTGAGCAGCGCGTCGCCGGCGTTGTGGCCGCACGCGTCGTTCACAATCTTGAACTGGTCGAGGTCGAGATAGAGCACCGCGTACGAAGTCTCGCGCGCCTTCGCGCTCTTGAGCGCCCGCTCGAGGCGCGTCTCGAACTCGCGGCGATTCACGAGCTCCGTGAGGATGTCGTGGCTCGCGGCGTAGCTCAGACGGCGGTTCAGCTCGCGTGACTCGCTGACGTCGTGGAACACGAGCACGCCGCCGGATACGTTGCCGACGGGATCGCGAATGGGCGAAGCAGTGCTCTCGATATAGAGCTCGTTGCCGTCGCGCCGAATCAGCAGCGCGGGACGTACGGACTTGATCGGCCGATTGCGCCGCATCGCGATCGCGACTGGGTTCTCGATCGGCTCGCACGTCTCCTCGTGAAAGCCGCGGAAGATCTCGTCGATCGATCGCCCGACCGCATCGTCGAGCTTCCAGCCCGTGAGCTCGGACGCGACCGGGTTCAGGTACTGCACTCGCGCCTCGGCGTCGGTGGTCACGACGCCGTCGCCGATCGACTGCAGCGTGATTTGCGCGCTTTCCTTCTCGCGGAACAGCGCCTCTTCGTAGAGCTTGCGCTCGGTGATGTCGGTCTCGACGCCGACGAGGCGCCGCAGGCGCCTGTTCTCGTCGAGCCGGCCCTGGACGCGGCTTTGGATCCAGCGCCATTCGCCGCTCGCGTGCTGCATTCGATGCACGCTCTCGAATAGCTCGGTGCGGCCTTCTAGATGCTCGCGGAGCTGGTCCTGCACGCGAGCGAAATCGTCGGGATGCACGAGCAGCCGCCACTCCGGAACTTCGACGCCCTCGGCATAGCCGAGCATCACGCGCCAACGCGGCGAGAAGTACATCGAGTTGTCGCGGACGTCGTAATCCCAGAGGCCGTCGTTCGCCGTCTGAGTGACGAGGCGATCGCGCTCTTGAACGGTGAACAGGTCTTCTTGCAGCTCGATGCGCTCGAGCCCGCTCGCGACGCTGACGCCGACGAGCTTGAGCGCGAGGTGGAGATCCGCGCCCCAATCCGGCGACGGAGTCGCACTGACGACGCCGAGCACGCCGCGGAGGCGGCCACGGATGTTGAAGCCGACGACGAGCAACGCGCCGACGTTCAATCTCGCGAGATGTTCGGCGTCGTGGCTCTGCGCGATCGGCGCTTTCGCGGTGTCGCGGATCTCGAGCAGACGCAGATGCTCGAGCCGGCTCTTGATCCAAGGGAACTCGCTGAGCTCTTTGCCCTTCAGCACTTCGGGATTACACGCGGAGAAGGTAGATCGCCCGAGGTAGATCTTGTCGAAGACGTTCTTGACGTCGTCGAGCAACGCGACGAACACCGCATCGGCGCCGCACGCGTCGGTGAGCGATTGCAGCCCGGCGCTGATTCGTTCTTCCGCGGTCGACAGTGAGATGCTCTGAAAATCGACGGCGACTTTGGTGCAGATTAAGTCTAGTCCCGGCTCGCGCGTTCGCATCACGCGCCGCGCCGGGCGAGCGATGGCGGCGTCCGCTGCGTCCTCGACGCCCTCCCCACTTATTCCTTCTTCCATCCTCGCAATCATGATGATCGCGCAACCCCTTGATGGATCTCACTATGTGTGCCGAGCGTCGCCAGTTTGACAGTAATAGAAAGGAATGCAAGCAACTTTTTCACCGAATCGTTCAAGAGCGTCGCCGAAAGTCGACTCCGTGCACCCGAGTCAACGGTCTTACACTCCGCGCGTTTGTGCACAGCAGGGAAATGAGTCCAAGGAGAGGGATATGACAATTGAACAGAAGCGCATCGCCCACGGCGCGTGGTCTTTGATCGGGATTGCAGCCGCGGCGCTCGCGCTCACCGGCTGCGGAGGCTCGGGCGGCGGCAGCGCCGGCATGACCACGAACCCAACCGTCACACCGTCGGCGTGCGCGGACTGCGGCACGCTGATGGTCGGACTCACGGACGCCGACGGCGACTTCGTCAGCTACTCCGTCGACGTGTTGTCGCTGAAGCTGCAACGCGCCAACGGCGCTCAAGTCGAGACGCTTCCGCAGACGACGCGCGTCGACTTTGCGCAGCTCACCGACTTGTCGGATCTATTGAGCGTCGCGTCGCTCGCTCCGGGCGACTTCGTCAAAGGCTCGATTCGGATCGACTACACGAATGCCGACATCGAGGTCCAGAAAGGCACCGATTCGGTCAAGGCGACGGCCGTCGACGGGAGCGGTAAGCCTCTCGGCGTGACCGAGCTCGAGATCCGGCTCGACGGCAGAGACCACCTCGTGATCACGAAGGGCCGCGCGGCGTTCCTCGCGGTCGACTTCAACCTCGCGGCGTCGAACACGGTCGACCTCACGCAAACGACGCCGGTCGTGACGGTACAGCCTTTCATCGTCGCCTCGGTCCAGCCTGTGACCGACAAGGACCTGCGCGTTCGCGGTCCGCTCGTGAGCGTCGATCAGACGGCGAGCTCCTATGTCGTCAACGTGCGGCCGTGGTTCCTGGCTTCCGGAAATCACGGTCAGCTCACCGTGCATACCTCCTCCACAACGAGCTTCGAGATCGACGGCGCGGCCTCGACGGGCGCCAACGGCTTGAAGGCGCTCGCAGCTGAAGCCGCGAACACGGTGACACTCGCGATCGGCACTCTCGACACGTCGACGCGCGATTTCACCGCGGATACCGTGCTCGCCGGCACCAGCGTGCCGGGCGAGGGTCTCGACGCGGTGCAAGGCAACGTCGTCTCGCGCAGCGGCGACACGCTCACGGTGAAGGGTGCGTTCGCGGTGCACCACGATCACCAGCTCGACTTCCAGCGCACGGTGATCATCACCGTCGGCGCCAATACGAAGGTGACGAAGGCCGGGAGCACCGCCGCGGTCGACGCGAGCGCGATCTCGGTCGGCCAGAGCATCGTCGCGCTCGGCACTCTGACCGAGCCCGCGGCGATGGGCGGCGGATCGAACAGCGGCAGCGGGTCGATGGGCGACGGCTCGATGGGTCCGAGCGTCGCGGCGACGCCCGCGACGCTCGACGCGACCGCTGGTCGAGTCCGACTCCAGCCGACCGAGCTGCACGGCGCGGTGAAATCCGTCGTGGCCGGCACGCTCACGCTGCAGCTGCGCTCGATCGATCGCCTCGGCATCGCGATGTTCAACTTCGCGGGCACGGGCGGTGCGACGACGAGCGACGCCGATCCCAACAACTACGAAGTGCAAACGGGCAACTTGTCGCTCGCGAACGTCTCGGCCGGCGAAGCCGCGAAGGTCATCGGGTTCGTCTCGCCATTCGGCAGCGCACCGCCGGACTTCGTAGGCGCCACGGTCGTCGACCATCTCGACTTGCCGTCCACGTTAGGCATCGGCTGGGGCGCGACCGGCACCACGGCGCCGTTCGTCAGCATGAGCGCGACGGGCCTCGTGATCGACATCACGAACGCGAGCATCGGCGATCGGCACTTCATCCTCTCGGGCATGCAGAAGCTCGACATCCTGACGCTCGGGTCGGGGCCAACGATCGCGCCGACAGCGGACCGCGGCATGTACGGCGTCTGGGAGCCCGGCCACGTCGAGCTGTTCGAGCACTTCGCCGACTTCGAGACGAAGCTCGCGGCGCGGCTCGCGGCCGGAGACGCTGCCACCTCGATGACCGCGTTCGGCGCCTATGACGCGGGCAGCAACACGCTCACTGCGAACGGCGTCTCGGTGTTCTTCGGCAAGGTCGACGCGATGTTGGACGACAGCGCGAACTAGCGGCTGCCCGCGGCGCGTCGCAGCTTTTGCGATCTAGGACGAGCCCCGCTTGCGGGGCTCGTTCTTTTTCGGCGTCTTGCGCTTTGCTTCGCTCTTCGAAGTGGCCGCCGGCGCCCGCAACATCAGCACCGCGCGCCGGCAGCTCGCGATCAACGCACCGTGCTGGTTGTAACCGCGATGCTCGAGCGTGAGGATTCCGTTCGACGGCCGCGAACGGCTTTCCCGCTTCGCGATCACCTCGGTCTCGACTCGCACCGTGTCGCCGACGAACAGCGGGCTCGGGAAGCGCACGTCCTCGAGGCCGAGATTCGCGACCGTCGTGCCGAGCGTCGTTTCGTGGATCGAGATGCCGACGATCAAGCCGAGCGTGAAGAAGCTGTTCACGAGCGGCCGGCCAAACTCCGACTGCGTCCGCATGTACTCGTGGTCGATGTGCAGCGGCGCCGGGTTGTGCGTCAGCGTGCTGAACAGCACGTTGTCGGTCTCGGTGACCGTGCGTCGGATCGCGTGCTCGAAAACGCGGCCGACCTCGAACTCTTCCAAGTAGTAACCCATCAGCTCTTCTCCGCCGCGCGACTCCACGCGGCCTCGGCTCGAATAGACCCGAACCTAGACCGCGGACAGCTCGCGGCTCCGCTTCGCCGCCGCACGGACCGCGCGCCCCATGAGCTCGCCGAGGCCGCGCTCCGCGCCTAGCACCTCGAGGGCCGCCTGCGTCGTGCCGCCGGGGCTCGTGACTCGCCGCCGAAGCTCCGCGGCCGGCTCGTCGACCGCGGCCGCATACGCCCCCGCGCCCGCGACCGTCGCGAGCGCCAACCGGCGAGCGAGCTCGGGCGCGAGCCCGGCGTCGATGGCCGCGCGCTCGAGACACTCGATGAACAAGAACACGTACGCGGGCCCGCTGCCCGACACCGCCGTCACCGCGTCCATGTCGCCTTCGTCGTCGAGCCACGCGGTCGCCCCGACCGCGCCGAGCAGCTCCTCGCAGAGCGCACGCTGCGCCGGCGTCACGGCCGAGTTGGCGACGAGCGCGCTGATACCTTGGCCGATCGCGGCCGGCGTATTCGGCATCGCGCGCACCACGGCCGCGCCCGCGCTCAAGCCCGCCTCGAGCTGAGCGAGCGTCTTTCCGGCGGCGATCGACAGAAACACGGGGCCGCGCGCGCCCGGCGCGAGCTCGACGAGAGCCGCCGCGAGCTGATTCGGCTTCACCGCGATCACGACGACGTCCGGCGCCGTGGCGGACCGCGACTCCCCGACTCGTTCGCTCGCCGCTAGCCCAAGCGCCACCGCTGCGGAGCGAGCGCCGGCAGCCGTGTCGACGACTCGAATTGCGGCCGCGGCGTGGCCGCGCGCGAGCCAGCCGCGTGCGAGCGCCTGGCCCATGTTCCCGAACCCGATCAACAGCACTCGCGTTTCGCGCGCCAACGCCGTCTCCCCCAACCTAAGTCGCGCGATCATATCTGTGCTGTCGTTCACGCGCGACGCATGGCGTTCCGCCTACGCGTTTGCGATCATGCGCGCGTGCAAAACCGGGGCTGAGGTCGAGTGCGGGACGTCTTCATCGTCGGCGTGGGCCAAACGCCGGTTAGCAAGGAAACCGACATGGGCGGCCGCCATCGCGCTGCGGCCGCGGTGAAAGCGGCGCTCGCGGACGCCGGCGTCGAGCCCGAGCGAGTCGGCGCGTTGTACGTCGGCAACATGATGTCGGGCCTGCTTGCCAACCAGCAGCAGCTCGGCGGGCTGATCGCGGACTATGCCGGCCTCTTGGGGATAGAGGCGCTGACGGTCGAAGCCGCGTGCGCGTCGGGCGGCGCCGCCGCGCGAGCGGGCTACGTCGCCGTCGCCGGCGGGGCGCACGAGGTGGTAGTCATCTGCGGCATCGAGCAGATGACGCACGTCGATCGAGACACCGTCACGCGCGCGCTCGCGACGGCCGCGGACCAAGAGCTCGAAGGCGGCGGAGGCGAATCGTTCCTGTCGCTCAACGCGCAGCTCATGCGCGCCTACATGGAAAAGTACGGCGTGCGCGCGGAGGATTTCGCGCCATTCGCGGTCACCGCCCACCGCAACGCGGTCACGAACCCGAACGCGCTGCTGCGCCGAGAGATAGACGTCGACGGCTACCTCGCGTCGCGCGTCGTGGCCGATCCCATCCGCGTGTTCGATGCCTCGCCGATCTGCGACGGCTCGGCCGCGATCGTGCTCGCGTCGGCCGGGGCCGCCGCGGCGCTCGCGCGCGGAGCGCGCGTCCAGATTGCGGCGTCGGCGGCCGCAACGGCGCCGCTCGCGTTATCGCGCCGCCCCGACCCGCTCAAGCTCGATGCCGTCGAGGCGTCGACCGAGCGTGCGCTCGCTCAGGCGGGCGTCCAGCGCCGCGAGCTCGACCTGTTCGAGCTGCACGACGCGTACACGATCATGTCGATTCTCACGCTCGAATCCGCCGGGTTCGCTGCGCGCGGCACCGGGGCGCGGCTCGCGGCCGAAGGCCGTCTGGCGCTCGACGGCGACCTGCCGATAGCGACCTTCGGCGGGCTCAAAGCCCGCGGCCATCCGGTCGGCGCAACCGGCTGCTACCAGCTGGTCGAGGCGTATCTGCAGCTCACCGAGGCGGGCGGCGCGAATCAAGTTCGGCACGCGGAGCTCGCGCTCGTCCAGAACATAGGCGGCACCGGCGCAACGGTCGTGAGTCACGTGCTGCGGCGCGTCGCCTGAGCCTGCCTTCGCCCCCGCTCTCGGCACGGAAAATGCTAGCCTATGTAATCGCGGCGCCCGTTAGCGCCAGAAGACGAGACGACGAGGAACGACCATGGCAGCCGAGGATCTCAGCGATGCCGACATCGCAATGGACAGCGCGAACCTCTATAAAGAGGAGACGTTCACGGATCGACGCGTAGGCACGCTGCAAGTGCTGACGCCGATCACGAAGACCGGCGCCATCGACACCGCCCGCCCTGTCCTCTACGTCGGCCAAACCCAGGTGCTCACGCCCGCCGGCGCGCTGCCGCTGTCGTTCGAGGTTCAGGCGAAGTCGCTCGAAGACGCCGTCGCGCAATTCGGCGAGAACGCAAAGCGGGCTCTCGAGCGCACGATGCGCCGGCTCGAGGAGCTGCGCCGCGAGCAGGCGTCCTCGATCATCGTGCCGGGCTCCGGCTCGGTGCCTCCAGGCGGCCTCGGCGGCCCGGGCGGCGGGCGGTTGGTGCGCTAGCGCTCGATGGACGACGTCCTCCGCGCGAAGCTCGCGATCCGCGAGGTGATCGACGACTGGGTCGTCGCGAGCGACGCGGGAGACTGGGATAAGTTCGCAACGGTCTGGCACGACGATGGCTGGATGACCGC
>Ga0070664_100004507_pt1 | contig 11175 bp, 14 predicted proteins | sample KBSC73metaG_FD_65863 | JGI IMG/M metagenome (GOLD analysis project Ga0070664, IMG submission 65863) | Corn rhizosphere microbial communities from Kellogg Biological Station, Michigan, USA - KBS C7-3 metaG | ecosystem: Host-associated > Plants > Roots > Rhizosphere > Soil ... | reverse complement strand
CCGGTCGCCTCGACCGCGAGCTCGGCGAGCTCGCGGTTGCGGCCCGGCTCGACGATCGCCCAGCCGGCCGCCGCGACCGCCCGGTCGACGTCGGCCTGCGTCGATCGCTCGTAGCTGCGCTGCGCCGCGCGCGCGCGCTCGACCATCGCCTGGATGTCGTGCTCGCCCTCGCTCGACCAGAGCGCCGACCTTGCTTCGGCGGCCATCGCCTCAGTCGCCCTTGATGCCGGCGTCCTTGACCAGCTTCTGCCAACGCGGCAGCTCGGTCTCGACCACCTTGGCGAGCTGCTCCGGCGTGCCGCCGACGCCCTCGCTGCCCTGCTGCAGCAGCTTCTCCTTGATCGCCGGCTCGCGCACGATCTGGTTGAGCGCGGCGTTGAGCTTGTCGACGATGCTCTTGGGCGTCTTCGCCGGCACGAACATCGCGTACCACGAGTCGACCTCGAAGTCGGCGACGCCGGCTTCCTGCATCGTCGGCACGTCGGGGAACGCGGTGCTGCGCTTGGTCGTCGAGACGGCGAGCGCCTTCAGGCGTCCTTGCTTGACGAACTGCGCCGCGGCGGGGATCGACACCCAGAGCAGCGGCACCTGGCCGCCCATCACGTCGGTGACGGCCGGTCCGCCGCCGCGGTACGGGATGTGGGTGATCCGAGTTCCGGTGCGCAGGTTGTACATCTCGCCGGCCAGATGCCCCGGCGAGCCGTTGCCGACCGACGCGAACGACAGCGCGTCGGGCTTGCTCTTGGCCATCGCCGTGAGCTCGGCGACGCTGTTGGCCGGGAACTGCATGTTGGCGACCAGGATCTGCGGCAGCGACGCGACCGTGCCGACCGGCTGGAAATCCTTCACCGTGTCGAACGGCAGCTTCGTGTAGATCGCCGGGTTGATGGTGTGCGACGACAGCGTGAAGAGCACCGTGTAGCCGTCCGGCGCCGACTTGGCGGCGATATCGGTGCCGAGCGAGCCGGCGGCGCCGCCGCGGTTGTCGATGATGATCGGCTGGCCCAGGATCTGCGCGAAGCGGTCCTGGACGATGCGCGCGATGACGTCGGTGCCGCCGCCCGGGGGATAGGGCACGATGAAGCGGATCGGCTTGTCCGGATAGCTCGATTGCGCGGGCGCGCAGAACGGCAGTGCGAAGGCGAGCGCGGCGAGGAATTGCGCCGCGAGACGGCGATGGTGACGGTCAGGCATTTCGGGGTTGTCTCCGTTCAGCGGGGTGGACTCTGCCGCGCGGCGCGGGCGCCGGCGGTTCTGATTGCAGGCGCAAGCCGAGATCGGCGCTGGCGTCGCGCGCGCAGGCGAGCAGCCGCTCGGCGAGCGCGCGCGACTGGGCGCGGCCGAAGCGGATCGAGGGCACGCTCATGCCGACGGCGGCGACGGCGACGCCGCGCGCATCGAACACCGGAGCGCCGAGCCCGCAGACGCCGAGCCGCCACTCCTCGCGGTTCTCGCCCCAGCCGCGCGCCGCGGTGCGGTCGAGCTCGGCGGCGAGCCGGTCGAAGTCGACGATGCTGTTCGGCGTGTGCGCGTGCAGGCTGCCGGCGAAGCGCTCGCGCAGCGTCGCCGCGTCGTGCGGCATCGTCGCCAGCAGCGCCTTGCCCGAGGCGACGCAGCACGCCGGCGCACGGCCGCCGATGCGCGAATAGGCGGCGACGGGCAGCGGGCTGTCGAACTTGTCGAGGTAGACGATCTCGGCGCCGTCGAGGCGCGCCAGATGGATCGTCTCGCCGCTCGATTCCGCGAGGGCCTGCAGGCGCGGCCGCAGCCGCGCCTGCACGTCATTGGCGGCGCCGACCAGCGTGCCGAGCTCGAACAGGCGAAGGCTGGCGCCGTAGACGCTGGTCGCCTCGTCCTGCTGGGCGAAGCCGCAGCCGACCAGCGTGCGCAGCGTGCGATGCGCGTTGCTTCGCGCCAGCCCGAACGCCGCCGCGACGTCGCTGACGCGCGCCCCCTTGGGCTGTCGCGCCAGCCAGTCGAGCACGGCGAGACCCTTGGCCAGCGTCGAGTCCATCGCCGCCGATCAGCGTGCTTGTTCCATAAGTCGGAACATTGTATGAAATCCCGGAACACTTGGCTTGCCCGTCCGGCGTGCTCGGCGACAAGCAAGCTACGATTTTTTCGGCCTTTGCGCGTTCAGGGCCGCGGCTGCTCGGATGAGCGTCTTGAAGGCCGCCTCGTCGATGTCATCGCCCTCGCGCACGTCGATCGCGCGCCTGACCTTGCCGTCGAGGCTCGAGTTGAACAGCCCGGAGGGGTCCGCGAGGGCGGCGCCGCGGGCGAACGTCAGCTTGACGACGCTCTTGTACGCCTCGCCGGTGCAAATGAGCCCGTCATGGGACCAGACCGGGACGTTCCACTTCCACTCCTCGACGACATCGGGGTCGGCTTGCTTGATGAGCGCGCGGACACGGGACAGTGTCTTCCCGCGCCAGTCGGCGAGTTCCCGGATCCTGGCATCGATCAATCGAGACGGCGCAGTGGCCATGGTTGCTCCTGAATCGTGACGCCATCCTCGCATCAGACCGGCTTGGCGACCATCAGGTAGAAGACGATGACGAGCGCGACGAAGGCCGGGACGCCGAGCGCCGTCCACCATCGGAACAGCCGCCGGTAGGCAGCGGGCAAGGGCGCGTCGTCGGCCGCCGCGGCGCGGGCAAGGCGGTGCATCCTGATCTGGATCATCACGACCGGGATCCAGCACGCTCCAGCGACGAAGTAGAGCACGGTCGACCAGAGGATCCAGCGGCTCGTCAGCGGGATCTGCGCCAGGTGCGCGAGGAACAGGCCGGTGACGGGCTGGAGGACGATCGTCGTCAGCGTGAACACCCAGTCGGCGACGACGACCAGACCGACCACCCGCGCGACCGAGCGGGCGTCTCCCGACAGGCTGGTGAAGAACATGTAGTACGCCGAGCCGATCCCGGTGCCGAACAGGATCGTCGACGACAGCACGTGCAGCCACTTGACGACGATGTACGTCATGGCCGCGTCGCCTCGCGCCGGTCGAGCTCGAGCAGCAGCCACAACGCCGCGAGCATGGGCAGGTTCTTCAGCACCGGTCCGTACGGATGCAGCCAGAACTCGGGCAGGCGGGCCGTGATGATCGCCGTGTAGCCGAGGATGAGCGCGATCTGGGCGAGCCACAGCCAGCGCCTGCGGCGCATGAGCAGGCTGGCGACGCCGAGGGCGAGGTCGAGCGCCGCGGCGCCGTACAGGGCCAGCGGCCGCAGCGCCGCAGGCACGCCGGCGCGCTCGAGCAGCGCGAAGCTGTCGGCTGCCGGGTACACGCCGAACGAGACGATGCCGGTCGCGATCCAGACGGCGGCGATCGAGAAGCGCAGCACGGGCAGCAGCCACGCGATCTGCGCCTGGATGCGCAGACCGGCCGCTTGGCCCGGCGCCACGAACGCAGCCGGCGCTCGCGGCGCGCGACCGAGGAGCTCGCGCGTCGTCTCGACGGGCCCTTCGTTGCCGCGCCGGAGCATGGCCCAGGCCTCGAGGGCGAACGCGTGGGGCGTGGTCGCATCGACGAGACGCGCGGCCGCGTCGCCCATGAATGCAGGCAGGGCGAAGGTCGCAGCCGGGCCCAGGCCGAGCGACCTGCGCAGGGTCTGGAGGTAGTCGACGATCGGCAACGCCTCGGCGCCGACCAGCACGGCGCGGCCGGTGCGCGCCACGCGTCGCTCGCACAGCGCAGCCAGCGCTTCCGTGAGGTCGTCGATGTGGATCGGCTGGACGCGCTGGCGCCCGCCGGCGGGCAGCGGCAGCAGCGGAAGCGTCGCCGCCATCAGGAACAGGCGCGAGCTCGCGCCGTCGGCACCGAAGACGAGCGAAGGCTGGGCGACGACCGCCTCGATGCCGCTCGCGAGCAGCGCCTCGTCGGCCGCTCTCTTGCTCAAGTGGAAACGGCTCGCCGCCTCGGCGTCGGCACCGAGCGCCGAGACCTGGACGATTCGTTTCACGCGGGCAGCGACGCACGCTTCGAAGAAGGCGATCGGACCCCGCGCATGCACGGTGTCGAAGGTCTGCACCGCGCCCTCGCGAAAGATGCCGACGGCGTTGACCGCGACGTCGATGCCCTCGAGCTGCGGCGCGAGCGATGCAGCCGGCGGCAAGGCGGCGAAGTCGAGCGGCAGCCAGCGCTCGTTCGCGTCGAGCTCGGCCGGTGCGCGGCGCGACGCGAGCACCAGCGCATGTCCGCCGGCACGCAAGCGGGCACGGAGGTGGCCACCGATGAATCCGGTGGGACCGGTGATCAGGATTTGCATGGCGAGCGCCCGGGAACGGGCTTTGCCAGCGCCTGCAAACGACGTTCCTTCCCGTCATCTCACTCGACCATGCGCACCGACAAGCAGTGGTGGCGCGCCACCGTGGTCAGCGGCAGTGCGGCGAGCCTGCTCTCGGCAGTCGTCGCCTACCGCTTGAGCCGGCGCGAGAACCGCGCGCCGTTCGCGGCGATCAACGCGGTCAGCCATTGGTGGCACGGTCCAGCCGCGTACGGCGTCGATCGTCCCTCGCTGCGCCATACGCTGACCGGGTTCGTCATCCACCACGCGTCTTCGCTGCTCTGGGGCGCGCTCTACCAGTTGCTGCTGCACAGCGTGGTCGACCGCAATACGGTCGAGAGCTCGGCTCGGCGTGTTCAGCGCGGCGCTTTCGGCGCTGCCGATCGCTGGGCGACCGCCGGCGTCGTCACGGCGATCGCTGCGTTCACCGATCTCCGCCTCGTCCCGCCGCGCCTTTCGCCCGGCTTCGAGCACCGGCTCTCGAAGGCAGGCGTGGCGCTCGTGTACCTCGGCTTCGCGTGCGGCCTCGCGCTCGCGGCACAGCCGCGCGGCGAGTCGCGGTCGACGTCGCGCTGATCGGGCACGGCGGATGCCGAGGCAACCGCTCCACCGCACGCCTCGCTTCGTGACGACGCGAGGCCCTACCCGAAAGGATTCTTTTCATGCTCTCTACTCGCACCACCTGCACCCTCGCGCTCGCGACCGCGCTCTCGATGCCTTGCTTCGCCCAGTCGACGACGGGGACGGACACCAGCGGCACCGCCGCGACCACCGGCAGCACGAGCGGCATGACCACCTCCACGCCCGCGCGCAACGACGGCCGCGACGACAGCGGCAAGTGGGGCCTGCTCGGCCTGCTCGGCCTGGTCGGGCTCCTCGGCCTGCGCCGTCACTCCGACGCCGGCCATCGCGTCGACACGACCCGAACGAGCGCGCAGCGCTGAACCCATTCATCCCTCAAGAGGTACGCCATGTTTGCTCACAACAAGAGACTGCAATACACCGTCCGGGTCGGATCGTCGAACCCCGGGCTCGCCAACCTGATGCTCGAACAGTTCGGTGGCCCGCAGGGCGAACTGGCGGCCGCCTGCCGCTACTTCACCCAAGCGCTCGCCGAGGACGACCCCGGCCGCAAGGACATGCTGATGGACATCGCGACCGAGGAGCTGAGCCATCTCGAGGTCATCGGCACCATCGTCGCCATGCTCAACAAGGGGGCCAAGGGGCGTCTCTCCGAGGCCGCCGAGTCGGAGGGCGAGCTGTATCGCTCGATCACCGGCAACGGCAACTCGTCGCACGTCACGCAGGTTCTCTACGGCGGCGGGCCGGCGCTCACGAACTCCGGCGGGCAGCTCTGGAACGCCGGCTACATCGACAGCATCGGCGACCCGTCCGCCGACCTGCGCTCGAACATCGCCGCCGAGGCGCGCGCGAAGATCGTCTACGAGCGCCTGATCAACGTCACCGACGATCCCGGCGTCAAGGACGCGCTCGGGTTCCTGATGACGCGCGAGATCGCGCACCAGCAGTCGTTCGAGAAGGCGCTCTATTCGATGAGCCCGAACTTCCCGCCCGGCAAACTGCCCGGCGACCCGCGCTTCACCAACGTCTACTTCAACATGTCGCAGGGCAACGGCGACTCGCGCGGCCCGTGGAACGCCGAGGAGAACTTCGAGTTCGTCACCGGGGGCGACGCACAGAAGTCGGTCGACGGCGACGGCGATGCGGCGGTGACGTTGACGCAGACCGAGCAGGACGTGCTCGAACAGCTCGTGGTTCGTACCGCCTCGGACCCGGAGAGCGATCCGCTCACGGGTGCCGAGCTCGGCATGGGCATCGAAGAGAGCGAGGGCGAGCCGCAGCGCCAGTGACCGGTCTCGGCGGCTGGATGCCGCGCGCCGCGCTCAGCCGACGAGCAGGCGCTGCAGCATCCAGACGTTGAGGACGATGACGACGCCGGCCGCTGCCCAGAGCAGCGCGCTCGCCGGGCGGCCGAACGCGAAGGCGCCGAGGTGCTTGCGTCGGGTCGTGAACAGCAGCAGCGGCACGATCGCGAACGGCAGCTGCAGGCTGAGCACGACCTGGCTGAAGACGAGCAGCGAGTTCGCGCCGGCGTTGCCGAACCAGGCGGTGACCACGACCGCCGGAACGATTGCGACGCCGCGCGTGAGCAGCGCCCGCGCCGCCGGCGAGACGCGGATGTCGAGAAAGCCTTCCATGACGATCTGGCCGGCGAGGGTGCCGGTCACCGACGAGCTCAGCCCCGCGCAGATCAGCGCGATGCCGAACAAGGCGCTGGCGATGCCGACGCCGAACAGCGGCGAGAGCAGCCGATAGGCATCGGCGAGTCCCTCGACCGGCTCGGCGCCGGGTCGATGGAACGCGCCGCCGGCGAGGATCATGATGGCGGCGTTGATCAGCAAGGCGAGGCCGAGCGCCAGCGTCGAATCGATCGTCGCGAAGCGGATCGCTTCGCGCTTGCTCGCCTCGGAGCGCCCGTGGCGACGCGTCTGCACCAGCGACGAGTGCAGGTAGAGGTTGTGCGGCATCACGGTGGCGCCGACGATGCCGACCGCGAGGTAGAGCATGGCCGGGTCGGCAACGATGCGCGGCCGCGGCACGAAGCCCGCGAGCACCGCGGCGACCTGCGGTTGCAGCCACGCGATCTGGAAGGCGAAGCAGACGCCGACCGTCGCGACGAGGGCGATGATCGCGGCCTCGAGCCAGCGAAAGCCGCGGCTCTGCAAGGTCAGCAGCAGCATGACGTCGAGGAGCGTCACGACGACGCCGGCGACGAGCGGCAGGCCGAACAGCAGGTTGAGGCCGATCGCCATGCCGATCACCTCGGCCAGGTTGCACGCAACGATGGCGACCTCGCAGAACAGCCAGAGGACGAAGCTGGTGCGCGGCGCGAAGCGCTGCCGGCACGCCTGCGCGAGGTCGACGCCGGCGCCGATGCCGAGGCGGACGGCAGCGGCCTGGAACAGCATCGCCATCAGGTTCGAGACCAGGATGACGGCGAGGAGCGAATAGCCGAACTGCGAGCCGCCGGCGATCGAGGTGGCCCAGTTGCCGGGGTCCATGTAGCCGACGGCGACCAGGTAGCCCGGGCCGAAGAAGGCCAGCATGCGGCGCCAGCCGGCGACGTCGCTCGCAGGCCCGGGGGCCGCGACCGAGCGGTAGACCTGGGGCAGGCTGCGCGCCGCCCCGGCGCGCTGGCCGACCGGGGCCGAACCTTGCACGCCCACCGCCGCTGAATTCATCGATGCCCGAAGCTTGACTGCCCAGGGCACAGGGCACGCGCCGTGCCGAGCCGGCTTCGGGCAGCGCGGCCGTCAGCGCTGCTGCTTGTCCTTCGCGTTCTGCGCCTCGATGCGCTCGCGCGCGACCTGCCAGTCGGCATCGCTCCATTGGCGCAGCTCATAGAAATTGCCGCCGGTGGCGAGCGCATTGGCGCCGTCCATGAAGATGCTCTGTCCGGTCAGCCAGTCGCAGAGGGCCGGGGCCATCAGGAAGGTCGACAGGTTCTGCAGCTCGCTCATCCGCCCGGTGCGCGCCATCGGATTGTTCTTCTTGCTGCGCGCCCCCGGCTCTTCGCCCGGGTTGAGCCGCTTGCTCATGCCCTCGGTCGGGATCTCGCCCGGCCCGACCGCGTTGAGGCGGATGCCGTACTTCGCCCATTCGATGGCGAGCGACTTGGTCATCGCCTCGATGCCGGCCTTGCTCATCGCCGACGGCACGACGTAGGGGGAGCCGTTCTCGACCCACGTGACGATGATGCTCATGACGCTGCGGTAGGGCTGGTCGGGCCGCCATGCGCCGGACTTGGCGGCCTCGACCCAGCGCTTGCCGATCGCCTGCGTCACGTAGAACGTGCCGTGAAAGACGATGTTGGCGATCGCGTCGAAGGCGCGCGGCGAAAGGCTCTCCGTCGGCGCGACGAAGTTGCCGGCGGCGTTGTTGACGAGCCCCGTCAGGCCGCCCGCCTGCCAGAGCGACTCCACCATCTCCTCGACCGCCTGGGCATTGCGGATGTCGACGCCGAAGGTGTCGATGCGCCGCTCCGGATAGGCGGCCCGCCAGGCGGCGGCGGCGTCGTCGCACACCGACTTGCGCCGGCCGCAGATCGCGACGTCGGCGCCGAGGCGAAGGAACTGCTCGGCCATCGCCTGGCCGAGGCCGGTACCGCCGCCGGTGACGAGGATGCGCTGGCCGGCCATGAGGCGCGAGTCGAACATCATGGGCTCCCGAAGACGAGAGAAGCGCCAGCGCGCAGCGCTGCGTCGCTCAGGTGGCGGCCTTCTTGGCCTTCGTCGCCGCAGGCGTCGCGACGGCTGCCGGCAGAGCCGCGGCTTCCTTCAGCACGGCGGCCTCCGCATAGCGCAAGCCGGTCTCGACGCGCGGCCGCCAGCTCGGATCGAGCGCAGCGTTGCGCAGCGCGAGCTGCGCCGAATCGACGTAGTGGGCGAGGGCGGGGCCGTCCATGGCCTCGAGGCGCGCGGCCAGCGCCAGCTCCTCTTCGGCGGTGAACGGCGGCAGCGGCGGCAGGATCGAGTCTTTTTTCATGCCCCGAGCTTAGTCCTATTGCCGGCGCAGCCCGCGGACGCGATCTTCCTGCGATCCGGCCAAGCGCAAGTCGATCGGACGATCGCAGGCTCAATCGATCGGCTTGAATCCCTCCGACGCTTCGTCGCCGAGGAGGTGCTTCAACGCCGATCGATACAGATCGCGGGACTCCTGCAGAGTTCGCAGGCGTTGCTCGGAGAGGGCGACTTCCCAGCCCATCTCTCGCCCATGACGGACGCGGGCCGCCTGGGCCTCGATCTGCTGCTCGAGGGCCGTGAGCCGGGCGTGGAGCTCCGCCCGCCTGACCTTGCCGATGCCTTCACGATCCATGCGCCGTCCTCGTGAACGGGTTGCGGGTCGGTACCGATAGCGCGCCATTGTGCAACCGCGGCGCGCGACGCGGGCGGGCCGCGACGAGCACTCCTTAACACCGTCGCATTCTCGACACGACTCAGGCGTTGGCGATGAGAAGACATCACAACAGGATGCCGACGCGGGCCGAGCCCGGGCGCCTCACTTGCCGGGCAGGGTCGGGTAGAAGTCGCTCGGCGGAGGCGGCGCCGCCGGCCTGGGGCCGACCTTGCCGGCGGCCTTCAGGCGCGCTTCCATGATGAACATCATTTCCGCTTGCCGGCGCGCGGCCTGCGCATCGCGCAGCGCCGACCAGCGGCTGTGCAACCACCAGCCGGCCGTCGCCAGCAGCAACAGGAAGAGAACGCCGAAGCCCATGGATGTCCTCGCTCGCCAACGACGCCGGAATTTTGCGCAAGCGAGGCGGCGGCCGGCACGCCGGCTGTCGGCCGGAACTTACCCTTCGCACACGTCGCGGCGCAGCGCGGCGAACGGGCCACGGCGAGGCGTCGGTAAAGGTTGGCGAGCGCGGCTTGAAATCGATCGCGCCGGTCGTTACGTGATGCCTCGTCGAAGTGTCGACGTCACGCACTGGAGAGTGGCATGAAGAAGTTGATCGCGAGCATCGTGTTGGCCGGCCTGGCGGCCTTCGCCTGGGCACTGCCGACGCTGCAGCAGGTCGAGGCCCAGGTTCGGCAGGGCAACTTCGCCCAGGCCGAGTCGATGATGCGCGAAGTCGTCGCCGCCAGGCCCGACAGCGCCCGCGCCCACTACGTCTACGCCGAGCTCCTCGCGCACGGCGGCAAGCTCGACCAGGCCGTCGAGGAGGCAAGGACGGCGCGCACGATCGACCCCGACGTGAAGTTCACCGACCCGGAAAAGTTCCGCACCTTCGAGGCGTCGCTGTTGCGTGCGCAGACCCCGCCAGCGCGTCTGCCGTCGACGACGGCTCCTGTCGAGACGCGCTCTGCACCGTCGGCCGCAGCAACGCGCGCCGCTCCGCTGCCGGCGCCGAGCGGCATGCCCGGCTGGGTGTGGCTCGCGGGGCTGGCCGCGATCGGGTTCGTCGTCTGGCGCATGTTTGCGCGCGGCCGTGCCGGGGCGGTGGCGGGCGGTGCGATGGCACCGGGCGCGGGCTACGGGACGGGAATGCAATCAGGCGTTGCCGGCGCGCCGTATGGCGGAGCCGCCACGCCCGGCACGCCGAACGCACCGTATGGACCCGGCTATGCCGCGCAGCGGCCGGGCAGCGGCATGCTCGGCGTCGGCCTCGGCGCCGCCGGTGGCCTCGCCGCCGGCATGATCGCAGAGCGCATGCTGAACTCGCGCCGGGAAGGGAGCGGTGACCCGCTGTCCGCGTCGCCGGGCTTGTTCGACGCGCCGCAAGGCGGCAGCGCGGCCGACGACCTCGACCAGCGGCCGATCGATTTCGGCACCGGCGGCAGCGACTGGGATTCCGGATCGAGCGACGTCGGCGGCGCCGACGGCGGCGGCTGGGACTGAACGCGCCCGGCGCGCTCAGTCGCGCGATACCGTCGGCGGCCGCGCCTGAAGCAGGCCGCGCTGCTCGATGAACGCGACGACCTCGCCCAGCCCGTCGCGTGTCTTCAGGTTGGTCATCACGAACGGCCTGGCGCCGCGCATGCGCAGGGTGTCGGCGCGCATGACGTCGAGGCTGGCGCCGACATGGGGCGCGAGGTCGATCTTGTTGATGACGAACAGGTCGCTCTTGGTGATTCCGGGCCCGCCCTTGCGCGGGATCTTCTCGCCGGCGGCGACGTCGATGACGTAGATCGTCAGGTCGGAGAGCTCGGGGCTGAACGTCGCCGCGAGGTTGTCGCCGCCGCTTTCGATGAAGACGATGTCGGCGTCGGGGTACTTCGCGAGCATGCGGTCGATCGCCTCGAGGTTGATCGACGCGTCCTCGCGGATCGCGGTGTGCGGGCAGCCGCCGGTCTCGACGCCCATG
>Ga0070664_100004506_pt1 | contig 11177 bp, 9 predicted proteins | sample KBSC73metaG_FD_65863 | JGI IMG/M metagenome (GOLD analysis project Ga0070664, IMG submission 65863) | Corn rhizosphere microbial communities from Kellogg Biological Station, Michigan, USA - KBS C7-3 metaG | ecosystem: Host-associated > Plants > Roots > Rhizosphere > Soil ... | reverse complement strand
AAATACGCGGAAGCGGCACGCGAATTCAGCCAGGCTATAGCCCTCGCCCCCGATGATCCCCATGGCTATCGCATGCTGGGTGGCGTCTACATATTCATGGGTGATTACGGGAAGGCGATTGAAGTCTTGCAACATGCTATTGCTCTTTTCCCGACGGCCGAGGCCTACTCCAATCTTGGCATCGCTTACTTCAACTTGCGTCGCTTTGATGATTCCGTGACCGCGCTTGAACAGGCCTGCACGGCCAACACAAAGGATTATGATCTTTGCGGAAACTTGGCCCGCGCTTACTACTGGAGTCCGAGCAAGCGAAACCAGGCTCGCAAGATGTATGAGCGGGCAATTCATCTAACGGAAGAAAACTTGCGCGTCAACAACAGAGACGGAGACGCCCTTGCCTCCATGGCAAACTATTACGCGATGCTGAGTGACCGCCCCCAGGCTTTGAAGCATCTTCAGGAGGCCCTGAATTTGAATTCAGATATCCCGGAATATCTTGCAATCGCCGCCATCGTTCACAACCAGTTTGGAGAAAAAGATGAGGCGCTCGGATGGCTGGAGAAGGCGCGGGCACGAGGCTATTCCCCAGCCGAGATCCGGGCCTCTCCCGAGTTCGACAATCTGCGGGATGAGCCGCGATTTCAGCGGCTAATTCTCTCCAAATGACGTATTTATTCCGTATGGCGAGCAGCTTTGAATTTCATCCCGAGAAGAACAAAAAAAGGACACGCCGCTAGGGCGTGCCCTTCTTATGCTTGCGGACCCATCGGGTCCCTTATCTGAGAACTAATGCAGTGATGCAACCAAGAGCACGCTCTGCATCGAATAATCCAATGCCACCTCAACTTCCTGGCGGCTCTTCGGGAGTTCACGGCCCGCTTTGTCACCAGCTACCCAGATTTGAGATAGGAAGTACCGATCACCGTACCGGTGGAAAACCAGCTTGGCCTGCTCCGAAGTTTTCGGAGACTCGCACCGATGGGACAGTATGAGACTCTGCCCTTTCTGGTTCGAGTTGCGGATAGAAATCGCATCACTGGTCCCCCCCAACGTCTGAATTGTGTACTCACCACTGGGAAGCGTCGCATCGCGGACAACGAACTTGAATGGGATATTCACTTTCATATTGACGGTCTGGGAATAGGCAGCCGCGCTTGCGAGCATCAGGCCCAGGCCGAGAAGAGTAAACAGTTGCTTTTTCATATAGCCTCCTCGTGTGAGAGCGGTGAAACTCACGCAGATCAGCCTGACTTGCCCGTGCTTTACTGCGTTCGTTTGCCGCCCCGACATCTCGCAATGGTTTTGAAAACCGTTGCTGTCTGGTGGGAATGCAGGTGGCATGCCAGAGCAAATAGGAGTGGATACCAACTCGGATTGCGGAACTCCACTCAATGTTTTGAAGTACATGGCTGCATCGCGAAGGCAATGAGCTCAAGACCCGGTCCGCTATCGCTAACCGAACGGTTAATCATCGCGAACTATGCGGTTAGGAAATGCGCGTGCACGACGCGCCCGACTGTGCTAAACACCAATGTGAGGGTCGCACATGAATCCCAGACTCCTCGGAATCGCTGGCCCTTTTCAGGGCGCCGCTTTCTCTTTGCACGAGGGAAACGTCTCCATCGGCAGAGAGCCATCGAATGACCTCTGGATTGCCGATCCCGCTTTATCCCGGCATCACTGCCTGCTCCTTCCTCAGGGGGGACAATGTGCCATTCGCGATCTTGGAAGCAGAAACGGAACACTCGTGAACGGCGTACCCGTCGAGGAACAACTCTTAAGGAATGGAGACCACATATCCGTCGGCGACTCTGTATTGACGTTTCTGCGGGAAGAAGACAACTCTCGCCTCTCACAGAACTCCATCGAGTTCAATGAAACAGAAGAGATTGGGGGTTCTACAGTTGTACTTCGTCCGGAGGATGGGCTCTATTTGCGATCGGTTGAAAGCCTCACGCATTCAGCCAGGGGGATGCGAGATCTCAATGTCTTGATGAAGATTGCCACTGGCATCGGCGGAATCCGTGACCATGAATCCCTGCAATGGCAGATCCTGGGCCTAATTTTCGACGTAGTCCCTGCCGAGCGTGGCGCGATATTCCTCTTCGGCCGTACGGAAGATCTCGCTTCTGAGGTCGCATGGGATCGAGCTCGTGGACCGGCTCACGCGGTCCGCGTTAGCCGTACCCTGGTGGAACGCGTTCGGCGCGAGGGCGTCGGTCTGGTTGTCAGTGATGTCGCGCACGATGCTACCTTCAGTCGCATCGGAACTCTTGCGGAATTGCGTGTTTGTTCGGTGCTCTGTGTACCGCTCCTTATTTCTGGCACAGTTGTGGGTGCGATTTACCTCGACAGAAGAAGCCCGCAAGAGCATTTCGACGAAGGCCATCTGCAGATGATGACAGCGATAACAGGAATTGCCAGTCTGGCATTGGAAAACGTGCTCCATTGGGAGGAGTTAAAGGAAGAGAATCGGGAGCTGCGCGCGCAGGTTAACCTGGAGCACAACATGCTCGGCACAAGTCTCCGAATGCGCGAGGTCTTCGAGTTCATTCGCCGGGTTGCGCCCACCGATTCCACCGTTCTGGTTCAGGGTGAAAGTGGAACTGGCAAGGAAATGGTAGCGCGCGCCATTCACCGCAACAGTTCTCGCGCCGAGCACCCATTTGTGGCCATCAACTGTGCCGCGATTACGGAAACGCTGCTCGAAAGTGAAATGTTCGGGCACGAGAAAGGCGCCTTTACGGGCGCGGTGGCCCAGAAGAAAGGAAAGATGGAAGCAGCTGACGGTGGGACGCTGTTCTTGGACGAGGTCAGTGAACTTGCTCCAAGTTTGCAGGCGAAATTTCTCCGCGTGTTGCAAGAGCGCGAGTTCGAGCGCGTGGGCGGTACACGGCCACTGAAGCTGGATATCCGTGTCATCGCGGCGACAAACCGGTTGCTGCCGGAAGCAGTTCAGAGCGGCACCTTCCGCAAAGACCTGTATTACCGACTGAACGTTGTCGCTCTTACGATGCCACCGCTACGCGAGCACCGCGAAGATATTCCGCTACTGGCCGACCGTTTTGTCGCCAAAGCAAGCCGCAAATGCAAGTCACGAATGAAGGCGCTGTCCGCTGAGGCGCGGGCTTGCTTGATGAACTACGACTGGCCAGGGAATGTGCGTGAACTGGAGAACGCCATCGAACGAGCGTTAGTGCTAGGCTCGACGGAGTATATCCTCCCCGACGACTTACCTGAAGCTGTTCTTGAAGCGGGTGCGCCAATTACGCCATCCGCAGGGAAATATTTGGGCACGGTCAAGGAAGTGAAGAAGCAGCTCATTCTGCAATCACTTCAAGAGGCCAACGGCGCCTATATCGAAGCTGCCCGGGCTTTGGGAATGCATCCCAACTCATTGCTGCGATTGATTCGCAATTTGGATCTGAGGGATGTCGTCAAAGCCGGACTGCCGGCCTCTAAGACATAAGGGTCGACGCTGCTGTTTCGCATGGCCGTGGGCGGAAGGGAAAGCGGACGCTGAATCCTGTCCGAATTGACAGTGCAATTGAACGCCACGAGAACAGCCTTGAGTAAAAGTCTGAAAATCGCCCTAGGCTGATGCTCGAGTTGAATTCTTGAACGCCTTCTGTATGAGCGTGTATCGCGCCGCGCCAGTAATCCCACAATCATCATTCAGAACGATCTTGACCGGGATATCGGCGAGCAGCGAACACATGCGCCCCTTGTTCAGAAATGAATTCATGAAGACAGGATCCCGCATGCGGGGAACGATCTTCGCAGCGATGCTCCCTCCGATGAATGCGCCGCCCGTCGCGAGAAAATTCAGAGCACAATTTCCCGTCTCCGATCCATAGACGCCCACAAAAATGTCGAGCGCCCGATCACAAATTGCCGCCTTCTTTTCCAAGGCCAGCTGAGAGATCAGCGCTGGTGGATCGGGAGCTTCACTCATTTGTTTCTGCAACCACGCGGGCTCTTCGGCTTTCTTGTTATCACGAAGAAAGTCATAGATGTTCTTGAGGCCAGGGCCGGAGAGAATTCTTTCGCAACTTACGTGCTGGTATTTCTTCCCAAGATATTGCGTTAGTTCCGCTTCCAGTTCGCTTTTTGGCGCAAAATCGGAATGGCCGCCCTCGCAGGGGAATGGGTGATGCCTGAACCCGTCCCAATAGAGCCCCGCGACTCCCAGTCCGGTCCGAGCTGAGATCACTACGCGATTGCCTTCTGCCTCCTCACCCAACCCTTCGCTTAGAGTGACAAAATCCTTAGATTCGAGCGCGTCGATCCCATAGGCGTAAGCTTCCAGATCATTAATCAGACCAACCGACGGGAGGTTGAGTTGCGCCGCTAAATCGCGTGAGTCAATTGTCCAAGGCAAATTCGAAATCTTGCTTCTGCCGGTGCGCACCGGACCGGCAACTCCGAAGCAAGCCCTGTGAACCGGAATGCCTTCTGTCTTGACGAACGCGCTGATGATCTCCTGCAAGCCGCCGTGCTCCTGGCTCTTGTAGGTCTTGTCGACGACCAGCTCGAGCTTGTTGGCTTCAGCCTGAAACGCGGCCATGCGCGTACGCGTGGCGCCGATGTCACCTGCAAGTATCATGGAATTTTCCTCCACTCACGCCCGTCGCGTTGCAGCAAGTCCTCCGACTCCTTGGGTCCCCACGTGCCCGACATGTAATTAGGAAAGCGGCGCGGCGGAAGCGCCTTCCAGACATCGAGCACCGGATCAACCACACTCCACCCCGCTTCCACCATGTCGGCGCGCTGGAACAGCGTTGCGTCTCCGATCATGCAGTCGTAGAGCAGAACTTCGTAGCCGGTGTAGGCGTCTGCACGAAAATATTTGGAATACTCGAAGCTCATGTCCACGGAGCCTACGCGCAAGATTGGGCCGGGAATCTTCGCCCCAAAGCTGAGCGAGATACCCTCAACCGGTTGAATTTGAATCACTAACTGGTTGGTGTGCTTGGTCCCCGGCGCATTGCGGAAGAGCACAAATGGAGTCTGCTTGAACTGGATCGTAATCTCGGTGTGGCGCTTCGCCAGGCGCTTTCCCGTCCGTAGATAGAACGGTACGCCCGCCCAACGCCAATTGTCTATGTTCAGTTTGAGAGCGACAAAAGTCTCGGTGCGCGACTCTGGGGAGACGCCGGGCTCTGCACGGTAGGCAGGAACACGTGTGTCACCAATAAATCCGTCTCCGTACTGTCCCCGTACGCTGGAGGTTAGCACATCTTCCGAGGCGAGGGGCTGGAAGGCATGCAGCACCTTGGCCTGTTCGTCGCGAACCGCATCGGCTTGGAACGATACTGGCGACTCCATCGCGACCAGACTGAGCAGCTGCATCACGTGATTGGGGACCATGTCGCGCAACGTGCCTGCGGTGTCGAAGTATCCGCCGCGTTGTTCGACGCCGACTGTCTCCGCATTCGTGATTTGCACGTGATCAATGTACCGGCGGTTCCAGATCGGCTCGAAAATGGAATTATCGAAACGAAACACCAAAATATTCTGCACCGTCTCTTTGCCGAGATAGTGGTCTATGCGGTAGATCTGATTCTCATTCAGGACTGCTTTGATTTGCTGATTCAACGCGCGGGCTGAATCAAAGTCGCTGCCGAATGGCTTCTCGATAATGATTCGCCGCCAACGGCCGTTTTCCTGGTCTGAAAGACCAGCCTTCCCCAACTTCTCCACGATTGAACCAAAAAATCTAGGGGAGGTCGCAAGATAGAAAAGATAGTTGCCTTCGGTTTTGTATCGCTCATCGATCGCGCTGAGACGGGAGCCAAGTGTGGCGAATGTTGCCGGATCGGCAAAATCTCCAGACGCGTAATAGAGCCGTTCCTGAAACCATTCCCAAGCCTGAGTACCACGATCTTCGGAAGGTAAGAACGACGCGACTTGGCTGCGAAACTGGTCTTCGCTCAGCGGATCAACGGCTACTCCCAAAATCGCAAAGTTCTTGGGAAGCAGTAATGCCTTCGCGAGATTGAACAATGCTGGGACAAGTTTCCGTTTAGTCAGATCGCCGGATGCGCCAAACAGCACCATCGCGCACGGCCCTGCCGCCTGGCCGAAATGGGCGGCTTGGTCGTCGGGGGCAGTGGTTACGACGGTGGCCATGGCTGAGGGAAAGACTGCCGCAACATTTTAGGCCTGTCAGAGGGGAAATGGTTATGAAAAACCATGTGCGCGCACTTGCGTAGGTTAGCCCAAGGCTCAACCGCCGCTTTTCGGCGGCGCTCGTAGCGAAACGCAACCAACTGCCCCGCCGTGTCCCGGCGTCAGGTGCTTTGTGCCACTTCTCGCCAGGATTCGTCAAGATCAGTCCATCGCTCCGAGTCAAGGCAGCTCAAGTTGCTTGCTGGAACATGTAGTAAGCCGTGGCCGCTGTCGCAGAGAAACTCGAAGCCGCTCGGCTGAGAAAGCGGCCCGATCGAGGAGCCCAGCACAATCGCGGTACCCAGCCGTTTGAGGCAAGTTCGACAGCGGGACGCCTGATCGCGAATCGACCACCGAATTGCGATGGTGAATCCAACCATGAATAACCACATCGTTACGCCACTGGCATATTGGAGGACCAAAATGCCGAACCTGTGGACTGCCATCTCTACAAGGTTGATTGCCACCATCCATGCCAGCGCGATCAGTGATCCGCTCTTTAGCGCGAAGAATAGCCACCATCTGAACAAGCTTTCGAGGCTCCGATGTCGGCTCACCATGCAAAGTGGACTGATAGTTCGCCAATCCAGGATTAGTAGGACGAAAATCGCGAAGGTCACGACGAGGACGGAGGATTCCAGAGACCGGTGCTGAATGTCTTTTATTGAGAGCACATCCAGAACTGCTGGTACCGGGAAGCTGGTCTGATTCAGCAAAGTTCGCACCTGCTGCTCTGCTTGGGCTATGCGCAGTCCGGGAGCGAGGCGAATCACAACCCCCGGCCATTCCACTCCAGGGAGCCGCGGGTGCGGCCCCTCGGTAAAAAGGGTGTACACACGGGCATCAGTTCCTGGGAAAAGAAACCCTGCGGGGAGGACGCCGACAACCCGGGCCGCCTCTCCGTTCAAAAACAACGTCTCTCCGACGGCTCCCACATCTCGATGAAATTGTTCTTGCCAGACGGCATCACTTAGAACCACGGGATTCCGTGTGTCCTGAGGCAGGGCGGAATTAAACCCAGCGCCAACCATCATCTTGGTGCCAAGCACCTCGAACATGTCGGGCGTGACTCTCGCGCTCACCACTTCTTGTTTTCCGACGGGTCCCCGAATAACGCTCGCCCGCCACGCATACGTAGCCGTCCCCGCAACAAGCCGATTGTTGCGGGTCCAATCCATTGCAGCATCGCGTAGCAACTCCGGTTCAAGCCATCGTGAATCCTCGTTGAGGGAGACGGTGAGAAGAGAATGTGGGTCACGGATAGCGGGCGTGCTTGATCGCAACAGCGAGACCGGGCCGGCCGTGAATATAGCGACCAACACAATTCCAGTGATGAGCAAACAAAAGCTTGGTGTCGCTGGATAGGACTGCAGAAACTGGATGACGGTGGCGCGATTAAATCTGCACCAAAGAGCATCGGCAAAAGCCCCCCAGCAGTGATTGAGTAGCTGACGTTCGCTGCTGGCATTCAAGCGGGCGGATCCGACCAGAAAAGCGACCCAATGCCAGATTTCAGAGCGCCACTCTTGAAGCCATTGCGCTCGTTGTCCCCGCGGGACGATGAAGCTCGCTACGCGCACAATACCGTTACACCACCACAACAGTTTTTTCGTGGCGTGATCGTGCACTGGGTATCTCCTAACGCGGGCGCACAGGCTCGCTCTTCGCGAGCTGCTCGAGTAGCCGGTAACGACGAAGCGCACTAGCCAACGCGTCCTTACCATGCGGCGTCAGTCCGTAGTAACGGCGCGGCGGCCGTTGTTCCGCAGACGCGGCCCGCTCTCGTTCCCACCTCGATTTAATCAGCCCCTGCTGTTCAAGGCGCCGCAGCGCCGGATACACCGTACCGCTGGCGAGGCCGGTCACATCCATGATGTCGAATCCATAGTTATACCCGGCGCTGATGGTTTGCAGGATCAGCGCAGCGGTGTACGAAAGATTGGCAGAATCGGTCATTCGGTTGTACCCTGTATAGCAGCACTACATAGGGTTCGTCAATGGCCTCAAAAGTGAATTGCAGAACTGGTTTCAGCAGAGATCTTCTTGCGCCGGGATCTATTCTGGTCCCAAGGTGTCGGAACGGTGAATTGGGGCAGCATGCTTGAAGCAAGCGCGCTTTCGAAATCGTACGCCTCAATTCCTGCTGTGAGTAACGTGAGCTTTTCGCTAGAGCCAGGTCAAGTTTTGGGTTGTCTTGGTCCGAATGGTTCGGGAAAGAGCACAACCGTAAAAATGCTCACGGGCCTTTTACAGCCGACGCGAGGCAAGGTTCTGTTTCGCGGAGAAGATATTCGCGAGGATCTTGCGGGATTCAGGAAGTGTCTGGGCTACGTTCCCGAAGAACCGAACTTGTATCCGTATCTGAGCGGACGCGAATACCTCGAGATCATTGCCATCTTGCGAGGTATGTCTCCCGCACGGCGTGGCGCCAGATTGGATGCGCTCCTCAACTTGTTTGCCATGTACTCCCATCGCGACGGCGTAATCGGATCGTACTCCAAAGGAATGCGCCAGCGGATTCTGTTGATTGCCGCATTGATGGACAATCCACCCATCTTGATTCTGGACGAGCCGATGTCAGGACTGGACGCAACCACCGCGCTGATTCTGAAGAATCTCATCAAGGGTTTGGGGCGGCAAGGCCGTGCCGTGTTTTACTGCTCGCATGTTATGGAAGTGGTGGAGCAGGTTTGTTCTCACCTGTTGATCTTGCGGAAAGGTGATGTAGTCGCATCCGGGACGATGGAATCGATTCAACAGAACGCAAACTACAGCCCCCTGGAGCAAACCTTCATGCACCTTGTGGAAGAGGTTGACACCGATCAGGTGAGCGGCGAAATTATTGCTGCCATGGACAGCGGATGAAGTGTACCCGCTGGCAAGCCATGCGTGCGACCTGGACGGCATTGTTGTCGACGCCCTTCGCTTACGCCGTTCGCCTGTTCCTCGGCCGCATATTGCATGGTCCTGGCGACTCTGGGGAGGGCGAACTCACGCTCAGTGCAGGACTGATCCTGGCGCTTCTCCCGCTACCAGGAGCCTTCTACGCGGTTTTTTTATTCGAGCAATATTCCACGCTGCTGCAATGGATGCGGGGCGAGCATATAGCCGATCCAGTAGCCGCCGCGATGCCGGAAGAGTATTTCTTTATCGTGCTTTCGATGGTGGTGACGGGCGTCGTTGCCGTGTGGCGTTGGGAGGCAATCTTCCCGGACCGGCGTGATTACGCCAATCTCGTCCACCTGCCGCTAGGAACCAGCACGATCTTTCTTGCAAATCTGATCGCTGTTTTCACGCTGGCGTTGATCCTGGCAATCGACGTAAACCTGGGTTCAGCTTTGCTTTTCCCTCTCGCCATTGGGGCATCTGTCAACTCATTTGCTTTCTTCGTGCAGTTCGCGTGGGTGCATGCCCGTGTCGTGTTTGGTGCCAGCCTATTCAGTTTTCTTGCCGTATTCCTGACAGTGGGATTACTCATGCTTCTCTTACCGTATCGACTATTTCGAAAACTCTCGCTCTACTTGCGCTCCGCCATCGTGGGATGCCTCGTGGCCGCGCTCGCTACCAGCTTCGCGGTGCCTAGCGCGCTCAGGAACCTACCGGACGACCCAGTCAAGTGGTTGCCGCCGGTTTGGTTCCTGGGGCTCGCGCAGCTGATTCGACAGGGAGCAAGCTCGCATATGGCGGCAATGGGACGAATCGCTGTGGTCGGACTAAGCGTTGTCACTCTCGGTTCTGTATTAATTTACGCGATCAGCTATCGAAGATGTTTTGCACGTACTGCTGAAGCCACGGGGAACTCTAGAGGAAGCGCCTTACAAAGTTTTCGCTGGCTTTACAAAGTTCTCGACCACACGGTCTTGACCAGCCCTTTTCAGCGCGCCGGCTACCGGTTCGTGATGAGCACACTATTCCGCAACGACCAACACAGCCTGATTTTGGGTGGATTCTCGGGCCTCGGCATCGTCTTGGCCTCGCAATTCTTGTTTTCGTCTTTCGACCCACGTCATCCCCTGACCGGCCATTTGCCGCCGCCGCACCTTCTGGCAATTCCGTTAATCCTGAGCTACTCAGTTATGGTCGGTGTACGGCTTGCTTTTGAGATACCGACGGAGCTCCGCGCAAACTGGAGCTTCCGTTTTAATGTCGATGCCAACTCTGAAGGCGTATCGCTGGCGCTCAAAGTGATGCTGAGTTTCGTGTGGCCATGGAGCATCACGATAGCGGTCACTTTGTGCGCTCTCTTTTGGGGTGTGCGGGCAGGTCTGCTGGAAGGTTTCGTGCTCGTGCTTTGGCCATACCTGCTTGGACGCATACTGCTGCTCCACTTTCGTAAGATTCCTTTCACCTGCCCGGCCCCACGCTTCCGCGAATCGGCAATCGTCGTTGGCATTGCCTTTGTCCTCGGATTCTTTGCTTTCGCGATTGCGACAGCCTATCTGGAATATTGGGCGATGTTTGATCCTGTGGCGATGGCGGTGCTTATTGGGATAGGAGGAGCTTCCTGGTATGCCGTTTCCCGGTTGCACGCTGATGTGTCCGAACTGGATCGAGAAATTACCTTCGAAGCCGACCCTCAGTCCGGACTTGAATTGCTAGACCTTAACCGCGGAAGGTAACCTTCGCAGTGAATGGTGTCAGCCGCTTCTCGACCAGAGGCCCACCGGTAAGCGGCGGCTCGCTGGTTCCGATAGCGAACACCTCATTCTCCTGCTGACGCCACTTCCATCTCGATTCGCTGAAGGGGGCGAATCATAACTCTGTGGTCGTCAATTTCCGGCGTGTGGCGACTTGTTGGCTGCCTGTGACAAAAGTCATCGGCAATATAAGAACGGTTTTCTACATTAAAGATGGTGTCGGCGCACGGAACGCGAACCCGACCTGCACCAGCCTGTGTAGCTGAAAACAACACTCCGCTAGCACGGGCAATCAAAATGGAGCACCCAAAAAACATGCCATCCCTGATCAGTGTTGAAGAACTCAAGACCTCGCGAGGGCCGGAGAGC
>Ga0070664_100004503_pt1 | contig 11178 bp, 10 predicted proteins | sample KBSC73metaG_FD_65863 | JGI IMG/M metagenome (GOLD analysis project Ga0070664, IMG submission 65863) | Corn rhizosphere microbial communities from Kellogg Biological Station, Michigan, USA - KBS C7-3 metaG | ecosystem: Host-associated > Plants > Roots > Rhizosphere > Soil ... | reverse complement strand
GTACGCGCGAACGACGAAGTGCTGCTCGCCGCAGGCGCGATCAATTCGCCGCAGATCCTGGAGCTGTCGGGCATCGGCGCGCCGCCGATGTTGCAGGCGCACGGCATTCGCGTGCAGCATGCGCTGCCCGGCGTGGGTGAGAATCTTCAGGACCATCTGCAGCTGCGCACCATCGTCAAGGTGAGCGGCACGCGCACCCTGAACCGGACGTCGCGAGGATTGGGCAAGCTGCGCATCGCGCTCGAATACGCGGTCAACCGCAGCGGGCCGATGAGCATGGCGCCGTCGCAGCTCGGCGCCTTCGCGAAGTCCGATCCCGCGCAGTCGCGCGCGAACGTCGAATACCACGTGCAGCCGCTGTCGCTCCAGAAGTTCGGCGATCCGCTGCACCCGTTCGATGCCTTCACCGCAAGCGTGTGCAATCTGCGGCCGACCTCGCGCGGCAGCGTGCACGTACAAAGCCCGCGCGCGGAGGACGCACCGCTGATCGCACCGAGCTATCTTTCCACGGACGCGGACCGCAGGGTGGCGGCGGACTCGCTGCGGCTCACGCGCCGCATCATGGCGGCCCCCGCGCTCGCGCGCTTCGCGCCGAAGGAATGGCTGCCGGATCCGGAGCTCACGACGGACGAGCAGCTCGCGCAGGCTGCGGGCGCCATCGGCACGACGATCTTCCACCCCGTCGGCACGTGCCGCATGGGCACTGCCGAGGACGCGCGCAGCGTGGTGGATGCGCAGCTGCGCGTGCACGGCGTCGCCGGCCTGCGCGTCGTCGATGCGTCGATCATGCCGACCATCACGTCGGGGAACACCAACTCGCCGACGATCATGATCGCCGAAAAGGCGAGCGACCTGATCCGTGCGGATCGGCGTGCGCGTCACTCGGCCGGCGCCGTGCGCCCGGCCACTGCAGCGGAGCCCGTTGCGGCGTAGCATTGCCGCATGCACATCGTCATCATCGCGTGGCTGTACATCACGGCCACGATGGCGCTGGCATTCAACAACGGCTGGGCTGGCGCGGCGTTCTTCGCCTCGGCGGGCGTCACCCCGGTGGTGCTGTACGCGTGGCTCGCGGTGCGGCGCCGCAGGGCCGCGCGCGAGGCGCTCAAGCCTCCAGCGCCAGGTGCGCGGCCGCGATGACGCCAAGACCCAATCCGATCGCGATCATCTGTCCCGCGGTTTCGATGGGTTCCGGTCGCCGATGGAGGCTCGGGATGAGGTCTGCAACGGCAACGTAGAGCAGGCTTGCGCCGGCGAATGCGAGCGCGATGGGCAGCGCGCGTTGCATGTGGGCAAGCGCCCCATACGCCGCCAGCGCACCGGCGAGCGTCGCCAGGCCGACCGCGACGTTGAACGCGAACGCCTTGCGCCGCGTGAATCCCGAATGCAGCAGCACCGCGAAGTCGCCGACCTGCTGCGGCACCGCGTGCGCCACGATGGCGATCGTGGTGGCGATGCCGAGCCTGAGGTCGGCAAGGAACGCCGACGCGATGACGACCCCGTCGCAGAACGAGTGCACGCCGTTGCCGATCAGGATCATGAGGCCGGGCCGCGATCCGATGCCGCCATGGCCGTGCAGTGCGTGGTCGTGCTCGCTTTCGTCCGCGTCGGGCTCGTGCAGCTCGTGGCCGTGCGCATGCCGCCACAACACGAGCTTTTCGAGCAGGAAGAAGCCGAGGAGCCCGGCGAGCACCGTGAGCATCACGGTCCGCGGCGTCGTCTGCTCCAGCGCTTCGGGCAGGAGGTCGAGGAACACCGCGCCCAGCAGCGCGCCCACGGCGAACGACACCAGGCGCGGCACCCAGCTTGCGGGCAGTCGCAGCGTGGCGCCCGCGACGAGCGTGGACAGAACGCCCCCGGCCAGGGATGCCAGCACGATGGCGAGCAACGTACCCGGCATGTGCGTCACGGTCCGGCCTCGATCCAGATGAATGCGCCCATGCGGCCCGAGGCTCCGTCGCGGCGATACGAAAAGAAGCGCGCGGGATCGCGCATCGTGCAGGCGGCGATGCCGTGCACGTCGACGACGCCCGCCGCAGAGAGACGCCGGCGCGCGAGTTGCGGCAGATCGCCGAGCCACTTGCCTTCGCGCAGCGGCGTGAACGCGGCGGACGCCGCACTGTCGCGCGCGACGAACGCGTCGAAGACGTCGCGTCCCACTTCGAACGATTGCGGGCCGATGCCCGGCCCGATCCACGCGACGAGGTCGCGCGGTGCGCAGCGCATCGCGGCGACGGTGCGCTCGAGCACGCCCGCGGACAGGCCGCGCCATCCGGCGTGCGCGACACCGACCGTCGCGCCATCGCGCTCGGCCAGGAACACTGGCAGGCAGTCGGCGATCATCACGACGAGCGGCACATGGTGCGCGCGCGTGACGGCGGCGTCGGCCGTGGGCGCCGTCGCATCGGGTGACCCGACGTCGCGCACGTCGGCGCCGTGCACCTGGCGCAGCCACGTCGGCGGCGCGGGGAGGTGGCGCTGCACGCGCCGGCGGTTTTCCGTGACCGCGGCGTCGGCGTCACCGCCGTAGCCCAGGTTCAGCGACGCGTAGGGGCCGGAGCTGACACCGCCGTTGCGGGTGGTGACGAACGCGCGCACGCGCGCGGCCACTGGCCACGAAGGCACGATCGAGTCGGTGGCGCGAAGATCGCTCATGTGCGCGTTCATGTACGCGCGTGCTTCGGCAGCGCGCGCAGCGTGGCGACGAGCTGCGCGAAGTCGGCCGGCGGCGGCGCATCGAAGGCGAGCGCCCCGCCCGTGACCGGGTGCTCGAAGCGCAAGGTTGCCGCGTGCAGCGCCTGGCGGGCGAAGGCGAGCGCGCCGCTGCGCTTGTCTCGGCCACCGTACGCGGCATCGCCCACCAGTGGATGACCGATCGCGGCGAGGTGGACGCGGATCTGATGCGTGCGTCCCGTCTCGAGGCGGCAGCGCAGAAGCGTGGCGACGAGAAAGCGCTCGACGACGCTCACGTGCGTGCGCGCCGGCTTGCCGCGCGCGACGACCGCCATGGCCGTACGCTGCACTGGATGCCGGCCGATCGGCGCGTCGACGGTCACCGCCCGCGCGACATCGCCGCGCGCGACGGCGAGATATTCCCGCAGCACGTCGTGCGCGGCGATGCGCCGCACCAGCGCGCGCTGCGCCGCCTCGGTCTTCGCCACGACCATGAGGCCGCTGGTGTCCTTGTCCAGACGATGGACGATTCCCGCGCGCGGCAGCGCGGCCAGCGCCGCATCGTGATGCAGGAGCGCGTTGAGGAGCGTTCCCGCGCGATTGCCGCTGCCCGGATGCACGACCAGCCCGGGCGGCTTGTTCAGCACGAGCAGCGCATCGTCTTCGTAGCGGATGTCCAGCGCCATCACTTCGGGCGCATCCGCGAGCGGCGGCTCGGTGTGCGCGTCGATGTCGATCCGCTCGCCGCCCCGCAGCTTGTGGCGCGGCTGCGCGGCCAGGCCATCCACGCGGATCTCGCCGCTTTCGATCCACAGCTTGAGACGCGTGCGCGAATGCTCGGGCATGAGCTCGGCGAGCGCCTGGTCGAGGCGCCGTCCCGCGAGCGCGTGCGGAATCGTGAGGTGGCGCACGGCCTGCGCGGCGCCGCTGGCCGGCCGGTCCGGGACCACCGGTCGGCTATAATCCGTGCGACTCACGAAGGACGTGACGAAGATGAGCGGATGGGCAAGCGTGCGCGCCATTATGATCGGCGCGCTGATGATGACGTGGTTGGCCGGCTGCAGCCTGCTGCCGGACGCCGGCAAGGACGAGACGGCCGGCTGGTCCGCGGAGAAGCTCTACAACGAAGGACACGACGCGATGCGGCAGGGGAATTATACCCGTGCCGTCAAGCTGTTCGAGTCGATCGAGGCCCGCTATCCCTACGGCCGCTACGCGCAGCAGGCCATCCTCGAGGGCGCGTACGCGAACTGGCGCGCGAGCGAGCAGGCCGCCGCGGTCGCGGCGTGCGATCGCTTCATCCGCACGTATCCCAATCATCCCAACGTCGATTACGCGTATTACCTGAAAGGCCTCGTCTATTTCCGCGAGGACCAGGGGCTGTTCGGCTACGTGTACGAGCTGGACCTCGCGGAGCGCGATCCGAAGCAGATGCGCGATTCGTTCGCGGCGTTCAAGGAGCTCGTGGCGAAATACCCCGAGAGCCGCTACGCCGACGACGCCAAGCTGCGCATGCACTACCTCACCAATGCGCTCGGCATGTTCGAGGTCAACGTCGCCTCGTATTACTACAACCGCGGCGCGTACGTCGCCGCCGCGAACCGCGCGCAGACCGCGCTCGTCAATTTCCCCAATACGCCGTCCAACGAGCGGGCGCTGGACATCCTCGCCAAGAGCTACGACAAGCTCGGCCTCGCGCAGCTGGCCGACGACTCGCGGCGCATCCTCGCGAAGACCTTCCCCAACAGCATCTACGTCGCGGGTGGACCGCCGCCCAAGCCGTGGTGGAAGTTCTGGTGATCGAGGAACGCGACCACTTCGGCTAGCTCGCGCGTTCGCTTCATCGGCGGCAGGCTCCGCCAGATCCGGCGGCCATACGGCTTGTCGGTGAGACGCGGGTCGCCGATCATCAGCACGCCGCGGTCGGTCTCGGTGCGGATCAGGCGTCCCGCGCCCTGCTTGAGGCTGATCGCCGCCTGCGGCAGCTGCCAATCCATGAACGGATGACCGCCATCGGCCTCGAGCCGCGCAAGCCGCGCGGAGAGCAGCGGATCGTCGGGAGGGGCGAACGGCAGCTTGTCGAGCACGACCACCGATAGCGCATCGCCCGGCACGTCGACACCTTCCCAGAAGCTCGCCGAGCCGAGCAGGACCGCGTTGCCGAGCGCGCGAAAGCGCATGAGCAGCTCGGTCTTCGAGCCGTCGCCCTGGACGAGGATCGGCAGATCGAGGCCTTCGCGCGCCAGCGCGTCGCTCAAGCGCTCGCGCGCGACGTTGAGCGCGCGCAGCGTGGTGAAGAGCAGGAAGGCGCGGCCGCCGCTTGCGCGCACCAGCGGCAGCGCGGCGTCGACGACCGCTTCGGTGTGCTCCCGCGAATTCGGCGTCGGCAGGCCGCGCGGCACGTACAGCAGCGCCTGGCGCGCGTAATCGAAAGGGCTGTCCCACAAGCCCGTCTGGGCGTCGGTGAGCCCGAGCTGCCCCGTGTAGTGGCTGAAGCTTTGCCCGACCGCCAGCGTGGCGGAGGTGAAGATCCACGCGCGGCCGGTGGAATCCACCTGGCGGCGAAAGATTTCCGCGACGGACAGCGGTGACGCGTGCAGCTGGAAGCCCTGTGTGCTGACGTCGATCCAGCGGATCCAGACGCTGTCGTCATCGGTGCCGCGGATGCCCGATTGCCAGCGGGAGAGGCGAGCGGCCATGTCGTCGGCGCGCCGCGCGATCTGCGCGAGGTCCTCGCTGCGCTCAGCGAAGAGCTGCATCTCCGTGGCGAGCCGATCGAGCGCTGCGCCGAGCGCAGCGAGCGCGTCGATGAACCCGGGACGCTGGGCGATCACGTCCTGCGCGAACTTGCCGGTGGCGTCGCCGGCGGCGAGGCGTAGCTTGCGCACGGCGGGCACGAGGTCGACGGCGGCGTCGGGCAGCTCAGGCACGTCGCGCGCCGCCGTGCGCGCGGCGACTTCCGCATCGCGCGCGAGATCCGCAAGCTGCCCCGAGGTGACCTGCTCGCCGAAGAACAGCGTCGCCGTGTCGGGCAGCTGATGCGCCTCGTCGAGGATGACGGTGTTGCAGTTCGGCAGGAGCTCCGCGAGGCCTTCGTCGCGCAGCATCACGTCGGCGAAGAACAGGTGATGGTTGACGACCACCACGTCGGCGTCGAGCGCGTCCTTGCGCGCCTTCATCACGAAGCATTCGCGATGGAACGGGCAATTCGATCCGAGGCAGCTTTCACGGGTCGAGGTGACCAGCGGCCAGATGGTCGCGTGCTCCGGCACGTCGGCCAGCTCCCCGCGGTCGCCGCGCTCGCTCGCCTGCGCGAACGCGACGATGCGCTGCAGATGACGCACGTCGTCGCGGCTGGGCAACCGCCCTTCGCGAGCGGTCCGCTCGAGATGGTAGTGACACACGTAGTTGGCGCGGCCCTTCAGCACCGCGACGGTCACCGGCAGCGCGAGCGCATCACGGATCAGCGGCAGGTCGCGCTCGAAGAGCTGGTCCTGCAGGGTCTTCGTGCCGGTCGATACGATGACCTTGCCGCCGTAGAGGAGCGCGGGCACCAGGTACGCGAACGTCTTGCCGGTGCCGGTGCCGGCTTCGGCCACGAGCTGGCCGCGTGCGGCGATCGCCGCGGCGACGGCTTGCGCCATCGCCAGCTGCTGCGAGCGGAAACGAAAGCCGGGCAGGGTGCTCGCGAGCGTCCCGCCCTCGCCGAAGACGTGCTCGAGCGTGGCGTCCGGCGCGCTCGCCGCCTCGGAAGCCTGCAGTGCGGCGCTCAGCTCGCCTTGTCCTTGCCGCCGCTCGCGGACGCGGGCTTGGCCGGTTTGGCGCTCTTCTTCGCGGGCTTTTGCGCAGGCGCGGCGTGCGCGCTCGACACCGGCGCGGTCTTTTCCTTCACGACCGCGACGATCGTCCGGATGCCCGCGATCTTCTCGCGGAATTCGTCGTAGACGTGCTCGAGCCGCGTCTTGTACTCGGAGTCGCTCTCGCCGTGCCGCCAGCGAATGCCCTGCATGGAAGTCATCCAATGCTCGTGCAGGCTTTGCACGCCTTCGGCGGCCTGCTTTGAGATCGGGCGCGCTTCCTTGAGCGCCGCGAGGTAGGGCTTGGCCATGTTGGCCTTCTGCTTGTCGAGGCAGGACTCGAACTTGGCGGCGTTGATGCCCTCGACGGAGTTCTCGTAGCCGAACTCGATGATCTCGATCGACTTCACGTTGCGGCACATCGTGTAGAGGTGCTGCACGGCGTCGAAGTAGCAGTCGAGCGCGCCCGCGCCGTCGGCGTGCGGGCAGATGTAGTTGTATTGCGGGCCGGGATTGCCGCCGATGGTTTCGGCGTGCACCGGGGTCAGCGCGAAAGCGCCCAGGAGGAGCAGGCTGAGGGGAACGATGCGGACCATGCGGCGGCGGATGTGGAAGCGATGACCCGCCGATCGTACCTTGCCGGCCGATCGCTGCTCAACACCGCCGAATGGTTGAACAGAGCGGGAAATGCCGCCCTCACCCCCGGGCTGTCTCCCCCTCGCAGGTAAGCGTGCCCGCAGGGCGCGGGCTGAGGGTGCAGCCGTCGACTAAATCGTGCAGCCGCCCGACACCTCGATCACCGCGCCGTTGATGTACGACGCCTCGTCGGACGCGAGCCACGCATACGTATTGGCGATCTCCTCGGGCTTGCCGAGGCGGCCCAGGGGCACCTTGTCCTCCATCATGCGGATCACCTTGTCGGGAATGGAGGACAGGATCGGCGTCTCGATGAACCCCGGACAGATCGCGTTGGCGCGGATGCCCTTGCGGCCCAGCTCGCGCGCCCAGGTCTTCACCATCCCGATCACGCCGAACTTGGTCGCCGCGTAATTCGTCTGGCCGAAGTTGCCGTAGATGCCGACGATGGACGATGCGTTGAGGATCACGCCCGAGTTCTGCTCCAGCATGATGTCGACGACGGCCTTGGTGCAGTTGTAGACGCCCTTGAGGTTCACGTCGATGACGCGCTCGAACTGCTCGTCCGTCATCTTCTTGAATTGCGCGTCCTGCACGATGCCGGCGTTGTTGACCAGCGTGTCGATGCGGCCCCACTTGACCATCACGCCCTGGACCATCCGGGCGATACTGTCCTTGTCGGTCACGTCGACGCGCCAGCCCGCGGCCTCCCGGCCCATGGCCTGGAGCTCGGCGACCGTCTCCTCCACAGCGGCGAGGTTGATGTCGCACACCGCCACTTTGGCCCCCTCGGCGGCGAACTTGAGGGCAGTCGCCCGGCCGATGCCCTGGCCGGCACCCGTGATGATCGAGACCTTATCGGTCAAACGCATTCGGTTCTCCCAAGGTGGCTGATGCACCGCAACGGGTCAGCCAAACTCTTCTAATGTAATAACTTCTTTTGCGGCGCACAAGGTTACCAGCCCCTTGAAAGCACCCTCCAATGACCAAAAAGCAACACTAAAATCCCGTACCGCAACAAAGGCTTGGAGGCGCCGGGCCGGAACGCACCTCCGCGGCACTGCAACACGCAAGTTGCGGGCCAGAGCGGCCCGGTGGGGAGGCGCGCAGCCATGGTGCGCGTTGCACCAGACGCTGCCTCGGGACGGTGCGCGCTAGTCGGCGGGCTCCCAGTGGTCGACGACCAGCTCGAGGCTGAGCAGGCCGTTCCACTCCCCGAGCTCCAGACGATAGAGCGCGTGGATGCGGCTGGGCAGGGTGGGCGGCTGGTTGAAGACGATGCCCTCGAAACGCTCGCCGTCGCGGACGAGCGTGGCGCGCGTATGACGCTCGCCGACCACGCGCTGGGCTTCGACACCGAAGGCATCGTCGAAGGCGGGCGGCGGCAGTCCCTGTCCCCACACGCACTCGCGCAACGTGCGCGCGAGGTCGAAGGTGAGCGCGCCGCGGGGCAGCACGCCATCGCTCGGATGCACCCGTCGCAGCTGCTCGGGCGCGATCAGCTCCCGCGCCACCCGCTCCAACGCGGCCGCGAACGTGTCGAATCGCGGCGCGCGGATCGACACGCCGGCGGCGAAGGCGTGTCCGCCGAAGCGATCGACCGTGCCGGGGGCGTGCTTGGCCACGCGATCGAGCGCGTCGCGCAGATGGAAGCCTGCGATCGATCGTCCGGATCCCTTGAGGAGGCCGTCGGCGCCCTGCGCGAACACGACGGCTGGACGATTGAAGCGATCCTTCAGGCGCGATGCGACGATGCCCACCACCCCGGCGTGCCACTCCGAGCGGTACAGGCAGATGGTGTAGGCGTCGTCGGATGCCGCGATGCCATCGAGGTCGGCGAGCGCTTCCTCCTGCATCGCCGCCTCGACGCTGCGGCGCTCGCGATTGAGCCGATCGAGCTCGCCGGCGAGCTCGAGTGCATGCGTCTCGTCCTCGCACAGGAGGCAGCGGATGCCGAGCGACATGTCGTCCATGCGCCCCGCGGCATTGAGCCGCGGCCCGGCAACGAAGCCCAAGTCCGTGCACGTCGCGCGGCGCGCGTCGCGGCCCGCGACCCGGAACAGCGCCGCGATGCCCGGGCGCGCACGCCCGGCGCGCAGGCGCGCGAGTCCCTGCTCGACGAGGATGCGATTGACGTGGTCCAGTCGCACGACGTCGGCCACGGTGCCGAGCGCGACCAGATCGAGCAGCGCGCCGAAATGCGGCTCGCGGCCGCTCGCGAATGCGCCTTCGGCGCGCAGGCGCGCGCGCAGCGCGAGCAGGACGTAGAACATCACGCCGACGCCCGCGACGTGCCGCGAAGCGAAGCCGCATCCCGGCTGGTTCGGATTGACGATCAGCGCGGGCGCCGGCAGCGTTGCCGCCGGCAGGTGATGATCCGTGATCAGCACGTCGATGCCGCGCGCCGCGGCTTCGGCGACGCCGTCGTGACTCGCGATGCCGTTGTCGACGGTGACCAGCAGGCGCGGACCGCGCACGGCCGCGAGCGCGACGATCTCCGGAGTCAGTCCGTAGCCGAACTCGAAGCGATTGGGTACGACGTAGTCGACGTCCGCGCCCAGCGCGCGCAAGCCGAGGACGCCGACTGCGCAGGCGGTGGCGCCGTCGGCATCGTAGTCCGCCACGATCACGATGCGCTCGCGATCGCGGATCGCCTGCGCCAGCCGTTGCGTGGCCGCGTCGATGCCCTTGAGCGACGCGAAAGTGGGCAGCGCGGAGAGCGTGTGATCGAGCTCGGCCGCGCTCGCGATCCCGCGGGCCGCGTAGATCCGCGCGAGCACGGGATGAATGCCGGCTGACGCGAGCCCGTGCATCGCCTCGGGCACGGGCCGGCGGACGATGGTCGGGCCGCTCACTGGACGTCGGTGGGAATCTCGAACGGCCGCGCGCGTACTCGGGCCGACACGCGCTGGAGCAGAGATGGCGGATGGATACGCCAGGCGACCGCCGCGCCTGCACCATCGGTGACGACGTCGAGCTGGGGCGCCTGATGATGCTCGAGCGCCGCGATCGCAGGCTCGAGCGCGCGCGTGGCAAAGAGCTCGATCACCGCCTCGCTGTCGGGGCGTGCGTAGCCGAACACGCGCCGCCGCGGCGTCAACTCGCCGGCGGGCGCCGTGCGCGCGATGCCGCGCAGGAGGTCACCGATCGCGCCCTCGGGCGCATCGACGTCGAGCCCTGGCACCGCGCCGGCATCGGCGAGCCTGCCGCCGCCCCAGAACCAGACGGCATTCGCGATGGCGGCGCCGCGCGCTTCGCGCGCGCTGTTGACCGGATGGCCATGCAGCAGCATCTGGATCTCGTCCTGCCAGCGGCGCCACTGCGGGCCTGCGCTGCCGCGCGGCAGCTCCGCGTGCAGCTCGCCCTGCTGGACGCGAGCGAGCGGCGTGGTGACGAGATCGGGCGCTCCGGACACGCGCGCCAGCCACGTGTCGGGCCGCGGGGCGACGAAGGTGACGCCATCGCCGTGGAAATGTGCGTTGAGCGCCGTGAGCAGCTCGTGAGTCTCGTCGGCGTCGAGGTCGTCGACGCGGCCGGCCAGCCGCACGTTGCTGCGGCCGGCGGTAAGCGTGACGGGATCGGCCTTGAGCCAGTAATCGCTGCCGCAGTCGAGGCCGACGCCGGCCGCCATGAACGCGGCGACGGGTGGAGCGTGCGCGAGCCCGAGAGTTGCGCACGTCAGCATCGTGAGTCCGTCGGCGTCGACCACGGGTGCGCCCGCGTAATGCGCCAGCCGCGCGAACGCGGGCTGCGCGCCGCACGCCGACGGATGAGCAAGCAGCCCGGGAGCGACGAGGATCATGGAGTGCACGGACGTGCGCACGCGGCTCGCGCACGGGGCAGCGAGTCTAGCATGCGATAATGCGCGTCCACCTCGGACCTTCGTCGCGTTGACGCGCGGCGCTCTTCGTGTCGCCGTACGAACTGGCCATCGGCCTGCGCTACACGCGTGCCCGCAAGGGCTCCGGCCGCAACGCCTTCATCTCGTTCATCGCATGGACCTCGGCGCTCGGCATCTGGCTGGGCGTGTGGGCGCTCATCGTCGTGCTGTCGGTGATGAACGGCTTCCAGA
>Ga0070664_100004499_pt1 | contig 11185 bp, 10 predicted proteins | sample KBSC73metaG_FD_65863 | JGI IMG/M metagenome (GOLD analysis project Ga0070664, IMG submission 65863) | Corn rhizosphere microbial communities from Kellogg Biological Station, Michigan, USA - KBS C7-3 metaG | ecosystem: Host-associated > Plants > Roots > Rhizosphere > Soil ... | reverse complement strand
CGAAGCCCGGGTCCACTCGCATTGTCGGTCCCGATTGCGGCGTCTGCGCACTCAGCGCAACAAAGACGGCTCCATTGATGAGCGCGGCACAGCAGATGGCGAAATACTTCATGCCGGGTATTAAAACCTTGTTTCTTAGCGTTGTCACCGGCAGATGGCCGGTATACTTCACCGTTCAACAGGAGCGAAGCCATGTATCACATTGCTCGGCGCCACGTCCTTCTCGCCTCCGTTGTCATCCTCGGGGCATGCATCACGGTGCCTCCGGTTGTGGTCGAGGCACAGCAGCGGCGCGAAAGCGAAACGACCGTTGCAGCGCTGGCCGCCAAGGTCAAACGGTTCGAGGACATACAGCAGATCGCCGATCTGCTGAACGAATACGGTCGCGCGCTCGACACCCGTGACTTCAAGGCCTACGCTGCCTTGTTCACCAAAGACGGCTCGTGGTCGGGTGGCCTGGGCACGGTCACGGGCGGACCGCAGGCGATCTACGACTTCATGACCAGCCGGATCGGTGGTGGCGGTCGCGGCGGCACTCCGACCATCGGATTCGGCAGCACCTACCACATCATGTCGAACTTCAAGATTGAGGTGAACGGCGACACCGCGACGGCGACATCGCGATGGACGTTCGTGAGCGCCGCGCGCGGGCCGGGCATCCAGGTCGCCGGTCGCTACGAGGACAGGCTGGCCCGCGAGGATGGCGTATGGAAATTCAAGTCGCGACAGGCGTTCAACGACGTCACGGCGCCGCCGCCCGCATCGGCTGCCGGATCATCGTCGAACTCGCGCTGAGTCGAATCTGCGGATCACGTCCGCCGATTCGGCACGAGCACGAGGATCATTCCGGCGACCAACACGGCAGCTCCCAGGAGAGGTGGTAAGGCAACGCCTCTGCGTTCGCTGGTCTCCACCTTCAGGGGACCAGTATCGAGGACGGTGTCACGATCTCTCCAGAAGATTCCGCCCCACAGCAGGATGACCATGCCAAGAACGACCAGAGCGAGTCCAGCGATTCTTCGTGGCGACATGCTCCGAATGCGAATCGCACGTGTCGGTCATCGCTGCAACGTCGGCAGCAGTGCCTTTCGCTCCGGCGGAAGGTGCTGATCGACGGCGTTCATCATGAAACCCACCCTGAAGTAGTCGCCCATGATCATCATCAGTTGAACGGTCTGCTGCCGGCCGAAATGGCCGATCATCTTCTGCCACAACTCGCTGCTCACCTTGTGCTCGCGATACAACGTGCGGCCAAAGGTGATGAGCGTGGCGTCCTTGTCGGTCAATCCCGTCACCGGCCGGTCGTGCTTGACGACGTCGATGACCGACTGCTCGAGCCCCTGCTTCAAGCCCGCTGGTTCGTGCGCGGACCACTCGTACTGCTGGTCGATCTCGCGCGCCATGATGAGCACTGCGAGCTGAAAGTACCGGGCGCCAACCGGGCTGTTCACACCCGTGGGAGTGCCGAGGCTGCGCTCCCGGGGGCTGTAATTCGTCAGGTGTCCAGGTCCCGGCCCCGGCTTGGCTGTCGGTGGCCTTTGGGCGAGGAGCTTCTTCCCTTCCTCGTCCAGATCGTCCGGAGTGACCCACGGCAGCCGCGACAGCGTGATCGGGTTGATGTCCGGCGGCAGCGCGGGTTGTGTCTGTGTCTGCACTATCGAGGGCAGCGACGCAAGCAAGAGTACGAATAATCGAACGCGCATGAAGTCACCCTCCCACGTCATTTGAATGCGTTCTTACGTCGTAGACTTGTCAACGCCCAACTTCCAATTTCCAACTCCCAAGCGATCAGGCTGCTTTTTGGGAGTTGGCGGTTGGGCATTGACGCGTCCTGGAGCAGCGTGCCAATCCTAGCCCGAGCCCTGACGATGCGAAAGCCGTTTTCTTCGGCATAATCGTCCTGATGCGGGCCTATCCAGCCCGAAACATCAGTGGCACGATCTGCGATCCGAGACCGCTCGCGACATAAACGGCCCTGCTGTTGGACGTGAGCTTCCCCACCCAGTCGAATGCGCCGCCGTCGATGAGCGGAAGCTCGATTCCTTCGTTGGATCGAGCCGCGATCTGAAAACGCAGGCCGTGGTTGTAATACGGATGCTCGAGGACCGCTCGCGTGACTGAGTAACCTCCTAGTGCGGCAACGATCCGGTTACCGATCGCGGCTCTTCCTGAAGTTGTCAGCATCGTGATGCGCCGGTCCGGGAACGAGAACCCATGCTGCTCGAGTCGATCGAGGGTCCCCATCATGACCGTGATCTGCTCAGTCATGGCATCCACGACACGCGCATGGTTCTGCTGCTCCACTCCCGCCGTCGCCAGGCAGAAGATGCGGAAGTGCGCTGTGAATCCAGGCTGCTTCGGAATCGCCTGCGCGCGAACGCAACGATGTGACGTCGCCAGTCGAACGATGGCGGCGGGGTCGCGACGCAGCCGGCGAGCACACTCGAGCGCCATCACGTTGGTGGGATCAGAGACGACTTCCGTGCCGCGCAGTGCGGAGAGCACTTTGTTCTGGCTGGCGTGGCCCATGGTGGCGCAGGCGCCGAGGGGAGCGACGGGAGAGAGTTCGATCGATTCAAAGGCGGACGCGGCCCTCAGGAGATGGCCATCGACGTCGATGATGGTCCGTTGGTCGGCAATGCCCGGCTGGACAAACCGATCGCGATCCCACTGCTCCATCAGTTCCGCCGGCAGACGTCTGACTGCCCGTGCTTCCGCCACATCGAGCAGCAGCGACCAGAGACGCGACCCGGACAATCCGTCCGTGAGCGCGTCGTACGTACCCGGTGGTAACCCGGCTTTGACCCATGACCGTGGTGTCTGCGGCATCGGTCCATTGTGCGTTACAGACAGCGTAGCCTGGCGGTGAAGGTCATTGCACTCGCCGGGCTACCCGCCTAATCTACCCAGGAACTCGCCTGTGTTGGTCCTGTTGGCGATCGTCGTTTGTCGGAATCGGCCGGATTTCTCGCCCCGACCTGCGCCGAACACTCAACACAGGCGAGGTGTGGAGTAGCCCATGCGCAGGATCGGATTGACTCTGTTCGTCATGCTGTCGGTGTGCGCGTTGCCGGTGCCGGCGCAGGAGTCGCCAGCGAGTGCGGCACCGCAGGTTCACGCCAATCTGAACCAACTGATGCGCGGTGTGCTGTATCCGGCCGCCAACGTGGTGTTCTTCGCGCAAGCCGACGATCCAGGAGCGGTGAAGCCCATTCCCGGCAACGACCCCGGAATGGCGACCGACCCTCTGACCAGCACCTTCGGCGGCTGGCAGGCGGTCGAGAACGCGGCGCTGGCGCTGGCCGAGTCCGCCAACTTGCTCGTGATCCCCGGGAGAACGTGTGCGAACGGCGTGCCCGTTCCGACCAGGGATCCGGAGTGGTTGAAGTTCGTCAACGAGGTTCGCGACACGAGCATGAGCGCATACAAGGCGGCGCAGACCAAGAGCCAGGACAAGATGATCCAGATCTCCGAAACGCTCAGCACTGCGTGTGCGGGCTGTCACCGCAAGTGGCGCGACCGGCGGACGCCGGACAACCGCTGCAAGTAGATACTCGCGCGTGATGACTCGGTCCGGACCTAGTCGAAGGCCGCTCTATTTAGTGATAGTGCCTTCGGCGCCCGCGGTTCGACCTGTTCCATACGGCACGATTGCCTGCCCGTTTGGGCCGGGGACCCTGCCCAAGCACAATCTTTTCCCTTCGTCTGCACCGCCGTAAGATTCGCCTATGCCACGCTGTCCGGCGTGTTCCGCTGAAGTACGGGAAGACCCCGCGACCAGTTGGTGCCCGCACTGCGGAGAGGTGCTGCTGCGCGACACGACCACGGCGGCAGTGATTGACGCCGATAACGCGGGGCGCTTTCCATCCCCTTCGCCATCATGCCATCGCCAGCTGTCGCACTTCGTACCTGTCGACCACGCACGTTTCCCGCCGGGACGTATCTTCGCGTCTCGCTATCGCATCGTCAGTCTTCTTGGGCGCGGAGCGATGGGGGAAGTGTATCGGGCGGACGATCTCAGATTGGGCAAGGTTGTCGCACTGAAACTCCTTGGGACTCAGTCCGCTCCGGCAAGCGATCTGGATAGATTTACCAGCGAGGTTCGGCTCGCGCGAGAGATAGCGCATCCAAATGTGTGCCGTGTCTACGACATCGGAGAGGCCGACGGCTGGCACTACCTGTCGATGGAATACGTCGATGGTGAAACGCTGGCGTCACTGCTGCGGCGAATTGGCCGCATGCCGCGCGAGAAGGCCCTCGACATCGCCAGACAGCTCTGTGCCGGTCTTGCGGCCGCCCATGATGTCGGCGTGCTTCACCGCGACATCAAGCCGTCGAACATCATGCTCGATGGCCGCGGGCGCGTTCGACTGATGGATTTCGGCCTCGCGGTTCCCCGTGGCGAATTCGTTGCAGGAGAAGTTGTGGGTACAGCCGCCTATATGGCTCCTGAGCAGCTCGCCGGAGATCGCGCGACGGAACAGACCGATCTGTACGGCCTCGGAGTTGTTCTGTACGAGCTGTTCTCCGGTCACCGGTTGTTCGCCGTTCGCTCGATTGATGAGCGGGTCCTCGCCGGTCAGAACACACCGATACCGGAAGAAACGTTTCGCGATCGGGACCCGACCGTCGCACGTGTCATTCGATCATGCCTACAGAAAGATCCAGCGGCACGACCAGCCGCAGCGAGTGTTGTTGCTGCCGCATTGCCGGGTGGCGACCAGTTGATGGCCGCCGTGGCACAAGGACGGCTCCTCGAGCCAGAGATCGTGGCGGCAGCGGGCGAGAAGGTTCGATGGCGCCCCGCGGTTGCATGGTCGATCTTCGGCGTCACGATGATCATGCTGGTGGGAGTGGCTGCCCGGATTGGCGCGGTTACGCAGGTACAGCCGTCGTTGCTGCCCAAGCCGCCCGAGGCCCTCGTCGAGCGTGCGCGTGAAATCCTTGCGTTAACGAACCATCAGGGTAGTCGTGGCGACAGCGATGCCTGGTTTGTGCCGGAATTCGTCTCTACGGCCGCTCGTCGGCCATCAAATGCTCGCGTCAGCGGGTTCCGGTTTATCTATCGACAAAGCCCCATTCATCTCGTACCGCGCGGGTTGACTGGGACCGTCTCCGATCTCGATCCTGCGCTGGATGTCGCAGGGATGGCATCGGTGACGGTGGATGCGTCTGGACAGCTGATCAAGCTCGTCGCGGTTCCGTCGGATCAGGAGTCCGCTGCGAGGTCACCATGGGCGGACTGGGCGAGCCTGTTCAACGCAGCTGGCCTGAACTTGGGAGACTTTGACGTGGTGGAGTCGCATCGCGCTGCGCCGATCACGCATGATCGCGACCTCGCATGGCGCCGGCGAGCGGTCGGAGTTACCGATTCCATCGTTGAGGCTGCAACCATGCATGGCACTCCGGTGTACTTCGAGGTGCGTGGGGAGTCGAAGTCCATCGACAACACTCGCTCCGCCCTGTCGACAGGGCGTGGACCGGCGGCGGAAGCATTCGTGTTATTCATGACTGTCCTGCTGTCCGGGATTGCTGCACTCATGGCTCGGGTCAACCTTCGACGCGAGGCTAGCGACCGCGCGGGCGCCAGGAAGCTCGGCGCGTTTGTTCTCGCCGGTAGCCTCGTCTCAAGCGTTTCTCAAGCGCATCATGCATCTCTTGCGACCGACGAGGTTTTGCTCTTCCTGTCGCTCGCCGGCCGGGCCCTGCTGTTGGCGTGCTTAGTGTGGCTGATTTACCTGGCTCTTGAGCCGGGTGTGCGCCGGTTGTGGCCGCACACATTGATCACGTGGACACGAGTGATATCCGGGCGCGTTCGCGATCCGTTGGTCGGCCGCGACGTGCTCGTCGGCGTTGCCCTTGGAGTGACATTGATCGGAGCGCGGGTGGCGCTTACCGGCGAACCGGCTCTCAACGGAAGTCTGTTTCCGGCACTCGACAGTCTTCGGTCGGCCCGACATGTTCTGGCTGCGTTTGCGCTACTCGCGGTTCAGGCCCCTGAATACGCATTCGTCACCTTGTTCTCTGTGTTGATTGTTCGGGCTGTTGTGAGGCATACGGTGGTCGCCGCGATTCTCGGTGCTGCACTCGTGTCGATCACCACGGTAGATTTGGTGCAGGATTCCTGGGTTCTCGTCCTCTCTACGTTGCTGGGTGGATTAGTCTTAGTGACCGTTGTGCTGCGTGTGGGATTGCTCGCGTTGACTGTCACTCTGCTGGTTCAGATGCTGCTGGCTCGTCTGCCGATAACCCTCGACACAACCGCGTGGTACTACGAATCCTCGCTGCTGACGCTGTTGGTGATCAGCGGACTGGCCGCGTACGGCTGTCTAGTTCTTGTGCAAGCAGCGCCACGCCGCTCTCCCGCAAACACATTGGCAACGTGAGTCCCGCGCGTACAACGCGCTGGCGGGCGCCTTAGGGCCGGACGTCTGAAGAGAAACTCGTGGGCGCCTCTACGGCTCCTTCTCCTGTTTGCGCGCACCGGCGAGAATGTTTCGCAGCGAGTAGTTACCCTCATGGCAGGCGTACTCGAAGAGCGGTTCGCGCATGCGTATGAGCGGCATCATTGCGCTCCACGGCCGGGTGTACATCGTCGGGTCGGCGACGGTGAATTCGTACTTGATCGTCTCGGCGTCGACTGGCGTGAACCGCTCCACCAGCCTCGTGTTCGCGCTGGAGCCTTGCAGGCTCGTCTCGCGCCGGAAGTTGATGGTCTCGACGACGAGCGTGTCGCCTTCCCATCGGCCGCGCGAGTCTCCCGACCACTGGCGAAGCGCCGTATGCGGGCGCCCATCGGTAGGGATGATGCGGGCGTTGTGCACCATCTCGTTGACGATCACGACGACTCCCGGCGACTGCACGATTTGCACGTTGTTGTTGTATGCCCCTGGCGTCATCGGTGGGCCGGAGTTGAACCCCTGGAGGCACCGGTCGGCGAGAGGCCGGTCCGCGTACGAGTCGCCAAGACCGGAATCCGATCGCTGCCGCATTTCTGCGACCCTGCGTCGCGCCGCATCCGTGAAGGGGATTCGTCCGTCCGGCGGATCGACGATGAGCGATGTGCGCTTGTCGCGGGTCAGCTTGTTGCCGCGCTCGTACCAGAACTCGTTGTACGACAGCACGCCGCCCTGGGCACGCGGCAAGTAGCCGGCGCTCGGCTGACCCTTTTCGGGATCGAACAGATCACGGTTGAGCCGTGTGTTCTCCGCCGCTTCGAACTCGGCTGCCTCTTCGTCAGTGAGCGTGGCTTTTCCCTCGAGCGCATCCGGCCGCTGGAGGGGCGTGACCGTGCTGAACGAATAGATGCCTGCGAGGTCTGGCTTTCCATCGGGAGTTCGAGCTGGAGTCGCTCCGCGACCTTGGGCCGACGCATGTAGCAGCGCCAAGGTGACAGTTGCCAGCAACGCGAACCCACCGACCCGCGAGCGATTGCGCACCATAACTCCTCCACATCGACCGGGCGCTGATCGGGTGCACGGTAGCGCAGCTTGTCGGGACCGTGCAAGGAATTCGTTGCCAGGCATCCAGCGAGTCACGGGTGGTGCCTGTAGAATCGCTACCGACGCGTTAACGTATCGACGTACATGACGGGGGCGCCATGCGTAGACTGATCCTGGTTTCAGTTGTGGGGATGCTGATAGTTCCGTTGATCGTGACGGCACGTGCCCAGGCGCCCGCCGCGCCGGCATTTGCGAGCAAGGTGCTTGTCGACAACGACCGGGTACGCATTCAGCGGCTTTCCGTGCCCGCTGGCTTTCGCGAGACGCTGCAGGTCGTCCCGAACGACCAGATCGCCATCCAGGTCACGCCCGGCGATCTGGAGGTGGTGATCAGCGGTCAGAAGACGAACGGTCGGATAGAGCCCGGGACGACGTTCTACGTGCCGAAGAACGCGCCGCATCAATTCCTCAACATGGGCAAAGCGCCGTACGATGTCGTCGTCGTGATGCTCAAATAACTTCACAGACTCGGCACCGGTCCGGTGTCGCCATCCCAGTTCTTCACGACGCCGTCCGGACCCTTCAGGAATCCGAGCAAACAGCCGTTGGAGCCATCTTTCAGTTGATGGCAGCGCGCCTTGACCGCATCGCCGACTTTGAGATAGTCGCGCGTGACGCCGATCTTCTCAAGACCGTTACGGCTCGTCGCTTCGAGCACCCAGGTCTCTGTCTCCGCACCTTTCTTGACGTCGATATACACGTATGAATGCGGCACGACGAGAACAACCTGCTTCACGACGCCTTCGATATCGATGGTTCCGTCGTTGTAGTTACCGTGCGAATGGTGCGCCGCGATCGGCACGGCCAACGCAATGACACAGATGGTCGCGAGACCCAGCATGAGTCGCATATCTCAGTCTCCTCGAGGAGTCCCCGATTGAAAACGACAAGCACTTTTCACGCACACATCAGACGCGTTCACTACTGTCGACCCGGTTGACCGCCCTGAGGCTGTGTGCCACCTGCGCCACCCGCACCTCCGCCACCCGCGCCACGGCCGCGGCCTCCAAGTTGTCGCTCCGGAAAGTGATTGTAATAGAGACTCTGATAACGGATGGTGTTGCCATCCGGGCCGAGCATCGCAAACGACTGCTGGAAGATGAGCGGCGGCGGCTGCCCCTTTCCGACCGTGGCATCCAGAACGTAGAGGCGATTCTCATGAAGATAGATGGCGACATATGAGCGTGACTCATCGGGGTTGGTCAACTGAAGCATGTGCCCCGTGATGAGATTGACGTAGTGAAACGCGTCATAGGTCACCTTCACGCCCGGCTTCTCGCGATACTGCCTTGCGGCCTGCGCGATCGATGACGCGATGTCTATGACCCAGTAGCCCACGCCGCCGACGTACGCCTCGTGCTTGATCGCTGCGTGTATGCGCTCGGCGTCGGAGTAGTCGACGACCGTGACCGTATAGCGGTCGGATCCCTGATTCCATCTGTAGACGTGGCCCGGGAATTTTGCGCCATACTCGGAGTCCCACGTGATGTCCGTCGTGGTGGGTTCACCGGGTGCTGGAACCGAGAAGCGGTCCACCTTGTTCACGTACTCGGTCCACTCCTGCGCAAAAACGGGCTGCGCAAGGAGCAGTGCGCACAGTGTTGTAGCCAATCCTACGACACGCATGTGATTCACCTTTCTGTGCCGACCAATCAATGGAATAACCTCGAGACCACAGCGGGATTCTATTCCAGCAAGTGACTGAGTCCTTCATCCCAACAGGTGCTGTCACACGGGCCGGCGCTAGGTGAGCACAGGCAGGCGCACGGGCCAGCCGAACTCAGCGGCCATGTTCAAGAGCGGTAGCCATTCTGCGTCCGTCCGGGTCGCTGCGGCTGGGAGACAAAGCTGCCCGAATGGCCCTGGTGGCACCGAGAACTGTTTGGCCTTGAGGTCTGCCGCGGCGAAATCGAGTACGGCGGCCAGATTGTTGGCGTTTTCATCTCGCACCGTCAACGGGGCCAGGTCCCATCGCCATTCGATCATTTTCAAGACCGACGTGTGATCGAGCACGACGTCGGAGACGTGTTCGCGTTGCGCAAATGGCGAAATCACCAGGCACGGTGTGCGAAAGCCAAGAAGTCCGTCGTTGTCGCCTCGGAGCGGATCGGCAGCCGGTACTGGCAGATTGGGCGGCGGCACGTGGTCGAAGAAACCACCCCACTCGTCGTAGTTGATGACGAGCACGCTGTTCCGCCAGTTCGGACTGTTCGTCACAGCCTCATAGACGAGATTCATGAACGCCTGGCCGTTCCGGATATCCGCGAATGGATGGTCGTCATTCGACACGCCGGCTTGCTCGCCCACGAAACGCGGCTCAACGAACGAGACATGCGGAAGCTGACCCGCCGCGGCGTCCACGAAGAACTGTTCGATACTGCGCGCGATGCCGACGTACTTGCCTCCCCAAAGCGCGAGGAATGGAATGTCGCTGAAATAGTAGCGTCCCTCGAGACCAGCCGCCGCAATCCGATCCCAGATCGTCGGCAACGCGCTCAACTCGAACGTGTTCTCGAGCCGGTCCGTCTGTGCAGCGTGCTGGTAAACGCGATTGGCGAACGTCCCCGCCATCTTCGCAGAAAAGTATCGATCGCAGACGGTCCACTGCGTCGCGGCGCCGGCAAAGAACGGCAGGTCCTTCTTGACGTAGAAGCCGATCGCAAACTCGTCGTTGTCGCCAGCCCGCAGCCACCCGTCACAGGCTCCGCCGTTGTATTCGATGCGCCCGCCCTCGTACGAGTGATCAGGATCGGCGTGGCCACACCCCTGAAAGTCCGGCGCCAGGTTGTAGGTGCGGTGGAGGGCTCCGGCGTCATCGGCGAAACGCAGCCCGCGTTGCCGTCCGTCGGCGCCGTCGAGCCAGCCGAGCATGTGATCGAAGGATCGATTCTCCATCATCAGGACGACGATGTGCTCGATGCCTGACGCGTCGGGCGGTGGCAAAATCGCCTGCTGAGAGAGCGCGGGCTTGACTCCGAGGGCAGCAAATGCGAGCGCTCCTCCTCCTATAGCCGTCGTGCTTTGTAGAAACCTCCGTCGGGTCTGTAGGAACGGTGCGTCCGGCTGCTGAGACATGAGCATTCCTTTCCACGCAGGCCGAGAGTTCGACCGCGATTCGCGGCAGTGCTGAACCGTGGCGACTCTGTGCTCCGTGCTCTCTCGTCAAGGAACGCATCGCCGTTCCAAATTCTGTACCTCGACAAGCTGAGTCATCAATCCGTAAAGCTGAGGCTTGAAGCCATGGCCTTCTTGTCCTGACGGACGTCGCGCTGGTGGCTGCGCTCGCGGCAGCCTTGGCCCTGCTGTTGCGCAAGCGCATGGCGGTCTGGTTGTTCGCGCTCTCTTTAACCGCGATCGTCATCACCCACAGCTACGAGTTCGCACGGGCATCACCTATTTGGCCGGGCCCCATCCCGAATTCAGCCGGTTTCGCGAGAACCGCCCGATGAGCGGTGGGATGCCGCGATGCACGCAGTCGCATCCGCGATGTTGTCAGAAACGATCTATATAATCCCCGCCTGGCGATGGGGGCCCTGATCGCGGTATCGATGCGCGACGCCGACGTGGGTGTCGGCACCGTGACGAGACATGCCGCGCTGCTCCTCGGGTATGGAACGACCATGGTGGGTGTCTGTGCGCTCGCCTGCATCGGACCGCTTCTGCGAATATTCCGGGTGGAACCG
>Ga0070664_100004490_pt1 | contig 11202 bp, 10 predicted proteins | sample KBSC73metaG_FD_65863 | JGI IMG/M metagenome (GOLD analysis project Ga0070664, IMG submission 65863) | Corn rhizosphere microbial communities from Kellogg Biological Station, Michigan, USA - KBS C7-3 metaG | ecosystem: Host-associated > Plants > Roots > Rhizosphere > Soil ... | reverse complement strand
GTGCCGGGGAGCCTCGGGACATTCGCAGGACTGCGCACCGACGCCGACGCGCGCGTGCTCGACGCACGAGGGATGGCGATACCGGGGTTGTACGCGTGCGGGGCCGACATGGCGAGCGTCATGGGCGGGCGCTATCCCAGCGGCGGCATCACGCTCGGGCCGGCGATGACGTTCGGGTACATCGCCGCTCATCATCTGGCGACGGCGACGCCTGCAGCCTGAAAGCAGCGGCAGCTACAGCCGCGTCACCTCGGCCATCTCGCGCAATGCCCGGAGCGCGGCGCGATAGCCGCCGGGTCCGAGTCCCGCGATCACGGCAGTCGCTGCCTTCGACACGTACGAACGGTGGTACATCTCCTCGCGGCGGTGGATGTTCGTGATGTGCACCTCGATGATCGGCTCGCGGGACATCTTGAGCGCATCCAGGATCGCCAACGACGTGAAGGAATACGCGGCGGGATTGATGACGATCGCGGCTCCCGCGTCGATCGCCTCGTGGATCCAGTCGATGAGCTCGGCCTCGCTGTTCGACTGCCGGAACTCGAGCCTGGCACCCCCGGCTTCATCCTTGCACATCGTCTCGATCTCTGCGAGCGTCGTGGTGCCATAGACACCCGGCTCGCGGGTGCCGAGGCGATTGAGATTGGGACCGTTCAGGACATAAATGGGCTTGTTCATGGTCGAGTCGGGTGCGGCAGGGGTGAGATTCCCGGGGCCTGTTAACGCTAGCCTTTGTAACCCATCAATCGCGGCAGCCACAGGATGGTTTGCGGCACGAGCGTGATGATTGCGAGGACGACGATCGCCATCAGGATGAATGGCAGCGCTTCCTTCACGATCGCCATCAGCGGCTGCTTGGTCATGCCGGCGACGACGAACAGCAGAAGACCGAACGGCGGCGTCAACAGCCCGATCATGATGTTGACGACGACGACGACACCGAAATGAACCATGTCGATGCCGAGCGCCTTCGCCGCCGGAATCATGATGGGAACGATGACCAGCAGGATCGTCGAGCCCTCGAGCAGGCACCCCAGCACCAGCAGGATCGCATTGACCAGCAGCAAGTACATGATCGGCGTGAGGTGAAATCCGCTGATGAAGGCCTGCACGGACAGCGGCACTTTTTCGATCGTGACGACATAGTTGAAGACCAGCGCGCCCGCGATGAGCATGCCGACGGATGTCGTCGCTTTGGCGCTCGAGAGCAGCACGTCGTAGAGCTGTCGCCATGTCATCGCGCGATAGATGAGCCACGACGCCAGCAACGCGTACGCGGCTGCAGCGGCGGCGCCCTCGGTCGGCGTCATCACGCCGCCGTAGATGCCGAACAGCAGCACCACCGGCAGCATCAGCGCGGGAAACGCATCGAGCGTGATGCGCGGCACGTCGCGCCAAGGTACGGCAGGCTCGACCGGATAGTTCCTGCGCCGCGCGATCCACGTGTTGGTGATCATGAAGCCGACGCCGAGCAGAAGCCCCGGGATCACGCCGCCGAGAAACAGGTAGCCGATCGACGTGTCCGATACGAGCGCATAGATGACCATCGGGATCGACGGCGGGATGATCGGCCCGATGATGGCAGCGGAGGCCGTGATCGCGCCGGCGTAGGCGATCGGATAACTGCCGCCGCGCGTCATCATGCCGATGATGACCCTCCCGATGCCGACGGCGTCCGCGATCGCCGATCCGGACATGCCCGCGAAGATGATGTTTGCAACGACGTTGACGTGCCCCAATCCACCGCGAAAACGTCCCACGAGGACGAGACAGAATTTCAGCAGCCGATCGGTGAGGCTGCCCGTGTTCATCAGGTCGGCGGCGAGGATGAACAGGGGCACGGCCAGCAGCACGTAGCTGTTGAACAGTCCGTTCAGGATCTGCTCGGCGGCCGTTCCGACATCGAGTCCGGCAACGACGAAGTAGAAGACTGACGCCGCGATCATCGACAGGCCGATGGGCAGGCCGAGGAGGGCGAGCACGACCAGCACGACGATGCAAAGGGTGAAATGGCCCGGCATGGTCACGGCGTGTCGGTTTCGGCGCGGTCCCTGCCGGTGATAGCGCGCAGCGCGATGCGCGCCTGCTTGACGATGCAGGCAAGCACGAAGATGACGTAGATCGAATACATCGCATCGAGCCGCAGGTGCAGGTACGCCGTGTGCTCGCGTTTCATGAACGCGACGTAGCTCCATGACGCGGGGAGCGACATCAGCAGGAGGACGACGAACGCGATGCTGGACGCCGCCGTGAACAGCCGCCGAACCCGTGGAGGCACCAGCGTGTAGACGATGTCGAAACGAATCTCGTCGTTATTCGACAGCACGAACGCCGCGCACCAGAGCACGACCCAGACCCAGCACAACACCGTCACTTCCTCGGTCCACCCGAGCGGCTGGTTCAGCACGTAGCGAAACGCAATCTGCAGCAGGAACGAGATGAACATCAGGCCCATCAGCCCGACGGCGACGTCGTTCGCGCGGCGCTTGAGCCAGCGCGCTGCGCTCGCCATGCCTGCCTGTTCCATCGCTCCCCCGAAGATGTCAGCGCAACCGATGGCGACGCACGACGATTCCCGTGCGGGCGATCATTCCCGGATGCCGGACTTCGCTGCCGGCGCGACCACGCAGCCGCGCCGGGTGTGTCGGATCAAAGGGCGTTGATGCGCTCGAGCGCGCCCTTCGGCCAGTCGCCGCCGTACTTGTCGACGTACTTCTTCTGCGCGAAGGTGCGGAAGGCTGCGATGTCCGGCGTATAGATCTTTTTGCCTTCCTTCTTGAAGTACTCGACGACGTCCTTCTCCTGACCGACGAACTTTGCGGTGTAGTCGTCGACGGCTTTCTCGGCGGCCGCCTGGAAGGTTGCCTGCTGGGCCGGTGACATCGCGTCCCAGACCTTGGTCGTGATCACCATCACGTCGTATCCGAGCACGTGCGACGTCAGCACGAACTGCGTGGTGACTTCGTCGAATTTCATCAACCGGCTCGCGACCAGTGGATTGTCCTGGCCGTCGATCGCGCCCGACTGCAGCGCCGTGTACACCTCGGCGTACGCCACCGGCGTCGGATTGACGCCGATCGACTCACCCAGGAACTGCCAGTACTCGCCGGGCGGCATGCGCAGCTTGATGCCGGCGAGATCGGCAGGCGTCTTGATCTGCTTGTCCGGCTTCAGGTTGACGTGGCGCGATCCGAAATAGACCGGCGTGATGATCTGGATGCCGAGCTGGTCGCGCGCCAGCTTCGCGAATTCCTTGCCGACGTCGCTCTTGAAGGTCTTCTTCAGGTGGTCGACGTCGCGGAACAGATACGCGGACGTCATTAGCGACCACGCCGGTATCTGCTTCGAAATGTCCGCGGGTGCGAGATTGCACATCTCCAGGTTGCCGCGCTGCAGGGCGATGAGCTCGGTTCCCTGCTTGAACAGCGTGTTGCCCCAGTACGGTTCGAACTCGTAGCCATCCTTGATGGCGGCCGCGAAATTCTTATAGGCCTCCGTGCGCAGATCCTGCTCCGTGAACGCGCAACTGAAACGGAGCTTGGTCTTGGCCTGGGCAAGGGCCTGCGGAAGCGCCCCGAGCGCCAGCATCGACGCACCGGCACTAAGCATCCTGCGCCGGGTAAAAGTCGGTTCCATCGGGTATTTCCTCCTGTTATGCACACGCGTGGGGTGAACGGATCATCTGAGGCTTGGCGGATCGTCACATTGAACAGCGTGCGTATGATAATGTGAGAAGCATCCGAACAACAGTCCCTCATTGCGCAGTCGAAGGGCCCCATTCGCATGAACGACGAATCCGCCGACATTCGGCCGCGCAGGCGGCGACTCGCCCGGGCGACTGTGGTGGCCCCCGAACACACGGCAGCCGTGCCGGAAGCGGGGGCCAGCGTGGGCGAGATCACGTACCGGCGCATCCGTTCCGACATCGTCCTGGGGCGTTTGCCGCCGGGCCGGAAACTGCCGCTCGACCGCATGCGCAACGCGTACGGCACCAGCGTCAGCACGTTGCGGGAGCTCTTCAATCGTCTTGCGTCCGAGGGTCTGCTAGTCGCCGAAGGCGCGCGCGGCTTCCAGGTGCCCGCAGTGTCGTCGGCGAACCTGCGCGAGATCGCCGCGATGCGCCAGCTGCTCGAATGCCATGGCATGCAGGAGTCGTTCAAGCGCGGCGACCTGGCGTGGGAAGGACGCGTCGTCGCGGCGCATCACATGCTGGCGACGACCGAGAAGCAATTGCATACGGGCGGGCCATGCCCGCCGGAGACGTGGCGGCGCTACGACTGGGCATTTCACCTGGCACTGATTTCCGCGTGCGACTCGCGCGTGCTGCTGGAAACGTACGCGGCGATATGCGACAAATATCTTCGCTACCAGATGATCGCGGCGATCTTTCGCGGTCCGATTGCGGCGGACGAACACCGCATTCTTCTCGAATGTGCGCTCGCGCGCGACTGGCAACGGGCGCAGCAGACGCTCGTCACGCACATCCAGGATTGCGTCACGCAGATGGCGTCCGTGATGGACGCGACACCGGCGAGCGATTGAGCCACCGCTCCAGTGCACCGATGCGAGCCTGACGGGCGCGCAGCGGTTCGATTCGACGCGTCATCGGGAGCTGCCAATGTCGCTATTGGGGAAGGCTGCGCTGGCCATGTGGTGGGACATGGCGCCGGAAATGAAGGCCGAATTCGAGAACTGGCATTCGCACGAGCACTTTCCGGAGCGCCTGTCGATCCCCGGCTTCCGCCGTGGCACGCGGTGGACGAGTGCAACCGACGGCCCGGGGATATTCGTCATGTACGAAGTCGATGCGCACGAGACGCTTTCGTCGCCGGCCTATGCCGCGCGGCTGAATTCGCCCACGCCGTGGTCGACGAAGATGATGCCGCATCACCGCAACATGGTGCGCAGCCAATGCCACGTGCTCGAAAGTCGCGGTGCCGGCACGGCCAGGCACGCGCTCACGGTTCGGTTCTCGCCCGAGCCCGGCCGAGATGCCGACGCGCGCGCGCACTTCAAATCGCTCGCCGAAACGTGGGTGTCACGTCCGGGGATCGTCGGAGTGCATCTGTTACGGCATCAGCCGCCTGCGATGGCGCTTACGACGGAGCAGAAAATTCGCGTGGCGACCGATCAAGTGGCGGACTGGATCGTTGTCGTGTGTGGCTACGACCTCGCTGCGCTGGAGGGTCTCTTGGCATCGGGCCTCCCCGATGCCGCGTCGATCGCTGGAATCGCTCCGGGTCACGCGAGCGGACTCCATTCGCTGTCGCATTCGGCAACGCCCGCTGATGTAGTCTAGCGGTCGCTCAATCGCCGGTTGGCGAGGTCGAATTCCCGGCCGGGTTCGGCGACGTGTGTTCGGCACCGTGTTCGAGCAGTCCTTGGATCCGATCCGACAGCAGCACGGCGTCTGCGAAGGTGCCAAACGCGGCAGCGTCGGCGGGTGGATACGCCAGCCCCGCATGATCGGAACTTCCGCCGCGAGGTGCCCAGACGCGATGGCTGGCGAGCAGGTAGCTGCCATAGGCCGCGCGCACGCCATGAACGGCGACATCTCCCATCTCCTGCTGGACGGTGTGAGCCGTAAGGGCGGCATTCAGGACGATTGCCGTTTCGGTGAGCGCCAGCCGATACCCGGCGCGGTGCGCGACGTCCGGACCCAGCGTGGCCTGCATTCGTCTCGCCGCTGTATGCACGACCACCACAAGCCTGTCGACGATGTTGCGCAACGACTGCTTGTTGACAAACGACAGGTAGTTTTCCGGATTCAGGAAAACATCCACCGCGGCGGAAACGGCGCCGCAGCCGCTATGTCCAAGGACGACAATGAGTTTCAAGCTGCCGCCAAGATGAGCGACCGCATATTTCAGGCTTCCGAGGACGTCGCTGCCGAGCCCGTTGCCGGCTACCCGCACCACGAACAGATCGTTTGGACCTTCATTGAAAATGAGCTCGATGGGAACCCGTGCGTCCGAGCAACCAAGGATCGCCGCGTAGGGTCGCTGCTTCGGCGCAGCCCTGTCGACCTTCGCAAAGCCGAGATCGTGCGCATCCAACTCGATCACGCGCTGGGCCGTTCCATCACCTTCGGCTGCGTCTGCGCACAGTTCAGCAATCATCCGGCCGCCGTCGTCAAGACGCTTAAGCGCTGCCTCCGCGTCGCCGGGCCGCGGCCGGGCAGCGGCATCGATCGCGCTGTACCGGTAGACAATGTCGATGGATTTCATGGTCTCGCTCCTGGGATGCCCAGCAGTGTAATGGCGCGTTCCCGGCAGCGACCTGGATTCCCCACGGACCGCAAGGTCGTCACGCGTCGAAACGGCGGGGGAGGGCTGCAGCGTTCTAACGAAACTGGCGAAACCAGGTGCGGATGTCGTCCGCGAGAAGCGCAGGCTCTTCCATTGCCGCGAAGTGGCCTCCGCGCGACATCTCCGTCCAGCGCTTGATTCGCATGAATACGGTTGGAAAGCGCGTTACCCGTGCCGGCTTCGACGCGTCTTATACAGCACTTCGGGAAAGCGCTGCTCCGGGCGATCGAGGAACGCGTCGGCACGACTCTTCAAGTGACGGTCGAAGAACGCCAACGAGAACGCGTCGATGATGCGACTGGCGCGTCTGCCATCGATGGGACCGGTAAGCCCGAGCCAATGCGTCAGCGGCGACAGCAATGGGAAATCCGAAAAGTTCGGGTGAAAGGTGCCGGGGATCAGCACCAGGTAGCCATCAGCAGGCAGCTTGTCGAACACCGCGCGCATCGTGGTCTGCGTCTCGTCGATGTCGCGTCGAGACCAATGCTCGAGCTGCATGCTGCGCGCATCACGGCTGATCCACATCGTGGGTTGGCGCAGGCCCGTTTCGACAACGTCGGCGGGCATGAACACATCCATGGCGAGACAGGCGCTCAGGCGGGGCGTGAGGTGGCAGGCCTCGGCGGTGATCTCGCCGCCCAGCGAGACGCCGAACATGCCCGCACGTTGCAGGTCGAGCTGCCCGGCGAGGATGCCGTTGGGGTCGGACTGGTTCAGCCCCGCGAGGCGATCGAGCGTGAACAGCGCGTCTTCTGCGAGAAAGGGAATGATTCGATCCAGGAATTCGGGATGACTCGGGTGGGAGGGATCGAACATCCGCGGATCGAACGCCGCAATGCGCCCGTCCGGGAATACGACCCCGGTCGCGGCGTACGGGTGATCGATGGCCGCAACGATGTAACCATGCGACACGAGCTCCTCGACCTGCATGGTGTTGTGCTGGCGATAGCCGCCGCGCCCGTGCGAAAAGATGAGCACGGGGTAAGGTCCGCCGTGCGCCGCGGGCGCGGACGTCACCGCGTTGGTGGTGACGTAGTTCAGATACCCGAAGGTGAATGCCGGCAGACCGAACAGGCGCGCCAACGGCGCGAGAACTTCGGGATGCTGCACATAAGGAGCACGCGCGGCTGATGGCTCGGCGACGGCCGGGTACCAGACTTGCACCATCAGTTCGCGGCGATCATCGGGATCGGCGGTGAACACCTCCGGACGCCCGGCATCGATCCAGTGGTACGTCAGCGTGCCAATGGCGTACGGACCGGTTGGAGTCGGAAAGCGGAATATCGGAATGAGCATCGGCAGTGCCGTCGATGCGGCAAGTCCGATCAAGCCAACGGCGGTAGCCACGCGGCCAGCGACGCGTTCCGCATGACCTCGCGTACGAGCGTGCGCGCCGCGCGGATGCTCCTGCAGCAGCCAGGCCACGAAGAGCAATCCGGTCAGTGCGTAAGCCGGCATCATCTGCCAGCGCGGCCCTTCGATCAGAATCTGTGCACCTGCGACCAGGACCGCGATCGGCGCGACGAAGCGCAGTACGCGAGATGCGCGAACGCGTCGGATCGCCAACCCGAAGAACGTCAGCCCATTCGCGAGCAACAGCACCGTTTCGAGCAGCCTCATCTGGTCGGCCTACCGGGGCTAATAGGGGGTAGACAACGACGCAAGGCCGACGATCGCGGAGGCTACTGACTCGTCGAAAGGGGTCAGATTACGTGCCACAACACATAGCCCGGCCATCACCTCGATCAAGAATCTCCGTTCCACGTACTGCGTATAATTGTTATTATGTCAAATAGAACAACAACGACTTCAGAAGGGTTTCCAGGGCTCTTGCCCGTCATCGACTGACCCTTCGCCGCTCGACACGACTAGCCACCGTGATCTCGGCGCGCCCCGATCGACGGGATCGCACATCAGCTGAAGCCGGCGCCTCGACTAAGCCTTGTTTGCAGCCGCCTGCTGCGAGAACGACAGCGCCATGAAATCGACGAAGGCGCGCACTCGAGCCGCAAGCTGATGGCGTTGCGGATAAACCGCGTAGATGTCGGCGTCGGGCGTGTGGTACTGCGGCAGCACGTGGACCAGGCGTCCGTTGCGCAGGTATCGATCGATGTCCCACTCGGCGCGCATCAGGACGCCGTGCCCGTCGAGCGCCCAGTTCACCGCGATCTCGCCGTCATTGGTGGTCAGGTTGCCGCGGATCTTCACCGTCTCGGATGCAACGCTCTTGCCGCGGCCGCTGGCTAGGCGCCACGTCCCGTAGGCCTCCTCGCCCTGCCGGATGCCGATGCAGTTGTGCTTGGTGAGGTCGTTGGGCACCTTCGGCATTCCGTGCTTCGCCAGATACGCGGGCGATGCGCACAGCAGCCTGCGGTTCGACGCGATGAAGCGCGCGATGATCCGCGCGTCCGGCGGCGCGCCAAAGCGGATGCAGACATCGAACGAGTCGTCTGTCAACGGTGGCGGGTTGACCGAACAATGCAATTGAACGTTGACCTGCGGGTGCTTGCGCGCGAAGCGCGAGATCAGCGGCGCCACGTGGCTGCGCCCGAAACCCAGCGTCGCATTCACCCTGAGCAGCCCCTTCGGCGTTGCCTTGGCCACGCCGAGCTGCTCCTCCATGCCGTCGATTTCGGCCAGGATGCGCCGCGCGCTCTCCAGGTACGTCTCGCCCTCGGGCGTGAGGCTCATGCGCCGCGTGGTCCGGTTGACCAAGGACACGCCGAGTCGCGCTTCCATCAGCGCCAGATGCTTGCTCACGGCCGGCGTCGTGATCCCCAGCTCGCGGGCCGCAGCACTCAGGCTGCCGGCACCGGCCAGTGCAGAGAAGAAGCCGAGGTCGGCCGGTTGGACGCCATTCGACATGCGTCGCCGATTGTTGAACTCAGGTTAACGATGGATTCACTTTAGCCGTGAGCGGACGGACTGTCCAGCCACTACAGTCTGATCACGCCCACCCACTGTTGGAGACATCCATGAAGACCTATCGCATCGCAACGATTCCTGGCGACGGCATCGGCAAGGAAGTCGTGCCCGCCGGCCAGAAAGTGCTGGAAGCGCTCGCAACCGCGAGCAGCAACTTCAAATTCGAGTTCCAGAACTTCGACTGGGGCGGCGACTACTTCCGCGAGCATGGCGTGATGATGCCGGACGACGGACTGAGTGCAATCAGCGACAAGGACGCGATCCTCTTCGGTTCCGCGGGCGACCCGCACATCCCCGACCACGTCACGTTGTGGGGTCTGCGCCTGAAGATCTGCCAGGGCTTCGACCAGTACGCCAACGTCCGCCCCACGCGCATCCTGCCCGGTATCGACGGCCCGCTGAAGCGCTGCGGCCCGGATGACTTGAACTGGGTCATCGTCCGCGAGAACTCCGAAGGCGAATACTCGGGCGTCGGCGGTCGTGTGCACCAGGGCCATCCGCTCGAGGCTGCCACCGACGTGTCGATGATGACCCGTGCGGGGGTCGAACGCATCATGCGTTTCGCGTTCAAGCTCGCGCAGTCGCGTCCGCGCAAGCTGCTGACGGTCATCACCAAGAGCAACGCGCAGCGTCACGCGATGGTGATGTGGGACGAGATCGCCGCGCAGATCTCCAGGGAGTTTCCGGACGTCACGTGGGACAAGGAACTGGTCGATGCCTCGACGGCACGCATGATCAACCGTCCGGCTTCGCTCGACACCATCGTCGCGACCAACCTGCACGCCGACATCCTCAGCGACCTGGCCGCAGCCCTCGCCGGCAGCCTCGGCATTGCGCCCACGGGCAACATCGATCCGGAGCACCGCTATCCCTCGATGTTCGAGCCGATCCACGGCTCGGCGTTCGACATCATGGGCAAGGGCCTGGCCAATCCGGTCGGCACGTTCTGGTCGGTCGTCATGCTGCTCGAGCACCTCGGTGAACTGGACGCCGCCAAGCGCGTCATGAGCGCCATCGAGCAAGTCACCGCGAACGCCGCGCTGCACACGCGCGACCTCGGCGGCACGGCAACCACGGCACAGGTGACGCAGGCCGTGTGCGACCTCTTGCGCGCCAGCGCGGAGCGCAAGGCCGCCTGATCTATCAGCCGGGACCTCGACTGAGGCCCGGCCTCTCGAACTTCAGCGGGGCGGCGTGCTCGTCGCCCTGCCCCAAGCAACCGACAAGCGTTGCGGGCTCAACTCATGCCTACACAAAGTCATAGGAGATAAATCATGCGACGCTTCTTCGGCAAGCTCTACGTCCAGGTCCTCATCGGCGTCTTCGCCGGCGTCGCACTGGGTTTCTTCAATCCCGGCCTCGGCGTGGACGTGAAGCCGCTCGGGGACGTGTTCATCAAGCTCATCAAGATGGTGTTCGCACCGATCATCTTCGCGATGGTCGTGCTGGGCATCGCCCGCATGGAGAACATGAAAGAGCTCGGCCGCGTCGGCGCCCGGGCGCTGATCTATTTCGAGGTGCTCTCGACCTTTGCGCTGGGTCTGGGCCTGCTGGCGGTGAACCTCGTCGGGCCGGGCGTGGGCATGAATGTCGACCCCGCCGCACTCGACACCAAGGCCATCGCGAACTACACGGCCACGTCCGCCAAGCCCGCAGGTTTCGTCGACTTCCTGCTGAACATGGTGCCGACCAGCATCGTGGATGCGCTGGCGAAGAACGACATCCTGCAGATTCTGGTGTTCGCGATCCTGTTCGGCGTTGCGCTGTCGCACATCGGGCCGCGTGCCAAGCCCGTGATCGCCGTGCTCGATTCCTTCATCGACGGCATCTTTGCCGTCGTCGGGATGATCATGCGTCTTGCGCCGATCGCAGCGTTCGGCGCGATGTCGTTCACCGTCGGCAAATACGGCCTGGCCTCGATCGTTTCGCTTGGCAAGCTGATGGGCACGATGTACATCACCTGCGCGCT
>Ga0070664_100004488_pt1 | contig 11202 bp, 9 predicted proteins | sample KBSC73metaG_FD_65863 | JGI IMG/M metagenome (GOLD analysis project Ga0070664, IMG submission 65863) | Corn rhizosphere microbial communities from Kellogg Biological Station, Michigan, USA - KBS C7-3 metaG | ecosystem: Host-associated > Plants > Roots > Rhizosphere > Soil ... | reverse complement strand
CAACGCCGACGTCCTCTCGATGCCGGACACGTGGGAGTACCCGTGGTACGCCGCGTGGGATCTCGCCTTTCACTGCGTCCCGTTCTCCCTCATCGACGCGGAGTTCGCCAAGTCGCAGCTCGTGCTGCTGACGCGCGAGTGGTACATGCACCCGAACGGCCAGCTGCCGGCCTACGAGTGGGCCTTCGGCGACGTGAACCCGCCGGTGCATGCGTGGGCGGCGTGGCGAGTGTTCGAGATCGATCGCAAGCACCGCGGAGATGGCGGCGACATCGCGTTCCTGGAGCGGATCCTCCACAAGCTCATGCTCAACTTCACCTGGTGGGTGAACCGCAGAGACATCGACGGCAACAACATCTTCCAGGGCGGGTTCCTGGGGCTCGACAACGTCGGCGTGTTCGATCGCGGTGCGCCGCTGCCGGCCGGTGGCCACATCAACCAGTCCGACGGGACGAGCTGGATGGCGATGTACAGCCTGAACCTCATGCGCATCGCCCTCGAGCTGGCCCAGCACAACCCGGTGTACGAGGACATCGCAACGAAGTTCTTCGAGCACTTCCTGCAGATCGCGGCGGCGATGAGCAGCATGGCCGCCGGCGGCTCGGGGCTCTGGGACGAACAGGACGAATTCTTCTACGACGTGCTTCAGCGGCCGGACGGCACACGCATCCCGATGCGGCTGCGCTCGATGGTGGGACTCATCCCGCTGTTCGCCGTCGAGACGCTCGAGCCGCAGCTCCTCGACCGGGTGCCGGAGTTCCGGCAGCGATTGGAGTGGTTTCTGAACTACCGTCCCGATCTGGCGCGTCTCGTCTCGCGCTGGACGGAACCCGGGCGCGGCGAGCGCCGGCTGCTCTCACTGCTGCGCGGGCATCGCATGAAGTGTCTGCTCCGGCGCATGCTCGACGAGACGGAGTTCCTCTCCGAGTACGGGGTGCGCTCGCTCTCGCGGTTCCACCGCGATTCGCCGTACGTGTTCTCCGATCGCGGTCAGTCGTTCACCGTGAGCTACCAGCCCGCCGAATCGACGGCGGGCGTGTTCGGCGGCAACTCCAACTGGCGCGGTCCGGTCTGGTTTCCGGTGAACTTCCTGCTGATCGAATCGCTGCAGAAGTTCCACCACTACTACGGCGACGACTTTCTCATCGAGCATCCGACGGGCTCGGGCACCTTCATGACGCTGAACGCCGTCGCCGACGAGCTCACCGCGCGGTTGACGCGGCTGTTCCTGCCCGAGGCCGGCGGGCGGCGTGCCGCCGCTCGTCAGCATGGCGCGCACGCGGAGGATCCGCAGTTTCGTGACTACGTGCTCTTCCCCGAGTACTTCGACGGCGACGACGGCAGCGGACTTGGCGCTTCGCATCAGAGCGGGTGGACCGCGCTCGTCGCCAAGCTGCTGCATCCCCGTGAGACGTCGCATTGAAGCTCCCCGTGCGATCGCCGACGACGAAGGAATGGCTCGAGGCCGACGGCCTGGGCGGATTCGCCTCGGGCACCGTCGCGGGCGTCCGCACGCGCCGCTATCACGCGCTGCTCCTCGTCGCGACGACGCCACCCACGGGGCGTATGGTACTGGTGAACGGCTTCGACGCCTGGGTCACGACGCCAGAGGGAACCTTCGCGCTCTCCTCGCAGCGGTACCTGCCGGGCGTCACCCATCCCGACGGCCTGCTTCGCATCGCGACCTTCGACGCCGAACCGTGGCCTCGCTGGACGTTCCGGCTCGAGGACGGCACCGTCGTCGAGCAGGAGATCTTCGTTCGGCCGGGCGAGCGTGCCGTCGTCGTCGCGTGGCGTCTGTCGGCGCCCGTCGCGGGTGTGACGCTCGACGTGCGCCCGCTGCTCTCCGGCCGCGACCATCACGCGCTGCACCATGAGAACCCGCACTTCCGCTTCGATGCCGCCGTGTCGGACGAACGAGTGGAATGGCGGCCATACCACGGCGTCCCCGGCATCGTCGCGAGATCGAACGCCCGCTACGTGCATCGACCGGTGTGGTACCGCAGCTTCCAGTACGAGGCGGAGCGCGCCCGTGGTCTCGACTTCACCGAGGATCTCGCGGCGCCCGGCATCTTCACGTGGGATCTCTCGAGCGGTGAGGCCGTGTGGATTCTCACCACGACAGGGGACGCGATCGACGCATCGCCGGCGAAGCAGTGTGCGGTCTGCGCCGCGAGGAGCTGGCGCACCGCCGAGCGTGCGCGGCGCGAGGCCCCCTCCAGGCTGGATCGCTCGGCTCGGGCGTACATCGTCAGGCGCGGCGGGGGCAAGACCGTCGTCGCCGGCTATCCCTGGTTCACCGATTGGGGACGCGACACATTCATCGCCATCCGTGGGCTGTGCCTCGCGACCGGGCGACTCGACGACGCGCGCGACATCCTCGTCCACTGGGCGGGCACGGTATCCGAGGGGATGTTGCCGAACCGCTTCCCCGACGCCGGCGAGCATCCCGAGTACAACGCGGTGGACGCGTCGTTGTGGTTCATCGTTGCCGTGCACGACTTTCTCGAGGCGGCGAACCGGCAGCGATGTCCGGCGGCATCGGCCGATCGCAACCTGTTGCGCTCCGCGGTGGACGCGATTCTCGACGGTTACACGCGGGGAACGCGATACGGCATCCGGTGCGAGGCCGACGGGCTGCTGGCGTCCGGCGAGCCCGGCGTGCAGTTGACGTGGATGGATGCGAAGGTGGACGGCCGTGTCGTGACGCCGCGCATCGGCAAGCCGGTCGAAGTGCAAGCCCTGTGGCTCAACGCCCTGAGGATCGGTGGCGCGTTCTCCAAGCAGCGGCTCCCTCTGTTTCGTGCCGGCTCACGAGCCTTTCGGTCGCGCTTCTGGAACGACGCGAGTGGTCATCTCCACGACGTCGTGGACGTGAATCATCAAGCCGGCACGGTGGACGCGTCGTTTCGGCCGAATCAGGTGCTCGCGGTTGGCGGCCTGCCCTTCCCGGTGCTCCGTGGAGTGCGCGCGCGACGGGTGATCGACGCGGTCGAAGCGCGCTTGCTGACGCGCATGGGTCTGCGCACGCTGGCGCCGGACGATCCCGCCTACGTGCCGCAATACGAAGGCGGCGTGCGCGAGCGGGATGCGGCATATCACCAGGGCACCGCGTGGCCGTGGCTCATGGGTCCGTTTGCCGAAGCCTGGGTGCGCGTGCGCGGTGGAACTCCGGCGGCGAAGCGCGAAGCGAGGAAGCGCTTCCTCGCCCCACTGCTCCGACAGCTCGACAGGTCCGGACTCGGCCACATCTCCGAGATCGCCGACGGCGATCCACCATTCACGCCGAGGGGTTGCCCCTTTCAGGCGTGGTCGGTCGGCGAAGCCCTGCGCCTCGACCTGACCGTGCTCGCCGAGTGAGGGCGCCTCGCCGCCTTCATTCGATCGCGGAGCAGCCGCTCGATCACGACCACGTCGCTGATGTCCACGTCGCGCGACGCGTACACAAGCGTCACGCGCCCGCGTCGCGCACGCCGCGCAAGGTCGTCGAGCACGGCCTGCGAGTCCGGAGCCTGCAGCTCGTGCTCGTAGCGCCGCTGAAACTCCGGCCACTTGGCGACATCGTGCCGATACCATGCGCGCAGCGCGGCGGATGGGGCGATGGCCTTCTCCCACGCGTCCACGTGCGCGTCGGCCTTCGAGACGCCGCGCGGCCAGAGCCGGTCGACGAGGACGCGGTATCCGTCCGACGGCGCGAACGGCTCGTATGCGCGCTTGGTGACGATCATGCGCGTACTCCTTCCCGGCGGAATCTCACGGCAGCGGCGAACGCTCGCCGTCAGCGCCGCCGGCGACGAGTCGGAATCCGACGCCGCGGATCGTCTCCAACAGCGGCTCCCCCGCCGCTCGGGCCAGCTTCCGGCGAAGATTGCCGACGTGGACGTCGACCACGTTGCTCCCCGGATCGAAGTGCATGTCCCAGACTTTTTCCAGCAGCGCGGTGCGGCGAACCACCTCGCCGGCGTGGAGCATGAAATACTCGAGGAGCTGAAACTCCTTCGCCGTGAGCTGCAGGCGCCGGTCGCCCGCCGTCGCGACGTGATGCAGGCGATCCAGCACGAGTGGGCCGTACCGGAGCACCTCGAGGCGCTCGGCCCCTCCACGGCGATGGAGCGCCCGGATGCGCGCGAGGAGCTCATCGAACTTGAAGGGTTTGGCCAGATAGTCGTCGGCGCCGGCGTCCAGTCCGCGAACGACGTCCTCGACGGCGTCACGAGACGTCAGCATGAGGATCGGTGTGCTTCGCCCTTCGCGTCGGAGCTCCGTGGCGATCTGAAACCCGTTCTTCCTCGGCAGCACCACGTCGAGCAGGATGACGTCGTACTCGTTGACGTGGGCCAGCATGGTGGCCTCGTCTCCGTCGAATGCGACGTCCACGACGTGACCTTCTTCCTTCAGTCCGTGGTCGATGAATCCCGCCACCTTCGAGTCGTCTTCGACCACGAGAAGCTTCATGATGATGAATCTCCGGTGTATGCCTGAACAGGATCGCAAGCCGGCCTGAAGATCTCTTCAGGATGCGCTCGCGAGCACCTCGAGCACGAAGCAGCCTCCGTGTCCCGGCTGGGAGACGGCATGGAGCTCGCCGCCGAGCAGCCGCGCGAGACGCCGGGAGAGCGGCAGACCGAGCCCGAGGCCGCGACTCTCCTCGTCGGCCTTCGTCACGTAGATGTCGAAGATCCGCTCCACATCACCCGGCGGCACGCCCGGCCCGTCGTCCTCGACTCGATAGGCGACGCGGCCCTCGCCCGAGGTGATCGTGACCCGCACCGTGCTCTTCGCGGGCGCATACTTGATGGCGTTGCCGAGCAAGTTGACGAGGATCTGCTCGACCCGGCTGGCGTCCGTATCGCAGTTGGGCAGACCGAGCGCCGGCGTCAGGCGAAGGGTCACGCCCTTCCGCTCCGCCGCGGGGGTTACCCGACCGATCGCGCGCGTTGCCATGGACGATGGCTCCACCTCCCGGATGACCGGCTTCAGCCGGTCTTCGTCGAGGCGGCTGAGATCGAGCAGATCGTCGATGAGATGAATCGCGTGCTGCGCGGAATCGAGGACCTCGAAGGCGGCGCGCGGGACCGTTGCCGGATCGCGTTTCCTGACGAGCATCTCCGACCAGCCGTAGACCGCCGCCAGCGCATTCCTGAGCTCGTGGTTCACCATCGCGAAGAACCGCTCCCGGGCCCGCTGGAGCTGCTGCACCTCATCCAGCAGCTGCGCGCTCTCCTCGTGGTGGCGCGCATTCTCGACGGCCGCTGCGGCCTTCGCCGAGAGCAGGATCGCGATGTCCTCGTCTTCGTCGGTGAACTGCTCGGCGCCACGCTTCTCCGTGACGTAGAGATTCCCGAACACGCCACGGCGACCGACGATGGGCACGCCGAGAAACGAGTGCATCGGCGGATGGTTGGGCGGAAATCCGTGCGCGGCGGGGTGCGCCGTCAGATCGGGGAGGCGGATCGGCCTGCCTTCCCTGATCACGAGGCCGAGAATGCCGTGGCCGCGCGGCGGCGCCCCGATGTCTTGCGCGAGCTGCGGGTCGATCCCGTACGTCGTGAAGCTCTCGAGGACCTTCCCTCCCGGCCCGATCACTCCGATCGCCGCGTAGCGTGCTCCGATCACCTGCGCGGCCACCTCCACGACGCGCCGCAGCACGCCGTCGAGGGACACGTCGGTGATGAGCGCCGCGGTCGCGACCTCGAGTTGCCTGAGGCGCTCCTGCATCGACGGAAGCGACGCGATGGGTGGCCGGGCCATCTCGAAACATACCGCCGCGAATCGGACGCAGCGTCGAGCGCGGCGGAGATTAGGCGAAGCTTCCGCTCGACTTCATGCTCCCTTCACGACGATGGGGCCTGATTGCGATGCACCGCTGGCCGTCGCCAGCGAACATCCAACTCGTCATCCAGGGAGCTCCGCCATGAAACGCCTCGCACGCATTGCCCTTGCCGGTGTGATCGGCGCCGGGATGCTCATCATCTCGGCCGATGCCGTGGCGGCGCAGCAGAAGGCGCCGCCCGGCGGCGCGTACAAGGAGGTCAGCACGCTCGTTCCGCTTCCCAGCTTCCTGCCGGGCCTCGGAACGCTGTACGTGGATCCCGCAACGCTTCCCGCCGGGCCGTTTCTCGCCTACGACCATCAGGGCAGCCTGGTGAGCTCGATCTACATGATCCCGCTCAAGGACATGAACGCTCGGAAGGCGTTCACCGGTCTGAAGGTCGGTCACGAGCGCGCCGATCACGTGGACATCGTCTACAACGCGGGCCATCCGGGAGTGGCGGAGCCGCACTACCACGTCATCGTGTGGTACGTGTCGCCCGAGCGCGCGGCGACGCTGGCCAAATGACTGAGCCGTCGCGTCGCGACTTCCTGCGAGTCGGCGGCCTCGCACTCGCCGGCGTCGGGTTCGTGCCAAACCGGCCGATGCGATCGGCGGCGCTCGAGGTGATCGAGATGCGAAGCGACGCGCTCGGCGCGCACGTGTGGTTCGACCCGATCGGGCTCTACGTGGAGCCCGGCACCACGCTGCGGTGGGTGGTACGCGAGAACGTGCACACGACGACCGCGTACCATCCGAAGAACGATCATCACCCGCTCCGTATCCCGGAGCGTGCGGCGCCGTGGGACTCGGGATACCTCGTGAATCCGGGCGATCACTTCGAGGTCAGGCTCACGACGCCCGGCGTGTACGACTACTACTGTGTGCCGCACGAGGCAGCGGGCATGGTTGGACGAATCGTCGTGGGCAGCGCGCTCGGCCCCGGCGCGCAGCCCTTCGATTACTGGACCGGGCGGCCGGGTACCGAGCATTGGCGCCGCGTTCCAGACGCGGCTCGCGCCAGTCTCCCCAGCATCGAGCGGATCGTCGCCGCGCACCGAGTGCGCCCGCACCTCGCGCCGCCACGACGCGGAGGCCACGAATGACGACGAGAGTCACCATCAACGGTCTCGGACGCATCGGTCGTGCGATCCTGAAGCTCGTGATGGACGAGCCGTCGCTCGAGCTGGCGGCCGTCAACGACCTGTCCGACGCCGAGAACCTGAGCTACCTGCTGCGCTACGACACGATCTACGGCCGGTACTCGAAAACGGTGACGGTGGAGGGAGGACAGCTGGTCGTCGCCGGTCGCGCAGTCCGGACACTGCGGAGCCGGGATCCGTCGGAGCTCCCGTGGCGGGAGCTCGGGGTCGATCTCGTGTTCGAGTGCACCGGAGCGTTCACCCGGCGGCAGGATCTCGAAAAGCACATCCGTGCGGGTGCGCGCATCGTGCTCCTCTCGGCGCCATCGAAGGGTGGCGAGGTGGAGACCGTCGTGCATGGCGCGAACGCACCGGACGGAAGCGCGTCCATCGTCTCCTGCGCAAGCTGCACGACGAACTGCATCACACCCGTCGTCGAGATCATCGGCCGCCGCATCGGGATCGAGAAGGCGATGATGACGACGGCGCACGCCTACACCGCGTCGCAGTCGCTCGTGGATGGACCGGCCAAGGGATTCCGCCGCGGTCGCGCCGCGGCGGCCAACCTCGTCCCCGCCTCGACGGGCGCCGCGCTGGCGACGACGCGTGCGCTGCCAGCGTACGCGGGCCTGTTCGACGGCATCGCGATTCGGGTGCCGCTCCCTGTCGGATCGATCGCGGACATCACCTTCCTCACCTCGCGCCGGACCACCGTCGAAGAAGTGAACGCAGTCCTCATCGAAGAGGCCGAGACCGAGCGCTACGCCGGAGTGCTCGGCGTGACGCACGACCCGCTCGTCTCCTCGGACGTCGTTGGCGACCCTCGCGCGTCCATCGTCGACCTCGAGCTCACCCGCGTCGTGGACGGCGATCTGGTGAAGGTGATGAGCTGGTATGACAATGAGTGGGGTTACGCCAATCAGATGCTTCGCGAGGCGGTCGTGGCGAGCGGCGCGAAACGGCCAGACCCTTGATGCAACACGTCGCACGGGCTGAGCGAGGTTGAGCACGCGTCAACCGACGGTCCACTGAGCGCTCTTCTCCCTGATCGCGAGCCCTGGCGCGAGTCGCGCCCGTCGTTCCGGAGCACCGTCCCTCTGGCACTCGTCGGGCTGGCGCTGCTCGGATCGGTGGCCATTCCCGCGCGGCAGACGTGGCGGATCACGCAACTGCTCCGCGAGTCCACTCGGGTGCTCGCTCCGGCGCGCTTGCTGGTCGAGAAGCTTCAGGCGGGTCTCGCGCGGGAGTTCGTGGCCGTGCAGGGCTACGCGCTCTCGGGCGACGTCGCACAGCTGGCACGCTATCGAGCGTCGGCCGACGAAGACGAGCGAAGGCTCGCCGCCATCGAGCGGTTGGCAGCGCGCTTCGACGCCGCCTCGGCCGATCGCGCCCGTGCACTCCGGACGCGCATCGGCGGCTGGCGCCGGTTCAACGACTCGCTCGTCGCGCAGGGCGCCTCACCCGCCCGGGTCGTCGCGGCGCTCGGGGAAGAGCAGTCGCGGTACGACGCCTCGCTCCGGGCGATCGCGTTGCTGTCGTCCGACCTCGCCGCCGCCGCGGCCGCGCGCGACAACCAGGTGCGCGCGCTCGAGCACCTGAGCATCGCCTCCAACGCGGTGCTGGTGCTCGCGGCACTCGTGGCGATGAGCGGCGTGGCAGCCCTGACGATTCAGGAGCGGAAGCTCACCGCCACGTTGCGCCAGCGGGTCGATGAGGAAGCCGCACTCCGCGAGGCCGCGGAGTCGCTCGGGAGCGCGTACACCGTCGATGAGGTCACGCAGCGCATCGTGAACGCGGCGCTGGACACGGTGGCGGGACGCGGCGCGTTCGTGGAGCGCATCGAGGGCGAGCCTGGCAAGGAGTCGAGCGTGGTCGTGCGCGCGGTGGCCGGGTCGGGGGTGCCGCCGCTCGAGACGGCGTGCGCGCTCGCCGGCTCCTACACCGAGCGCGTCACGAGGAGCGGCGAACCAGTCGTCCTCGACGATCTCTCCAATCTCCAGCTGTCCGGCGCGATCCGCGCGATGGCGAGTGCCGGCTCGGCGATCGTCGTCCCGCTCGGATCGAGCGTCGAGCCGACTGGCGCACTGTTCGTCGTGAGCTCCGCTGCCGGACGCTTTCGCGACGGCGACGTCGCGCGTGCCGGCATCTTCGGGCATCTCGCCGCGCTCGCGTACGAGAAAGTCGGGCTGCTGGAGGAGGCGCACGAACGTCGGCGCGTGCTCGAGCGCGTGATCCAGAGCCGTTCGCGACTGATGCGCGGCTTCAGTCACGACGTAAAGAATCCCATCGGCGCCGCCGACGGCTTCGCCGAGCTGCTGAGCCTCGGCGTGTATGGCGAGCTCTCGGCCGAGCAGCGTGGAAGCATCGATCGCATGCGTCGCAGCATCCGCACTGCGCTCTCGCTGATCGACGACCTGCACGAGCTCGCGCGCGCCGAGACCGGCAACCTCGCGCTGGCACGGGAGCCGGTAGACCTCGCGGCGCTCGCCCGTGCTCTCGGAGAGGAATATCACGCCGCCGCGCACGGCCGCGGGCTGTCGCTGCTGGTGGAGGCGGAAGACGAAGGCCCGACCGTGGAGAGTGATCGCGCCCGGGTGCGACAGATCGTCGCCAATCTGCTCTCCAACGCGATCAAGTACACGCCGCAGGGCTCGATCTCGGTGCGCGCGCGTCATCGGGCGGGGCGATCCGACGGCGAGGAGTGCGACGGAGCCGTTCTCGAGGTATCGGACACCGGCGCCGGCATCGCCGCCGAAAAGCAGGACTACATCTTCGAGGAGTTCGGCCGGCTCGGAACCGGCGACGCCACGGGAGCCGGCCTCGGGCTGGCGATCAGCAATCTCCTCGCGCAGCGATTGGGCGGGCGCATCTCCGTCCGGAGCGAGGTCGGACGGGGATCGACGTTCACGCTCTGGCTCCCGATGCGGCGGGACGAGAGCTCGGCGTGACGGCGCTGGCCGCGCTGGATCGGAGACGTCACCGATCTGCCTGCAGCGCCAGCTCCCACGTCTCCGCCGTGAGCGGCTTGCCGAACGTGTCGTGGATCTCCTCGCGCACGAGCACGTACCCGGCGTCGGCGTAGATCTGACGCGCCGCGGTGAGCACGCTGTTCGTCCACAGCGACAGGGTGTGATAGCCCGCCTCGCGCGCGAAGCGCGTGCACTCGTCGACGAGCCGCTTGCCGATGCCGAGCCCGCGCGCCGAGGGCAGCACGAGGAGCATGCGTAGCTTCGCGACTCCGGGTCGCGTCGCGTCCTTCGCCACGAACACCGAGCCGACGTTCGCGCCGTTCCGCTCGGCGATCCAGCATCGCTCGAGCGCGGGATCGAAGTTGTCGACGTAGTCGGCGATGACGCGCGCGACGAGTGAGAGGAAGCGCGGCCCCCAGCCGTACTCGCGGGCGTACACCTCGCCGTGGCTCCCGATGATCCAAGCGTAGTCGGCCGCCGCCGGCGGCCGGATGACGTACGCGGGTGCAGCGTGTGACGGATCGCGGTCGCCGAGCAGGTCGCCGACCGTACCGATCGCGTCGATGAGCCTGCGTTGGCCGGCGTCGTCGAGCGCCGCGAGCAGCTGCTCGACGAGCGCGTCGGCGTCGCGATCGAGCTTTCGGAACGCGGCGCGGCCCGCGGCGGTGAGCGCGATGTGGCTCTCGCGCCCGTCGTGCGGCGAGCGTGTGCGCCTGACGAGTCGCCGGCGCTGGAGCCCACGGAGCAATCGGCTGACGTACCCCGCGTCGAGCCCGAGCTCGTTCACGAGCGTCGAAGCGGTCGGCGCGTCGCGATGCGCGAGCTCGAACAGCACGCGCCCCTCGGTGAGGGTGAATGGGCTGTGCAGATAACCATCCTCGTCGAGCGCGCCGACGAGCCGGGTGTAGAATCGATTGAATCGCCGAACGGCGGCGATGCGTGCGGCGTACGGCGAGGCTGCGCTGGCGCGAGGTGACATGACCGGCGGGCGAGGGAACGCAGAGTCGTTTCCTTGCCAGAATCAGGCGAATAGTTGCCGCTGTCAAGCACATCTCCTCAGCCGGCGGACGCGACGGTCCGAACGCTATCCGGACGCCCTGCGCACTCCTTTTGCGCAACCCGAGGCCCTCGCCACGCGTCCGTGGCGCTCTACCTCACCGTTGCGCAGGAGCTGGCTCATGTACCGTTCACATCCGCGTCGCCTCATGGCGGCCGCCTTCGCCGTCACCGCGATCGTCGCATGCACACCGACGACTCCGGGCTCGGCCGCCCCCAACAC